>Ga0179591_1355897_pt1 | contig 19494 bp, 24 predicted proteins | sample CZOMad2_1_08_16f_FD_182891 | JGI IMG/M metagenome (GOLD analysis project Ga0179591, IMG submission 182891) | Vadose zone soil fungal communities from Angelo Coast Range Reserve, California, USA - CZOMad2_1_08_16fungal (PacBio error correction) | ecosystem: Environmental > Terrestrial > Soil >... | reverse complement strand
ATCAAAAAATTGTGGACTCGTACCCATTTTTTTTTCGTAAGGTGGCTTATTCGTCCCCTTCAAATCTGTGTATCATCTGCAATCCCCGCTTTGCGCATCCTTTGAACCTCCATGATGTTAAGAGTCTATGATATCTATTGTCATCTTATGATTGTGAGCATTATTTCGTTTTATTTTCGCAGACTTCAGCCTCCGCGCGCTTACCAGCTCGTCCCTGGAGGGCTTCCAAATGGCCGGGGGAACTCTTCTTTCCCTAAACAAATAGCACATTCCCTGCTATTCTTGGACCCCCCAATATCAACCACACGGAAGAGCGTTTGTTGCAATCTGTTAACGTTAAGATTTAATGTTTCCTTTTCTGTTAGTACCCTGCATCTTGTCTTCCGGTGTGTACTTCTACCTACTCGTAAGACATTTTTTCTGTCTCGACCCCACTTAAGCTCAAGATTATGCATGCCTTGACTGTGGTAGCGCCTTTCACCCTTAAGCCCTAACATTCACAAACTTTGGCTCTGTTCCGCGACTCCGCCGACTCAGCCAATTATACCTTGCTCCCCCTCCTCCTGACACTCTTTTTTCCATGGGCATTTCTTCCCTTTTTCTCTTTTATCTGTCCAAGTTGAAGAAGCCCCCCAGGGTCTTTCCAAGACAAGGAATCTTACTTTTTGGTCATCTTCAGTTCTCCCTTGACCGTTCCTGCCTTTTAAGGTGTCTTCAGAGATATGAAGTATTGCCTCCCACCCTTTGAGGTTTGTGATTTAGTTGCCAGATACCTCCCCCCCTTTTTTTCTTATGTTTCAAAGAATACAAAGTCCTTCTTTTTTCCTTTTCAACACACCCCCGCCATAACGACATGACCCCGCACACACTCTCGTCCCCCAAAATTTGGCTCTCCTGCAATAGAAATCTATTACTCTTATTCCCCTCCTTTAAGAGTCCCTTCAAACCTCTCTGTCCTCCTTCCTGTGTTCCTTTTCCATTTAATTATCCAATTGAATAGTTTCAGATATACTTTATGTATGTGCAGCCCCATACCCCCCAAGGCAATGTGGTAGATTGAAGGTTCCTACCTCAAATTGGTTAATGAGAGGCAGTTTCGCGTTATTCCCCCCCTGACGTCTGCTCTTCGTAGTTTACTTCGCCGTTTCTTCCGTCTCCTTCTTCTGCAGTCCCGTCCCCCAAGCCCACACTAGCGTCCTCGGCGATATAGCCTTCAAAAAGTCTCAGTTTCTAACCCCCCAATCAGTCTTTCTCCCAACCCCACACAACTTTCTTTCCAGTGGCATAGGAACATCCTCCCGCCCTCAAGACCCTGACAATACCAACTTGCGGACCCCCCCAAAACAGGTGGGCACCCCTTCTTGATCCCCCCCACTCTCCCTGGCTTGCTCTTGACTCACGTTTCTGATTTTTTTTAGGCGACCCGGGTGCGAATTACAATTTGTTTTTTTCATTCCCCGAGGTGTGTGTTGATATACGAAACACATTGAAACCCCTTTTCTTTTTTTTTTTTTCCCCCCCCCCCCCTTTTTCTCAACTCTTGGGAATAATTCTAATTAGAACTCCCCTTCGCTTCCTAATCCTCTATGACACTGTCTTTGTTGGGCCTGTCATAGACGTGTTACTAAATGTCGAGAACGTCCAAGATCTTCTTCTGGTCCCCCCCCCGATTGAAGGAATAAGACGGGTTTTCGGATTGCCCAGTAAATCATCTGCGAGTCTCCCTTGTGATGCAGGGGACGTTAAGTCTGATATCTCCCCTCAGAATAGCTCGTTTCGTTTTGATTTTTTCCAAATGTTCCCCGCCGGAAGATGATACGCATTCTCCTACGTATACAACCCCCCTTTCTTCCTCGAAATTTTCTCTTTTGTGTTACCTTCGAATTCTCCGCCAACCCTAGTTCTTTCTGTTCCACGCCTTCATCTTTTCCCCCCTTCAGAGAACCTTTATTTTCCCACCTTGGTGGGCGTGTATGAGAGTTTCTCAGATAATTTCTGAGAATTAATTCTCTTTATCGCGATAATGTATCCCGATTTCCCACCCCCCCCCCCTTTTTTTACGAATGTGCTTCAGCGCACTAGTTCAGCCACTCTCTACCGGCATTGCAGTATCCCTTGAGTTTTCTAACACGTCTTTCCTTTCCCTTGGCCCCACCTTTTTCTACCTCTTCACGTCCCCAGGGGAAAGTGGTTGCTATTTTACGAGTTGACCCTTGTTAAGTCCTTTGAAGAAAAGTAATTCATCCAAGTCTATCCTAAAAATCTTGGATAACTCTTTGATTGACCCTTTTCCCCCCCTCCCAAGATGTTCCTCCCTTTTTAAAAGATTGGTTGCTTCCTGTATTAGATACCTGATTAGCTTCTTCCTCTCAGTTGTTTGTTGTTGAGCTCCCCCCCTGACATCTTCAGCCATGCTAAATAATACCATTTCCCGCAGGTGATTTACACTTTAGTTGACCGTCCAGAATGTCATCCCCTCAATATTTTAGGTGGACTATACGCGCTCCTTGTCACGATTTGTTTTCTCAATCTTGTTTTAGTATCAATCTCTTCATTTAGGCCACTTTTTACTTTTAGGGAAGGGATCCCTTTCCTTATTCTCCCCCTGTACTGCAATTTCTTTTCTACCCCGTTGCGAAAGGCCTTTAGAGCTAGCCAATGGTTTTGAGCTCTTTTCGAACCAGGTGTTTCCCATCTTAGATCATTATCCCTTTCTTTCCCTGCTACTGCTCATATCAATGATCCTTCGCATCCTTCACTCTCATAAATCCCCCACAAAAAGGGTTTTAGTTAGCGAGATCCCCCCCCTCCCCCCTCTCTCTCTGGAGTTCATGATTTTGGCCCAGAAGAAAAAATGTTCTTTTTGAGAGTCGAAGTTCACCATCACATCCCCGTTCGTTTCCTAATTCTCTCTGTGTTGGATTCACGATTTATCGGCTCTTATCCTTGCCTCCTTTGGAAGACTGAACGCCCAGAAGCTCGTCGGAAAACGCTCACCCTATCTTTTTTTCCCGCCTGTCTCCTGCATCTTCAAGTTTCTGGCACACACTATATCCCCCCCCAGACCACCCTCATCCACCCCCCAGATCTACGCACACGTCGAGATATTCTTTATCCCATCTCGTATTGGAAAAAGGAAGCGGATAGTCCAGTTTCCCGGCCGGCCAGGTCATCGAGGAAATATGCCTTGAATCCCCCGAAGTCCCCAAGGAGGGGTTCCCCCTAGCTTTTCTTTCCCCCCCCGTATCCCGGTAATATTTGGTGGACTTTGTTCCTATTCGCCCCACCCCCCAACAGCCTTTGTAACCCCATCAATCTTCATTTATTCTCGAACCATACCCTCTTTTATCCCCCCTGTCGCCAGCGCGAAGGTAAGCATTCCGGCAGTGGCCTCCTTTCCGATTTGTAGAGAGACAGGTGCCCACACTTTTTTTTTTTCCCTCTTTAACCAGTATTGTTGTAGGTTCCGTCTTGTTTTCGTTCTTCTCCTTCGTCTCTCTTGACCCCGTTCATGTCTCTGCTTTTTTTTTAGAACTGAGCCACCTTTCCCCAAAGATCTGGAGCTTGTGGGCCTTGACTGCAGCATATCACTGCCTCTCTTCCTACAAAGGAACACCTCTTTCATTTTTGTACCAACTTGTCTATAGACGGTCCCAGTTGTCTCCCTCAATCCTAGTATTATTTCACAATTTCTTTCTCCCGAGTCAATCCCCCTCGTCCCTTGTTCAATGTCAGTCTTTTGGTTTTCGGCTTCACCGTCCCCCTCCTGAATTAATCATTTTGATGATTCACTCAAAAACTTTTTATCCCTCCATTCTTATTCCGGTTTGGAGGTTTCATTAGTAAAAATTGCCCTCTTCTGAAGTCTGATGTCTATTGCTTTCCTCCCCCCGGCCCCCTTTTTGCCGGAGTCTGGCGGGCTTTGTGTCCTTTTTTCTTTTGCCATCCTTTCTAGGCCCTCCAGACGCGCTCGTTACCGCAACGATCCCCAACCCCACACCCCCATGACTCTTTGGTATCGATCCGTGTCTGTGCCATCCCACCTTTCTCTGAAAAAAGTCCTTCCCTTCGACCTGCACCCGCATTCCCATTTTTTGTTCCCCTACCCCCTCGGTCGCTCGTTCAATGGGACGACGAGTTCTCCAGGCTCCCCCCCTCTGAGATTCCCTCATGAAAAGAGGGTAGCGTCTTGCCGGTGAATTGTTCGGTCTTGAGTAGGACAACTCTGCTGAAAATATTTTTCCCGCCTCCTTTGTTTAGATTTTTCTGAATAGTTTTGTGCTCTTTTACCACAATGAAGGCCATTATCCCCTTGATTTAGGCGCTCCTTTTTCTCAGTTCATGTCTATCGGGGTTCTGCCCGTATCCCCGCCATTTTCGACTCCCCACTCTTTGTCTCTCCCAAGGATTAATCCCTCCCTTTTCCATGAATCTCCTTGGCCTCATGCAACAAACGCTCGAGCTGCTTTTTCTCGCTCTCTCTTTCCTGTCGGCGTTGCTAATTGCTTGGTCACAATACATTCTTTCCCCTTCATTCTCCCCCCTCCTGGCTGACTCTGTCGACGAGCGCCGCATTTCTTTCCTTGTTTTCTTTCATTGACCATTATGATAACAATCCTGCTCCTCCCAATGTGGATCATAGACCTTACATCTGCTTAGGCCCAGTGTGCTTTCCCCTTCTTGAGTTCTGATACTTTTGCATATTTTTGCTTCCCCGAAGAAAATCAGTCCAAGATACTCCGCCACTTCCGGATGGTTTCGAGTACCAACGATTTGATATCTCTCTTTCCTCCGTGTGTTGAGATTTCATTCCCTTCGTGTGAATCCTTCCACCTTTCGGTCGGTTCAAATATGTTATTAGTACAAGGCCCAATGCTTCTCAAGTTTCTTTCTTTTGCAGCACACCTAGATGTGAAGCCCCCTGACCCTTCTTTCCTGTCTTCTGCTATCCATGGGTTCTGTTGAACTTTCCTTTCAGTTTTTCTGCCCCCTTGGACAAGTTTCTGCCCCAAACCGGCCGCCAAAGATCTCGTCCCTCTGTGACTGTGTCATGCGTCACATGAGCGGTGTCCATCCTTTTTCCCCTCAAATGGAGAACGCAGGACAGGAATCCGAGCCCACTTCATTCCCCAAATATCAACCAACCGCCTGTTGGTTCATTATGCCAAGGAGTATACTTTCCAACCTTTTTCCCTTTTCACGCTCCTTTCGAGTGACCGGCAGTTGTTCCATGACTTGGGTCAGGTTTATCTCTGACGTGCGCCGCCCCCAGTTCATTCTCTTTGCAATCCTGTTAGGATGTTCCCTTTTCACCTCGTATGTCCTTCATTGCCTGTCGATATCCAGCCCCAATCCACTACTAACCCCCCCATTCACAAAAGTTGTTTTGTTTTTTTTTTTAAACATCAATCCGCTTTTTTCCTTTCCATTCCTCCTAACTTGCAGCAAAGGAGACTCTGCCCTTTTTCTCGAATCTCTAGTCATTTTTGTTTTCGTCCACTAACCCTGTCGTCCCCCGTTTTTCCTCTCGTATCCCCCTTTGGATTCAGGACAAGGATTCCTCCCAGTGATTATCCAGTACTGTTTCAGATTGGTTTTGTCTGGATGCTGCACTGACCTTCCTTTACCCCCCCCCCCCCACTCTTTTTAGGTTTTCGCTCCAAGAAACAGCTCGGTCTGTTTACCAAAGTTATCGGATGTTTGGGCCCCAGACGCCACCCACGCCCCCACCTTTTTCGCCCACCACGTCTCCAAACTTGGAGACGCATCTAGCTTCTCTTCCTTCTGTAACCTTCCCACAGCTCTGAATAATACCTGTTTCCCTTTTTTCTTATTCTCCCCAAGTTTTGTCATCTATCCCCCACATGTCTCGTTTCCGCTTTCGCCTTTTAAACCAACAACTGACTCCAAGGTTCATTTTTACGCAGGTATCCCTCATTGACCTGACTCCTTCAGTTTCGCCGGCTCCCAACAATCAGTGACCTCCCGTCGGATAGCCAGTTCGTTTACCTCGGTCCTGTGGTTCTTTCTTCGCCAGTGATATGATGAAGTCCTTTTATCAATGCTCTCGTAGTCAGCTCTTTGGTCTTTCTTAGCTAGATAAGGTCAAAACCCCCAAAAACCCTTGGGTGGGAGACACAAAATAATTCTGGCTCATATACCTATGAACCTGAAAGACCGGTCCCCCACTTTCCTTCCCCCCATCAAAACCCAACACAGTGTGGGACCACCTTATATATAACACTATTCCGTGCTCCCTTTCCCTGGCCTCCGTGCGAAAGGCGAATACAATGATTCAGTTTTTGATCCTCTCCTGCTTCTTCATCTTTGGTGACAGAGGCTGGTGGGTTGCTATACGACCCTCCTTCGACATGTCCACCCACTCTGTACGAGTAAAACCTATGTTCTTCCTCGAAACACTGTTCATTGATATGCGTTCTTCCCCTTCATGCTGTCTCCCCTTCTATGGTTTTCCATAGAGCTGGGAATATCCTTCCTTGTTCTCCCCCTTTCCCCTGAAACTTCCTCTGATGGATTAACAGGCCTTTATCTCGTTTAATCTGGAAGGAGCTCGCCTTTTGGATTTTTTTTTTCTCGTTTCGCTTCCTATAGGTGAGTCAGACGTGACGTGAATCAAACAATATATTCTGTTCAGCCAGAAGTCGTTTTACGAGATCCCCTTCTCCCCCTTCGTCACCTTGGGCAGTCGTTCGCATTCCTCTCCATATCATGCGTGAATCCCCCCCCATCTTCAGAATCCGAACGGATTGTTTTCGCTTGTCCGAATTCTCCGCACATCCCGCCCCATTCTGTTTTTTTTTTTTTTTTTCCTTTTTTTGTCCACGATCTGCATTTGTCCATACAAGAGAAAGTCTGGTGGCTTCCCGTTTTTGTTTCTGGTATTTGAGGATTTCATTGCTTTTTCGGCCTGTGGAGAATTTTAATGACTCTCTTTTTTTTTGCCCGTATAATGAAGCTATCTTTCACCCCCCCTCGATCTTTTCGCGACACTTGAGTTTCCACTTTTGTACTAAAGGCTCCTTAGTCTCCTCAAAGATTTCCCGCGCACTTCCTTGAGAATCCCCCCCTACAGGAGGACCTCTGGGTCATTTGTTTGTTTCAGAGAGAGAAGAGTCTTTAGTCCTTGAAGAAAACTACCTCACCATCTCGATATCAAATACCCTTCTTTTTTACTGCTTTTGATTACTTTGGTACAATTTAATCCTACCCAGATGGGAACTCACTAATTCGTTCCCAAGATGTATTAGGATCTTTAGTTCTTATTCAGCTATATTTCTTAATAATAATTCAGTTTTTTTTTTCTCTATACTTCCTTTCCTTCCCCCCTGATAACTCCATAGTTGAACGACCCAAGCTTTTCCTTTTCCCCTCTTTCGAGCCTTGTTAAAATGATGTCAATCCATTTCCCAGATTTTTTAAGGGTGACCTTCTCCGATCTCCCCCTTGTTCCCCTCCTTTGCCCCCTCTTCCAATGTTCTTTTCCGTCTCTTTATCTCCCTGTCCTTAATAGTGAAGGGTTCCCTCAGTTTCCTTCCACCCTGCAATTTGGTTTGCTCAAGAGACCCTTTCCCCCCGATAGTATACAAATTGGCTGCCTTTTCCAAAGTCGCATTTTTTCCCTATTAGCTTTTCCCTCCCAAAGGACGTGACCTTTTATTCTACTACTTTCCCAACTTCCAGATGAAATCAAAATACACCCCACCCGGATCTATATCGTCAAAGAATTTTTCTTTGCCCATCTGCCTCTTCCCTTTTTGAACCAGTTCCTTTCCCATTTCCTTCGTCGCTGAAAAAGAACGACGACCCATCCGTCGCTTTCTCGACTTTTGTATCACCTGTGATATGATAGGAATTCACTGGTCCTCCGTTGAAGACTCTTCTCAGAAGCCTTGAAAACGAGTCTCTTGTCGCGCAAGCATTGAGGAGTCCTTTTCAGGACGTTCTGGCACCTTTCATATATTACCGCATTCCTTTTTCCCCACATCATCCCCCCCCGTACCCCGACTCTACTTTCGGCGCGCTTCAATATTACTGTTAATCCAGCAGCTTCATTTTCTCCAAGGAACCAGGCAGGATGGACTCCACTTCCTATGGGACTCCCCCCCATAGCTCATCTTTCTGCCCTTTCGAATGGTAGCCCGGCCTGAAGGGTGTTCGATGATCCTGATTAGGTTTTACTTCCCTTTTACCTTTGGTGTGAAGGATTTGTTTCCCTTTAGCACACACAACCAGTTTCTTTCACCCCCCATACTTCCCCGATTAAAAAAATAAACTCATTGTATTCGCACCAAGTTGTTCTCTCGATAGCCTTGGAAAAAGTCTTGACCACTGAGGACATCCGGGCACGTTTCCTAATCCCCTTTTTACCTTCGCTTTTGATTAACAGTATTTATTTGTAGGTTCCGGTTCCTTTCTCTCTTTCCCTTTTCTGCCAATTCCTATATGTGTACCCCCCTCCGGTTTGTGTCACCCTGATTTGTTTTTAGAATTCTTCACCTCTCTCTAAGACCCCCCTGACTGAGATCTCTTGTGGGATTGTCCTTCCTTCAGCTCAGGTTGCCTCCTTGACCACCACCTTAACCCAGGGGGACCGATTTACCCTCATGTCATACGACGGTCTGTTTTTCTTTGGGTTTCCCTCTCCCACTTGATCTTTCTTACCCTTTGGCGCAGTACAGTTAGGGGTTTCTTTTTTGTTCCCCCCCCCATCTATGTTGAAACGTTTCATCCTTTTTATTCCCCAAACTGAATATTCGGTCGATGAGTTGCATTATTCAGATCGGTTGGCAGTTATTAACCCCATTTTACCTATGTCTAAGCGTAGATTGCCATTCCTTCTCCCCCTTTCGACGAGGTGCGGCTTGGAGGGAGTTTTGTGCCTTTTTGGCCCCCCGTTCCTTTTGGACCAGACAGACTCTCTTTTAGAACGCATACCCCCCACCCCCCCCCAACCCTCCCCTATTTTTTGGTACCTGCCAATAATGCAGATCTCGACACCTCCCTTCTATGACTCCATTTAAGAGATCACTTCAGTTTTCTTTTCCCCTATTTTTCGTGTTCCTGTCTGGACCCCCATGTTTTCCTCAATGAGTTGTTGGCCAGAGGCAACAGGACTATGTTCCTCATTAGGATTCTCCTTTCGCAATTTCCGATCTCGGTAGTCGAGTTTTCAACTCTTTTCTTTTTCCCCTTTCTTTCCATGATCCGTCCCACGGTGGTTGAATTTTAGATATTTCTTAATGTGCTTCTACAACAGGCAATGCCTCTTCCCCTTTGAGTCTATTTTGTCTCGTCTAGACCCTTTTTTAACTCTCCCTTTCTCTTTGTTTTTTGACGCTTCCTCCGACCAGTCATTGCGTCCACAAGTGGTTCTTTTTGCAACCGTTCGACCGATGCCCATTCCTTTTCCAGCCTTAATTGACCAAACGCTCTCGAGTGTGATATGGTTCGCCTTACATTTTGTGGCTTTCATGTCGCGTTGCCCTTTTTCTTTGGCACTCCTCAATTCCTTTCCTCGACCTTTTGCCGGTCTCACAAGTGTTTCGCATGGGAGAAGACTTCCTTCCTTTGGCAGTACTGTTTTGACGATTTTTTCCCTCCAACTACAATCCTGATGCCCTTCAACCGCCCATTTTGTTTCTTATTATAACAGCAGTTTATTGGGAGGCACATCTCAGTGTGCTTGAGGACAGGCCCTTCCTTTTCTGTCTATGCACCTTTTGGGCCTTTTGACCTCTTTTTTTTGTCAGAAAATATGTGAACACGACCCTCATGTCCTTTCAGTCCACTCTTGTTCCAATCCTTTCGTTGTTGTCATTCTGTGCTCCTCCTTTCCTTGTCCTCCCCGTAGTAGTGTCTAACCCTTTCCAACTTGACCTATGACATTACTCTTCCACTTTCTTTCTGTCTTTCTTTCACACTTTACCACATGTCAATGCTGTTCAAGGTCTATTTAGAATCATCCATTGGTTATTTCTTTTGCGGCCAATGTTGGTCAATTTCACAGTCATCTTTTCCCATAAAGCTCTGCGCGCTCGTCGATTCTCCCTGTTGACGCTGGGACTGCACATGGCGGTGAAAGGTTCTGTCTCCACACTTAGAAACGCCGACCGTTTTTTCAGTTTCATTTACCCAGCATCCCGATTCCCCGAACCCCAAGATAGATTTCGTTTGTTGCCCTTATGCCACGAGCCCGGAATCTTCATGTTTCAAATTCGTTGCTTCCTGTGCTAGTCTCTCTTTTTTTGATCAGGCTTAGCGATACTTGCGAACCTCTCCTCTAGGTAGAACGAACTTCTTTTTTCTATCAGCTTGTCTCTCCTTCCTGTTTAGATCCCCCCCTTTTCTCTTTTCAAAAGTCACTCTAAACATTCACATTGCGTACTTTCAACTTACGCAATCCCTCGCACCAATTCCTTTTCCCCCCCAGGATGACTGACACCTCTTCCTAGGAATCTCTTTTTTTTTTTTGCCTCATTCTCTTCGTAAAAGTTGACGAGCGCCTCAACTCTTATCTTTCCGACTGAGGGTGCTCCTTGTCTCTCTTCACTTCTTTGTGACCTTTTTTGCTGTGGCCCCTTATTGCATGACCTCTCTACCAAAACCGTTTTTTTCTTTTTTGACTTTGCGCTCCCACCGTCGGGATCGTCTGTTTTCCCCACTCCCCCCGTACTGTTTGCGGCCCCAAGAAAATACACTCCTCCCAGCCGACCCACCTCCTTCATCGTCGCCTTTGGTTTTGTGCCTGCAATTTTTCATCTCTTAATCATCTGGTCCTTCTTTACTCGTTCCCCCCAACTCACATCGAAAGAATAAAAGTTTGTGTCCCCACATGTTCAGATAGACGTAATAGGTAGAGAACTTCACACCCCCCCCCCCCCCCCCCCCCCCCCCCCCCACCCCCCCCCCACCCCCACCCCCCCCCCCCCCCCCCCCCCACCCCCCCCCCCCCCCCCCCCCCCTGCCAGCCTCCCATACCTTACTCACCTTTTCCTCCCTGTTTCACTTGACTTCTTCTATCTATATGCCTTAGGAGTTTCGCGGATGCCTAACCCCCCCCTCCACCCAACGTCGTATAGGACCGTTTCCCCGCCCTTTACGGTGTATCTCCGTTCTGTGTCTTCCCTTCCCCGGAAAGCCACAAGAGCGATTCCCCCTCCTTTGGTCTCGCTAGAGCTTACCCCGTTTCTCCGTAAAAAACCCCCTTTTCATCAGACCACCCCTGGTATACCACAATAGGCCAGTGGCATCAGGCCATCAGGACCCACGCTCCCTCCCCCAGAAATACTGTTAAACCCGGAACCCACCTTTTGTCTGACCTTCCCCCCTTATTCCATCCAATCAAGTTCTTGCCCTGCGCGATTTAGAGACAACTGGTCCAAAGGGTCTTTTTCGCTCCTCATGCATCCCTCCTCCTTGTTTTTCAGAGGTGGTGGGTGTTGTCGAAGATCACCACAAGCTTCCACCCCCCTTTCCTTCTTCCACCAGATTCCTCCTTTTCTCCCTACCCTTCTTCCCTTTCTTGGTACTCTGCATAATGTCCTCCGATGAATGTCTATGGTTGGCTGTCTCTTTCCTATCTTTTTTTTTCATCACGCACGGCCCCGACTTCAGGCTTTCTTACCTTTAACTGATCCCGGCCTTTTTTTCTTTTGACCTGATAGACTGGGGGTTTTGTGATTTGGCATCCGTCTTGCGCGCATATATGTGTGCTGCTAAGAAGGCATGCTACACCTCTACTCCTTTGCGCATCGTTTCCTGTTCCGAGCGCTTCTAAGCATCTTTTTTCAGCTGATACGCATTCCTCTCTCCATGCCCTTTTTCCAAACCCCCCCGCTGACGTTCCTTCCTTCCTCCAAGCTTCCCATTCCATTATCCGCAAACTCACAGACCTGTTGGTTCTGGATTTGGTACTCCAATTTACTCTTTCCCACTTGTCGATTTCTTCGGCTCCTTTTTTGCTGGTAGCGTTCTCATTGATCGACCTTTTGCTTTTCTTGAGATTAATGAGATCGGTAGTCTTCCGGGGTTGAGTCCAAGATGTTAAAACAACTTCCCCCAACCCTCTTCCCTTTTCCCGTTCTGATAGCTCTAGACTTCGCGTATCCCTTGATCTTCTTTACCCCCATTGTACGCGAAATTGCTTCCTTCCCCCCGCCCTTCACGGAGGAACGTACCACAGTTGCTTTTTTTGCTCGATGTTTTTTTTTGATCGCAGGTTAAGAGGAGAAAATTCTTTACCCTCCTCGTTCACCCTTAAAACATCGTGGTAGTAAAGATCTCTTACTTCATTTTTTTTCCCCCTGTAAATGGGAAAGCCACCTTTGAAAATTTGTTTCTTAATATCAGGGCGTAATGCCCCGCTTCAGTCTATCGTTTTCCCTACTCATCAGTGGTGTTTTCTCTTTTTAGATCTCCCTCCTTCTCAATTCTCTTTTCACACCAAGCTTTCATGATTGATGACTTTCCCAGAATGTAAAATCTATCTTCCCCTTTTAAGGTTTCCTCGAGCCTTTTGCCTCTCCTCGATTCCTCCCTTTTATTCCTCTTGTCTCAGTCTAATTCTCAAACATCTAGTCCCCTGCCCCTTTTGTCCTTCCCTCAGTAAAGGGCTTCCACCCTGTCTCCCGTATGCAATTATTTGATCAAAGCTCCATCGTTTAAGCGTGGCCTTTAGAGCTAGCAAATCTGAACTCAGTGGCTTTCTGTTTGAAATGTTTAAAATCTCTTTTTTTCATCCAGGGCGCTCCTACTCCTCTCATTAAATTCCCAATGATTTTCCATCGCGTCGAACTATCCAACCCCGTCCACCTTTGGAGTGGATCCCTTTACTTTTTTCTGACAGTCTTACCATATTGCCCGACGTGTGCACCCTCCTGACCCCTTCTGTTCTTGAGCCTCGAAGGCGGAAAACGAACGAGACTTCCTATTTCTGGTTGATCCGAGGTGACTTATATGAATGCGTATCCTCGGTTTCCTTCTAGCCCGCTGCCCCGAACGAGCATTCGTTTTTTTTTTTTTTTTTTTTAGTATCCTGAGGCTTTTTTCTCATGCACTTCTTCCTTTTGAACCCTTACCGCGCAGACTTCTTCTTGGACTCCTTAACACCCATTTCATTCAAGCCCCCTCGGATCACTAGTCATGTTACCATCGTAGTGGGACTTCGAAAAAGGAAAAGGCAGGTTCAGTCCCCCTTTTCCCTTTCCTACCCCGGTACATCGGGATCTTTTTTTTTTTGTTGAATCTACATATACTCTTGAAGTTACAAGACCAGATCCCCTTAAGTTTTTTTGGTTGCTCGAAGGAGGTACCCTTTGTGGTTCCTTTTTTCTACCCCCCCCACACCTCTATTTTGTACGATTGTATGATGTCAGGCCTAGCCAACCTTTTCACACTTAGGAAAGCTACCGTCGACCCCCCCTCATTCTCGCACCACTTTGTTTCCTCTTCTCCCTATATAGCGCATTTCTTACTCCCTATCTAGGCTCAGTTCCTATCTCTAACCCCCCCTTTGTTTGTTTAACGCAACCTTTTTCACCCCAGTAGGCGATTGTTTATTTTTTTTTATCTTCCTCTTTTCTCATGATTATTGGTGTATCACCAAAGGAGGTGTTGTTGATGGAATGATTTTTTAATTCCGGCTCTAGCTCAAGACCCCCAATTTAGAGGAATTGGGGCTTGTCCTGGTCCCATTTATCAATGTTGTCCCTCCCTTCCTGTCCCCCAGCAAACAAAGGCGAGGTCCCCGGAATTTCCCCCCTGAGTTTTGTGTCGCTTTCCTCCTCTTTGACAACTGCATCCGTCCCCCCACCTCCCATTCCCCCTCATCTCATGAGGACCTTTTCGCAAGTCATTATTTTCGGCGCCCTTCCTTATACGACAGATTCATCATTTTCTCTTTTCCCCAAACCCATTATGGCGTCGCTTCGTTCCATTACTCCTGTTTTTGGATACCATTGCTCTCATCACAGATGGAGAGTGTCTAGTCTCCCCTTCCTCATTCGTTCGAGTGTGATGGTTTGTTTTCAGGGTGAGTTTTTTGTTTTTTTCTCTTTTTTTGTTTTCAACACATCCGATTTGAATTTATGTAGTTTCCGGAAACCCTCCTTGTTTTAGAGAACCCGGCACAAAATAAACAACCCCTGTCCCGCTCACTTTTTATACAGGGCTGCAATACATCCTTCCTCCCTTACATCCTTTTCTCCCAATTCTCAGTTGCAGACTCGAGCTGGATCGTCCACCCAGTTCGTACCTGATCGTCTGGACTCTGTGAGTACTGCTCGTCACTTTTTCGACGCCGAGTTTTATGCCACCGGGATCTTCTGCCCTTCGGTGTCGATCTGACGGTAGGACTTGGTCTTCTTGCGTAGTGAGTATCGCTGACAATTCCAGACCCTCCCCCCCCCTTTTCCTGGTTAGATTATTTTCTTCTTAATCTTTTGTGTCCCTGTTTTTGATCCACAGGCAATGAAGGCACGCGATGATTTTCGGCCTAATCGACATTCTTGAAGAGTAATGTCCTCGAGGAGTCAATTTCCCCCTCCCCTCCTACTGTCCAAGTCGATTGTTCTACTTCATCTTTGAAGGTAAGTGCAAAGTCTCCCTCGACTTTTCCCTTGCACACCGCTTTTCCGGTACCCTTTGATCCTTCCCCCAACCCTTCTCTGAGATTGGGGTGTTTCTCGTTTATTAATAATTTCTTGCTTCCTGTTTGATCCGTGGGCCACGAATATCACCCTTGACCTTTCCCAACAAGATTTCGATTGTCCTGTCGGTCTTCTCTTTTTTTTCCTCTTTCCTATTCCCTTGCCCCACACCCTTCTTCCCTCTCAAAGCAATTTTTTCCCTCGATCTATGACCGAATTCCTTTTGAGGCAGTCCATCTTCGTCGTGCGACAGAAATGCATTGTGTTCGAGGAGGATCCTTGTCTATCGAGTTAAATGAGACACGACTTATGATGACAAGGACGATTTCCCAGACCTCTCTTTATAATAAGTTGTGTTGAGTGAGATACTTTTTCCAACCCCTTTCCCCATCCCCCCACTTCTCGTGATACCACATAATTGTCTTCGTCAAAGGCCAAATATGCAGAACTCCCCCTGCACCTCCCCCCTGCATTTCCTCCCAATGCCAACTTTAATGCCCTTATCCTCCATGTTCTTTTTTAGTTAATCCTTCTTTTTTAGCAGGGTAATTCATCTGCCCAAGGACTGACCAAAGCCGCGACGCTTCTCCCTATCCCCTTCTTTTCTACTCTGTTGAGTCCTCGTTTTTTTCAAAGAGTATTCGTTCCCCTCCCCCCCACAACCCGCCGGGAAAGGCGAGAATTAACTTTCCCTCTCTTTTTCCACCCCCCTCTTCGAGAGGTTTGTTGCAATTCCGGAGTTTATGCCCCGGAAAAAGCTGTTCAATTTTGCTCGAGTCCCTGACATAGTTGTTGCCGACCCACTGAATTCTCGCATTCGAAAATCCTCGATCACCCATATTCAGAATTATCACGACTTCAGCTTATGGACTCTTGCCTGGGTAGATATAACTTAACCCTTCCCCACTTTTCTTCAGAAACTTCCTTCCCAACCCTCACAAACTTGCGTCCTGTCCTCAATTTCCTCAAGTTTCTCCCCTCAGACCTTTCCTCCTTTTCCTCTCCCCTATGCCCCTTTCATTTGAGGAATCTCACCTTCATTTTTCCCAAGATTTCAACGAACTTGTTTCCTGTTTCCCCTATCCCTCGCAACCCCCATTGGTGGATTCCAGAAGGAATTTTCCTGATTTCCTCCATCCTCAGTGTATTACTTTCTTTCCTTTTTAGGTCAGGTGTCTTCTCTATTCCCCTCCGCCCTATACCCCAAATGCTCTCAGGTGTTTCTTTTTGCTGCCCGTTGCTCCCAAGCAAAAAGTGGGCCCCGATCGTCTTTTCTTCCCCCCTTAATTCGTGGGGCCAAAGACGAAAAACTTTCCCCCCCTCCCCCCCCCGAAGGCAACACCAATCTCCTTCAAGCACTTGGGCGACGTGACTGCCACTTCCATCTCCTTCCTCCTTTATTCTTCTTTAGGTCCTCCAACAGATCGAAAAGCAACCTTCTTTGACTCCTGTTTTTGATCATCTATCAAAGGATGTCCTCTTTCATATACCGTAATAGGTATCTGCCGCCGACACCCCCCCCTTCTGTCCCAGCCCCTTCATGTGGTACTCTGAAGCATTCCCCTACCCTTTAATATGAACTTGATTTCGAGGTGCCCCCCCAACCGGAAGTCGTAAGACAGTTCGTATCACTACGCCTTTTGTTGTCCGTCGTATGTCGCCAACATTGATATGCTTTTCTTTCAAGCCACAAGAGCCCCTTCCCTCGGTCAGTCCTAGTTGGCTTGCGCTACTTTATAGATCCCCCGTTCCTCTCAATCAAAAATCAGTCCATCAAGACCCCCCCCCTTTTTTTTCCCCCCCCTTCTACTTCCTCAGGATCATCCTTTTCCAAGCGCCCCTCACTCCCGTCCCCCCCCTCTGTTTACAATCACAATTGCGGGACCCCACCAAACCTTTGTGCCGAATTTAAACCCTCTTCCCCTGAGCCGTGTTTGATTACAATCCCTTTTTGTCCCCCCTATCGCGTCGATGCGAACCCTTGGTTCCATTCCCTTTTTTCTTTTTTCTGGTGACTATTCCCTTCCTTGTTTGACAGAGGTATTTTTGTGTTTCTTACCCCCTCAGACCTTCCACAAAACTTTAAAGTTGGCTTTTTACCATTTTTCTATCCCTGAACACCCTGTAAGTGATGCAATTCCATGCATTCCCCTTTCCTCGAACACTGCCGGTTTTCCTTCATATAATTACCTTCCCGTGAGCGTCAACTCGTTATTTTTTTCTCTGAGTCTTCTTGATCTCCTTCATTGTCTGCTCTTCTCCTGAAGGTGGTTTTTTAGCCCCTCCGCCTTCTGCGCGTCCTAGTGTGAATGTCCCGTGTAAATATTCGTTCAACGGCTTCGTTCCATATCTTTCCGCTTTCGATTCTCATCTAGGAGTCAACGATGGCTGCCGCTGAATAGCCTGCCCTTATAAATCTTACAACCATACGTCATATACGACCTGATTGTGCTCGTTAGTTTCCCTTTAGAATTATAGAAAACTTCCCTCCCCCGACTTTTTTCTTAGGTTTTTTCCCTCTGCATCTTGGACTCCCTGTGCAGCATTTTTCCAGATCTCGCGCTCCCCTTGGTGGGTTTTCTTTGATTCTTCTCTTTTTTATCTCGGAGACTTGAGATCCTGTCTCGACCCTGGGCTCTGAGCTAAGTGTTTAAAAAGTTTCTTTACCTATATCACTCGACTTGCTTCCCCCTTAGCCCCAAGGACTTCCGTCTCCCTTTAGTCTTATCAACTCCATGCAGTACCTGTTCCTCAGCCATGCCACGGCTTAACCCCTCACAGTTCACCTGTTTTTCTGACGACTGCCATTCCAGTTTTTCCGAGCCTTGAGAACCCCTTCAACGTTCCACTTAAATTTCCCTTAAACTCTTTTAGTAAGATAGATTTCCTTCCGTTTCCCCCTTTAATCTTTTTTTTACTGGAAATTTTGCGACACTATGTATTTCGGTTAGGCCTTGACGGAGCATCATTTCCCTCCGTTGTTTTTTTTCGAGACTATAATGAATCCTCGGCCTCCTGCTAATCCTCCTTTTTCCGCAAAACGCTCGTTCTGTCCCATTTTTTTTAGGATGGACGTTTTCCAACTGATGTCAATCTCCTTCTTTACTGTGACTATCGAGCTTCTGGTCCCCCCCTCTTCTACCTTCTTCAAGGCTCAACCATTTTTTTGTATCATATTGAAAAACATATAGCCCACTTTCCCGTTCCCCCTTGAAGGGTTTCTCAATGCCCTTATGTTCGCCCGTCCCTTTCTTCTTTTTTCTCCCGTGCTCCGCGAAAGGCCCAGAGCAGCCCAGTGGTCTTTAACTCAAGTGCGATATCTTTTTTCGAAACGTTGTTTGACCCCTCTTCTCCCCCATGGGATGATCCTCCTTTGATCTCATTAATTCTCACCCCTTCTTAGCATCCCTTTTCTGAACCCTTTCACCCCCCTCCACGCCCAACAAGGGGACCTTCGACGCTTTCTTTTGCAAGGTTGTTCCCCTGCAGATTTTACCCCTACGAAATGTCTTGTCTTTTGGAGACTTCGACTTGGGAAAAAAATCAACACCTTTCCCTATTCTTTTCCTTTCTCGATGTGGTTTGGGTATTTTCCCGATTTCTTCTTAATTCTCCCCCGCTCCCCCCTCCTTTTTGACGCTTTAGCATTTCACGAAGCTTCCTTTTGAAAAACGTTTACTCTCTTTGCAGAACCCCCCTTTTGAAGAGTTTTTGTATAATCACGTCACCTTCACACACTATCCGCATCTATTTGGCCACTCCATTCCCGAAAACAACGTCTATTTGACCCCTATTCCCCTTTTATTTTCTTTAATAAAGCGAAAGAAGTCGTTTCGTTTCGTTCTTTCTACCTAGTAAGCTTTCTTTCCCAGCGTTATGTGTCCCACCATCGACAGTTTTCCTCTCTTCCCTTATGCATCGCCTGGTACAAAGACCAGTCCCGACCTTCTTTTTTTTTCTTGAGAAGGAAATAACACTAGGTGTTCATCTTTTCTTTCCCCTTTTGGTGGGAAGCGTTGGATTGTTAGGTTCGTTTTCTCTCCAAAACCAACCAGCCTCACCCCCCCCCCCTTCTCCTGCTTCTTCCCGACCAAACATCATTTATTTCCACAAGTCGCTATCTCTCATCGCGCCCTGCCCTTCCCCGTGATTTGGTCACGAGCACACAGTCCTTTTCCTTTTTCATACCAGGCCCCTGTTTTCCCATTTTGATCCCTTCCTTTTCGATTTGGTACGGTTCTGTCTGTGAGGTTCGGATGATCCTGCTTTGCTCTCTTTTTTTTTCCCCCCCCCAAGTGGTTGTTGATGCTGATTTTTGTTGAGAGAACGCACCGTTTCTTTCTCTAGACAAAATTACGCTTCTCTTTCTCTTTTTTGGTATCTGCCTTAAGCCTTTTTTTTAATTTCTCCCCCCTTGAGCCCCAGGAACACGGCGCGGTCACCTCTCTGTCTATACGACGGTTCCTGCGTTTTTGTGAGAATCAGGGACCTGCCCTTCCTATTTCCACCCCCCCCAATTTGGATTCCATGCTTCCCTCTTCCCTGAGGACCCTTTGGCGCAAGTCAGTTATTGGTGCTGTCCTTCTTCCGCTATCTCGATTCAATCCTTGCATGTCTCTCAAAAATTTTGAACTCCTGCGGTCGATGAGTTGATTCTTTTTCAGTTTGGAATCTTTTAAAATGCAGTAGAATCCGCTGTACTAGATGTCTATTGCTTGTCCCCAAGGTTTCCGACGATTCTAGGTGTGCTTGGGAGTGAGTGTTCTTTTTTCAACAAGACTGGTCTTGTTGAACCCTCCCCTTCCGATCCGCTTGGTTTGTCTGATCC
>Ga0179591_1294711_pt1 | contig 19494 bp, 14 predicted proteins | sample CZOMad2_1_08_16f_FD_182891 | JGI IMG/M metagenome (GOLD analysis project Ga0179591, IMG submission 182891) | Vadose zone soil fungal communities from Angelo Coast Range Reserve, California, USA - CZOMad2_1_08_16fungal (PacBio error correction) | ecosystem: Environmental > Terrestrial > Soil >... | reverse complement strand
CTAAAGGCAACCCATTCCTTAGTGGCATGCAGCAGCATGCTCTTTTGATGCCTGGACGTATACTCCTTTTGATCGCTCATACCCGCTCTTTTGATCACGTCGGCGGTCATTTTCCACTTTTCACCGCAGACTTCTTTCCTGCACACTCTCTGAGATCGGAGTATTCCGATTTTCTTTAGGTTTAAATTTCCTCTTCTTGCCAGTGACGGTCTCGATTGAAAACTAGAGTTGACTTTTTTTTCGCCCGGCCATCTGTCGTCTCCAACCCTTCTGCGAAAAAAATTTCGGAAAACCGGTGGAAGTATCGCTCGATGAACTGCGTTTCGTGACAAATTTCCCCCGCCTCCCTAGGAGAGGAGAGGGCGGGTTCCCATTCCTTTACAATTTTCCGATCTCGCTTTTCCTTGGTTCTTGTGCATTCTAGAGAGTAAAGAGCTTCATCACGTTGAAACCCCCTGTCCTCTGTCTATGCGCTGTTAATTGACCCATTTCCTGAAAATTTGCGCTCATTTCGACTTAGAGACTGGTTGGCCATGATGCTTCATCTACCTGGCAACTTTCCGTACCAGATGACAGTCTGACATTTCCGCTGGCCGATTCCCCTTGAGAGGCGTGATGCCCGCAGTAGGACCTCTTTCTCTGCTGATTCCTTGAATGTTCGCGGTAGGATTCCTCTTAGCTCTCGAGTGCTTGGCACTACTTTTTTGCCCCCAAAACCTCAAGTAAGAGGAGTCCAAGTAAAGACAATCCTTTTTGTAGCCCTACGTTTCTTTAAGATTGATAACTCTCCCCCAGTCGTCTTCCCCGACATTCTCCTTCTTCTTGATTGATTAGAGTTTTTTTACCTTCTTTTTGCCCCAAACTTTTCTGAGTATATTAGCCCCCGCTCCCCCCCCCCCAATCAGACGGTTGCCTCCCTTATCTTCAGCTTCTCGAACCCCCCATGCACTCGCCCATGGCCTTTCGGTTCAACTCTTCTTTACAAGAGACCCCTTTGTATCCTTCATGCTCGACCCTCGACCCTCTTCGAGTTATATACCCAGTTCGAGGATCCTGTGTCGGATCCTTCTTCCGATTTTACCCGAAGTTATCCCCGGGCCCCTGGCTGCCCTCCTTCCGGATCTTTATCGCTCTCGCCATGTAAAATAGGCTCCCAATCTTCAAAGCGCCACTTTATCCTGGGCGTCCCCCCGTACTCCTCGAGTGTCGTCTGGTCCCTTATTGTTCTTTCCTTTCCGATGAGTTGTTGGATCTTCGTATTTTTTTCAGACTTGAGAGCTTTTTTTCTAGCCCGTGTCGCCGGCGTAGTCCGGCCTTGTGCAGCATCTCCCGCTAATCGGGTTTCAAACGGCTCCGCGGCGCCACAAGCAACAGTTTCCCCTTTTGTTTATGAGTCAGGAGCTTCTTTTCGTGTGATCCCACGGCCCCTCTCGGCGCTTCGTCAACCCGAAAGAGTGAAATTAAAGTCTTTGGAACGCGGGCATTCTCCTTCGCTCTTGCCGACGAGCATCTCTCTTTTTCCCGTTTGTTTGAGAGACTCTTTTCTCTGTCCCTTGAAGATTTTTATTGCCGTTAAACCTTCCCTGAACCTCCCGTCGTTCGGGTTCCCTAAGTCTTTTTTTTTCTAGTCGCCGATGTCACAGACATACTGTCTGCGTTTTTCTGACCCTAATGTACGACTTGCTGTGTTCGCCCGCGTGCCTGCCTTTAGCCGCCGATTTCGACTATGTAGAGAGATTCTGCATCTCCTTGTTTCTTGTCTGCTACCCCGGTCTCGTGATAGATCCTCACTCCTCCTTTATCCCCACCGAGCTCCCTAGGCCCTTTCCATCAACCACTTCCGATTTACCAGGTGCCGTCTCCCAGGTCCCGTTTTTACTCCTTTCGGAAGATCCGTCAAGTGGCCGATTGTATCGTTGGTGCCTCGTTTCCCGTAGTCGCTTCGTGTGAATCTGATTCGAGATGGCTGATTTTTTCTAATTTGATTGAAGAGCGATGCTTGACAACGCCCCTCGGTTTCTTCTCGACGGCGCCTGACCTCGGGAGCGATCTAGCGCTGACCCTTTAGCCTTCTACTGGTTTCCCCAGATTTTCCCCCCGTTCAACAGCCCTGACGTGCCTGGGTTGAGGGGATTCTTGACTAGATGTTACAGTTTTAGTCCTTCGTCCCTTTCCTACTACCTGACTTTAACCGGTGGGAAAACATTCGCGTCACTTTCAATGACTGTTCCCCTATTACGTCGCTCCTTTTGAAGCGACTGCTTGACGCTCGGTGCAGGACGCTGTCCAAGATACTTCCCTCCTCACCCCCGCCAAGTATTGTGACGACGTGTTTTGTGAATTGTCTTTAAGCGTTTTTTTTGCCCTCCTGTAGAATCTCCCCTCGAATTTGAATGTTTCCCCCATTCTCATTCCTCCCCCCGCGTATTTCGGTTTCGCCCAACATTCTTTCAGCTGAGAAGGACGCGCATTGAAAGGTCTGAATATTTTCCCCTACCGCATTCCCTATTAGCTAGGCGGCAAACTTCTTTCTCCGTCTAAATTGTCTCTCTTTTTCGCGGCCAAGACCACGCCAGCCCTCTGCCAATGTTTTCCACTTGTCTGGCTCTCGTTTTTTTTTTTGCCTCGCTTGAGCAACGCGACCCATCCGATACTCGGTCTCTTTTCCTTACTGGGCACGCCTTCGTCGGCCCTCGATTGACGGCGTCCGTTTATCCTTCGCGTATCCAATTCGTTCCTAACTGGCCCTGCTTTTGATAGACGGCGGTGTTTTCTCGCGAGAGGTCCGTTCCTTGACCTGTCCGGCGCCTTCTCCCAAGCCCCGATTCCGACGTCTCCGTTGTTCGCCTTTTGGAGCACTCGTCGGTGGCCCACCTGCGTTCAAGGCCCTTGGACGCCTTCGTTGTCTACCAGAGAGAGATGCAGATCTCGACCCGTCTTGCTCGCTCACTCTTTTCCAATTCTCGCTTGCTGCCCCCAGTGCAAATAAGTCATTGTTGGTATTTCCCCGTTTTACCTGAGTGGCCGAGGGAGTTCCTGCTTGTTTTTTCAGGTTTAAAGCCTTTGGCGCTCATCGTCCGTCTCAAGTGTCGACTTAGGTCCCCTGTGACCTGACAGATTTGACGACCTGCCGAGTCTTGGTGTCCCGCTGGTTACGTTTACCCTTTTTCGTTCGGAGCCCTTCCCCCTGGTGTGACTTTTGTAATGAGAATCTCGTTTCGGCTGCTGCCGGGATCATGTTCTTTGTACCGAGCTTTCGGAAGAAGTCCGCGATGCTCTGCGAAGACCCACGTGTGACCGATGCTTGATTGAGGTTCATGGTAGTTTCTGTGATTGTGAGTACGTTCCGGCCACATTTGCCCCACGTGAGCGACACTCGGGCACGTTCTATGCGTTCCTTTGAACACCCTAATATTTCTCATAAGCGAAGTCGATTCCCGACCTCTCGAAACTAGTCTTGCCGACACCACCACATCCGGTTTTCACTGGAACCCCCTTTAGATAAGAAGCCCGGCTTGTTTTTTTTTTTTTTTCTTTTTTGTGTTTTTTTTTTTTGTGGTTTTTTTTTTGTTTGGGTTTTTGTTGGCTTTTGGGTTTCCTTTTTGTTTTTCTTTTTTTTTTGTGGTGGGTGTTTGGTGAAGACGTCAAGTTGAATAGAGCCTTTTTTGCTCAGGTCTGATCTCCCCCTTAAAATACTAGTTTCCCCCCCTCTCCGGTTTCAGTGAAGTAGAGCCTTATAACCTCTTTCCCGGGTCACCCCCCAACGCGGTAGTTGACTTCTTTCTTGCGGCATTTGTGATAGAAAGCACGAGGCGTCCCCGCGGACTGAAGCGGCGTGAAGTTGAATCCGACATCAGATACTATTTTATCCGATGGACTCTTTTACCACCCCCCCCCCCCCCCCCACCCCCCCCCCCCCCCCCACCCCCCCCATGGCGTTATCCCGTTTTAGAAGAAATAATCCCTTTCCCTGCGACATGCCACGGTTCGTATTAGTAAGATTAGGTTCCTTTAGGCAGGCCCTCGCCCGTGCTCTTTCCCCAATCTCTGTTTCAGGACCCAAGCGGCTTATCCCTTCGATCTCCTTGCCCCCCGTGACCGCTCCCCGTAGTGGTCCCAATCCCCCTCGTTTAAAGGAGAAACGTCCTCATGGTCCGTTTTCTTTTTCGTGGCGCGTCCCGCCCGTCTTTCCACGGTCTTTTTCAACTCCGACGAAGTTGTATACCCCCTTGTCACTTTTTTAATTCCTTTCTTTTTCTCCTTTTTTTTTTTTATATCTCACCACGTTGCCTGTATCCCAATAGCTTCGTAGGGAGTGGAAACTCCTATGTGCCCAGGCTGGCTTTTCCGCTCCCCAAGCCGGTAAACGACGTGTCGACCGGTCCGAGTGTTTCGGGGTTCCGAACTCCGTTATCGTTCCGTCGGCGCGCCGACTGTTTTCGATCCTAGAGGATTTCGACATATAACGCCCCCCCTTTCTCGTGACCACGTGTTCGTTCTGAAGAGTCCTGAGCAGCACTAAGACTTCCCCAGCGCCCGTTCATGTAGTCGAAAGGTTATGAGTCTTGTCGGCGAAGCTCCCGGTCGACACGCCATATCTGAAATTCTGGAAAGGGGTCTAACGTTCCTTAGTTATTCGACTTCCCGCCGTAGAGTCCCCCGATGCTAGATAGGTCGTTCTCCTTCAGGCTTTCCCAGCACCTCCATTGAAAACGTCCCGATGTGTTTTCTCCCGGGACTGATTTCTATATGCTTCAACTACACGTCGACTGACCCTTTCTTTCGAGTAGATCCGTATGGGTAGTTGTCTGGTGACCTCCTGTGGCTCCCCTCTTTTTCCAACAGCTGTTTCCCTTGTCGTGCCTATTCATACGGTTTTCTCGCCAGAAGCCTTTCCCCCCTTTTTGTACAGGGGACCGGTTCGAGGCTCTTCTTCGAAAGCCATCAGCGATCATGGAGGAGTTAGGGGCTTTGTCTGATTTTTAAGGAGCAACGTAGAGTAGCTTCGAACTGGGTCCCCTTGTCCTTGCTCTTTACAAATCACCGAATGAGCGCTCGGCACCTTTGCTCACGGGTTCGCTCTTTTTCCCCTCGATTTCTACCTACCCTCGTTGAGAAGGCCTGCCTGATAGTCCGAACGCCTCCCCTCTATGCGTTCCTTCCTTTTAAATGGTTTCTGCATCAGACTCGAGAGCCCCGTTACGTAAGAGCGCCCCCCCCCCACTCTGCGGTATAAAGATGGTCCCTTTTTCGAGAAATTGGCATCCGTTCCGTTATTTGACTTTCCTTCCGGCGGCAAGAGTTATAAATTACCCTTCTTAGTCCTAGTCTTCGGATCCGTACGAGCCTCACTACAGCACACCCCCCCTCGTCTTGCCACTTTGCAAGTAGTTTTGCTTTCCACCGGTCCTATCAGTGGTTGAGCCCCCCCGGCCGCTTCAGACCTCTATCGAGAGAGTGCGACCGGAGGCCGAGCCTTACCTTTTTTCACCGCCCTCCCGTCACCAGAACGAAGCAGCGCCTCTTCCCCTATTTTTGATGGTCTTGGACCTTGCGCCTGCGTGAGTCTCCTTTTTCCCTCTCCGCAGCTAAAGAAAGACCGCCCACCGCGCAGTTCGGTCACTTCTTGACTTGTCAGTAGCTTCGATCCCTGCCAGCCAGTCTAAACCGGGTCAAGCCCCGTTCTCGCGCGCGGTGCGCTGCCCTGCAGTCCCCACCTCTTTCCCGAAGTGTTGCTCTCCTTTGGCTAGGCTGCTGAACTCGTCCAGGGGTGCATAAAGTGCCACCTTTCCGCTTTGAGTTCCTGGATTCCTGACCCCCTCCCTCGAGACTTGCGCGTCCTTTTCGCCCCTTTCGCCTCCCAGATCGAGACCTTTGCTGTAGTCTGCCTAGAAGTTCAATGTTCCTCGCGAGGACTTTTCCCCGCGCGGCACGTCATTTTGCGCCCCTTTCGTCCGCCCGTTGGCATGTTTTTTTCCCGTTTCCCCTTTCCCCTCCCGGCCCTGAGGATGAGCGGCCACCGAATTTATTGAACGAAAATTTCCCCGGTCCTGGGTTCCTTCCTCGCATAGTGCGCGTGATTACCTTATATGGTATAGAGAAGTTCTTCTCACCGTATTCTAGACTCCCTTAGTCCTAAGAACTTCTGTTGCGCATCCCTTCTTTTGAACAAACGGGTTCTTGGTTCCTTCTTGACGCTTTGCCTCAGGAGCATTATTCAGTTCTAGAATCGAACAGCTTCTAATTTTCTTCTGTTGACTTTTTCACTTTGATAAACGTGTTTGGATATCAGCGCCGATATAAGCTCTCTTCGCTCACCTTCGATCTACCTCTTGCCGGGGTTAGTGATCTTTCATAGTCCATTGTTTTACTTGATCGAGATAGATGTGACGATATCATATAGATCCAAACTCCACTCCACCCCCTTTCCTTCCCATCTCCTTTTCCTTAGGAGTCCCATCTGCCGCATGGAACCTTGTCCTAGTCACTTTTTTTTTTCCCCGCCCGATTTCTACTTGGCTTTCCCGTGTCCCCGTATAATGTGAGAGAGGCAGTCGAGCCAGTGTGCCTCTTCTCACCTTCTTTCCTCCGCCCCGCCCTTAAACTGTTCGTGCTGAAAGTGATGGCCGTCCGCGTCCCGTGAACACGATCCCGTTTAGTAATTACTGTTATAAAAGCGTCATTTGAGATTATTGTTAGTGCGCTTCGAGGTCCTCCTCTCACAGGTACCTGTTCGCCCTTACCGGCCCCCCTTGTTGACCTTAACTTTTAACGCCGCGAATTCTTCTTCGCCCCCTGTGTTTCACGACGCTATTCCCCTCCGTGTTGTTGTAGCCAGATCGTGAGACCAGTCCTATGCGCCCTGATTTCTCCTTTGCCTCAACCTTCCTCCCCCCCTTTTCAGTTACCTGTTCTCCTTTCCTTCGCCTGTCATATCTGATCATTAAAAAGACGTCCCGCGCTTCCTTCCTTTTAACACGAAGTACTCTGTGTTTCGCCGGCACGGCTGCCCCTTGCCCGAAGATTTAGACCTTTAGCGTTCTCTGTCATCTCCTTTACCCCCCTCTCCCCCGGTTCTTTACCTCTTCACACTTGAAATAGAAGATAAAGCAACACTTTAGCTCCTCTTCACTTTGTCCCCCTCCCCAAGGTGCCGATGGACCCTTCCTTGATCGAACCTCGTTAAGGAATGCGTTCCCCCGCCGAAGTCCCCCTTGTGCCCCGCGTCACTTTTCTAGTTTGCGAGCATTTAGAGAAATCTATCTTCCTTAGCTCTCCGAGATGCCCCGTCTACGTTCCGTGCTCCCTCTGGACCTCGACCGGCATCATGATCGACACCGATATCTCCGTATCGTCCGTGAGCCTGTGTCCAACCTTAAGTCATCGTTCCCGATGACGTTCTTGATCGCTCGAGTCACGTCTTTCAACGTCCAACCGCCCTCAGTTTCTTGTCTGGTGCTTATGCTCCTCCTTTCAAGATAGTACTCTGCGTCAAGAAGATCCCGCATGACTCCGCAGCCTTTTGGCCCACGCGACGAGAAGCAATCCGACCGTTGTCTCGACTGCTCTCTTCCCTCGATGTTCCGAACACTCTTCCGCCCACCCTCTCCGAGTACCTTTGAAACACCGGAGTGTCTTGTGCATTTAGTTCAGCCCGTCTTTCCGGTCCCTTTTCCCCTCCTCCATCGAGTCCAGAACGTGCGAACCCGATCGCATCCTGAGCGCGGTCCGCACCTTGCGCGGATTCGTGCGACGCGCGAAGGCCATCGTTAAAGGAAAATGCTACTTGCCGTTCTCAATACCCCCGCCCTTTTCGACGGTTCCACCTTTGTTTAGACCTGAAGCGCGCTTCGCCGGATTTCCAAGGAAATACCCTAGACGCGGCCCTGGAACTGGAGGAAAGTCTTGAATTGGCGACGATTCTCCCTTGCGCCAATTCCTTTCCACGCGAGGAACCAGGGCCCCCGCGCGCACACCCCCACCACATAAACAAACCCCCCCCCCCCCCCCCCCAACTCTCTTGTCTGATGGCTTCCTGACCGTGGTCAGAGATTCTCATTCATAGAGAAAAATTTCAGACCTTTTCTTTTTGGTCTACTGAGTTTCCTTCGTCTCGATCAGAGGTCAGGCCGATACTGGCTAAGTGCGCCAAGTCACCGAACACCTAGGAAAGAATCGCTCCCGACGCGTTTAGGTCTTTAAAGTCTCTGTTGTTCCCCTCCGGTTTTGCCCTGATATGTTAAAAGCGTTCGCTATGGACTCTTCTCAGAACCGCCCCCTTTTATCGCGAATCTTCCGCTCAGTAGAATGACCCTGTGACCTACTAATGGTTTGGTTGGAATTCCGTACGCTCTCTACCCCAGCAAGTCCTCCCTTGCATGGAGAACGCTTTTCCGATCCCACCCCTATCAAGTTTTACCTTCGTGCCACGGGACGAAAAGTAGGCTCACTTAACCCTCTTTCCTACCCCTAGTGTTAGTTTCAAGTACCGCTCCTTATGGTTAGCCTCCCCTTGTGCCCGCCCTCCGTCAAGTGAGAATCGGTTGGCTTTTCTACGATCAGGCCTTGTCTACCCCGGGATGAGCCATGCCGCTCCTGGAGTGTTTATTGCCCCCGCATTCCACGTGAGCCCTTCTTTCGCTCATCTCGCTTTCTACAGTTTGGACTTATTTTAGGGTACCCGGTAAAAAGTGCGTATATCGACTCCTCTCTCTTTTTCCTTCTCAATTGATAACATCCGTTAGAGGAATTTTTTCGCTAAGTGTCTTTTCAGTGAGCATCGCCCCGTTAACCTTTCTTCTATGAAAACCACAAAAATCCTTCTTTTTTAGGAGCCTCTTTCATTTTCAAAAGAAAGATGTCTCTTCCGTTGATCTCTAAGCATATTTAGAAATAAATCGCCCCATACTCGAACTTTCTGCCTACTTTTGCGTACTCCAGCTAGACCCCTTTTTTTTTCCCGTCCACCAAACAAGATTTCTTCAGTTTCTCTTTATCTTTCTTCGGCCTCCGATCGGCGTCCTCTTTTCCCTCGTCCGGTGAGACCCGAGTAGAAAAGATACTAGCCTATTTACGATACTTTTCGTTCGCGCTGCTCCCCCTCAGCAACCTCTGTGGGCGAACGGGATAAGTTTATAGTGTTATTAATGAGGAATATGATCTTCATGGCCCTCTCACTCTTCTCGTACCCTCTTTCTCAGGACCCAATAATAACGCTCATCCTCCTTTCCCCCGCCGAAGGACGTCATTGGTTTGTGCGGCCCTCCACCCTGTCCTGTCGTACTGTCGTTCTTTCCTTTCTGGTTGCCCGCCAGTTGCAGTTAAATCCGCCGGTATTGTGAATCACTCAATTTCTCTCTTTTTAAATAATGTGTTTAGATGAGCTCCCCCCCGTTTTTTGATCCCCCCAATAGCTTAAGCCGTAGTAGTTTTCACCAACACTCCCCTGCCCCCCTGGCGGTTGGCGCAAGAAGAAATAAGGTCTCCTGTGTTCGCCGGTGTCCTCTTTTTTGAGGGTTTTCAAGAAAGAAAGTAGCTCCGTCTGCGTTCTGCTCGACGGGGTCGATGAAGAGTTAGTCCTTTCACGGTCTATCTTGAAGCTCACGTGCCTTTCCCTTCCCAGAGCGTTACTGCCTTATTCCGCATACTTACACGTTCACAGTCCAGGATGAGGTTTAGTGAGAATCCCTCCCCTCCCGTATTCTGCCCCATCTTCCTGATCGATTTCTCTCCTCTCTTAGGAGGCTCCTATAGCGTAAAAGTCCTGAACGATAGGTCTTTGCCGATCCGTCTGTTCCCCAGCAAGACCGGTCTTATTGTTGGTGTCATCTGACGAGGTTAGAGTCCCGCCTTTCTTAAGACCCGTCGTCTCCCGTCGCCTTCTCCTCTTTCTTTTTCTTCTTAGCACTTAGATTCGAGTTTCAACGCTGACGCGCTCGTTTTTTTTCCGTTCCGGCGGGCAGAACTATACCACCTCTTTTTCTCGTAAGCCCTTGGTGTCCCCTTGAACTATTTTTCCCCCGCTGGTCTTCTTCTCTAATACCGAGAACTTCCTGTCTGACGTGAAGGTAGTTGTAGAACTCCTCCTCTGCTCCCAGATTTTTTTCCCTCTTGCTTGACGATCGTCATGTTCCAGGTACCTTCCCTCTCCCCTCTTAATCCCGCGCTCGCGCCCTTTTCCCGGGTCTTCGACTCTTTTCACTCGTCCTGTCCTTTCTTTCCTGACCTATTGATCTTTCTACTGCCCGCCCTTCGATGCGGCGTAGATGCAAAAGGGTTTGCCTCTCCGAGTCTCACTACAAGATTACAACTTACCCGGTTCACGCTGTGCGCCTCTTCTTGTCCGTGCCCGAAGTATCCCTTGAGCTTCCCCCCCCCGTTGAGCTGCACCCCTTATAATGCCTACGGCCCCGTTGAGATCTCTCTCCCTTCCTCCCCCCTTTTTCAGCGTGTCAGCATGGACTTTTTTCCGTTCATGAGAGTGAGAGTGCCTTGTTCGATATCGAATTTCCTAGAGCTCTTGATTCACCTTCCTGGATCCTAACATGAGTGTCAGCCTCGTTTCGGCTACCCATTCGCGTTCTTCTTGTTCTCCCCCCCCTTGAGGTTGTCCCCTCTCTCCGCGGCGGCTCTGCACCCGTTTCCCTCTTCTTAGCCTCTCGAGCGCCGCCGCCACCCCCTTTTTCGACCCCCAAACCTCCTCCTTACTTAACCGTTGAAGTAGCTCTCGATTTCCACTATGGACGCGATTAGACCGTTCCAGGATTCTCCCGCCTTCTATTTTAGTTTCCATGGACTTTTTACAAGACCGTCCTTTGCATCGCCCTTGGACTGCCGGCTGTTTCATATCGTCTTAGTAGGATCGTTTTCTACGTTGAACACCTTTCCTCCCCTTGGCGAGTCTTTTATTTCCTTGTCTGAAAGCGTACCAGATCGTGCTCCTGATCGCATCTCTACTGGTCTGTTGTATGCTGCTGATCATTAATCTTTCCTTCGCTCGACTGATGATCTGCGCAACGTGCAGGCCCCGCTTCGCTGCCTTCTCCCCTTCCCTTTGTTACTTTTTCGGATTTCTAAGATGAGACATCGCGGTCCAACTCCATTGGTGACAAGAAAATGCACCCGACCCGTTCCGCGTTTTTCCTTCCTTCCTGGACGCTATCTTAAGTTGCAAATAGAGGTATAGAGCAGTTTAGATCAACGTCTCTTATATTCTCGAGCGTTCGTCCTACTAGTTTTTTACCCCACCTGTCCTCTTCTTTGAGTAAGTCCGAAGGCTTACGCATCATGCTCTTCGATTCGCAACTCCCAGGTTTTCCTAGTGTTTTGAACTCTTTCACAGCTGCCAGTTTGCTTCTCAAGTTCCGATCTCTATCGAATACGAGAGAATAGCTCGCTTATATCGTTTTTTCGATTGATCCCTCCTTCCCCTAGCACTTTCTCTGGACCCTCTATCTTGGAAGAGCTTTTCTCTTTCTCTCCTCCTTCCAACTAGGCCCCCCAACCGATTATCCTGTCCGAAGTAGGCGTATCCCCGAGTACTCGCCGACTGTTTCTTCTTCCCTTCATCCTTGCTAAGAGTGTCTGTATCTTTCCTTCTAATCTACGTGAGATTTTTTTTTTCCGTACGCGTAGAAAAGGACGACTTGCCTCCTCCTTCGCTCCCCTTTCGAATCCTTCTTCGTCAGTCCGAGAAAAGATAGTGTTCTGTTTCCCCTCCCTCCCGTCTCTTTTGTTTTTGTTCTCTGCGCTCTACGGGGCTAGAGAATCCGGTCTCCCCCCCCGAACTCCAGGAGGTTAGAGCCCGTGCGTTCTGTAACACGCGTTCCTTCCCTCTTCGCTTCCCGAAGCCCTTTTCTTCTTTTAAAATAAGTTTTGTTGTCTGACTATCTCTTCGTTCCCTGCGAAGGAGATGCATAATGTTCCCAATCACCTCCGGTAGTTATTTGGAAGATTTTTCCTCTTCGCTAGAGCAGTTCTACTTCCCCTGACTCTCCTTCTCTTTCTTTCCTACCGAGATTGTCAGTGTAAGCTGTCCATTGCCTTCTACCTGATTTCGACACGTCGGTCGTATTCTTCCGGTCCCCTCTTTTCGCACTTGCTATTGACTAGATAGAGACGTAGACATGTACTAAGATTTCCCCTCCCACCTCTTCCTCTCCTTTGAAACTCCCCCCCTTCAACTTTGAAGATAGACAATTGTACTCGTTACGTCCTGCGGATGGACCGCCGACGTCCGTGGCGTGTATTGTATTGGCGAGTTGAAAGTCTCTCGTATGGAGAGAAGCTTCCTTCGCTCGTCGTGATTCCTCTTTTTCTTTCCCCCCGCTTCACCCCCATGGAAGAGTGGAATTAAGGCTATACACCTCTCCTTCTTTGATCTCGACTTCTCATGGCCCTGATCTTCGCTTAAGAGTAAGTCCGTTCAATATTTTCACCCCTTCCCACCCGCACTCTTCCCTTTGGAGAATGTTAGAGTCAGTTTTTGTGTCAGCCGCCTTCTCAAAAACCCGCTCCGAAGACAGCGACCGTTTTTTTTCCCCCTCTCCTGCGCTAGAGAATTTACTCTGACGCTAGATCGTTTTTCATTTACCTTCCTATTCCCTCTAGTTGCCCCTCTGACGTACCCAGAAAGATCCCAAGAGTCTTGGAACCCGGGCCGTTCTTGTTCTTTTCCTTTCAGCAAGTGTGGCCCGCGCCGTGAATCGAATAGAGCTATCGAAGCAGAAAATTTTTAAGCCCGCGGATCTCTGCCGTCGTTTCTCCATTATCCCGCGAGTTCCCAGGGAAAACGGCTCTTTCTCTCTGCCTGACTACATGCCTTTCCCTCTCCTGTCGGCATCAGGTCCTTATTTTTCTTCTCAAATGCCTCGAGAGTTAAGGGATTGGACTCCACTACCTCTCCGCTTCCCTGTTTTTTTTCCAACTGTCAACGATAGATGGAAGAGAGAGATCGATCCGCTCCAGGCCCTCTCCCCCCACTTACGTCATGGACCGCTCCTCATGCTTCGCCAGTTTTCGACCTTGGTCTCCGCGCGTCATTATCTCTCGGCATCGAATGTTCAAGGTCGATTTTGATGAGGAGTGCTGTTTGGTCTCTCTCTGATCAGCGGGCTTGGCTCAGTTGCATTCCTCGAAATTTCCAAGACATAACTCTTCAGCCTTTGCTCTTTTGTTCGCGAGACCTCTTGACGGTTTTTTACACGCGCTCGGCGAAGCCCAAGCGCTCCTATGATCTATCTCTAACACGCTCCCTCCAGCCTTCCAGCTTCGTTCTGATGACGCACTGAGACCTTTTTTCTTTAAGACTTCCCCCTCTAAAGAGCCGAAAAGACGGAGCTTTCCCTATTTACGCTGATTTCCCCCTGGCTAACTCCGGTTGCGCCCTAAGTTAGTGAAGACCCCACAAGGTCGACTTTTCGGTGTCACCTGCCCCCACCTAGGCGACCCCAGCTTTACACCCCGCCTATGTTGGAGTGGTGACCCCCCCATTTGCTGTTGCCGCTCAGGAGAGACCACCACTTTGGTGAACCAGGCCGCCGTGCTCTTTCTAGTTGCTGCTTGATTCCCTTTTTTAATTCAACCTTCCTGGAGGAGCCATGACGCCGATTGTCTAGATCCGAATTAACCCGTTGAGACTTTTGAGCGAGTCTCTTATGTGTGAGGTTCCGTTCGCATCGTCCCCCCACCCCCACCACAAACCCCCCCCCCGTTCCAAGGTGCCCCAGTGCGTAAGCATAGACTCGAGTTGTCTTGCGATTTCAACCCATCTTCTGACCTGTAGATACGTTGAGTTCCTCTATCCGCTCCCCTCCTTCCCCGTTCCCCCCGTCCAGGAGGACGTATTGACTGAATCCTTTACCCTACGAGGCGCGTCATCGTTGTCCCTCGAGATGTGCCCCTCCTGGACATCCATCCATAGATATACGCCCTTTTTCGACACTTTTTTTCGGTTCGAGTCTCCTCGCCTCTCACCTCTCCACCCACCCTCTGGACGTTCTTTTTCTTGAAAGCCTGATCGTTTTTCGACCGATAGCGTTCCTCTTATCTCTTGTGCTCGAACAGCTGTATCTCCCCGCTATTCCCCCGCTGGGCTATACTTTTGGCGTTCTATCCAGACAACAATTTCATCCCTTCGTTACCGACCTGACGGGCTACGCTTCGTTAAGTTCAAAGGAGTCCCGGCAATTTCATCGTCAGCTCTACCCGGCGTCAGTTCCGTGGCCCTCTCCTTTCCCGAGATCTCGTCGACGAAGCTAAGTGTTTTCTGTTCGTCCTCGGTCCCCCGGGCCCCACCCTGTCTTTCCCCTCTTTTTTCCTTTCTCGTGTCGCGCGCAATGCGGGCTTGTTGTCATCCGCCGTACTATTCTGTCTCCCCCTCACCTTTGCCCTCTTTTCCTATTTGTGTTTCGATGATAAAAAAGTTTTGAAACCCCTTCGACTTCGTTCTTGCGTTCATGCCCCCCATGCCCTCGATCTGTCCAGGGTCCGAAGCCCCCGGTAGGAACACCTTACTTTTCTTGACGATTGTGTTGGGATAATCATTCGTGGTCCCGTTTTTTGTGGCGGAAGATAGACTCTGATCGCCTAGTCGTTTCCTTGACCTCGTTTCAGTGGCCTTTCATGTTTCCCCGTCGAAGTACTTTATTACTCTCCCTCATTTTTTTTCGACCCCGGGATGAGGTTGTTCGTGGCAAGTCCCTCGAGAAAGCCACGTCTCGCCCTTTCTGGATCTTTTTTCGTTAGGCTGAACTTAATTCTCTCTCTTCCCCGCTGCCGTCCCGCTCGTTCGTGCCTATGCAGTGGTCATCCCGAATAGTACGAACGATTGTGTTGTCGCCCGGTTCCTCATTTTCGTAGGGCCCCTATATATCGAACCTTTCAGGACGCTGATTCCCTCTTTTTTGGTAGTTTTTCGAAATTGCCTTAGCACCGCTCGTATGTCACTTTTTTGAAGCTCTCTTAGTGCCGAGAAGAAGAGTTACGGGACGTCCCCGCTTTTTTGTTTCGCCTTCCTCTTCCCTGAGGCGCTGCTCTCGAACACTTTAGCGAAAGATAGAGGTCCTTGTTTTTCCTCACTTCTCTTTAGTCGCTTCATTTTATTCCCTCCCCATGTGGCACTGTCTTTGAGAGGAACCCTCTGCTTTACCAGACCAGCGCTCCCTCGCGGGCCCATCTTTTTTCTTTTCTTTCCGTTCTCCTCCCTTTCCTCCTTTTGAATGATAGTTCGCCCGCCGGCAACGAGATGCGCCGGCCGTAGCTGGGAAACGTTTTTGTTCTCGGATCACCCGATTTTTCCACCTCTCTTACCCCCCTTCAGGCGTTCAGGGTAAGTGAAGCTCTTTTCGCCCTTTTTTTTTTCCTGCCCTCCCATTCGACCTTGTCAAGCTGACTGCACCAGACTCGACATTCCAATAAGCGTACCCTCTCCCTGCGTTCGGTCGATTGCCTTTTTTTGGGACATTAAGAACACACAATTCGCCGCCTTGCAGCTGTGCCAGACATTTTCTTTTGAGCCTATCTCTGACCGCTTCGCGCTCTATTCTCGGGTCCGCGCTTGATCCCCCCCGTGGCCCTTCCTACTTTTGCAACTTGAATGTTCAACGTCCCCGCTTTTCTGGATGACACCCCCGCTGCTGCGCCTTCTTCTATTTTTTATGGCATTGCCTGCTGGCCGCTCACTTCTTCTAACGTCTTGCCCTCTCGCAGTCCGCTAACGCCAACTCCTCGAACCGCGAACTTTCCTTACGCATGGAAGTTTAGCCCGCTAGATGAAATCCCCCTGCTCGAACAATTCAAGCCCTTCTCGTCTCTCTATTTGGGGCCCCTCTCCCCTCAAGAGGAAGAAGGATCCTGACTTTGGCGCTTATCGTATCCTCGTCGCGTCAGATGCCCCTTTTGACCTTGGACCCCCCTGTCGTTTCGTTCTCCCCTGCCCTCTTCTCACTATTTTCGCTAATTTAGACTTGACTAGGCGAAATGAGCGCACTCAGACCCGCGTAGTCGGTTCCTCTTAGTCAGGAGACATCCGTTTCCCATTCGGCGCTTCTGAAACGAAGCGCCTGAAACGTTCGGAAGCCTCTCGCTTCTTATCGTCCCTGGGATAGATCGTTCCCTTAAAAACTTTGTCGTTTTTACTTTCTAACTAACAATTGCACCTCCGGGTTCAAACTCGTTTCCTAGTTTTAGAGGGGTAGTGATATTCTCTCACTCTTTCCCTGAGCATCTCTCCCCGCTTATCTAGAAATGGAGGGCATAGGTGGTTTTCACCCACGGTCGCGTCTTCTTCGGACCTGCTTTGTACGCCTGATGAATCCTGGACTCCGCTTCTACTCAACCCCTCCCCCCGTGACTTTTTTCATTTTTAACTTGCCCCAGCTATCCTTTGTATCCCCCTTAGTTGTCCTAGCCTCTCTCCTTCTAGCTCTCTTCATCACACGAGAGTAGACGGTGTTAGACTGACGCTCCTCGCGTTGAGCACGGGCACTATCTGTCCTTTTCCTCTTTCCTCTTTTTGAAATCTGCTCTAGCTTCAACTTCTGCCCCTACCACTATCTCCTCCTCCACGTGTTCGAATTGTCCTCGCCAGACCTTGGTCTTCCACTTCACTTCTTCACTTTGTTCGCCCTTTCCGAGCAGCGTGATCTTCTACTTACCTGAGCTCTGCTCTCTCGACTTCCCGTTTCGCCGCGTTAGCGGATCCCTGTCTAAGAAGTCGAACATAGTGTCGAAATCTGCTGCGGGCCCTTAAGGACGGCGACGGCCACATTTCTTCTGTTCTTTCCCGAATCTCCGGAGCTTTCTTGTTTGCTCTCGCTTCTGATGCGCCTTGAGTGCTGCTAGTTCTTTTTGGACGAAAGGAGGTTGACCCGTCATCTAAACGCTCGTCTTCTCCTTTCTGCTCTTCCTCCCCTCTGTCTTTCTCTTCATACGTTGTGTTTTTGTTTCTTGAGTAGTCCCTCGCGAAGGCTTTCTCGCGTTCTACGTGCCGTTTCAACCCTCGGTCCGTGGCGTTCTTGTTCGACCCCTGATCCGAGACCGCGATAAAGAAAAGACTCCGCTTTTTTCTTTTTTTTTTCGGCAGCGTCGGTTCCTAACACTAATGGTCTCCGTGTTTCCCGCGGACCCTTTTTCTTGCATTCTAGCGCAACCGTCAAAGATGTCGCGCGTTCGCATCGCCGTTTCGAGAGGACCGACCCCTTTCCTATCCCCCCCTTAATTGACGAATATTAGACCCCCCCTCTCTCATCGGCCTTTCCCCTCACATGACAACTGCCGATCGACAGTTTCCGGCTTAGTCGATGAAGAGCTCCAGACCGGTCACGTTGTCGTTATAATCTTTAGGGGTCCCTTCGTTAAGTATTGCTCTAGTCCTGCTCCTACGCGTTCCCCGAGATGCCGCTTGACCTTTCTCCACGGTCGGTTCCGTGCGCTGCCTCCGGTCCGTACAACTGATAGATCTTTTGATCTCTACTGAGCTCCTGAAGGCGATCAGAGACGACGCCCATCCCCCCGGCTTCGTCTGGTTCAAGAGTTCCACAACCACTTTCAAGAACTTTTTCGAGGTGTTGTCCCTGACGGGAAGATAAGTGATTGCCTCCGGGTCACGCGTCCGGCCTCTACGCCTTCACGGTTTTCCCCTTTGACCTCGAGCAGTTTCTTTCTTCTGCTTTCTTTTCCTCGGGACTCTCGCGTACCGTGATTTTCTCAGCTTTCAGTCGCTACTTCCACTTGCTGCCCGAGTTCCCCCGTGTCCCCCTAGACCGGTTATGTCGCAGCCAAGCGTGGCGCGACCCCCCCGGGTTCTTCCCTTTGTGCTGTTTCCGAACTTAGAATGAAGATCCTGCCAGAGCGTCTCGTTCCCGCACGTTCCAGCCTTTCTTGCCCGCTAGAGAAGGACGCTCTTGACACATGGCTCATGATCTTCCATACAGGCCATTGTGTCCCCCATTATCGACTCTTCGGGCGGTTGACCATGACGTGTCGCGTTCGCCGAGGGCAAGGACTCCCCGGCTCGTCCAGTCGGCCAAGTACAAGTCACGCGCTCGTGACGCTCTAGATGCGCAGCCTCGCAAAACCCAGAATTTTTTTTACTTCCTCGCTCTTCTTCTGGTCCCTCCGCGTTCTAGACGGTCTTCAGTGGTAGAAGCCTTGTCATCGACGCTACTTGACCCATTCCTTTCCCCGGTCGGTGATTTATTTCGCTCGCGTTTGATTAGTGTCTCCGTCGAGGTGTCCCGGACCTTCCAGTCGAAAGTTCAAAGAAAACCCCCAATCGTTTTTAAGGAGCGCGCGCGTGTGTTTCTCCGTTTAGAAATCCTGCCGGTCCAAGGCGCCGCTTTCTTCACAGCGCTCACTTTTATAGATGACCCGCGCTTCCTTAAAGAGACCCTCGCCTTTCATGTGGTGTCCAAGTGCCTGGAAGTTGCGGAAAAGAGCTAGCGTCCCTTCCTTCTCTCTTACGCGAGTACATGTTCTTCCGTTGTCCCTCTCCCATTGACCCCTTTCTGACTTTTTCACTTTACAACTGGCCGGGCGCAATGAACCAGCTGCTGACACGATTACTGTTTTTTCCCCTGTGACCGGTGCGCTAGGAGAGCTAATTTTTTTTTTTTTTTTTTTTTTTTTTTTATGTGCCAGCGTTTTGAATTACGTTAAGGTTAGACATCAGTGAAAAAGAGGTCTTTCAGCAATGACTTCACTATGAGAGAAGTTCCGTTCCAATCTGTTCCTCGCTGGTCTAAGAGTTATGGTGAGTTTTCCTCATGACACTGACCATTTGTGACTCTCCCCTCTAGCTCTGCCCTGTTTTTTTTTGGGATTTTTGATTTATACCCACAATAATTCCCCCCTATATAGAGTTCCAGGTCAGCTCGGGAGTTAGTTGTTTCAGCGCCTCGACCCCAGTACTTTCCGACCACAACAGCCGTTCCCCATAGTGACCCGTAAAGGTCCTGGACCTAAAGCGCGTCAGACGTGCGGAGCCGTGCTCCGTTCTGCCTTATACCCAATATTCTCGATGGTTCTTCAGTTTGCGTTCGGCGCTCGCCCCGCAATCGTAAAGGGTCGTCCCCCAACCATCAGGTCTTATTCTCTTGTTTAACGTCTGCCCCCGAAACTGTAGCGCGTCAGCGTTCCCTATGATAGGCGTTAGGCATCCGGACCAATTGCGGCTCCAAGTATCCCGCCTATTTGGCCGATCTTTTTCGTTCGCGAGGCTTCTACTTTCAACCCCCCCCCCTCCTGGCTTGCGAATGAACACGTATTCGGACGTTTATTGCTACCGTCTGCACTTCAGACTCGTGAGCGTCATCTCGACCGTCTTTCAGGAGAACTGACAGGGACTATCCCGTCGATCTCCTGCCTCCGGACGGCTGGCGCTCGCACATTTTCGTACAGTCGAACTCCTTTCCCTGCCGGCTTCTTTTTTTCGCGACCGCCAGTCTTTCCACTCGGGTTTTGTCCCTCCTCCCTCCCTGGTGTTTCCAGGCAGTT
>Ga0179591_1240606_pt1 | contig 19498 bp, 22 predicted proteins | sample CZOMad2_1_08_16f_FD_182891 | JGI IMG/M metagenome (GOLD analysis project Ga0179591, IMG submission 182891) | Vadose zone soil fungal communities from Angelo Coast Range Reserve, California, USA - CZOMad2_1_08_16fungal (PacBio error correction) | ecosystem: Environmental > Terrestrial > Soil >... | reverse complement strand
GACGTCCAGGACTCAGAATACACGTGGTGCAGCACCTCCTCCCCATTTGTACGGGACTTTTTAGGGCGGGCCGACCCCTTCTTCTGGCAGATTTCGTCTGTAGAATAGGGAGCCCACCTTCCCCCCCTTTTTCTCCTGAAGGCAAACGAAGCTTTTTTTTTAGCGACTACCTCATTCCGTTCCGTCTGATGCTTTTTTTCACATTCCGGCGACGGCGGCGGTCCCAGATAGGCGAACCCGCCCGTCATTACTCCTTCCTTTTTAGTGGCGAAAATGCGCCTTGCCCTGCCCGAGAGGTCCTTTCCAGTCCTCCCCTACAGAAATTCACCCCGTATTCGACACGAACGGACCACCCCCCTGAAAAGGGAGATCTCTTTCCCTTCCCTCTACTTCCTTCCTGACCCTCTTCCCCTAGAGACTTTCCTCTTATGCCGCCTGCCAGGAAATTTCGGTATTCTTTTTCTTCCACACCCCGCGTTCCCGCAACATCGAGTGTAGAAGATTGGCGGGACCCCCGAGTTTATGTAATCTTTTTTTCGGTCATTTTAAGGACTTCACTGGGCTTTCCCATTTACTGCCCACCCCCTTGATATTCGTCGTGTCAAAAGTGTCCCGAATTCTTCCTATGCCCCTTTGATAGTCGATTTTACATCACCCCCAGACAAGTCCATCCATGCGCCACCCCTCTCTCAAGAACCCCAGTGTGGCCCTTTCGCTGACCTTTGGTACATACGGCGGTTTTTCCCGGACCATCATCCCCCCGCTTTTCTGGGTCGCTGACTCCTGACCCCAGTGGTGGTTCTCATCTCCTCTTCCTGTATTCCCCTTGACTCCAGGCAGTCTCTTTGACGATGTTTTTAAGGGGCGATCGGCTTGCGTGTCTTGTCTGGCACTACCCCCCCCCCGAGCCGTTTCCGTTTCTATGTCACCGTCCTTGAGTTCCCTTTTTTTTGTCCCCGACAAGCTCTATCCGGGTTAGCCCCCGTGACGTCGCTATTTTTTTTTCTCTCGCCTTTTCGTGACGTTTAATAATAACGAATCCCAGCTTTGTTCCGTTAAGAAAGAGCCCCCCCCCCCCTCTTCTCTTCGTCGAAAGTGATGCTCCTCTTTCGTCGGGGTCTCTCGTTTCCCAGGGAAAGCCTTTGCGGCTATACTTCACCCGGCCCCTCGATCCCTTGGATATTTTTTAACCTGTGTTTGTCCCGCTCATCCTCGTTTTTTCGACTGGTTTCAAGAATTTTGTTTCGACATGTATGTCTCTCTAAGGAGAGGAAGGGATTCTCCATCCTCTACGCTCCCTTTGGCGGGTTTTTTTTCCTGATTGTCGAATTTCTTAATGGTTTTTTTTCCGCTCGCTCGAGGACGTAGCTGATTTGCCCAACTTTTTCTCAAATTCCCCATATCCCTGGTAGTGTAAACAAGTTTCCCCTTGCTCACATGTCGATACTTTGAGATGCCCTTTTTCCAGATGCGTCAAATTTGTCTCCTACTCACTTGCCCTCTACCGAGATTCCCCACTCCTTTTTAATTTTTTTTACGGGCATTGTTTGTTAACTTTGCGTTAGTTCCTCCTTGTTCTGCTGCTTGTGGGAGAACTCTTCTGCTTTACCTTCTTGAGGGACAGTTTGACTGTGGTGTCCCCTATAGTCACCTTCTCTGTCTTTTCCTGGCTCTTGTCTTTGATTATCTTCCTGGTTATATACTGTTCCTGGGTCCAAGAGAATGGAACCATTGCCAGTTTGTTCCCCTCCTTCACCTCGATTCGACACTCCCTCGATATATATCTGTTCTCATTTCGTTGTTTTTTTGCGAGCTATCTTCCTCTTTTGCCTTTCTTGTCTTTTGGAATTTTTTTTAGGTTTCCCACGAAATTTTTTCCTTCTTAGGCGGTGTGTATGCGACAGGTTGCACCCCTCCCCAGACCTGCCGGGCTTCCCTCCCCCCCACCACCCGTCCCCGGTCGAGTACCGCTAGTCCCCCCCCCTCCATCCTCTTCCCCTTGTTCAAACAGAACCGACAGCAGGTCTCCTTTGGCGAAAGAGAAGACTCCCCTCCCCCCCCTTTTCCCCGTCGTCGCGTTTCCTGGCGCAGCGTGAAATTCGAATCGTTCTTCCGTTTCCTTCCTCATTCTCCTCTCGACGTGAGCGACATTTCGGCGACCGTTCCCCCGTGTTACCGGACCAGTAAAGGGTTTCCGCCTTTGGGCCTCTCCTTCCCTGATGTGGTCATCCGCTCGTTTCCCTTTCCACTACCTGTGTTCTCTCTTACCTATCTTGAATGCCTGAGCGCTGTGTTGTTCCCTTTCCCGTCCGTCCGTTCTTCGGGAGACCCTAGGACTCTCACCCCGACTTTACCCATCTATTAGACAAAAAAAACTGTTCGCCTTCTCCCGTTTTATGCAGTTCCTTATCGCCTAGCACTTTCGGCACTGTCTGTTCTACCCCGACCGAGTAGATGTGCAGTGCTCCTTTTGACTCTCTAGCTGGCCCCTTCACAGCTGGAGATTACCACTCCTACGCCCCTTTGACGCGTCGAAATTCGAGACATTTTTTCTCCCAGACCGGACCTAGCCTTGGCAGGCGGCAACCCGATTCTGCGCAATCCTTTTCTAACCGATTTTTTTTTTCGTCGTGACCTATATTCAAATTCAGCACCCCCGGCCTCTCTCCCCTGCGTACCTTCCCGTCCCCCTCTTCCTTGCCCGGCGCTCTCGGCATACCATTTCCTCCCCTGTTTGGCCCGAATGGGAGAGGGCGTTCTCCCCCGATCCCGGCTTTAGTTTACCCATGGGGAGGAACACTTCTTTCCTACTTCCGTAGAGCGTTCCCCCTACGCTGTAGGATTTTTCCGATTACGTGTGTTCTTTCTTTTCACAAAGTTTGCTTTCTGTCCCGGATCCCTCTTCCCCCTTTTTCTCCTGCCAGTTTTTCACATAATGCAGATATCCTGTTGACCTGTAGAATGAACGTCTTCCTGACCGCCGCCGATCCCTTGACAGCCATATGTTGAAAAAGAGTCCCTACCTCCGACTTTGCGTTTCCCCCCTTGATGGTTTTTTTCGCGATTCTTCCTGCACCTTTGCATATCCCTTCTTATATACCGTTAAGTAATTCCGGCGTAGGACTTTTCTCTCGTTTGTAGCTCCCCCCAGCGGTTTCCCTCTTTGAATTTGTCTGCCAGATGGTACGGTCTTCCGTTTTGGTGTTTTTTTGATTGCGGGAGTTGGGTCCTTCAAAGATCTTGTCTTACCCCTCATTGGCACCTAATCCTTTCTCCATGGTCACCTTTTCGTGGATTTGCCTCGGAGGCATACTTTGCTTCCCCCTTCCCCTCTCCGGTCGTTTCTGTGATCGCGTGCACGTTCACCCTTGGTTGAGGAGTTACCAATCGCGCCAGTCTAGCAAGGAATTCTTCCGCATCTGGCTGTCCCTGCTCCCGGAACTTTTTGAAAGGTTTTCCCACGGCCGGTGCTTTTCTCCCTAAGCTTTGATCTTCACTTTGCCCACGACCTCCGATCACCGTAGAAGGAGGCGTCCCACTGGAAGCCGTACTTTTCCGGCCCCCCCCCACTTCTGGTTTTTCCCTCAAGACCTCTCCGGTTGGACTGAGATGCCGTGTCCCCCCTGCACCCGGTAACACCCGAAAGATGATCAACCTTGGTGCCGTTTGGCGCTTTAGTAGAGATTTTATCCAGCTCTTCTTTGTCCCGTTCGTTAATTTGGTGGGGCGCCTTTCCTCTGGGCCATCCCGCAGGCCGGGGTTTCTTGTTATTCTCCTTCTTTTTCCGCTTGGACATCTTTTGCGGGACGACGAAACCCACCGGCTTCCTTTTGGATCCGGCTTTTATCCTCCATCGGAGGAGTTGCCTAAGAGATTTTTTCTTGCTTCCCGCCCTTTTAAAAGCGGATGGCCTTCCTTGTCCCCTGCTTCTCCTGGACACAGGGGGACTGGTTTCCACGACGGTCGCTGCATCACTCCCTTTTTGCCAGTGGGCCGTTCCGCGGTAAGCTCGGCTTGTCTTCTTTTCCACCCTTGAACGCGTAGGCCCCCTTTATCCGCCACTAAAGCCTGCTCTTCTCAACTGCCCTTTCCCTTAGAGCGAAAGCCCGTCATGGGGCGTCCATTTCTCGTCGTTCCAGATCTGGTTGCTTCAGATTTTGGACGAGCCTCTTCTATCCTCCTTTTGTTTTTGGGGAGATATAAGCCGTATCAGTTGACGAAAGCCTCCCGCCAGGATGATTTTCCCAGGCGGAGTTCGCTTCACATTTCCCCTGTCTGGTGCGCCTAATATTTTTCGAAGGGGCGCAGGTCCTTTGACGTTTTTGAGGATGGATCCGGTTCCTCGAGTTTGCGTTGTGTTGGCACAGCTCCCTCCTCCGAGCTGCTTTTTAACCTGACACCGTGTTTTTTGATGATGGGGAAAGACTGTAAGTACTTAGTCGGTTGTGCCCTAATTTGTACAGCTGTTTTTTTTTTTACGTGAGCAGGATAAGTTCTCCATTACTTTCGGTTCGAAACCGGTAGGTTCTCGTCGAACAAGGACTCCTTCGTTCTCCCTCCGGATTAGTCTCCTCGTTCGGCAAGGTATTGTTCTCCGGCCGATTCAAGAAAACGGATTCTTCTCCAACGCCCGCCCGGAGGGATCGGAAGGTTTTTCTGGTCCCCCGTGAATCGCAGCCCCCCAAAGCATTCTTTAAACGCTCAATCCTAGGTGTCTTGACGGCTGTTTGGTACCCCAAGGACTAAAGATACAAATTCCCGCCTTGTTCTTTTCCTGTACGTTTCGAGGTCTTTTTTGCAAACGAGCTTCTTTTCTCCGGTCTGATGTAATTCTTTGGCACACCACCCCCAGCAGGTCTTTCACCTTTCCATTCTCCTTCTTCAAGGTACCGGAGCTGTCATTGTTATCTTCCTCTCGTGGCGGGAATTCTACGCCCGCTCGCCTTTCCCCCACTCTTTTTCGCTCAAGGCCGCCAATCCCGGTTCACGTCATGGGCGCGGGGCTCCGATTTCGGTAAGAGCTTTTTTTTTTTTTTCGAATCGCTTTCCCCCTGACCCCTTAGCAAATTCGGGTTTCCTAAGCTGCCACCCCCCGACGATTCGCCCGATAAAAGCAGCATGAAAGCCCGTCTCTGCCAGTTTTCCTCCCCCCCCCCTGGTGAAGTTTTTCTCTCGCCATCTCTTCTAACTGCCACAAGGGGACATCACATTCCCTTGGTCTGTGTAGGACCCTGGCCGGAACTGCCCTACTTTTCCTGGCTCTCCAATAAGCTTCCAGTATGCTCCCCCTAAAAGCTTCTTCTCCCCTTTTCCCTGTCCACCCGATGAGGATTTCTTACATTTCAATCTCTAAGTCCCCTTCCCTCCTGCATTAGCCTCATCGACGCTCCATGCTTGTATTACAGGTTAGTTACAAAAAAACCCCACAAAACCTCCCCTCGTTTAACCCCTAGAGGTTTTCCTTTACGTTTTTTTGTTTAAAAGAGGCTTTCCTTTGCATTCTTTTTGATCCATTAGTCAGGGGGCTCCAGGCACTCATGTATCTTCTTTTTTCTGGGGACCAGTTCTCTGTAAGACCCCCTTCTTCTCGGGGTCCTTAGGGACGTCCCAGAACCTTTTTTTTTCCCCCAATCCACGCTTTTTTTTTCCGACTTGTCTTTACCCGATAGAAAGCGGATCCCCTCCTCTCAATCCGTTCTCCTATTTTTTTAAGACACCCCCCCCCCTAAAATGTTCCTCACTCTTTCCCTGGCTTCCCCATCATCGCCCCCCCTTCGTTGGTTGACGGTCTTCGTTTATGCCGCCCCGAAATCTGTAATGAAGCTTTACGCATTGGCCGACGAGAGTTATTTTCCGTGATCTTATGTGTTTTACCGGTTTCCTTTTTATAGTCACAGTCATTGTGAGCGGATTCTTAGTGTTTCCCCCTCCCGGTTCGAACGGGTTCTATCATGAAAGTGAGACCGTTCGCTGTATTTGTTTTTCTGCTTTTTTCCCGGTTTTTTTTGTCTCCTTTCCCGTCATCACGAAGTCCAATACCCTCCCCCCCAACCCGATCGTTTCTGAGAACGTTTGCAACGCATCGACGCTTTCGGTGTTCGCCGCTCCTGCCAGCCCGTTTGGTGTAGCCGGAGACGCGCACCCTCGAAGGTCCCTCGCTCCGTACCGTGTTTGGCCGATCAGGATTGCTCGAATTCTTGGTGTTCCCTCTTTCTGGCGATTTGTCTCTGTCGTTCCGTGATCCTGCCCGCAAGCAAGAACGCTTAATCTCCTCTTCTCTTGATTTCTTCCCCCCCTTCGTCATTCCCTCCAAAGACGCGCCTGCATAGGGGACCTGACTACTCCTTTCGTTCTGTCCCCCCCTGTCTTCTTGGTTTTTTTCCAGAGCCTTGTACCTTTCTTTCCCACGGTTTCAACTTTTTTCGCCGTCCCTTTTCGCTAAATCTTCGAGGAAGCTGACCTATTTTCCTGTCTCCTCCCCTCGCAGCGATGCTTTTTCACCCTAACGACGGCGAAGAGATCCTCTCGACCGAGTGTTCATTGTTACGGCATTATTATTGTACCCCCTCTGCTTTCGCCTCCGTTCTTTCTTTGAGGGATTTTCCCCGACGTTTTCCCTTTTCTCTTAATAGGGTGACTAGGTCCCTTTTTGTCTTTGTGTTTTGTCCCAAGGACACCTTTTAATCTCTTTTGCTTCCTTCTTGTCCGCGGTCCCTACCGCTACCTGCGAAACCCCCTTGGTGGGGTCCATCATAAAATACACCTTCTTCGCCCCAACGCTAGTCCCCTTTGATTCTTTCCACTAAGTTTGTGCGAGTACGATAGTTAATGTCTTCTTTTTTTTTTTCTTTCTGTTGCCACCTCCTTTGTTCCCTTTATTTCGGTGAAGAGTCTCCAATAAATTTTTCAGAATCCCTCACACTCCCCTGCCTATTCATCGGTGTTTCCCCACAACCTTTCCCCCCCCGTGTCCTTTTTAAAAGATAGACAGGCGATTTCAAGAGGCGCACACCTCCCGAAAGAAGCTGAGACGAAAGCTTGGACCCTGACCCCCCCTAATCTTACTACCCCAATGAACTTTCTTTCTTCTATCTCGTTTAGAAGCGCGTTCATTCAGGCCTGTTTCCTTTTAGCATCTGTTCCTTGCTCCTGACTGAGTTAGCTTGTTCAGGCGAACGGTTTTTTCCGTACCTTTCCCCTTCTCTTTCTTTTACCAGCCGTTGGGCCGAAGGATAGGTCCTCTTCTTCCTCCTCCCTGTTCGTTGGAACTGAAAGGGGTGATACGAAAAGTTATCTTCCTGACTGCTCCTTCTCTGGTGATTTTTGATCAGTAAGACGAGGGACCTCTCCATGTCTCCAAGTTTCTTCAAAAAGTTTTTTTTCCCCCCCATGATTCCTCTCCCCCAACAGGTTACTCCCGCCCGCTGACCTTCCCGTATCGAGCCACCTTTGGATGGAATCTTCTCTGCCCCTACTCTCGATGTCTCTTGCAAATTTTTTTCCGGAATTGGTTTGGTCTTCGGTATTCATTCTTTCTCACACGTTTTTCCACGCCACTGGACCTGAGGAAGGACCCCCAACCTACCGAGCCGTTCTGCCGGTCCTTTCTCCTAAAGATAGATCCTAGGATGCCCCCCCCTTTGCACGGAAGGTGTATCTGACCCCCCTTCTTCCTCTTCTGCCCAACATCTCAGCACTCCAGCCGTGTGAAGATAGACCTGTCCCATTGCTTTTCCCCTATTATTCCCCTTCTCTTTTAGAGTATTTTTACGGCCCGTCCACCGAACTTTGGTGGCTCTGATCGTAAGTCACCGCTTGAGGACATGGTGTCGGCGGCGACCCAGTCTTTTTCCGACATTTCCGAATTCTCCCTTCTTTTTTCGGATGTTTCGTTCGAGAAGGGAGTTATTTCCCCCCCCTTCTTACTGTTTTGCTTTTTCCCGTAATTTGGAACTCTTCCCGACCTTTTTTCACTTTTTCCCTAGTACTCCCTGTTGACTTCTCACCTGGACTCACTTTTCATAAGGACCGACCCCTCGACAGGCTCTGTTGACCGCAGAGACTACCTTGGTTTATTCACCCGGGTTTTTGGTGGTACTCCTTTGAAAGGCCTTGGCAAGGCTCCTCGGCCTTCTCTAAGGTTCCTTCCTTCTTGCCTGTGAATTTTCAGTCCGAATATCGTCAGCTGTTTTTTTTCCCACCACCCCCCCACCCACCTACGTCTGCCATTGTTCCCGGTTTTTTTTTCGATTCCGGTGTTTCTGCGGGATTTTTTCTGCTGACTGGACTTCCGCTCTCCCTTTTCTCTTTTTTTTAACTTTTTCGGGGCATTGTAAATTTCCTCCTTGGTCCCTCCCCCAAACTTTGTGACATTTCCCCCCGTTTGGTTTTTTTTTTATCGATATGACGCGCCGGTTTCTCTTCCTCTTCGGGTTTTGGGAAGGCCCCCCAGGTTCTCTCCATCTAAATTTTTTTCCGTTCTTTCGACTCCCCCCTTGTTGCAGTTTTTCTTTTAGACTCTTCCGTTTTACCACGCATCCACGTTGCTCCGCGCCCTGTGTCAGGTTTCTTGTTCTTGGCTTCTCCCAACGTTTTCAATGGTCTTTTCGTAGATGACTTGACCCTCGAATTCGACCCAAAGGAGAGCGAACTATCACGCCCCCCATCACGGATGGTGGTTTTTTGACCTCCGACCGCCTTTGGTTCTGTCTCTTTGCTTGCATTTCCGGTTAACTCCTGTAAAACCCTGACGTGATCACTCATTGCTGCGGGTTCTTTTTATCTTGCCATTTATACCGTCTACCCCGAGGATTTCCGGCCTAGTTTTTTTTTTGTTGCGCTTTGTCCGATTCCGCGTCACCAAAAAACAGTCGAAAGCTTGCTTTCGTGCTGTGGGGGTTTTACTTTTTAAGAAGGTCCCCCCTTGTGGGAGATTCTTGTCCTCCCTCCTAGGTGAGATGATTTGTCTGGCATCCTCTCTGCGCGTTCTCTCCATTGGTCTCCTTACCTAAGGTCCGCCCCTTATTCTGGCCCGTCCGGGAAAGGCTTTGCACCCTTCCCGCCCCAATTAAAGGGGCAAATGCGTCCCCCCCTCTTCCCCGGCCCTCGAACCCATTATCAAAGAGCCCCTGTGTCTTTTCCCGTGTCATCCCCTTCCTTTCTGATTCACTCCCCCCCCCAACCTCCCAGAGCAAGGCTCCTCCCCACGTCCTTGGATGAGCACCACCTGTCACCTGTCCGAATCTCCCGCCAGATTCAATCATCGTCCCCTGCCCACCTATCGTGGTCTCACACTGCCTTTTCGATTAGTCTGTTCCTCTCCGGTGGTGTTCTAGAGTGCGTCGTTCACCCCAAAGCCGAACCATATCTTTTGCCGCCCCCATTGTGATCCCAGAAAGTCCTTCGTTCTCTGTCCCCTGGAGTGTTCCGGCAGGTTTTGCCCCCCTTTTGTTTTATTGGCGGAATCTCCTCGTTTGTTTTTTTGTCTGTTGCTTTCCCGTCCTCCAGCCTCGAGCTGAGGTTCCTTGTCAAAAATTTGGCAGTGTCGTATGTAAGGCGTCTTCTCCGTAATTTTTGACCGCCCTTTTTATCCCCGGGGGTTTCCTTTTGATCCGTTTCCGAGGCCAAGCACGTTTTGTTCACCAGGTCGTTTGGCCTCTTGCTCCAAGGGGTTCCCCTCCCCCTTCGTTTTCCCGCTAGACTCGGCTCTTGCTTCGGGCCTCACTTTTTGCTTTTTTCGGCCGCATCACGAATTTTTTCCCCTGGCTTCCTTTCCCCCTTCGTATCACACCCGCCGCCCGCACGGCTTTTCTTGACTTTGTGAGTTGCCAAGGCCGTGAATAATAGTTGCCACAACCTTCTGCCCCCCCTCCCCCTCCTTCTTTTTCTGGGGTCCGTTCCGGATCGGAGTGACTCACTAGCAAACGCATTTCCAACTTGATCCTGTAGTTTTTAACCACGGGTGTTGGTCGCAGAAGGCCCAGATCCCCCCTCTGTCGTTCCTTTGGTACCCACACAAAAAAAGCCCCTTGTTTCTTTCCGTTTTCCTTTAGGACAGATTTTTTTATAGGATGATCTATGGTCCCTGGTTCGCGCCATCTCCACCGACCACCGTTGGGAGCCGGAAAAGTCCTCCCTCGTTTTCGGGTTTGGGCTCCCCTCTCTCATTGGCATTTGCTTTTTGGAGTCAGGGGTCTCCCCTGGCGCCACCATCTTTTGTGTCAAGCAAACCCCCTCCGGACCGTGAGAGCATATCACCTCCTCCCTGCCCTGCACAGCTATGAAGCAAGCCTTCTAACCTCTTCGTCCAGATTGCTCCCTCCCGATTCTACTTTTTGTCATGACGTCCTCCGTTTCGTTTCCCAGAAGTCACCAGAACGCTCCCCCCCGTCCTTCCTGCCTCCCAGGCCAGTCAGACATTTCACCCTTGGAACGTGATGAGATACTTAATCTCTCAGTCAACACGAAGTTTTACCTGCCAAGCATCTCTTCCTCTTCCATTGCATTGCGCCCCCAAAACGCCCCGCGTTTCCGCACTCCTAGGTTTATTTGTTGGCTGCCGGGACCTATCTGTCATCGTGCTTCTGTCTCTTTTCCGGCATCATTTTAGGCGCAGTCAATCTGCGTAGTTGACAAGTGACTGCCGCTTTATCGTTTTTTCCTCAGTTCCCTTACAGAAAGGTCCACCCCTCTCAACCTGTACGAGACCCGGACCGTTTTTTTGGCATCCCTGGATCGAAGTCCCCTTTTTTTTTCAGCCGCCATCACATGTTCCCAAAACGTTGCATCTTGCTTTCTCCCCGCCTCATGGTGTCCCCCTTGCAGCGTTGCCCTGAGTCTAACTGTCTGGCGAATCCCTCGTTGAGAAATTTGCGCCGTTTCCTATTAGTCCCTTTTTCTGCCTGGGTGAGATTTTCAAGAGTCCCCTTTTTTTCTGTGATCGCTCTCCCCACAGTCCTGAGAGAATAGGTGGGTCACCTCCTCCACGGATCGTTTGTTTTGATAAGGACCGGGCTACCGTCGCTTTCGTTTTTTTTTTTTTTTCTTAGGCAATTTCTTTTTGTCCTCTGCCTCAGGAAGTGCCTGACCTACCAACCATATAGGCGAGAAACGTCCTCACTGATCCCCTACTTTTTTTTTCAGCCATTCCCCCTTGGTCTGGCTCTCCGCGCCCTCATGCACTCCGGTGCGACGAGGGCTCAACCGTTTTTTTCCGCCTCCCTATGTGTTCCTTTTTTTTGACCGCTTTCCTCCATGGCTTCTACGTGGAGCTGAGGGATCGAAATCTCGCGATTCAGTCGATAGCTTCCTCTCTTTCTCTCCCCCTTTCTTTTCCAGGATAACTCGATAGCCGCATTTCCTTGCTCTATGAGGGTTAGGCAAGCGTTATCTCCCCTCTCGCCTGTACGGTGTTAAACCCCCTAAAAAGGTCGCTCCCCCCACTAGTCTTTCCTTTCCTCCTTTTCCGACAACATTACGACCTTCTCCTGACTTCAAGAGCGGCGTTCCGAGATCTTTCTTCTCGTTCAGTGTTTAGTTGAAATAGTCTTTTTCGTTCGTTCTCCTGATTCGTCTGTGCGTGTTGGTTCGATGGTGGGTTTTTTATTCCCCGTTTTCCTACCCTTTTTCTCGGAACGTTTTTTGAAGTGTGTCACACGGATCACACCTCTGTCATATCTTTCTTTTTGTTTGAGGTTTTTTTCTTCCTGGTTATTTTCCCTACGCGGCATCCCCCTTTCGTTGTGGGTTCCCCCCTAATCACTCGCACTACAACCGCCTCGACGATATCTTCTTTTTTCTCCTTCCTCTGTTTTTTTTCTTCGAGTCTTTTCTTTTAGACGATTTTTTTCTTTTTTGCCCCATGCATGGGGTTCCATCTCGAGCCGGTAGTATGGCCTTCCGCCCGGAATACGTACTAGTTACTGAGAGGTTGATCCGTGACCCCCCAGTCCCACCTTTTCCCGGTCCCCCTTCTTGACAGACGATGAAAATCCCCCCGGACCCCCCCCCGAGTCTAAGAGGCACGAGTTTGAAATTTTTCCCACACTCCCCTGAAAGTCAAACATGCCCACTTTGTCGCTCCCGCTTTTTTCTTTCCCCCTGCTCGTAGGTCTTTCGAAGCACTTTCCCTGGTCGTCATCTTTCGAGGAGAGCCTGAGTGTTTTTTTACATAGGCGCTTGTACCGTCGTAGTAAAAGGCTCTTTCTTTCTCCCAGCCTGCTTTTTTTTTTTTTTTTTTTTCTTTCTTTTTTTTTTTTGGTGTTCTTACCCCCGGCACGCGCATAGGGCAATATGCGGTGCCTCATAGATTAGGCCTTTCCACGTTTCCTTTTTTTTCTCCCGGATTCCGTTTTTTCTGATGCCTTCCGCGGCTGGTCTGCCTCCCATGCCTGAGATACCTCCATTGGGTGGTTTCCCTAGTCTCCACCATAGTGATCAGCCCAACCCCGTTGACTCCCCGTCGCCCCCTTGCTTTTTAATTTCCAGTATACCTCCCTTTTTTTCCTTGTTCTTTTCGAACCGACGTCGTGCGTTCGACCTTTCTCGCCTCATTTTTTGGAGCTGTATTAGGGCCCCACCCCCCAGTATGACATTCTGGTTTCGACCACGTACGCGGTCCCCTTGACGATTCCTGCCACCCCATACAGCACGTTCGCCCTTTTCCTTTCTTCCCCCCGGATATTTTTTGGAGTGGGAAACGATTTCCCAACTTCGGTGTCTATAAAATATCCCCTTCTCCGGGACTACTTCCCATATAACTTTTTTTATCAAGACCTCTCCCCTTCGCCCCATGCGTCCCCAGGGATTCTGTTCTAGTCCACCAGGAACTCTTCAGCTGGCCACCGACTGGGCTGGAGGCGTAGCCTAGCACCTTCTTGAGTCCCCTTGTTTTTGATGGTCCTTCTAACCTGAGTCACTTAAGGTCCTGGGAGCCACGCTGTTTGATCTTTTTGACGGTGTCGCGTCCCCCTGCTTGTCCTGGCACCTGGCCCCATCTTGCACTTCAAGACTCCCTTGTCCCCCCCCTTCCTGAATTTTTTTTTGGAGCCCTGACCGAATTTCGGACCAGAGGAATTCTTCCCTCCTCTGGGCTGCTAACCTCCACTATCTTTTTTTGCCCGGTTCCTTTTTTTTTTTCTCTACTTGACCCGTGCTGTTTTACCAGACACCTCCAGTATCTAACTTTTTCTATGCCGGCTTTGTCAGTCCCTTCCTTTTGAAGGCTCCGCGGTTCGGGTGAAAGTGATGAAGGTGTCGTGTCCTCATGCTTTTGTCTTCTGCGGGGCTTTTCCCTTCCGACTATTGGCCGGTAACGGCCGCATTTACACCCCCCCCTGTCTCATGACCCTGTTCGGTGTTCTCCTCTTCCCGCCTACGGTAGAAGACCCTTCTTAAATGCATCGTACTTTTTTTTTCAGTACTGAGGTTTTTTCACGTCTTCGTTTGTTGCGGAGTAGTACGTCCACAGGTTTCTTTTTTGTTCGTTTTCGATTGGTTGCCAGCCTTTGAACTTCCTTTTCTGCCCTCGGCCCCTTTTTTCAAAGTGTTTTTTTGCCCCCCACAAGGGCCCCGGCTCATCCGTTTTCATTTTTTTCTGTGACTACTCTGACCCCCTTTCCACTCTCATTCTATCACAAGTTCCCGTGCTTCTCTTTTGAACTTTTCCCCCCATCAACCATGATGGGGTTTGGCTCCCCCTTCAAGCCCGGTGGAGGATGCCGGGCTTATTGCCCGAACCCTTCCCAACGCATGAACCACTCCTTGATCACTTCACGCCCCCCCTTTGGTTGTTCGCCGTTCTACCTCCTCCCCCATTAGGTGGTTTTCCCTTCTTGGTGTGTTGCTGATTCTCTGCCACTTCACACCTGCTCATTAGTGGGAGGGTGGTGGACTCTCTTTCGCCTTCCTCCGGGTTGCGTTTGCCCTCGACGAACACGATTCTTCTCTTTTTTATCGTTTGCGACCTCGTCATGCGCCTGACGAGGTCTTTTGTCCTCTTCCCACGCCCCTTCTCCCTTTGATTATCCTTTGAGGGACCGTGCAACCTTTCCCCGGTGCGCAACCTGCTCACCGACAAGTTTTTTCCGCCTTCACGATGGCCACCGGGGTAGTTAAAGGGAAGCTCCGTGGATTGCGCCCCCCCCCCGCCAACCCCCCCTCCGCGTCCCTTTGATACGCCCCCCCTCCAACCACCTTTACCTGGTCCCACCTTCGAACCTTGGCAGCATACTGGCAACAGTTGGTTGCGTTTTTTTTCGTCAACTGCATATCTTTCCTCCCTCCCTCTCTTTGTGTTGAGTTTCTTGGGGGGCGGAGATAAGCCTCTTATTTTTATAACAGAAACCATATGTTGACCTCCATTTTGATTTCACTCCTGCAGGCTGGCCTATTTTTATTTTCCTTTCCTTTGCGTCTGCCCCCGGTTGTTTTGCCTTGGATTGGATTCCGTAATCTATCTTTCTTTTTGGGGTTTTTTCAGATAGCCTCCTTTCCTCTGCCCCCCTGAACGAAGTTTCCCTTTTTTTATGAGTTTTAGCGACGTACTATTCCCTGTTGTTGACCCGCGTTTTTTTTTTTTGGTCGGGCTGGGTCGTCTTCCCACTTCGCGGATACTTGTCCCGTTTTCCATCAGGTTAATGTAGTCACCAGTTCTGTGGAATTCCTTTGCCCCCCCCAAAGCGAGTAGTTCAGTCCTCCCTCTCGTTGATACCAAGAAGTCCCTTTTGATTTTTTCCTGCCCGTTCATCACCCGTTTGAGTCAAGGGAACCGCATGGAGAATCCCCCCCCTCCCCGCTTTTTTCTCAGGACCTTCAGGTTTGAGTGAACAGTTGAACATCTATCGGACCCCCCCCCCAATTCTTTTCCCCTACGCTCGGGGTTTGTCTCCCAGAGACGAGTAAGAAATGCTTTGACTTTTTCCGACGGTTGACCGGATTCTTTCCGGGTTGACAGCTACAGTCCCACAAAGCGCCTCCACCCCCCCAACGGTATGTCGGGGGCTGTCAAACCAAAACCCTGTTCTGGCGCCTTACCCTTCTTTCCTTCTGAGTCCGCTTTTTATCTTGTTATAGGAAGTTTTCTCTTTGAACGGAATAACCTTCCCTGGGTGCCCTGTTTGAGCCGCCAGGAAGAACATCCCGTTTCTGGCCTTTTTGCGCTCTCCCTTATTCCGGGCACTTGCTTAGTAGGTGTTCCTTCCACTTCCCCACAATAGTGGTCCGACAGCCCCCCCCCTGAGACGTCTTTGCCCTTCCCCCCCCGCTTTGCCCTCCCCTTCCTCTCCCTTTTCCCCTTAGAGATTTTTAGGGGACCGATTTTCCCCAATACCCTGGGAATAGGAGGCCTTTTAGGTTCGGCAAGTCGGTCAGTGACTGCCCGACGAGTCCGGTAAGTCCTGCCCCCTCCTCCATCTAACCATTTGACATCCCTTCCCCGAGTTTCTCCCTTCACCGTGGATAACCCTACTTACTCTTCATTCCTAATTTCCTTCAGCCTGTCCTATTCCCCCCCCCTCGCAGTCCCTCTCTTTCTTGGAAAGGCACCTCGCGTCCCCCACCCACATGAGTCGCAACTCTCCCCCCGTGGCCGGACTCCCCCCTCGGCTTTCCCTTGTGATTTCATTTTCCTTCTTGTTCACGTCCTTTCTTTTTTCCGGCTTCACGGCCGGATCGCGTTCAGGTGACTCATTGTTCTTTGCCAATGATCTGGTTTTAGCACGGCCAGCCCCGCACTTTTCCAGGTCACGTTCCCTGTATAGACTCCCCCCCCCCTCTCCGACAGTTTGGCTCCGCGAAACGGAAGTCTGGACCTCTGTATCCTCCACCCAGGTCCAGCTTTTGAATCGTGCATTCCTTTCCCTCCACAGTCGTTCTGTCCCCCTTTTTTGCCCTTTATGCCTGAACTGCGGAGTCCTTTTTTTCGACTTGGAGAATGTCTTGGAGATAGGCGGTTGAAGGGGTTTCGATGTTTCCGATGGGTGCTTTTGAAAAAGTCTCCTGAACTCGGCTTTGGGTCCACGAGGAAACGGTTCTCCAGATACGGGTCTGTCTTCCTTTCCCTTTTCCGTGTGTAGTCTGGTTTTCTTTCGGGCCTCTCGTAAAGGTTTTAGTAGTCTTTCCTTTTTTTCCATCCTTCATTAAGAGGGCGTATTACCGCTTTCCCCCCCAGATGCTACTCATAGTGGGTCCCCCACTCCGCGTCTGGGTTTAGGCGAACCCAGTGACCTCCCCGGTTCGACTTTTCCGAAAGCGCTTTTTTAGACCTGGCCGCCGCTTGAGTAACCGTGTTTCTCTCTTTGTCCTCCCTTTTTGAAAGATATGGTTTCGAAATGGATATGTCTCCCTCTCCTCGCTGGGAGCCACTTCTTTTTTACCGCCTTGAATTGGAATCCCTCCCCCCCCTTTTCGTTTTTTTTTTCTTTTTTTTTTTTTTAACTCTATAGATTGAGCCTGATGACCTCGGGTCGGCCCCCCTGTTCCCAATCAGATGCCGTTGTACGTTCCGGAAGGGAATCACCATGTGTTCAAACCTCTTTTCGAGCCGTACCTCTGTGCCTACTCCTCCCCCCCCGTAGCTCTTAATAATCCGTTTGGGCTGAGAAGAATTCTTTCCCGCGCCTCGGTGTATTTTGTACGGATTTTCCTTTTTCCCCCTTAAACGCCTGTCAGACGTTGTTTTTTTTGGAAAGTCTTCCCTCTTGCTGTTGCGGTTACTTTAGGGTTTACTTTTTTTTGGTTTGTGGTGTGGCAAAGAGTTCCTTTTCAGCTTCTGTTTTAGTGAGATTCTAGCACCTGGTGCCTTCGCCCTTTCCTTTTCCGAGATTTTCACCCCTTTTCTTTTGGTTGTTGTTCCCTAACTCTCTCACTCGTTCGACCCCCGCTCCGGACGCTTCTCTCTTTCAAAGACTCCCCGTTTGTTTTTTTTTTCTCTCTCCAGTCTTCCCTATCGTGGCTTGATGGATTTGGCCCCTGCACTGTTTCATCTCGGGCCGGTGCCGTTATGCTCCCTACACTCTCCTGGAAAATCACACCTCTGCCCTACGTGCCCCACCACAGCACACCCTTCCCCGGTTTCCCTCCCCTCTTCCTCAGAGATTTTCTGCCCACCCCGCCCCCAGAACTCGGTGATGACCGGACTTGTGTGAATTCACAAGAAGTTATTCCCCACCCCCCTTCCCCCCCGTTCTTTCGCTCTCTCTTTCCCCCTGACCTAGCGGGAGAAGGTGTCTTTCTTCACTCTGGCGCTCTCTGTTTTTTTTAGTCCTCCTTTCCTTGTTTCCCCCCGGACCTACAAGGCCTCTGGATTTGCATACCAGTTTCCCGTGGGCGACCCGCAGTCTCAGTCCACTATGGCTGGAGTTCGACGGGAACTCACAACTTGTTGATCCCTTCTCTCCAAGATTTCTTCGATGTTCTATCCCGCTCAGTAGTTTTTGAGTTCCTCCCTTCACAAAATCGGACACCCATCGATTCTCCCAAACACGGTTTACTCCCTCTTGCATTTAGTGACGTATCTGCCTTCTCACCCTTGGGATGGCAAGGGCGGCTCGAGCTTTCGCTTGTCCCGCAATCGTGTCCCGACATCTGGTTGGCTCTTGCTTCTTTCCCCCTAGTTTATGACGTTCTTGGGAGTTTTTCCCCCTGAGAGACCAGGCGGGCCGAACCTACTCGACGGTCGTAAGGTTTCATCTCAAGAACGGATTTTTCGCAGGAGTGGGACAAACCTCTTCTTCTTAATTTAGGTTACCGTAGAACTTTTGGGGACCCCATCTGCAAATTCACCTGTCCCAGATCCTATTTCCCCTTTCGATTAAAGAGGATCTGACCATTGACTGGTTACCGGCAGATGCTGCACCTTCACCTGAATCTTAGCGGCTCTTTCCCCCCTACTTCTTAAAGGAGGGATTCATGGGCTTGTCCCCCCACAACACCCCCAACCCAACCCCCCCCCCCCCACCCCCCCCCCCCCCCCCCACCCCACCCCCCGTAGGTTTTAAACCCTTCGTCTCGCATTGTCCCCCCCTCTTTCCGGCTCGGAAGGTTGGGTTTCTTTCCCCCAATTTTTTTTTTTGACTGGTGCTCTCAACTGGGCGCGGCAAGCCCCTCAGTCCGGCCACGCAACTCCTGCGTGCCCTTTTCCCCTTTCCCTCATCGTGTAAGATCCCCCCCTCTTTCCAGCCTGTTTCCCCGCAATCTTTTACCTTCCGATTGCGTGACCCCGTGTTTTTTGTAATCCGAAAGGGCCTGTCGTGCGTCATCCTTTCTTGATCGTGTTCAGCTTTTTTTTCGGTTACCGTTCACTTCGCGTATAATCCTCGCCCGTTTCCCGGTGAAAGTGTCCGATGGTCACCTTGTTTTCTCTTTGCGGTGCGCGTTTTTTGTGCGTAGCTGACCGTTTCTGGTCAGGTCACTCTTGGCCCACACCCCCGGAATGTGTTACCTCCATGCCCTTTTCTGTTTTGATCTATGCCGCCGCGGTCGACTAACGTTTGCGGATTTGAATTTTTCTCCTTGTTCAGGTTGGATGCCGGTGATCGCGATCACGTTTTTGAGGTTTCCGGACGGACGTGTTTTGGTCGCGGTTTCCCGCGTATCTTTCCAAGAATTCCTTATCGGGACGTGGGCTCCATGCACGGTTCCCCTTTCGTTTTTGTGTGTGGCTTCTGGTCTTTGACCGCAAAAACTTTGGCCCCTGTTTATTTTACGTCCCCCTTACATTTCAGTTCGATACGCCTGCCGTCCTGAAGCAGTCCTTTTTTCCCTCACCACAAATGCTTTTTTTTTGGACGCAAGAAACCTAGTGGTGGCGCTGGCCTTTTTGCGCCCCCCTCCTCCTTTTTCACCCGAATCAACCTCTCCCCTTCGTTTGTAGTCGCTGCCCTACTTTGTCTACAGTCAAGACCGTGGCTTCCTTTCGGGACGGTTGTTGGGGCTTGCCGACGCCGTTTTCCCACTCACACCGCATGCCTCCTGTTGTATTACCCCGCTTTTACCATAGGGTGCGTGATGGCAGAAACCCCCGATGACTTCTTTCTCATCGAATACTTCGCTCCCTTCTCGCCGGGCCGTTTTTCCTGAGCCATCCCTTTGGTCGCTCCTCTTTCGAGGCTTCCCCCGCTGCTAGAAGTTACGCCCCCCCCCGGCGCGAAACTGCGGTTCCCCGCCTCCCTAATGTCACTTTCCTTCCTCACCCGCGAATGCCTTTTTTCGCTATTCGGCGGTCTGGAGCGGCGCCCACGCCAACCACGGTCCCGCTTCGCGACTCAGACCAGGCAAACGTGCTGGCCAACCTCCCCGTCCGACGCCTTATGTTTCTTTATCATAATGGCAGACCCACATATCTGGTTCGAGTTCGCCCCCTATTTCTTATCTGGATTTTTTACCTCCTTCCCTTTGCTGTTTATCTGAAGCAGACCGTTTGAAACCGTCCCCCACCAGCTTTCCCCCGCATCCTTTCCAGGCTGCCAGGTATAGATGGTGTGAGGGACATTTCGGTTGC
>Ga0179591_1276248_pt1 | contig 19499 bp, 16 predicted proteins | sample CZOMad2_1_08_16f_FD_182891 | JGI IMG/M metagenome (GOLD analysis project Ga0179591, IMG submission 182891) | Vadose zone soil fungal communities from Angelo Coast Range Reserve, California, USA - CZOMad2_1_08_16fungal (PacBio error correction) | ecosystem: Environmental > Terrestrial > Soil >... | reverse complement strand
GCCGATGGCCCGAGGGTGCTTTTCCCTGTTTTTTTTTATAGTTGACCCTTCCCGAGGGTCTTGGCTCACCCCCTTTTTGTTTTTTTTTCCCTGGCTGGGCGTCTAACGAAAGTGTCTCTCTATACCTGACATCAGAAGCGCTGCCCTTGTTTTGTTGTGCGCTTCCTGGGATTTTCTGTGAGAGATCCCGTCTCGTCGCCCCGCTGAAACACCCGACGGCTCGGTGGCGCGCCGTTCCCTTAGGGGACTTGGGGCATCCACAATCCCAATTTAGTCTCAATTTGGATTCCCTCAGTATTCCTGGCGAAACCCGACTTTGGAAGAGACCCCCTTCTGCTGATCCGTTTTTATTGAACTGAGACCGAGGGAATTCCGTCCGGTCCCCTCCCGATGCCGGAGATTCCATTCGTACCTTTCCACATCGATCACAAGTGTCTTTTCCTCGTTCCGTGACCTTGTTTCCTGGCTCGTAAAAAGCATATGGCTTGCGAAGACTGTATCCGTCTGCCCGTGGAACAACTTCTCTCTGTGAAGTGAGTCCCCCCACTTCTTTCCGCGTGCCGCGCTTCCCCCTCCTTGCACGGTGCTTGGCTTTGCTGCGCGTCGACGCTTTTAAGGTGTTGCGTCTTCGCCTTCTCGGCCGACGCTGGACCATTTCGTCGTGCGACCGCTTCCTTTCTGCATTGCTGTTCCATTTCCCAACAGCTCTGTTGAAGAATATCGTCACGTGTCCCGAGCACATCTCATCAGGTGATGGTCCCACGGAAATGGCGCTTTCCCACTCGCGCCTGGGTGCGCCCCTTTATTTTGTAATCTCTTCGGACGTTCGCGAATCAAATTGACTCGTTCTTCTTTCATTTCGGGTAGAGTGAGTGGAGTTTTTTTCGTTCGCGGGTCGAGTCTTTTTGCTATTTCTGTTTTGCCTCCTCTTCTTACGCACACAAACGGCGTTAAGAATGCCCCTGCTGGTTTTTGCGAGGGACCCGATCCCCCTGTCGGGTTCTTGTTTTTTCTTTTTTGTAGAACGGAGCTTCCGTTTTGCCCACTTCCAGGAGGGTTGTGACGGGCATTCTTCGTAATGTCTCCCTATTTTCTGTTGGCCCCCCGTCCAGTGGTTCATCAACCCCTTCCTGCGGTATCGTTGCGCCAATCCTCCCCCCCCTTCGCAGACCGCCATTGCCGAACACCTTTCCTGCGACGTTCCCCGTGAGTTCTTTTATTCGTGGTCCTTCCCCCCAAAAGGCTTTTTTTGGTTTTTTCCACTCGATCTCAGTTCCCCTGAAACTTTTTCGATCTTGCGCCGGTGCTGCCGTGTCATAACCGTTTTTGCATCTAGCCAGATAACGTTCCCCCGTGCCGTAAGAACAGAATCTCGATTGGCGTCCGAGTGGATGGCCGCTGCCCCCCCCCCGGAGTCCTGGCGTCTTTTTTTCTGGCGCTGTGAGCGCACGAAATCCCGCCTAGTGCCCGCGCCGAGTTTGCTTGAGTTTTTTGGGTTCCCTTGTGATGCGGCTTTACTTTTTTTACGATATCCCACCCCTTGACAGGATTTCCCCCCTATTCAATGCTCGTGCCTCCGACCGGAAATTTTAAGCTTCAGCTCCCCCCGTGCCCTGAGGCTTTTCCTTCCCGTTCGTAGCCCCTTTTCGAAAAGCAAGCTTGCGCCCAAGCCTACCTCTGGTTTCCCGCCTGGTCTAAGTTCGTATTTTTGACTGTGCCCCTCCCCTCGGTCTTGTGAGTTTTTTTCTTTTTCCAGGACATCTGAGTCCTACCGGTTTTTTTCTGCCGGTATACTGGGTGCAGAACCCATTAGAAGTTTTAACCGAACAAACCTGACGTCTTAGGGAAGAAGGCCCTCTTCCCTGTCAAAGGTCCTTCCGGCTAAGCTTGTCCCGCACTCGTTTTGACTAGACTCGGTCTTTTGATGGACGTCCTCATGCAGCGGAAGACTGACCCCCTGGAGTCCAGCTCCGCCCTTCCCAACTTCAACAGTAACTTTTGCCAGCCTCTTCAAACTTCGGCAAACACGTCTGATAATTGTTTTTTGAGAAAAACGCCTAGTTCCCCGGCATTGGATTTTGGTTTTTCAGTCACCCTTCTTCCCCCTTCTCTCAGTGTCTCCGAAAGCTTAAGAGTACTTTTCCAGGCCGAGGAGGACAACCACTGTTTCACGGAAGACCTTGCGACAATCGGAACCCCCCCCGCGACCGAGCCAGACTCGATCGCGGTTACAAGCACTTTTGTGTTTTCCCCCGCCACAGCAACCCCCCCAACCCTCTTACCGCGTGCTTCAGGTTTTTCATTGTGTACGAGAAAGAGCGACTGTGCCCCCAGACTGGACTCCTTTCCGGTCCTTCTGATCCCCATTCCTGCTTAAGAGTTGATGAAACAGCGAACAAGTTATGCCCAGCCAATTTTACCGATCATTCTGTTGGCGTGCGCCCCCGAGACCAACTCCCGGCACAGACACCTGGTTGCGAGGCCCCCATATAGTTCAACCTCCCTCCGTTGTTGTTTTGAGAGTCGGCGAGCCTTCTGGGTGTTGTTTTTTTTTTTTTGCCGTTTCCCTGACCGAAAAGCTTCTTCACATTGAGAATATTTTCTCTCTCGCGTCGCTTATCTTTTTTGGCCCGCCGTAGATCTTTTTTCCTGACGTTCTCCTTTCTTTTGTACAAAGGAGTCGGGCTTTGGCGCGCTGGCTGATGGTGCCCCACATGTGGCCTCTTTTTGGATATTTTCCCGTTCGCTACAGACGCCGGTCCCACGCGCGGGAAAAGCTCTGTCCGTGATGTTTTGGCTTATCTCCAAGTTTTCCTTTGACCTCTCGTGATTGTCTATTTTTTCCCGGTTTCCGTTTATTGGCGCAGCCCCCCGCCCCCCCCCCTTTGCACTGTCTGTGCATAAGGTTCTGTGACTCCCTCAGCCGATGCGATACCCCCCCCCCTCGTGATTTTTCAGGTTTTCCAAGATGTGGAGCTCGAGCGTCTTTAGAAATGATAAATGCTATGGCCCACATTCTTCTCGGATGTTTGAGAGACAATCTTTTGGAGCTCCATTTTTGGCTTTTTCGGTCGTGTTAGATACTCGTTTGGTCGTTTTCTTAGCTTTTTCCCTTCAGATACATTCAGGGTATACCATTCTTATGCTTAAGCTCTGGAACCGGTTTTACCGTCTTTACGGTCTGCCGCCCTTCTTAGTTTCGTTTTTTGACACCATGCTCTTTTTAGGTAGGTTTTTTTCCTTGGCCCCTGCTTGCCCCAAAACGCCCCTCTTTTTATGGTTTCCCTCCTTTCCCCCCCCCCCACGGGAAACATCCCTTCGGTTCTTTAGAGCATTAAAATTCAATACGTCTTTGATGATAGCTTGCAAGGAGGTTCCGCTTAGTGCTCATTTCTCATGCATTACATTTTGATTACCCGGCTTTTCCCCCTAAAGATTCGCGTGCCGTTGCTGGCATTCAGCATTGGGGCGTTCGGGTTCCTTTTTAGTTTTGGAGGATGGCTCACGATTTGTCGAAAAAAGTTTTCCTTCGTATACAATTTCTCCTTAACGGCATCTGGGCAGTTTACCCTTTGAGCCCCGGGTCCCCGGTCCAAACCCCATAGTTTCGCTTTAACGGTTCTGACCCATTTTCATGGCGTCTCTAGTGTACGCATAACAATCGCATCCGTTTCCCCGCATTTTCATCGTAATTTTTCCCCGCATCTTCCGCATTACTTCCTTTATGCCTTATCTGTCCCTTCCGAGCCGTTTATTTCTGCGGAAGCCCTGTTGAAACTTGACGGATCCACTCCCCCCCTTCAAGACTGGATGTTAGAATCCGCCCCAGTGCCTGCGTAAATATCTTTTTTCCCTCAGAAACCTTCACCTTATGAGGGCCTACTGATGGTTCCCCCACTCACCCCTCTCAAGGTGCGGAATTCTCCTTAGCCCCTGAGCAGCCACTTTTCCACCTGCCGGCCCGGTCTTGTGAATGTTTGTTCTGCGAACGATGTTCTTTTTTTGTTGTCCCTTTCTCCAACGCCCCCGTAATTTACGGTTTGTGATGGACGACACCTCAAGGTCTGGTGCCCCTCTTGCCCGTTCCCATTGTAGAAGGTCTTCCCTCCAAGTCACCCGATTCACCCAGTTTTTTGGCGCCTTGTAGACGTCGTTGACAAACACGGATTTATTTTTCTGTCACATTTGGGCGAGCGAATTACGCTTGGGCGCGGGCCCCTGCGTCGGTTTCCGCCGAAGAATGCATTTCATGGGTTGAACCGCAACGCTTTTTCCGATCCCAACTGCCTCCCACCCCCCCGGGTGGCACCCACCTCCCCTCCGAACTCACATTCATAGCTTTTTATAGTTACGTGTTGGCTATGCCGCTCCCCAGGCCTATCCTTCCACGCCGGCAGGGGCTGAACAAAAAGTCGATTATTTTTCACAGAAAGACCCTGGATCGTTGACCCAGCGAGCTAGGCTGACTTATGTGACTCCTGGGACTAGATTCCAGTGCTAGGCGATGTGAAGGATGGCGGTGCAGCACTTTTGTTGCGCATGTAAGGCACTTGAGGGCCCGCTCGTGCGTAGTTAGAACGCGCCCCCCTGGCAAGTTAGGCCCGTTATAGTCATCCCTCTCTTCGGAGGCCCCTCAGGATTCGCTCCCTTCTTGCGTTTTGCGCAGACTTTCGTTTCCGCGAATTTCCCCCCCTGCAGGGAACCCTTCTCTTTTGTTGTCGATCCATAGTCTTCGGTTGACGCTTCATTAGTGGTTTCCCGTTTTTTCACGTCCTTTTGCTGTCTTGTGTGAGGACCCTTCAAGCTTCAGCGCCGTTCTCCCAGAGAGGTTATCTCTTCTCGTTAGTAGACCGTAGAGGGAATTTCCCTTTCTCTGCCCCAAGCATATTTTTCCCCTCGTTAGTGTTTTCGCTTCTCGTTTGCCAGTTCCTAGAGAAGTTGTAGTACTGATCCCTTTTTCTCAGAAATTAGGATGAGACCAGAGGTTTTCTTTTTGCCCCCCCTGCCAGCCTCGGGGAGTTCTGGACTTAAGGGTTACAACTTGAGACTGGTGGTCGCTCTGTGGGTTTTGTCAGACTGTGGGTGGACAGGACTTGATTTGAGTCGCCGTAACCCCGCAGTGCAATCTTCCCAAAACTTCAGCCGCTTCTTTGGACTTTGTGTTTGATAGCCACATTTTTTGCGTTGCCCGAGATGGCGTTCCCCCCCTAATGACGTTAGTTTCCTCTTTTGCCCCCTGCGGGTAACCCTATGACGGGGGCGTCGTTAGTCATGTTAACCCCCCCGTACTTTGAGCCTGCGGCCAGCGTTATCTTTCCTTTTTTCTTCCTTTTGTTGTTCTCTAGATAGGTGCCCGTCTGGCGCGCAGGGGCGTTTTTGTCCTCTTGCATTTGGAGCCCCGGCCCCCAGCCGATGGTTTGATCATTCCCTTAGGATCGGCGCCCTCTCCCCCGGTCCAAGCACAGGGTTTTCTGGGATCGACTTGTCCATCAAAGCGTTTGATGTAGTTTTTTTGCGCATATTCTGCGCTTTCGTTCGAGCTCAAGGTCTTAGTCCCTCCCCAACGTTTTCAATGTGAAAAAAAAAGGACTTGCTCTCCCCCCCGGGCTTCGTGATTTTTTTGGCGGGCCCCCAAAAAAGCCCCCACCCAACCTATTTTGATGAGACCATTTAGGATTCATGGATCTGCCTCGGCTCTTCCCCCCCCTTTGGCCGGTATCGGCTTTGACCCGTCCCATTTAGGTTTCCTAGACCCTCCAATTATGCGGGCACTTTTCTCGATGCTGTCCGACCGCTTGAAGCCCCAAGTCCCCCGGATTTTTGACTGCGCTGCTCTCGTACCCCAATTTCCCACGATCAACCTTTGCATTTCTCCAAGTTTTATTTGGCTAAGAAGTTCGGTCAAACCCCGGCCTCGCCCGCATTCCTCTCCTTCGATGTAACAACTTATTGACTGCGTCCCCCCCCCCCCTCCGATAGAATTAGAGCGACGATGGAGATGAGAAGGCGCCCTGCCTGCCTGGTGACGGTGGTACGGCCCCTATTTTTGTTTATACCATTTTCTCCTCGGAAGTGACCCGATTCATGCGAACGTTTCGCACTTTCGGCCCCCCACCGCGCCGCAATGTCCAACCGGTGGACCCCTTATCGCCGAATCCTCGTTTTGTTTTACCCCTTTTCGGTTTCTTTTGCCCTCTTCTCCCCCTTTGTGCAGCCGGCGGGCTTATTCCGCGAGGGTTTTCGGGCGGGTGATCTTTTCCCCCGGCGAGACGCTTGGGCTTGCATCTTTTGGCGCTAGGCGTTTTTTAGAGTGCTTTTGCTCTTGCGTCGTTCGTCCTATCTCTCTTCCCCCGCAAACCCGTCCTCGCAGCACATTTTTGCCGGCCGACAGCGGTCGGCGCTGAACAGGGCTCTGCCCCCCCAAAGGATCTTCTATGGGTGCGGCTTTATATGTGAGTTTCTTGGAACTGGACCTTGCAAGTCACCGGGTTTTTTCCCCCCCCCGTGAAGTAGGGTTTGGAACCCCCCTCCCGAAAATCGTCGCCTGCAACCTCCCGTCTTTTTTCCACATGGGAAGAGGCCTTCCTTTAAGCGGGGCGACGGTTTCCCCAAAAAGTGCGTCTGCACCCCCTCTTCTTTGAGTTTTGTCCAGTTCCACCAAAAATTCCCTCACAGACTTCTTTACTTTGCATTCCCTACCCCTCCGCACCCCAGAGCTCCAGACACCCAGTGTTGAAGGTTGGTTTTTTCCGATTTTCACCGTCCCCGTTGCCCTTACTCAGTTGAACCCTGAAGAAAAGATCCGGCCGATGCCCCTTTTGACCCCCCTTTGGAAGCTGCCCTTTCCTTTACCAGTTGTGTTCTTTTTAACTCTGTCCTGGAGTCTGTCCACGCCCAAACTCGCCGAGTTGCCCCAGTTTTACCTCCCTCTCCGCCCGTATTTTGACGGCTTTTTACTTTTCTTGTCGATCGTAAAAGTATGTCCTAGGTCGCCCTCTTTTTTCGCGCGAGACCCTGCTTTTTGTGGTGTTCCCAACCCAGATAAGTCAAGACAACTGGATCTGCCGGTGCTTTTTCCCATCCCAATCAATGCCTGGCTTTTTTTTTGAGGGCAGATACTTTGGTCCTTTCCAGGCTAGACTCTTGCCGTATTGGGACTTCTCCCCTGTGGCGCTCTTTTCGGTTTTTCTTGCAAAGGGAGGGAAATCCACCTTTCTAATGTGACAGGCAGACCAGCTTTGGTCCTGAGACACCATATATTCTTTCACCCCACCTTGAAAGCAAAGTGCCGACCCCTCCATCGTTGTGCAATCCCATGAAGTACTTGAATTACTAGTCAGGGTAATTTCTCTTGGTGACTTCGAACTATGTTAGACTGACAGCCCCTTTTCGGGGACGCCACCTGTTAAGATTCTCAGAACGACAGTCCGTCCCTTCTGCTCCAAAAACCGAATTCTTCTCACCTTTTTCCCCTTCCGCGCGGCAACTGAGTTTTCATGTCGTGACCTCCCCTCGATCAGATGACCGCAGATGGGAAAGCCTGTTTTGTTTCCTCGCTTCATCTTTTTGCCGGGTCGACTTATGAGATCCCGAGAGCTGACTCCGAGTTAGGGACGTCAAGGAACCCTTGTTCTGCGCAATTCAACGTAGCAGCCCCGACTTCTGTAACAGAAAACATGTTTTCCTAACGGACACAAGGCCCCTTAACACAAATCCGCTTTTTTGGAGAGGTGAGCGTTGTATTTGTGGTGAAATTGTTCCCCCGGCCCGCGCCCTCCCCCTACGCCCCCCCACACCACCCCACCCCCACCCCACTCCCACGGTAGCTTCTTCTGCTGCCACGACGGCAGTACGCGGTCCCCCCCTGTTATCTGTATCGTTTCTCCCCCCACAAGCCTATAAGATCCTGACACGTGAAGAAGTCGATTTTCTTGAGATCCGGCCGCAGGTATCCTCCCCCCCATCGCACACCAACTGACGACTTTGAAGCAAATCCTCTTCGCCCTTTTCCTTCATACCTAATGTTGTTGTTTCTGATATTCATGTGATTCCCGAATGGTTCGGTGGTGTCTGGGCTTTGTGTTGATTTAACTAGCAAACGACAAGATTCCCGATCCTGGAATCTTGTATCCATGATCCGTAGTCGTTTGATTTTTTCTAGTGGTTGGACGCGGCAGTAAACATCGCTTCTCCAGCAGTAAGGGCTTTCCCCCTTGTAGGGTTTTCCTCCTTTGGATAGGAGTCTTTACTCTTTACTTTTTCCCAATTCCACTAACCACAGGGACTTCAGCAGTCGCGGAAACGACTTGGATTGTTGGGCCGTTCTTTTCCGGTTGTAGCAACTTTTCCTGAAGTTCTTCGGGCTTTTTCTTCTCCCTGCAGGTGTCTTATTGGAGACATTCATCTTCTATGAACAGGTGTCCATCTCGTGGCCTACTGGCTTGACTCTATGTTAGAACCCTTCCCCTCCCCGGCAGATTACCGAATTCTTGCCCATTTTTAGCCGGGGAAGTATCCCCCGCTTTTAGAAATGATTACTGCTCGGTGAGTGATTCCCTCTCTGGATGCGAATTCGTTTTTGTGAGTTGTAATTATGGCGGGGTTTTTCCGATCTGGCTGTTTTTTCGGCGTAGTTTCATTCGACCCATTTTCGAAACCACTCCCTTTCTCTATAGTAATCAGGTCTTTCTGGATCCGGTTCCCTTTTGCCGGTCATGTTTTGTTTATTTCCCTCTTTTATGTTGTTGTGGGAGGGTATAATTTTCACCCCCCCTCCATCTGATTGGGTCCTCTGGCCCCTCCTCTTTCCCCCCTCCAGTTGGAAAACCCCCTACCACCCCCTCTCTTATATTTTCAGCAACGGCTAAATAAAGAACGTTTCTTGATTTTTTTTTTCGGCCTTGACTTCTTAATTCAATACGGGTATAGGACCGCTGGGATCCCCCTCTTAATACTACAGTCTTGATCGAAGTTTCTTTTGGCTGCTGAAGAGATGCAGGTTTCTTCGGTCCCTTATTGTTCTGTGACCCCCTCCCTTTACCCCCACTGTCGAACCCCTGACACCTAAAAGAAACAGACTTCATTTCACTCGGGAGACATGGGCGACCTGGCAAACCGTCTATTTCGGGTGGACGCCACTCGCGTGGGCGTCCTTTCGGCTTTCATGACCTGATACGCTCACCCTTCTCCTTTCCGTTCTTGGTCACTTCCGTCCCCTGAAATATGACAACTTCTCTATTCTTAATTCTACTATATACGGAAACCTGGGTTGATCCTGTTTCGGTATTCTCAAGGAGTTGCTAAGAACTTTATGCCTTTTATTCCCCTTTCCCCCAGCCTTTTTACTCCTTTCTTTGTTATCCCATACACTGAGGATTCTCCCCATAAGGTGCATTATGGGTTTAAGGACAATCTTTCTTGGCGCCGCGCACGATCGTGTGTATTGTTCTTGCCCTGTCACTGCTTGTTTGCTCACTTTTTTGATTTTCTGGTTTTAGATGGGTTTTGACCGAACCGATACTCCTACTTTCTGGTGTTTATTTGATTGACCTGTCACCCCCTTGGGCGGTACATGGGCTGCCAAATATTTCCATTTTCCGCCCTTCCCGAGACAGCCCGGCCCCCGACACCATAGGACCCCCTTTTTTTTCCCCCCCCTGGCCGCAAACCCGCAAGGGGGCTTTGCCTTGTTCCCAACCCCTTACGAGCTTTCTGGGGCTTCACGTACTTGCAGGGAGCTTTTGTTTTGTGCAGGAGCCCAGAGATTTTGAAGAGTTGGACGGACCCCCCATCTGAAGATCTTTCCAATCCATACCCTATCGCTCGTCAACACTAATCATGGCTCCAACCTCCCTGTAACTTTTTATAGCAGGTTCTCTGAGCGCCTCTCTCCTTAAACGCCCCCAACAGGACCGTCCTTATCCTTCCCGTTCCATTTTGATCTCAATCTGGGTAGGTAATGGTTGCGTAAACCTGTTTTCCCCCCGAGTCGTTCCTATGTTTTGACGATTGCGCTCTTTTTGCGCACAGTTTCAAATCGGGTTGTTTTTTTTTGTTTCCGCCTTTTTTTCTGAAAAGCCGTTAGATTTAGTTCGATTTGGAGGAGAACCTGCGTAACCGTAACGGATTTTTATTCTTTCAGAGAGCAGGCACCCACCCCCGCAGTGGCCGTCAGAGCGCCGGCGGCCCCCTTTACTAGACTTCGACCTTCCCAGTTTCCGAGCGCTTTTCTGGCTTTTTTTAACCTTCTTACACGGTGCCGGGAGACCCTGATCGCGACTCCTTAATGATTTGAGTTTCACGCTTCCTTTGCCTACCAGACTATGCAATTTATATATTCCCCCGTTTCTCTATTTTTATTGATCTGCAGCGCCCTCTATCTTTTATTCCGGTCCGTTTCCAGGTCCCGGGCCTCGGTAGTTCCCAACCTTCAATCGAGGGACCAGGGACCCCTGGATCTGCCTGACCCCCCCACATCTGCGTCTCTTCCGCCGTATTTATCTATCCGTTCGGAGATTTAGAATCAGTTAAGTAACCATTCCATTGAGGCCTATCGGAGATTCCCTCTTTGTGGTTTCTTGCAATCATTAGGGAAGAGGCTGTCGTGGTAGAGTCATTTTTTTTTGAGACGGGGAAATCAACGGGTCTCTTGGGGGGGCACCCCCATTGGTCGTTCGGTGTAGAACTTTTCCATCCCTTGTTCGCCCGACTTCAAAACTTCGTGACTTTGGCGCCACCACCCTTTCAGTCTTGACAGCTTTAGCAGTTTTCGTAGAACAGATTGCCCCAGTCTTTGTCCGCCATCCAGGTGATTCTCAAGGTCTTTAACGGACGGTTTTTATGCATGTCTCCCACGCCCCCCTTCTCCTAGGTAAGCCTCTCTCTTTACCTACTAATTTGTTGTTTGAGATCACTTTTTGGGAAACCTTTAAGGCGAGCAGTCCCTCCCTTTTTTTTTATAGGGAATTCTCAAAGCCCTGTCCCCCCTCTTTTGCGACCCCTCGATTGACGTGTGGGAGGATGGTTTTTGGCTTGCCCTTCTAAGTTTGTCTGCGACTATCACCCAGCAATAATAGGCTCCCCCTGGTTTTTTTTTTGACTGATTCCACCCTCCTCCGTTCGAGTTCCCGTTCTTAGTAGACACCTTTTGATGGAACCTTTCCTTTGCAGCTCCGCATCGGGTTTGGTCCCTCACCACATCCCGTCCTTTCTCTAGCCGGAGGCCTTTTCCTCGGCGAACTCTTGTGCTCATTTCTCGTGCCCCCTTTGCTGAAGAGTCAACCCGTCATTGCGTTGCAGCTGCCGTTTTCAATTTAGCAGTGCTGTCCCCCCCTCCCTCCTTGGTCTTCCCTATCCAGGCTCTTTTCCTGTCTCTGCCCCTCTTTCCTCACCATTAACCCGGGGCATTTCGTCGGTGTCACTGGCGTTCCCGGCAACCCGCATCTATCTGACTTCTGTCTTCGTGGAAAAAACATTTCCGCGCACAAGAAGAGGAAAGCTAGCCTTTCTGAGGGTCGATTGCCCCTTTATCCTTTCCGATAGGGCAGGGGAACTCCTCGTTCTGGGTCCTCAGGCACGCTACATTCAAGGCCCCGCCTTTACTGCAACTTGATTTGTAAGAGAACTCCCAGGTTACCAGCGCTCGAACTATAGTCCACCACGGTTCCCGAAATGCCAGTCCCCCTAGTCTCCCTTGAGAAGGGGTTTTTCAAAGACTCTGCAAGTTTTTACGGGCGTTTTCGATGGTGTTAGGCGTCGCAGTTTTCCCCCCCTACAAGGTTGGTCCTCGTCTGTTTAGCATGATTTTTTGCAGTGTGATTTGCCGTGGGGGGGCTGGGGTAGGTTTTGATCTTTTTTTTCAGTCGTGACCGCTCCCCCCTAAACCAACTGGTAAGAAAGCCCGTTTTTTTTTTTGCGCCCAGGTTCGTAGTTCTGGGTTCGTCGAAGGCTGATCCCTTCAGTGCCTTTCTGTTATCTGTTGCTGTCAAATTATTATATAATGAGGCGGCGTCACTTATTGGATTTTAGTTCCCCCCCATTTGGCTCCCCCCCCCTACAGTATGAGGTTGGTTCGTTTCACCATAACCCCCAAGAAAGTTTTCCTGAACACCTCCATTTGCCTAACCCCCCCTCTGATGGACTCGGGCCGAGACTGGGCCGGTTTTTTTTTTTTTTATTTTCGTTCCCTGGCCTAACCCCCCACTGCTGACTCTGGAACAATTTTTTCTCCTTTATTCCCCGAAAAAGCGATCTCCTGTTGCTTCATGTCCTTTTTTACGTTAGGTGCCCTCCCTTTGAAGAATTTATACCCGTAAAGTTTTTGTTGAAGTGACCTTCCCATTTTTTCTTACTCAATCTTTTCATTTCGTTCCGATGACCTGGAAATTGCAAGATGTCCCACCTATTTCGTCTTTGTGAATGCGTTTATCCGATAATTTTCCAATAGTATTTCATCACGCCTCTATCCTGATTTTTTTTGCAGGAACGTCAGACGAGTGATGATCGTTCCTTTCTTAGTCATCCTGGTCGACCATGACGTTCGTTTCTACATCGGCTTCGTCACCGAGTCCCTCCCCCTCTCCAGCGACCCCCCTACCCATAATTGCTTAATTTGTTGCCCTTATGACCTTTTTGCTGACCTTCATGTAATTCTGAAGCCGTTTTTTCCCCGTTCGGACCGATGGTCTTATAAGGTTATTGTCACTTCCCTGGATATCGAGTATTTTTTGCTGTTTTACTTCTGGCAAGGGCTCGGGCATTCCTCCCTTGGCGTGTTCTTCCCCCCTGTGAATTATTTCCCCCCCCCTTGGTTTTTCAGAAACTCGTTTCCCCACCTTCACAACCCCTTGCGAATTGTGTTTTGCCGACCCTTTTTTACCCTAAAAGACCCCCTTCTTTCCGGTTAAAATGTGCCTCGGTGACTTTCCTCCCCTGTCTCTCGATGTACTGTGCCGAATGACCCGCCAAGGCCCCCCCCCCCCCTCCCTTTATCATAGGACCCCCTTGCCCCTAATAAAGATTGTCTCCACCCCCGGGACTTTTTCCGCGTCCCTATTCAAGATTCCACGTTAGCGCGTTTTGCAACTCCCTTTTTTTCAGCTGTGAGCCTATGATTTGACGCCTGTAACTTCCCTGTCTTCCCGTTTCTCGCCGTTTTTTTCCCCGGTCTCAGGAGGTAAGTTTTCCCGTTTTAGTTTCCTACCTCTTTTTATTTTGGCACGTACTTTCCTCCGATTTTCTTCTTTCGACCCCCCCTCCCAAGCCTGGACCGCCCGTTCCAGACCGTTTTTTTCGTTTCCAGAACACTTGGCTTATACCTCCAACACCTTTCCCCACCCCCTTCTCCTCATTTCTCGGTCGTGCTTTTTGAGCATGGGCGTGGAAGACTGCGCTGTCACTGTCTACTCGCCGACCTCTTTCAGACCCTTCCCTGGTGTCTCAGCGAGGATATACCCTTCGCTCAAAAACCAGTCAGATAAAGCCCTCAACTTCTTTTACGTGATCTCCTCTTCCGAATCCTGTCCTCTTTTCGCCTTCCTCCCACCCCGGTCGAAAAAACCCCTTCACTTTACATTTTTTCGGGATTCTTTAGATTTACTCCTTTTTTTTGGTTTCGCTCTATCGAGCCGGTCTGGTCCGTTTTTTTTGTATTTTCTTTGATCCTGTCTTTGAGGCCACGTGACCACCTATCCCCATTGGCAATTGGTTCACTTCGCTCTTCTATCTTTTTTTTTTGCCCGTCTCTCCTCTGGATACGGCATTTTGATTAAAGTTTTTTTTTTCTGTTTCTCGGGCGCTTGTTCCATTGCCCTTTCGCTATCACCCGTTAACCACCGACCCAACGTTGGTAGAAATCTTTACACCCTTCTCTGGATTTGTGGGGAGCTGTGGCTTTTTGGTCCATTTTCTTGTTTGACACCCTAAGGTAGGAGTCTCCCTGTCTTCTTTTCGTTTTTAGCATTTTACTTTACCTTTTTCAACCCATCTGTTCTTCCCTTTCTTATGACCCTGTTCCTAGTCTTTTTTACCCCGGCTCTTCACCCCCTCCGTCTTAAGGTGCGGCAGGTCCGTCTGATCTGCGTGGTCCCATGATCCCTCCTTTTTCCCCTTTCCTTTTTCTTGCCCTGCTATTTTTGTTTTTTGGTTCGGAGACCCTCTGTTTGAGCGAGGATTATTTTTTTTCTTTAGGTGTTCTTCCCTTCCGACTTGGCTTGATTCTGTATTTACGTCTGTTGGTCCGGTACCTCCTCCCTATGGTGACGTTTTTTAAGCTTTTATTTCCCATGGATAAGTATTTTCCCCGTTCTGTCCACTTGTTCTTAAGCGTATTGTTTATTTTTTTTAACATTTTTGGAACTTAGCTTGTTGGTTTCCGGCTTTCCCCACTCCTCGCTTTCCCTGCTTGTCCCATCCCCACGACCCTAACTCCCCCCGATGACCGATGACAGTCCCATCCCATACGGCCCCTTTTGCTCCCTTCGCCCCCATCGGTGTGTTCCTGACCTGATCGTTTCTTCCGCCTTGGGGGCCCTTGCCCTTGTCGAGCACAGTCTTCTATCCCTTTTCTCGCCCATTCTTTCTGCTGAGTTAGGTAGGATTGTTTAGCTTTTTTTAGCGCCTCTTTCCTATTTTATTCCTGTCGACCGATGCACCCCCCCCTTGTGACAGAATTCAGTGCAGAACCTTCTGTGCTACTCCACACGTCGGCTTCCCCAGGGACACTCTGTGAAGCCTCAAAGCCTTTCGAATTTCCTCTTTTAGGGCGTCTTCATCTCCCCTTCTCTCCTTTCACCCCCCCCCCCATCGCGGCTTAACCATGGCAAGCTTAAATTACGGTCTCTGGGTCCTATTCTGTCTATTTTTCCCTTTTTTTTATGTTAACGGCAAATCCTTTTGGATAGGGATTTCTTCGCCTTCTTTGTCACCCTGGGGTTGGTTGGGGGGTTGCACTTTGCATCCAGGACCCCGTTTCGCCTCCTACTTTTTTTTTTTCTTTTTTCCTTTCCCCCTCCCCACTGATGATTCGAAATGGTTTTTTCCAAGCTGCCTGGTCGTCTTTTGGGAGAGCCGAGTCCCCCCTCCCCCGGCCTTCCCCCCTTTCGAATGCGTTCGCTTATGGCTGCCCCAACGATTTTTGAGTTTTGTTTTGCGGGTCTGGGTCTGGTTTTACTAAGATAAGTTTACATTTCTTTTTGACGTAACCCCCACTTTTCTGTATTACAGTTGAAGAAAATCCCCTTTTTTCCCCCTCTTTAATACGATGGGATACGGGGCCATAACCTCTCTCCCTTTCTGTTTGATTCAAGGTTCAGAGGCCCTTTTTCCCCCGACTGGAAAAAGACTGTTTCCCCTGTTGGTTTTGCTCTGGCCCGTAGGGAGTAGGTTTCCGGTGGTTTTTGCGCTCCAACTTCTAGGTTGGAAGTTCCAAAAGCCAGTACAAATCGCTAACTTTTTTTTTTTTTTGTTCTTTGAACTGATGCTCCCCTCGGCCTCCCCCCCCCATGAGCCCAATTTTTATGTTTATACGCTGGTTGATTTTGCGCCTAAGTCCCCCCTTTCTATTGATCCTTGTTTCGGAAAAAAACCACTGGATCGGAGAGGTTCCCCCTTCCACTGGAGTTGCTACCCCCAAGAGGCGGATTCAGCGGCGAGCCCTGGTTTTCCCCCCCCGTTGGGGAACTCTCCTGGGTTTCCCGATTGTTTTTTCGTTGCGGGATTAATCGTGTTTTTTTCCCTTACCTTAGGTCGAGTCCGATTCTCCCTTTTTTTTGATAGTTTTTTTGATCGGGAGTCAGAGGAACACTTTTGGTCCCCCCAATTGAAGTCTGTAGCACGACTTCCCATGGCGTCGTCCCTCTTCGCACGGTAGCCTCGCCATTTTCCTCTGAGCTTCAGGACCGTGCGTTTTTTTACGATTGTGTTCCCCGTTCTGTGAGCCTTCATTTCTTTTTCCCCCTCCATTAATAAGATGCTTGTTTTCCGATCGTCCGAAAAGCATGACGTATCTAATGCCCTTTTTTACTCCTTTCTTTCCTAGTCTTCCCTATCCGGACACTCGATTCCCTTTGTTCCGTTTCCAAGACCGACTTTCGCTCCATTCCTTATAGGAAAGGTGCCCCCCTTTCCGATAACTATTGTTTCCTGCGTTATGACTTACTCCTTTGAAAGTTTCCGATTTCGCAGACGGTACATAGAAATAGAACCCTCCCCCTCGATTCTCTCTTTTTTTTTTTGATTCTCCATAATTTTAAGGACGGTGATGCCGTTTCATTCCTGTTGATGAGGATTTAAACCCAGATCCTGTTCCCTCCCCGACCTCCCCCTGATCGAACATCTCCCATTTGATGCAGTTTGTCCAAACAAATTTTTTTCCTCCCCTTCGGTCTTTCGTTTCTTTTCCCCCCCTGCGCCCTTTGGAGTACCTCGATGGAGCCGCGCGTTATCCTCCACTTTTTTTAATCCGGAAGTTGCGTTTAGATTCCACCCTTCAGTGGCCCCACGACTTTTGCTCCTGGGAAAACAGTGGGTTCTTATTATTATCTTTTTTTTCCTTTTGTTTGTTTATTTTCCGCTGTTGCCCGAGGCTGTTTTCTGTTGGTTGATCTTCCCTGAGCTTCCCTTTTCATGGGAAACCCCCCTTTTCCCTCTTTTTCCCACCGTGCGGACGGAGTGCGGTCTCTCTTTTTTCCCTCAGCCCAACTTTGCGTCACCCTACTTCCTCCTCTCCCCCCGACTTTTCAAAGTTTGGGCGACTTCCTCCTTTCGCGTTTCATTCTAGCAAAGGTCTTCTCTGGCCCCCCCCCCCCGCGCCCCTGATGGAAAAGCCGTGGCTCTCCCCCCCTCTTTTGGCCTGCATCGGATGGAAGGGACAAGTGCACCCCCCCCCCCCACTGTTTTTCCCCCCGGTGGAATTCGGCTCTGGTCTTCCTTGGCTCCCTTCCCTTTTTTCTTTCCCGAGTCTCGCAAACGTATTCGCCTTAACGCTTTTCCTTTCCCCCCTGCATGCTTGCCGGCATGTTTTATATGCCGTTGTAAGCGTGACCTTCCGTTCACCTTACGTCTCTATGCGGAGTCTCTCTAACCCATCGCTACAACCCGTGTTTTTCTGACGTGCCGACGGGAGAGTCTTTCCCGCCCCTATGTTTCTGCTCTCCCTTTGGCTAGAAGTATGAAAGTTACCAACCTTTAGAGCGAACCCGATCTATTTTTTTTTTTGAGGGGAGTTTTTTTGCGGAGGTATGACTCCGGGGTTCTAACTGTACATTCCTCGTTCAGGGGTGAGATTCTCCGATTCCCTTATTCAAGCTATTTCGTCACGCTTTTCCCGTCTCCTTGTAAACGTGGATAATTTGCAATCTTCCCCCACGTCTCCTTGCGATATCTTCACCCCCCCCCCTTTGTACACATTCTCTCTGCCCGATTCCCAATCTTTTTTTTTCCTCTCAACACTTGATCTTGTGAATTTCTCTCCCTCCCCTTTGCCTCCTTCGTTTTAAGGTCTTGCGGGCCCTTTTTTCGGCAATCCCCTTGAGAATTGGATCGCGGTCTCATTGGATGGTCTTCGTGGGACTTCTTGGTCGAGTTCTTTCTCTCCTCGGTGACGTAATTGCTCTTTTCCACCCGAGCCCGCCCCCTCCTCCCCCATTGCATGATAGTATCCCCGGTTTTGACAATGGTCTTCTCTGACCCATGCCCTGGGTTGCTGCGCAACCACCCCGGCGTGTCTATGTTTCTGGCTCCTTAATCTTTTTAGCGGCGTTCCCCATGGATTGTGTGTTTCATTGGACCTTTGGTCCCCTTCCCGGTTTGTATTTTCCCCACTTTCCAAGGTGATCTCGTCACCCCCCGAACCAATCTGTTCCATTTCGTATGTCCTCCCCCCCCCACGTCAATATTGCCGTTTCCACTCCTTTTTTTTAGGACCCCTTGACCGTGGACCTGGGGCGTCCTCGTCCTCTGAGCTGTTTGGCTATTTCCTACTTTTTTTTCCACCAAACTTCCCCCCGTCTCGCACCCCCCTTCGATCCCTCATGTTTTAGACCGAACCCCTTTTTTTGATATTGCGGTTGTTTTTGACCCCCTTCATTGTAATCAGCGGTTTGCCCTTTCCTTTCTTATGCTCCTTATCACCCCCGTCCTTTCCGTATCCTCTTTTTAAGTCTTTAAATCATAAAGACGATTGGAAGCTGCGTGTTTTTCCCCTATTTGCGGCCTCATCCCACTGGTACAGTCGGTCGTGGATTTTGGTCTGTTCTTACCATTCCGAGGAATGCTAAGGAACTTTAGCCCCCTTTTTCTTTCCCCCCATCCTCCCTCCTTCTTTTCCCTTTCGCCGTCCCCCGTGACTCAGCCCGAGGTGCCGCTTCTTTTAGATCGTCGACGATTTTCAGGGAAGTTCCCCTTGTCGCAGTCCCCCCCTCTCACATTCCCCCCCCCCTATCACCTCAGGCAACATTCCATGGTTATCCGCTTTTTTGGAGAAGCCGGGATCCAACCCTTTCCAATTCCATTGCTGAAGCACGCATCTTTTTTTTCAAAGCCTGTCCCCGAGACTCAGTCTACTTTGCGGAATTGATTTTCCGTGAGTCTCCTCGAGGATGTTGTCCCATGTAGTTTTCCCGGGTGTGAAATTCTTCTCCATCTCTTTTTGTTTGCACTTAAAAGGCGGCCCCCCTGCAAGTTCCAATTAGATTTTCCTTTTTCCCCCCCCCCCTGAACCCCCTGTCCGAAGTTTAAGTTCGGCGGCGACCCAACTGTAAAGACCCCAGTCTTCCACACACGCGGATTTTTCCCTTCCCCACGATTGTATTCTAACGCACTTCCCTTTTACTCAATTCTCGCTCTCTTATGTCTTCCTCCCTACACGTAAATTCATAGAGATCCCAGCCCTTTCAAAGAATCCTCTGTCTAACCACAAGAAATTCGTAGAAACCTCGTATCCCCCCCCCCCCCCCCCCCCCCCCTGTGGCGCGGCAACCAATATCAATGGACCAAGCCCTTTTTGCTAGATTTTGCACCTTCAATCTTTTTGTTTTGGAACTCTCCCTGTTTTCTCTCGCATTGATTCCAGGGTTAGGGATTGCCCCCCTTCAGGGGTAGCCCCGAGTATGCCCCCCACCAGTTTCAAGTTTTTTACCACGTCCTCAGATCTGCCTTCCGCCACACTTTTTGACAAGGAGGAATTAACTGCCGACCGAGCTTGTCCTACAGCACTTTGTGGAGTTCCCGCCACCAACTTCTGCCCCAAAATCCCATCTCTTGGCCGGGTGTCGTTGTCTGCATGTTTTGATAAAGGAAGTCCGGGCGCATGGCACACTGCCCCTGCCTTGCCGCCTTGCCAGGCCCTGCCGGAGATCCTCGTTTATCTCCTGCTCTGCCCGCCAGATAGGCGAAGACTGTGACAGAAGGAAATCGGTCCGATATGCTTTTCCTTCTTTCGCCCCCAGGTATCGACCATGTTCCCATTTTTATCCCCCAACCCCGCAATCCCCCTGGTCCGA
>Ga0179591_1236641_pt1 | contig 19500 bp, 19 predicted proteins | sample CZOMad2_1_08_16f_FD_182891 | JGI IMG/M metagenome (GOLD analysis project Ga0179591, IMG submission 182891) | Vadose zone soil fungal communities from Angelo Coast Range Reserve, California, USA - CZOMad2_1_08_16fungal (PacBio error correction) | ecosystem: Environmental > Terrestrial > Soil >... | reverse complement strand
TTTTTGCATCTCAGCGACCCCTACGCCTTATGGCTTTTTTTTCTCTTTTCGATTTCCCAATGGCTCTCTTGCTCTTCTCTTCTCTTGTCCTCCTGTCGGGCCGGCTTTAGCATTTTTTTGTTCTTTCTTCACGCCACCTTCCCCCCCTTTTTATTTGGGCAAAGTGGGACCGCCTTCTTCCCCCTCCCTTCCTGATTTTTTTTTTCTAGTCTCTTTGTTGGTTACTTCCTTTCCTTTCTTCCACCCCCACCCAAAGAATGCACCCAATTCCTTCCCCTTTGATGTATGTTTTGACGAACGTTGGACGGTCTTTTTGTAATCTTCCTTCAGGATAGTTTCCATCCTCCCACTTTGAGAGTCCCTGCCCCTGATGGCTCGTCCCGAGTGCTTGGGTAAAGGTCTGGCTTTTCCCAGGACCAGGTTGCTTCTTGTTTTCCTCTCCTCTTTATATGCCAATTTCTGTTCGGGTTGTCTACGCATCTTTCCTTCGCACCTCCACGTAATTTTACACTCTTGCTAGCTGAGACTCGTTTTCACGTTAAAGTGTTTCCCAGATCGCTACAAAGTTTCCTGGGAGCCCTGGTTGTCCCCCCTTTGTGAGACGCGACGTCACTTTGTTCCCCTGCCGGTTTCCTAGGGTTTTGTGCTTACGCCGATCTTATCTTTTCGTCTAATTAGTCCGATGCATTACTTGTCCTGTACAGTTCCTGGTACTTTTCGGTTTTCGTCCTCTCCGCGGCACTATCCCCCACTCCCGATCTTGCGGCTCGTTACCAATCGAAAGATCTGTAGTGATTTCCCCCCCTTTAAAAGTTTTTTAGACGTTTTTTACAGATTCGGCTTGGAGAGATCCCCCCTCCACCGTTCGTGGCCAGTAAATCGAGTGCTATCAGTTTGGGTGTTTCTTTTTGTGGTTCTTGTTTTGTTTTTTTTTGGTGTGATGACCCCCTTCAGACTTACAAGTACTATTGCGAGTCATTCCTTGAGATTCTTTCCTTTCGACAGCCTGCCCCCCCTGTGCGGGTCCCTTTTTTTTTCTCTTTTTGCACTACCGTCTCGCTTCTCACCGGCAACTTGTAGCCCATTTCGTCGTTTCCTCCATCCTGAATCATACCTCATCCCTTCCTTCATTTAACCATTACACGCTGCCTGCCTCCTTTCTCTTTTGTTCCTCTCTCAGATTTCCCCCACTGTGGGAGACTTGGAGAGGCTCCCCTACTGATGACGTATGCCTGGAACATCAGGCCCTTTTTTCCTCCTTAAAGGCTGTTTTTCTTTCAGTTTTAGAAAGAGTTGATTTGCTTCATGCAGGTGTATTGCGATCTCCTCGTTCAGGCCTTTATCGTTTTTTCCTTTCGTGTAATGACAGACATACCTGTCAAGGTGCCCCCTTTTTCATTTTGTGCCCTCTGTTATGGATTGCACCCCTCTAAGCATGAGGGATGACGAATCCTTATCTCTCTCGTTATCAAATCATCCCTTATTACTTCACCCTTAGATCCCCCCCTCTCCTCCTCGACACTTTCCTGCGCCCGGATTATCTGGGGCTAATGGCCGTTGAGATGAGTGCCTAGCGTCGTCTCCTCGACTCATCTGCGAAGGCCATTTCTTTGAGTTGTCAAGTCAGTTCGCTTCCTCCCCGATGTCTTTGGCCTTCGTTCCTTTCCTCGTTCTCCCATGGTGCTAGTCACCAAAATCCTCCGATTACTGTACCCCCCAGTCAGTCCCTTTCTGCCCCTTCCTTCCTCTTAGTCGCGAAGCCGGTTTTTTTTTGAAGCTGTCGACCGAGTCACTTCCAATGAGTTGGTTTTAACCTCCCCGTTCCCCTCTTTTCACTTCCTACGAAGCCGAACGAGACTCCCCCGATTCAGAAGCTGATCACCCCTCCCCCCCCTGGTCGACTCAATGCCCTATCCCTTCTTTTTGAAATCGGAGCATTTGTTGTGTTTCCTCCGTAATAGACGGACGCTTTTCTCTCCCAGCCAGGTTGTTCCCGAGTTATCTGCGTTCTTTCTTTTTACTTTACAAAGTTATGGGTTTCTCGGCCTCAAACCGTTTTCCAGCTACGGGCTTTACTTAAAGGTGATTAGTTCTCAGCACCTCTTACCTTTCCCCACCTCTTGTTCCTGCTGGTTCTCATAGCGCGCCATCCCTAGAAGATTTGTTGTACCTAATCTCCCCATCCCTGGCGCATCGCTTTCTTCTTTGACAAAATCGGTGTGTTAGGTGCGGCATCTTGTCTTTTCCTTCCCCCATGTAACGCTCAGTCCGAAGTTATTGCGTATTTGGTCTCATCCCCCCCCTCCTGACGTAGCTTCTTTTCAATGCTCATGATCCTCTCTTCATCATCCCTTTCCCTTTGTTTTTTGAGTTCATTCGTTGGTTCGTCTTGTGTATTCAGCCAGAAAGAAAAATAACAAGGTTCGACGATCGAAGGTCCTGACTCCTTTCCTTTATTTTTTGTCACCCATCAGGTTGTCACCCCTCTTTTCTTTCTCTGGCTGGGACAGCTGATAGCAGTCTTTTCTGAGGTTCCCCCTTTCCCGGTCTTAGTTCTACTCGCATTGCTAGTTCTAAGAGAATTTATTCCTAAGTGGATCCCTTTTCTGTTAAGGTCTTTCCCCATCCAGATGTAAGGGCTTTCCGCCTAGTAATCTTTTTTTTTTTTTTTATTCTTCTTGTTTTGTCGCGAACCCATACTTGTGCCATTCCCCTTCCACCCTCGCATATGATGACCCAACGACATCTTCAACCTCGTTTTTTTTTGTCTGGGTTCGCTTTTTCACTTCCTCCGTCTCCCCTTTCTCTGGTCCCTTGTTATTCGCCGTCAATTTGGTTCAGGCATTTCCCTGCTTTTGCCCCTTTTTATTTTTTTTCTTGAGGGGCTTGGATTTCAAGTTTTCCTTGTTCCGAATGTCCAATTTCTTTTCCACTAGGTACTCTGTCGACCGGTCCACCCTTTTTTCCCTCCTTTTCAGCGGCCAGGCTTTTCCCCTGCGTTTACCTTCCACTTTGTTTTCAGTCCCGGAGTATTTTCTCTCCCCTGTTCCTCGAGGGATGTACCGAATAGGAACAATAAAGCTTCTTTTCTTCTGCCCTCCTTAGGAGAAATTTCGTCATAGGGACTCGTTTCTTGCCTGTGCTCAGATGCTGCGACCTCTCGTCATTGTTCTTTTTCTTCTCCCCCCCATCTCATCCCCAGCATACAATCGTTCCGTTCAGCATTGTTCTCAGGGTAGTGTCAGTTAGTCTGTTTAGTGATAAAGTCCATTCCTCTTTCCAATTCATTCGTTCCGGATATTTTTCCGAGGTCCTTCTTCTTTCCCCCTCCCCGAGGACGCACTATTCTTCGCCCTTCACCACATTCCTTCCTTCCCCCGTTTCCAAGGCCAGTGGGTCAACTTGAAATGTTTAATTTAGTAGGCTCTTTCGATGACGGTCCTTCCTTCTGAGGATCTGCCGTCCAGGTGTCCGGCGCTTTTTTACTTTTTCTTTTTGTTTGACTCATGTTAACCCCTTCTTTTGCCAGCAATGCCATGACCTGCCTCCCCCTGATTTTGGCATATGAATTTATGTTTTTTTGCGCTTTATTTTTCTCCTCTTTACACCCAAAAGTAATTTTTATGGAGTCTCTTGCGTGGTCTGGAGACTTATGTCTACATGCTTCGGCATCACATGGGACCTCGTCTTCGTTCCCTTGAGGACAGCCTAAGTGATTCCCGCGGACCCCCCATAAACTATGAACAAACGTCATAGTCAGCCCCCCCGTTTTTTTTCTTTCTGCTTCAGGAAGCGGTTAATCGGCGTGGCCTACGGTTTACTCTTTTTTAGTTAGGCAATTCCATCCTTTCTTATCCCGCCTTTTATCTAGTCACATGTATTTGAAACTTTCTCGAGGTTAGACGTTTCGAATCTCGGACTTGCAGAAGGTCTCCGGTTTCTTTTAACCAGAAAGACATAGCTGTTCCCTCCCTACCCAAAGCTGTCCTGTCATCCACCTAAGTTGTTTCATTTACCCAAGATCGGCAGTTGTTTCTTCGGGATTTTCCCGGCGAGGATTAAGTCTCCGTCTCCCCACTCCCTTCCCTCTTTTACGACTCATTCCCGTCCCGAGCGCCGATTCGGCGTCCTCCTCCCCCCCTAGACTTCAACATTGTTCGCCAATATGTTTACGTCGCGAATCTTTTTTTTTCCTCCCTTCAGTACCCCACGGATTTGAACTTCCCTTCCCTATAGCTTTTAGTAAGATATAACCCCCCATTTTTTGATGATATTATTTTTTCCCCCCTCGCTAGGTTTCGTTTTCGCCAAAGATAGGTCGGTGACCCCAATATAAGAGATGCTATTGAGCATTCATCCTAAGTCTATTTCTCTCCTCCCTTCACCCGTAATGTTGGCCCCCCATTAGGACGGTGACCTTCTTCTTTCCCGGTCTTCTTTAATCTCCCTTCCCAAGTGTATCCGGATTCTTCCCCCAGCCGGTCATTTAGCCTAATCATCCCGGGTTTCTTCTTTTTCTTTCCTCTATGGGTAATCTTAAATGCTGATATCCCCCACCCCCTTTAAGAGATCACCTCCCAGTCTGCGCGATGTATTCCTCTTATCTTCTTTCTCTTGTTTTACTCTCTTGGCCTTAGAATCTTTCTTTTTCTTAGTTTAACCCCTCCACACGTAAAGGCCCCAGTTTCCGCCCCTCACTAGATCAGGCACAACTTCCCCCCAAGAATTCCCCTTTCAACCTTATAATAATAGATAGTCCGTCCTCCTCTCCCTTTTTTCGAGTAGAAGTCTTTTATTAGCTGGGCCGCTTTTCCTTCCTCCTCATGTTGTTTTGCTTCTCTCCTCTCCGGATAGCGTCTGAGTTCGCATCGTTATTCTTGGAAGGTTACTGCTTGACCCCTTTGATATTCTGGCGTCATGTTGGCAGACTTTTTTGTTAGGACTTACTACTCCCTTCCAAATTCGAAGGAAAGAGCTTGTTTTTACACGCCAGTTTTCGTCCGCTTATCCCTAGGCGCGACTTTCTTTTCTATTTTACGCGTTCTTTACCCGCTTTCCTTTGTTCCCCCCTGACCACGCCGAGAAGTTAAACCCCCCCACTGTTTTCTGGTCTTGATTGTCCGACTCGTGGGACCTGTTTCCCCTCCTCACCCGGTTTTTACGGTCTCTTGAAAGAATACACTTCCTATACTTCCTTGGTCTGGCGTCCCGAGATGGGTTCCCTCTTTTTTCTCCCCGGTTGTTAAGTTTTCGTGCAATCGACGTTTCTGGCGCATGTCTCCCCACGATCCGCGGCCTTGAGCTTGGTTACTTCCTTTCTGTCTTGCGCACCAGAAACGTACTTTTTTGTTACCCGGGATTGAAGACGATACGAGCTGTCGTTTGCCCCCATTTTTTTTACTTCTACTCTTTGGGTTGTTTTTCACCCCCTTTCTGAAGTGTGACCAAAAGATACGTATCAACCTTCACCTGGTCGGACATTTTTTTCTAGGTTGAAGAGTATTCTATAGCGGCTCTTCTTTTCTTCCCCGATAATTCTTCTCGAGTCCTTGTCCTTGATGAGGCGGTTGCTTCCTCTCCTCTTCAACTAAGTCCCCTTCGTTGAGTTTCCGCTTTCTATCGAAATATTTCCCAGTGAGTCGAAACGTGCAAGGGTCTTCCCTTTCCCCCTGAGCCTTTTAGGACCTGATGCGACTGATCTCCTCCTTGTTTTAGAATAGCATGTTCCTATCATCGTTGTTTTTCTGATACCCTTAATGGGGCATCCATTGGCTGGAAGTTCTGCCTTTCTTTTTTTCCGCGTCCCTTACACTTTTTCCTTTTTTACCTACCGCTGGCCTTTTTTTTTTTTTTGCTTTTCATACGGGCTCCTTATCCTTCCCCGTACACGGACCAACGGATTCCCTTCGCTACTTCACGTAAGTTTACCTAAAGCATCAATCTCGATTTCCCTTGCCTCCTTCCCCCTCGTCAATCGGCTTTTTCCTAGTTGATTTTTACCTCCTCCGAGCACTTCAAAAGGTGTTTCTTCCGGATATTACCTCCCAACCGCCCCGCTTTCGTTCTTCCCTTCTTCCATCAGGCAGTGTGCATGCCTCAGACAATTTGTGTCCTTAGTAAGAAGTTGCTTCGAGACCTTGGCAGACACTACTTTGATCCGGAGGCCTCGCCCTTCGCTATTTTGCCCTCCCCCCCCCGTAAGGTGCCCCGTGACCTGTCTTTCTGTTGTTTAGTTTCTCCCAACCCACCAAAAAAACCCTTTCCTTTCTTCCTATCCCCTGTTTCGGACGTTTTATTTAGCTTTTTACCAGCCTATCACTGGCCCGTCCCATAGTGATTTAACTGTAGCCCTCCGTTCCCACATCCCGTTTTCCCTCTGCCCCTTCACTACAGGCTCCTTCTTCACCCTGTGGGAACGGTGCCCGCAGAGGTGCTCTTCTGTACGAGCCTTGCTCTTTGAGAAAGGAAATCCGTCCCCCGAGTCTACTTTTCTTCGCCTGCTTTGCGCTCCAAGTCTTCCTTGGGCCCGCTCGTTCAGCGTTTCTCCCCGGGCCGAAAAAATTCCGATTACCAGATTAAAGTGTATGTCTGACTTTGACTCTCGCTCCTCCAGCTTTCTCTGTTTGCTGCGTGCGTTCCCCGTCTTCCGGTTTTTTTTCCCCTCTCGTCCCCCGACTGGTAATCGTAATCACGCCCCTCCGCATTTGAGCCGACGATTTAGACGCGGCATGTTGATCCAATTTCCCCCGAACCCGGCGCATCCAACTTTTCTCTTGCTGGAATCGGGGAATCTCCCTTTCTTCCCCGACGCCTTCCCACGCGTTGACTTTTTGTTCGTGTATCGGATTCCGGAGAGTGGACGTATGGCAATTTTAGTTTCGCTCCCACAGTTTCCCTCGAGTACCCGTTTCTTTCCGGCAGGCAGCTTGATGGGATGGCAGGTCCTTGGCCCTAGACTATCCTGTACGGTCCCATGCTGCCTCCTATTGGAGGACGCATGAGCAGCGGTCCGTGTCCCTTTTCATCAGAAATTTTCTTTTATTATCGCGTCGGTCCCTCCCTTCCTCATAACTCTTCCTTCTGTGAGCCCTAAGAGGGCCATTCCCTTTCCGTAAAAGGTAGATGTTCTCTGATTTGGGTTTCTTTTCATTCAAAAATTGAACGTCCCGCTGCTCCACTTCTGATCTCTTTCCTCTACCTGAGGATGCATTTTCTTTTGCTTGGCTGCTTTCTGTCCACGCCGAACCCCCCCTCACGGAGACGATATGACGTCTTTTGGTCCATGACTGGCCCCCCTTGTGACCCGCTTTCACCTTGGTTTTTCATCTATTGTATGGTTATTACCGACGCGATCGCGTCGCTCTTCGTTAACCTTCCCTTCTAGGCCCTTTCTCTCATGTTTCTCCCCGTTTAGGCCGAGACCGTCGAGGAGAGGTTTTTCCCCTTAAATTTCAATAGTGTCCTGCGAGGACCCAGTCAGGGACTTCGGTTGAGCCACTTTCATACAATGTCCCTCTTTTTTCCGGTCAGGGATGCCAGACGCATTTCCCCTAGTGGTTTTTTTCCCTTGTCGTATGCTCCTCTTCTCTTCCCATGATCCTTTGCTTTAACCTTTCTTTTCGATTTGTTGAAGTGTCCAGCTGTCCCTCTTTAACGTCGGCTCGTTCGGAGGGTCTTCTTCTCCCAAGTAGTGAGAGAATGTTTTCCCCCCTCCCCCTTTTCACCCTCCTTTCTAATTCGTCCAACCCGGTCATCCTGGTTTTCCCCGCAGTTCTTAATTGGTGCATACACTTTAATTGTGTTTAACTTATCTAGGAATTTCTCAATGTTTCAGCGGTATGACCCTTAGCCGGCCAAGTCCAGTTTGGCCTTTAAACTACGCAGGAAAATTCTCTTTATCTTGCATTTGCTTGTTGCTGAGCGTGGTGCTCCGTAAAGGAGACCTTTTTCCTGTCGGCCCAGCAGTTGTCAATCCGGCGCCTTGCATCCTTTTTCCGCATTTTCTTCCCGTGTTATATCGGTTTCATTTGGTCAAGTCTTCAGTTCGCGGCTTTTCCGCTGCGATTTTCATCGATTTTGGACCGCCGTATGTCTTTTTACTTACAACACAGAGTGCTCACCTCCCCTTTTCCAGGGTTAAAAGGGGGCTTGGTCCTTTCCTCTTCCCTTTGCGATGAATGCCTGTTACCTTCCCGGCCCTTTCTTCTGCGCTCTCACCACTCGTTTTGACGCCTGATCCCCCCCCTTGGCTTTCGTGCACGGACATTAGATCCGTACGAACGCGGGTGGTTGATTCCCTCCTGAATTTTTATAACACTTTTAGTGCGCGTAGTTGCTCGATGCCCCCCAATCTTTTTTTCCCTTATGCATTCAAGAGGCACCTTCTTTCTGTTTTGTCCTTTTTGATTTGATTTTTGTCAATGTTCTCCTACTCCTCCTTGTACGTGTGTAAGTCCTCCGGATTCCCGGAGGTGCAACGCCCCCCCCTCTACCAAATCCCCAGCTGACTTTTAGCCCCGTTTCCGCTGTCGACGTGTCCTAATCCGGCCGTCGGCTGCAAGAGCTTCTTCCCCTGGAAAGTTGCCCTTACTTTTTCTCTCCCCTCCCAATTATATCGTCACATATTTTGCCCTTCCTTTCGATGTTCCCTGCTATCCCCTCTCCAGGATGGTTGCCTCAAATGTCTACCTGTATGTGCCCCGCTCACGGGTTCCATATCTTCGCTTAAAGCGGTCCCGCTATCGGCAGTTTTTTTTAAGTTTTTCGCGCTTGCCACCCTCCCCCCTTAATTGGCCAACAAGTACTTTATGGAGCTCAGAATGCTGTGGTCCCCTTCTCCCATCCTTCGCTCTTAGGCGTAGCCGACAATTCTTCTTCCTCCTTCACCTTTCCCTCGTTTTTTCTTTGGGTCGCTTTCTACTCTTAAAAAAGGGTCTTTCCCAGTCCTATTTGCTCCTGACTTACCCCCAACAATTGCTTCCACGGTATTATTTTTTTTCTATCTTAGCGTTTCACAATTTAGTTTCTGGGGACTCCGACCCTCCCACCGGTGATCTCTTCCTTTTTTCCCCCCTCTGCCCTTTTTTCTATTTTTGCTCAGTCGACACCACCCCTCCCGATTTTCAGTCAATCCAGTTTCGCCGCCGGTAACCCCTTTTTTGAAGAGCCATTCCGTTGGCAATTTTCCTTCCAGTTTGTTTCCGCTCCCTTTCCAAGTTCTTTGCCCAACTCCGTTCTCCCCACGATTCTTCCCAGGACACCACCCTCCCCCCCGTGGGTTTTTAGTCTTTTGTCGATTTGGGTCCTCCATCTCCTCTCTCATTACCTTAAACTCCCCTCTTACGTGTTCTTAATTTCGCGCGTGTACTGAGGCTGATTTTTTTACGCCCGAATGTGTTCTCCTTTTATTTGAACACCATCGTCATTTCTGCCATTGTTCTTGGCAGTTTGTTGATACCTTACCCCAAATAGTCCAGTCCCCCCTTCTTCTCCTCCGAAGGACACTTTCAAATTTTTTAAGAGCCAATTTGAACTTCATATCCTCCCGAGCGTCGACGCCATACAGTCTCTTTATGCACGTTTCCCTTCTCTTTGGGACTCTTTTTCTGTTTTTTTATAGAGCGAGATATTCACACCCTCTTCTTTCCTTTTCCGTCCGTATCCGCTACGTGTTTTCAGGTATTATTCTTGATGTCCAGGCTCGTGTGGGACCATGTCCTTATATATTGTTTCCCTCAATTGTTCGGACCTTTCTCCTTTTTGGCTTCACGACCTCAACACTCCAATGCGATTCTTTGCCCTCTCGTGTTGGACACGCATGGTAGTATTCAACTCTACTTCTTATAAATGTACTGGAGTTCTTCTTGTACGAGTGTTCTTTCTCTCCTCCTCCGATGATGGCCCCCTCTTCCCCCCTAGGAGACCCTCCGTTTTTTCTTCCATTTTTTTTTATCTGGTCCATTTTTTTATGTCACCGGTTTTGTCCTCCCCTCCATAAGTCTACCTGGTCTGTTCTGACTCTCCCCCCTTTTCTCTCCTCAAACAGTGCCTGTGCTCGTCCCCGCCTCCCCCTGAGTGTTTTTACCGGCTCGTTCCGTAAATTTGCTTTCTTTCACTGGATTACTGCTATCTCAGATACGTGGTTTTATCTTGTGTCACCTGATCTTGGAGTGTTTCTCCCACCTCCTCTGAACCCCCTCTTTCCTATGCGCTGCTATCCTTCGCTCTCTTGGACGGTTGACCTTTTTTTTGGCGATTAAAGCATTGTCCTTGTATCAGTTGGTTCAAAACGGTCGAGACTTTCCCCCCCAAAATTCTTCCCTTCCCCCATGTACCTTGATGACCTTTTTCTCTTTCCTGTTTGAAGTGATCGATCGCGGCGAGCTTCTTTTTTTCCCTTTCGTTTTGTCCGATGATTCGTTTTAGCCATTTACTCCTTCTTGGTCCCTCGGTCCGCCCTTTTTTTTCAGCCTCTTGCCGACTGTAAGACCAACCCCTTTTTGTTTACATGCTGGAAAGATTCTTCCCCCTTGAGGTGACCTTTCCAAGGTTCTACCTTTCTGCAATCTGAGGAGGCTTCCCTCCGCTTCTCCTACAACTTTCGTCCGAAGTTTCAGAAATAGAATTGTGATTTCTCCTCCTTTGGTTCCCCCTTTCCCGGCCTCACTATATTAGCCGGGCGAGAGATGCTTCTCGTGTTTACCGTCAACCCCTTTTCTTGACGGAACTACCTCTTTGTTTTTGTTCGTTGGATTTAGGTGCCACCCTGAATCGCTGCAGCACCTGGGAACATGTTTTTCGTTTTCTCCCCTGGGGAGTTCATTCCCTGCATCCCATATGGACGTCTCCTCATACAGGGAATCAAGAACATGAACTCTCTGCCCTTGCCTCCTTTGCAGATTTTGTGAGGCTCCCCCCGCGAAATTCGCGCCTTCCCCACATTGTTATCCCGAGACGTCTCTCCTACACCCTCTCTGCCTTTGATTTTATTCCCCTCCGGCAGTTTATTCAGTACCTTCCCATGGGGCCTAGGCCATCTGAGTTTGCTTCGCCGCATAACTTTCCTAATGGTCCCCGATAACCCTCCCCTTCTTAATTCCCACCTTTGCCCCCCTTCCCCCCCCCCCCCTTTCACTTTCACCAATGGCAATTTTCGTGAGCCCTTCAGGTTTACGGGCAAGTAATAACATACTTTCTCCCCATCGGTCTGCGGACGAATTTTTTCATACGCGCTCTGCCCGCCCTAATTCCCCCAGGAACGAATTGATCCCTCTCCCTACTTAACCAAGCGGCATAGAAGTCCTTCGAGCACCCAATGCGTAATTTCTCCGTCGGCCGGTTTTTATTACAGTTTCGAATATTTGCTTTTTTTTGCCTTCTCGCTCTTGATCCAAAAGGTCAAGATGCCTTGACCTAGTACGAAAGGTTATTAGGATGTGGCGTCTGTCCCTCGCTTCCCCCTTGCGGAGTTTCATGCCTTTGAGACCTTTGTCCAAAGCTCGATTCCAGTTAACCATCAGCCATGTGTCGACACGTCCTTCGTGAACTCCTTCTTCGCTAAATCTGCTCTCCTGGGTTTCGTTGCTTCTTCCCGAAACCAGTGGTCCACGAGTTTCCCAGGCTTATGGTTAACCTTTCTCCTTTTTTCACCGCTTTAAACTTGAATCAGCTACACGCTTTTGAACTCTTAATAGTCACTGAACTGGATCTACCTCCATTCCCACGAACCCTCTGCGAATCCCAAGCTGCACCACTATATTTACCGGACGAATGTAAGGTTACTCTAAGTATTCGACTCCTAGCCAGGGTCCCAAACTCGTTCTGCTTTCGCTCATTACTTTTATTAGTTCAGCACGGAAGTTGACGTATGGAAACACTGGTATTAGTTTGATCCACACCATATGATTACTGATGGTCGGAGTGCAAGCGTGTGAGTTGCCACTTTTGTCCCTCCTCATCTAGTTACTGTCTTGAGCCAGACTTACGTGGTTTGCCCCTTCCAGCGCGCACCCCTTTCTAAGCTTTGAAGCATCCCCGACCGCTTCTCTCCGTAGTAAGATTGCCACTACCCCCTCTGCCCCAGGACTGTGGGGCTGCATATTCCCAGGTTCATGCCAGTACCGACACTATCGTTTTTCCCCTCTTCTTTTTTTTGAAAAAAGAAAGAAGCAGGCGCAACATAGAATTGATCTCTTTTATACTACATTGTTAGAGAGCCCTTTAGATTCCTTTTCGGTTCTTCTTTCTTCTTTGGTCTCCCCTCCACCCCTCCCAAATATTTTCTCCGATCCTGTTAATGGGACAGGATCGTGCCGTCCCCACCATTTTTTCTCCCTAGTTATACGATGGCCTTTCCCGACAGCGGCCCTGTGACCTCTTATGCCACCTGCCTTCCCTGAGATCTTCTTCTGCCTTCGTTGCAAGAGGCAGATATTAAGTGGGACCCCGTTAAAGCTTAGATTTTTCCACCCGGCGGCCTCCCCAGCCTTTTCTTGCTCAACGACCTTCTCTCGCTTTCTGTTTGAGCTTCCCACACCTGTGCCCCACTTACACCTCCTCCCTACTTACATCTGCCAGAAGAATTTAAAGCGTGGGTTTCCTTGTCTAGGCGTCTTCGATCGAGTAGCTCCCCTGGAAATTCTCGATTTCCCAATTGTAGAGTTGCTCTTTTGTTCTCTTTTGTTTGAGAGACTTCTGACTTATGACCCCACTTTTTATTTTGGTTCTCTTCGAACATTTTTCGAGTTGAATAGATGTGCCACTGGTCCCTCGGCCGCCACTAATGGCTCCTTCCTGCTCGTTCTTTTCGGCATTGTCCCTCTTTTCTTCCCTTCATATGGTTTTAGTAAGAGTGCATTTTTCTATCCATTTTTCTTTCGCTTTCTCCGCTGCATTCCCCAGACAGTCTGTCTGTACGCTGATCCCCTTCGGCATAATATCACTTGTTATCTCCTTGCCCTTGGGCACATGCTCTCTGGATCGTCCAGGAGCTATGTCGGCTCCCTGTAGCCCTGTCAATCTTTTTTTTAAGTTTTCCGCATGTCTCGGAAGGCGTCGGGATTTATGCTTTGTGAAGTCGGCTAAGTGGCTTACAATCTATGGCCCTTGGATCGATGTTCCCGATATAGGCTTCTTCCTCTCAAACGCTGGACCTTTATTTGTCCGTCTTCCCTCCGGTTCCCGATGGACAATTACTGCCGGAGTGGCGGTCCAAGTATGCGCTTTTTTCCTTTGTGACTGTAGATCGGCCATTCGGCCTTTCTCGCGAGATGAACTTATTAGTGAAAGCCCTTCTACATTTGCAGGATTCCCACCCTGTCTTACTTCCCTGCAAGACGCGGGTGTTGGATTTTTTTGAAATCTCCCATGTGTGAGTGTCGCGTTAGTCTTAGTTTTACCAATATTTTAAGATGGCCGCGTGATGCCTATTGTTTTATGTTTCTGACTTTCCCTTTGTGCGCTATGGATGGCTTATTGCTTATTGATGTTCTTACATATTTTTTTTGTGCCAGCGCTTCTTTAGGGCCCCCCGCAACTCTACAAACTTCATCGCCGTACCCAGGTTTGTCGCTTTTTTACTCTGGGAATATCTTTCGCGTCTCCAGAGCTGTAGTGCTCCACGTTCTGTTCTTCCGCAACGTTTTCTGTCAATGCTATTCTTGCAACTTTCTTTTCGCGAGTTTTTCCCGACTCGCGTTTGCCGCTTCTTCGGAAATGTTCCCCCTTTAAATTTTCCCCTCTCCGGCCTATTTTTTTTACTTCGGCCGCCCGACGGCTTCTTTTTTGTTCCACTCTCGGCGCCGGTTCGCGACGTTTCCCAGTAAACGTCTTTTCGACCCTCCCATCCTCCTTCCGAACGGAAATCGCCGCTCTGCTAAAGCCGATCCCCACCATTTTTGGCGTACAGTCGACCGTGTTGTACTTCTCTACTCTTTGGGTCGATTTGCTTCCCCCCAAATGTTCCTTCAATTTATTCATGATTTTTAGAGCAAACTTTCAACGGTCCGCTCGTCTCTTCTCTTTCCACTGTGCCCAAAAAGATTATGGTTTGCCCGTCCGCCCCGCTATGCTTCCCCTTGTGCCCCCCCATCCGCCTATGTTTCTTGAGCCATTCTCGACATTTCTTTTTCCTCCCTCTAACAATTTCCGCAAAACGACGGTCCCCCCCGCTCGGTCTCCTCCCCCTTGGCAATGTCTTCCAGTGGATCTTTTCGCTCACCCCCGTCTTCTCCCTTGAAATGAAAAACTTTCCAACTCCAGTCGTTCCAGATCCCTCTCCAATTTCTCGGTTCTCCATGATGCTGGTTTCAATCCAGCGACGTGATAGTCACCCCATGATCTCCTCTCAGGTCCTCGGATTTATTTCTTCTCTTTTACCGTCGAACCTGCGTCTCCCCTTAAGAACCGGGATTTTGGTTAGTTTTGAATTCCCCCCAACCTTTTTTCATTCCGTTTTAGCAGATATTTTTCACTGGTCCAAGCAATCTCAAGTGTCACCCTACGATTTGCCTCCCTACGCCCCTACGGTGTATCCCCCTAGCCTTACGCCAATTCATTGGGGTGATCTATCATTCCCCCCCCTTTCCTGTTTTTTTGAGAGAGAGCCCCCTCTAATTGCATTTTTACGTCCCTGACGCGATGCGTCTTCGTCCTTCTGTTCCTTATGGCATTCCTTCCTCGTGCTTTTAACCCGTTCCTGATATCCGATGTTCGAAGACGGGTCTGGATATGCATTTTTAGGATTCCCTCCTCCCCCCTACATTCCCCCTTGTTAAGAGTGGGCGTTTACACTACTCGATACATCGGCGCGACTTGCTCTTCTATTCTTTTTTCCAGCTTCGGATTCCCCCACCATATTCCCCCCCCACCCTATTGAGACCATCCTCATTTGATGACGGTTTTTCATCTTCGGCCTCTTTTTGGTTTTACCGTTCCTTCCCTTACCGTGACGGGGGCGTTTAGAATATGAAGAAGCCGAACATTTCCCCTTTTTTTTCCCGATTGGGTTACGGCGGCTGTGACTTCCCTTTTTTCTCTTTCGTGCTCATTCTTTTTAGACTCGGTCAAAGCTCAGTGCTTGTTTTGTTTCCCCTTCCTCTCTTTTTGTCACCAGAAAACGTTCTTTGGAACGCCGTCGACATCTCCTACGACCCCCCTTTCACCTTGTTTTCAGATTTTTTTTACCACTCTCCTTTTGCAGGATCAGTGTTCCAACGGTAGCGCTATCCACCAAACTAGTCTCGACCGTAACAAAATTTTTTTGGTCCCCTTGTTTTTGACTCTTTGTGGATCGGTTAGACGATCCCTGGAGTCTAAGTTCGTTGATTTCCGTCCCTATCCAATTCCTGTAACGCTTTGTCCCTCTTGGTGTAGTCGGCCTAGCGCCTGAAGTCACCCCCCCCCCACTGTCCCGACTGTCTGCACCTCGTTTCCAAAATATCCGTTTTTTTTTCACCATTTCCCCTTGGTAGACCTTTCGTTCGGTCGGACAGAGGTTAGACCAACTATTAGAATCCTTGTCATCTCTCAGTGTCTTCTATTTTTTCGTGAGCCCCTTACTGGAGTGACGACACCCGCCCTTCTTGCAGCCGGACGGCGTTCTTGTCTTTTTACGGTCGAACTCTCAAACCCCTTGGTCGGCCATTTTAGCTGGCGTTTTTCTCGGTTCTTTTGAATCGCGGCCCTTTTCAGCCTTTCAGCCACGGAACCGGCTTTTAGACATTTCTCCCCCCATGCACCATAGAAGACGTTACCCGTTACATGACCCCTCTATCACGCGGCCCTGCCTAATTGAGTCAGTTGTGGCATCGCTCAGAAACGCGCCCTACCCCTTTTGTCATTAGGTCCTCCAAATCCCCGCGCGTTATGTCCGGGTCCGCCCATCGGAAGTTGTTAGCCGGACTGACAGGTTTCGGGCATCCATTCGTCCCCGTCAGACGTGTTGGACTTACATGGACGCATTGGATCCCTTTCCAGGGATCCTTCATCGAACAAGGCTCCTACTTGACCGCCACTCTTCCATTCTCCACTGGTCAATTTTGATGCCCTTTGTTGCCGGCACGCATTTTTCACCTTCCATGTTTTTCCCTCGCGGGGCGGACGACGCCTTCTCCCTCCCTTTGGACATCCAATTTCCCCCTCGCCTGATCCACTTCGCCCGGTATATTCATGCGTTTCTTCGAGGAACAGTCACGTCTTATTGACCTGCTGGTCCTGTTGACCAGTAAGACTTGTACGACCTTTCCGAATTTCGCACAGGCAAGTGCAACTCCCCCCCTAGTAGAAAGTTTTTCTGTTTTGCCTCCTTTTTTTCTCTCGCTTTCTGTTTTCATCCCGTTGAGATGGGCCCTTTCCCCCAATCCTCGATTACTTTCAACCCTCCCTTTTTTTTGCCCCGAAAGGGTCCGCATGAGGTTCCAGCCTTATGAGCGGGGTATTCCTTTCTGTTTCGACTTCTCAGTCGTTGTCCCTTCTTTTTTTTAAATTCTCCTCCAAGACTGTCAATAGAAGCCCCTCCTCCTTTCTCCCCGAGTTCAGAAGCGGCGGTTTCCCCCCCCCCCTTACCACGAAAAAGTTTTTGACCCCATGCTTGCCCTACATTGAGGATTTTAGCAGTTTTTAGCGACTCGGATCGCCTCCTATCCCCTCCCAGGACCCATCTTTTACTCTTTTCGTTGCATCGACGTTTCCGGCTTTTCCCTTATGTTTCCCGTCGTTTCTCGTTATCCCCTCTGCCGATACTTGTCGTTCCCCGCTTTAAGAGAAAGCTTCCGTTATTGAAGCTGGGCCTACAGCCTCTCCGCTTTTTCCCCCTTTATCCGACATAAGGCTTCCCAGACGTGCCTTCTCGAATTAGGCCGGCTCGTTTTTCCCACCGCCCGTCCGATTGTCCCCGGTCACGCCATCTTCCACTATTCAAAGTTGTGAGCGGTCCCGAGGGCAAGGTTATGCCCCAGTTAAAACTTGGACATCTTTTTTTCGTCCGGATTTGTTTCGTTCTGGCCTTGAAACACAGCAGACGCCCGAGCCCCCATGCGCTAGTTTTAACCTCCAGTTTTGTTGTTGAAGTCTTCCCCTTCTTTTGCTCCCTGGGGTGGTTATTCGGTTCTTTCCTTCAGGAACCGCACGCTCCAACTCGTTTAGATTGCTCTGTTTACTGGAATGAGCTCCCTTGAAGATCCCCCGTCCAGTTGGTGTCCTCTTTCTTGGATTTCGTTCCAGACGCGCGCCCGCGCGGTGGTGGGCCTTTCTTTCCACGCCAACGGTCCTGCTTCGTCTATGCGCGCATTTCGATTTCCTAAGCGGAAGTTATTCCGAATGGACCGTCAATTCTCTTTTTTTTCTGCCCAAGGCCGTTTTCCCCATGTTTCCGCGCGTAACTGACCTCTACTGGATTCTTTTGATGACCCCCAACTGTTAATCCTTCCCCCTCTCCCTTCCCCCCGATTCCCCCCAAGAAGCATCTTGCCCACGCGTGTTATGGATCTAGCTGAGCGAGTCGATTCACATTCCATGCTCCTGATCCTCAATTTTTTTGGCGTTTGGACTTTTTCGTTGAAGGGTATTAGCAGGCTCTGACCCCTTTCTTGATTCGGGGCTTCTTCGATTTCCAAGTATTCCTTAGCCTGTTCAAAAGGAATCCGGTGGCACTCGGACTCTTTCCTCCCTCACGTCAACACGGTCGCTCGTTGCCTCAGGTTTTTTTCCCACCCTTCATGGTGATCCACTTCAATCTTTTTACCTCCTTCGAGTGCCTAGCCATGTCCCCCCGTTTAATGAAGAGCTACCTTCAGTTCTTGCGCGCACATTCCAGGACAAATTTGACCGGACGTTCCCCCTTGCTTTTTGTGATAGATGCGTCGTCCTTGCTGTACAATGTATGATCTTCTCGACGTAGCCCTCATTCCATCCGTCGCCTTGCCTTTTCGGAATTTAGGTCCTCATTCTTGGTTCTAAGGGGGACTTTTACCCCCCCCTTTTTCGCATGGATAGGCTGTCATCTATCCGTTTAATGATTTCCTTCCGCACCGCTTCTTTGTTGTCATGGAAGGGCCCCTACGACCCATTCAATTTTTTACACAGGATTTGCGTTGTCCCGTTCCTTTGCCCTTGGATGGGCCTGCCGGCTTGAGATTGTTTCCCAGTCGCCTTTTAGTAGACGGTTCTTCGTGACGAATGTTAAAACCCCCTTCCTTTCGCCCCTTCTTATTTACTCCCTTCCCGAACACGTCGGGGATGTTGGAGGCACTCTAAGTTCCTCCCCCCGGGGTGAGTGCCGTCTATTTGCGCTATTGCCCAAACTCTCAACTCGGGCCCCCTTTCGCTGTGATGTCTTTTTTTCCTAACGTCGGTCCATCTGGATGTTTTCATTTTGAGTGATTGATTCTCTGTTAATCCTTTTTTTCTAGTTGTCAGCGATAAGGATTCCCTTTTCCCCCCTCCCTGTCCAAAAACGAGCGAAAGATCCCTCAAGGTTTGATGATAGGAGAATTCCCTTCCCCCGGCTCAAGGCTTTATGCGGCACGGAGTTCCTTTTATCGCAACTGGTTGCCCTTCTTATTTCACAACTCGCGTCTAGTGTTCCCCTCGCGTTTCCCCCCTCCGAAGGACTGTCAGAAAGGTTCCCTGCACGGTTGCGGCTACCGGACATCTCTTTCGATGTACCATCATGGGAGCCCCGATAGTCAGTTTATTCGGTTTTTTCTTGGAAGAGCTCCTCGTCGTCGACCGCGCGTCGTCCCCGCCAATTACACGTGAACTGAATGTCATTTTGCCCTCCCGGGACTCGAAGCGACCCGCCCTCGTCCATCCTATCCCACAGAGCAAGGTCAGACCTTTCCGCCCTTCGCGCCTTTGTGTGTATTTTTATTTTTCAACCCCACGGAGAAATGCTCCCTACTCGCCTTTTTTATCCTCTTCTTAACTTTCACACCCACTTGTCGTCTTTTCATCTGCGTTTCCAACATTTTTAGCTTTCCGTTTTGCGCGCCAATTTTTCCTTTTTTTTTTGTTTTTCTATTCGGTGCCCCTCTCCTTTGATCGTGTCTCTTCTGATCCGTCTGATTTCCACGCCCCCCATCTCCCCCCCTTTCCCTTTCACCGCGGTAACCCCCTTCGGGGCAGCATCAGGGGCCACCTTTTTTTCTTTTTCGTTTCTTCCTCCTGCACGTTCTGTTCCACCCCCTCCGGTCCAACTCTATGCACAGATCCCACAATATCAAAAACTTTTAGTCGGTTGATCCCATCGATTTGGTGGTCATCCAGCGGATTTTTTAGTCGCGTACGCGCATTTCTTCCCTTTTCCTTTCGCTCTCTTGTATAGTGTTTTGGCGTTCCAACTTCTTGCCAATTAGAAATCGCTTTGAGTTGGATTGTGAATACTCCACAAGTCTTCCAGTTCTTCGACCATCTCTCCGGTAGCACTGGGTTTTCCCCCAAGCAGATTCAATGGAATTCCTAAGATGAGACGACTCCCTATCTTTCGTCTGACTGCATTGATTT
>Ga0179591_1255298_pt1 | contig 19501 bp, 33 predicted proteins | sample CZOMad2_1_08_16f_FD_182891 | JGI IMG/M metagenome (GOLD analysis project Ga0179591, IMG submission 182891) | Vadose zone soil fungal communities from Angelo Coast Range Reserve, California, USA - CZOMad2_1_08_16fungal (PacBio error correction) | ecosystem: Environmental > Terrestrial > Soil >... | reverse complement strand
TCTTTTTGACTTCCCGCTTCTCGTTAGGTAAAATCCCCCAACTCGTTTACGTTGCCCTGTTGTCCCTACCCAGTTATCCTGACTCTTATGCCACTTTTTGTTTTTCCTTTGGTCACGAGTCGAAGTTTGGTCGTCCACTTTTGACTTACGGGTTTGTATTGAGCGTGTGTTTTTGACCTTTTTAAAACTTTCCCATTTTCGGTCCTCGGTGAAAGCATAAGATATGAATCGTTTTTCGTTCAAATGCCTTGAGTCGTTGGTTTTAAACCCCCCTTCACCTTGAAATTCCTTTTTGCCTCCCCTTCCCAGCACAATTTCCCGTGTCAGCGCCTTTTTTGTCACGCACTTGTGAAGACATTGTTGGGTTAAGCGTCGGTATGACTTCCCACAACCCCCGATGTAGACTCCGTGGGATAATTGTCCTTGTCTTCCCTGTAGTCCTATATCTTATTTTTTTTTTATCGACTTTATCTTCCCTCCCTTTCCCTGGCCTCGGTGTCGGACCCCTGTTTCCGCCACTCGCACTATCCCGTTTCCCGGGCTCACTTCTGGTCAAACCTTTTCCTTAAACGAGTACTTTCCCTGCCTATGCCCACCTTTCAATGCGCCTTTGGCGTTTCTTTCAAGGTCCCCTCACGGAATGGCCCCCAACCCCTAGTGTTCCATTGTGCCCTTTATGTTCTTTTTCTTTCAAGTCCTGGCTTATCTTGTCCTCTGTTACACCCACCAGTCAAAGAGATCTCTTCCAGCATTTTCTGGCTACGGTTTCTTTCAAGTTACCCTTTTTTTTTGCCCTTTACTTCTTGAATGCAGCGTTGCTCTTGAATTTCTTTCTCTTTTGTGAGGTGGCTGTATTGCTTTTGGCCCCATCACCCTTCGGAGTCGCGCGGACAGAAAGTTTTTAGTTTCCAACGCTTTTGCTGTAACGTCTTTCTCCAAGTCGCACTGTTTTGCCGTGCGGCCCCCCCCCTTACTACCCCGTCCCTTTTCGACCTCTTTCCCCGAGTTAAGTAAGTCGTATCTACCGCTGTACGGAGAGTATCACCTTTGACGCACTGGTTTTTTTGTTTTTTGTTGTGGTTTCCCTTTCAGTACGTTTTCAGCCCCATTTCACTTTTTGCTCAGCTGAGGTTCTCCCGCCGTGCAGCTTAATCGGTGTTGGATTTTAGAAGGACCACAAGTTCATCCCTTTTCGAGAATTTCTCAGTCCCAGTGTGTTCGGCGTTCTCCTTTTTCCCTTTTGTTTGCATTACCACTTTTCCTATGAAAATTTTTGGTTTTTTTTCGAATCGATGGTTCTCCCCCACCACCCCGCTCTCTTTTTCCTCCCTTTTTTTGTGCTCGAGATTTGTTTGAAGACCCCATTCCGTAGCGCCAGGAGTCTTCCCTTTCCCCGGCCCTTACCGCACCGCCCCCTGGGACGTCCTAACCAGACACCTTGGCACTTTCATCACAGATGACTTTTTTTTCTTCCACCAATACACTCAACCCACCACTGCTGTCTTGTCTGAGCACTTACACCTCCTCTCCCCCCCACAGCGATTTCCCCGAACTTGCTGACGTTTGCTCAGTGGGATTTTTGCAGGCCCCCACCCACCTCCCCCAGGATCCCCCCAGGAGGCGGCCTGTGTTTGAATTACTTCCGTAAAGCCTTTTTATACGTCCCTTCGGCCTCCTTCGTTTCCTGGGCAGGAAAAAACGCCTTTCTATTTTCTCGTCCTTCGCTTTTCTTACCATCCAACCCTGCTTTACCGCACCAAAGCAATAGGTTCCCCAATCCCCAATTTCTTCTCTTGCGCCTGCCCTTCTTTGGCTTTGGACCCCCTTAAATACCACACAATCCCATCTGCCCCCTTCACTCCTTTTTCGCCATATTTTTTTTCTGCAAAAGCCAGATTTACTTTTCTTTTTTGCGTACACCTTCCTGCAAAGGTTCCTTTCCTCGGCCTTCATTTGACGTTACATTCCCTAAATGGCCAGATCTTCTCCCTAGGACCTTTCCTTCCTCTGCCCTCAGTCAAAATTTTGTGGCACCTTTGCTATTTGGGCATCCGCCATCGCGAGCCTCGGGATCGACACCTCCTTTCCCAAGGGTTCCATCTGCATTGCATACTCTTTCTCCCCCTTTTTCCCCATCCAGCTAAGCAAGGTCCCAACGATTCGTTCGGCTTTTTTTTTTTTTTTTTTCGTGTGTGGTGTGTTGTTTTTGACAGTTGAACCCGCTAGCCTCACCGTGAATTTTTTTAAAGTTTAGTAACTCTAGACCTTTGTCTGATAATCCTGACTTCCCCTGCCCCCCAATCAGATGATCAACTGACGTCTCTCTTTTGCCCCCCCCCGACCAACGCTTCCCCCCCATAATGCCCGTTCTTTTGGCGTTGAACCACAGGCGCTCCTCCCCCCATGTGCATTGGTGACATTTGGCACTTGCCCCCGGCGCTTTCCCCTGGGGCCCCTTTTTCTTTTTCCCAAACACGACTTTTTTTTCTTGTCCCGAACAAGATTCATTCCTTAATCTCTTTTCCTCTCCCTCCTGAATTTTTCCAATTCAACCACGCTTGCCATTCAGAAACCCGGACGGTCCCCCCCATTACGACAAAGAACTTCGGAATCTTCCAGCTCGGGCCTTTCTTTTTTTTTCAGGAAGCGACTTCTGTAACATGGAGAAACTCGTTTTGCTTTTTCCCCTTTCTGGCTTTGTTCCCCTTACTTCTCCTTTGTTTTTTGATTAGAGAGTTCTGCCCTCCCCTTCCTTTGTTCAGGTCAAATTCAAAAACGAGTTTCGTTGCAATGTTGGACATACCCTTACCTTCGGCCTCACTTCCGAGTCGGTTTTCCTTTGTACCCCCCGTCCGTTCTGGTTCTGGTTTCCCCTTCTGTTTTTTTAATTGCGCGTTTGAAACTTTCAAACCCCCATGCGGATATTTTAAATCATCCTTTTTTTTCTCTTTTCTTTCCGCCTTCAATATGCCGAAGTAGTTTTGTTAACAACGAGTTAATTGAACCCTTTTTTTTTTTTCACCCCCTTCCCCCCTGGCCCCCCCAATTTTGACGACCTCTTTTTGGGCCATTTAAGGGCGTTTTATTTGTCGGTCCCGGGCTGGTATGATACCCCCACCAGACTTCGCGCTAGTTTCTTTTGTTGCAGAAGTCCCTTTTCCCTTTCTCTGATTTCTTCCTGACCATTGCCAACACTCGTGTATCTTTTTCCTCCCCTGTCCGCCAGCGCCTCATAGGTGTCCCATTTACTCCTGGGTGATGTTGCACACTTTGTCGAACCGCGTGAATAACTGACCTTTCCACCCTTTGGTTCCACTCCCGCAGTGGTTCTCACTTGAGTTTCGATCACTTTTCCGCCCAAACCCTTTTCCCCAAACTGCATGATGTCGCTCTCTTGGAAATTTCCCCTCGGCTTTTTTTTCCCCAAATTCCCCAGAATTGAAGGACGATTTGTATCGTTTATCCCTTTTTCGTTTTCCCTCCGCCCCGACCTCCCCACATTGGTTTTCCACCCCCTGCTACACGGTGATTTGCCTGCCGGGTAGACTCCTTCAGATGTGAGTTGTTTTTCCTTCCCCCCCTTGTGCCCCCCCAAGTCACCTGAGAGGTGCTCTTCGCTCTTGGATTGTTTAATCTCGTGCTGTAACCCCACGCGGTTGGATTGTACTTCGCACCCCCCCCCCACGCAGGGTGCAGTGCTCAATTTTACGTCGTGTTTCTCTTTTCCACAACAGAGTCCCCGAAGTTAGTAATAAGCCCTTCACGTAGCTCAACACAGGGACGCAGACCGTTGTTTTGCAATGTTTTTTCTGATGGTTTTTTGGCCCCCCCTCGACGTGAAGCCCCGTCAGTAACGGCGCTTCTTTTGTTTCTTGCAGAGTGCGTGTCCTTCCGACCGTTTTTGTGAGTATGTAGCTGTCAACCTTTTTTCCTTTTAGACCCTCTAGTCCAGTGTCGTTTGTTCTCCGCGGTTCACGGAAACCGGTTGCTAGTGTGAATGGTAACCGTTGTCTATGGTCTCCCGGGTGGTCCGAATAAGGAATTTTATTTCCCCAAATTTATTTTCTTCCCCCCGTTTTTGTGTTGAGATTTTTGTTGCCCTCCCCCATTTTATTCGCTGACCCCACCGGAGCTTTTTCCCCTGGACAACCCCTGGTTACCATTCCTCAACGGTTTTCTTCCGCCCGCTTTCGAACCAGAAACTTTTCCTTTCCTCCACGGCCACTTCCGGACCCAATAACTCAACCAAGCTGCTACGCTTTAGCAATCCACATCTTTCCCTCCCCAACGCGAGCTTCCCCACAATAGTTCTAGTGGTGTCGGGACTTCCCATGCCCCCACATACAACGACAAACAGGACTCACCCCAATGTTGCCTTTCCCGTGTTTTAATCTCCCTCCGTTTTTATGTCTACGAATTCGTTGTCCTTCTTTTTTTTCCCCCGTGCAGAAAACGACTTTAGATCTTTGGCCGTCCTGCCCTTCCTTTCGTTTGAGCCTACCCCCATTCCAAAACTCTTTCCTCCAAGCAATGTTGAACCCCCCCCCAATGTCTGATACGCTCCCTCTCCTCAGGTGTCTTGGGAAACCTTTTTAAACCCACCACTCAAGCTCCCCCCCCCCCCTTCCCTCTACCTTCCCCCCGGAGCAAATCAATGGAGGCAAACTTCCCAAATTAATTTGTTTGCGTACCCCCTTCGCACCCTTGGCTGGTCCCTCCTTTTTTTCCTGCTAGGTCTCCATGAACTGGGACTTCCCGTCATTGCCATTTTTTTACTTTCCTCGAGTTCACCCAGCTTTTCCCTTTGTGACCCAGCTATGTTTGGGCCCCCCCCCCATCGTTCGATCGATCGAGCTTCAAGTTTCTTCCCCCCCAAGTCTTGAACCCCAGGGTTCTCCGCGGTTTGAATAGGTTCGCCACCTTTTCTCCCACAGTGAGCCATGGTTACTTTCGTGCGGACAGTCCTGCCACGACTTGCCTCCCATTATTGGGAAAAGTTCGTTCCCCTTCTCCGGTAGAACTCCTGCTGCCATTTCAATTCCCCAACTGTCGACATCTGGTGTTACTTCATACTCTTTGCCCCCCCACGCCAATAAAGTTCGTTTTTCCAACCACCCAGTTCTTAGTCCACTTTGGCTGGGACAGTTGGCCTCCCCCAACTGCGCTTTTTAAGGCACGGTTTTTTAAAACCCCAACCCCGGTTTCCCTGACGCTCACCATTCATTTTTCTCTTATTGTTTCGATACCATTTCATTTTTCCCTTCCACCCACTTTTTTTTTCAGGACCAACTGGACGGCAACCCATAGACGCGACTTCGACTTTTACCAGAGCCCTGACGCGGATTTGCAGGTCAGCGCTCCGTTCTACTGGCATGCAAATGTTCACCGAAAACTTTTGATTTTCCCTGATGCCCAGGCTGCAGTCAACATCTCCCCCCTCCTCCCTGTTGTGAGATTTGTTTTCTCAGCCGGATCCGCCGGTCAAACCTTCCCACAAACGAGTGTCGTGCCTTTTTTTAACCTTTTAGAATTCGCCGTTGACCCCTCCAATTTTTTTTCGCTGGTTCCCTAGTCCTTTGCCGAGTCTCGATGTTGTCCTTTTTTTTCTTCCTTGCGTGTGTTGAACAATCAAAAAATTCAAGCGTCTTCCCTCCCCTCATACTTCATGAATCACGTGGTTCTTATGTTTCTCCAATGCCCTTCCTTCGGTTTGTTCAAACCCTGGTTCAGGGAAACCTGCGTCCGGTTGGTCTGTCCCCCACCATGTCCCAAATTTCCCCCCCCCAATTTTCTGAAAGCTCGTTGTGGACCGGCGGGCCGACATTTTCGTGCCCGGAGGGCAAGTGCTTTAGTTCCCCCAGATGTCCGACTATTTTTTCCTTGGATTGGTCTGGCCAGTACTTCTATCCCGACGCGGATGAGAGTTTTATTACCTTGCATCCCACGCCTATTCGAGTGGCCGCACTGGCGCGTTCTCCCTCAATGGACTTTAACTGGATGGGTCAACCGGTGGTCCAGAGTAATCCCCTGTCCTCTACCCCTGAGTCCCGCTCTTTTGGTGATTATGAAGGGCCCTCCCGCTCTCAAGACTTTTCCCCCAACCATTTTGCCAAAATCCTGATGTCTTGAGTTTTGACCCAGTCTGCCATTCTTTTCCGGAATCCCCCTTTTTATCCCTCTAATCGTCCTTTGTTCGAAGTGTACGACGCCAACTCAACAAATGCATGGCTTTGCATCCCTTTTCTTTGTTCGTTCGTGAATGGCCTGTTTTTTTGTGTATTTGAGTTTGCCCCCCTCCCCTTCGTTTAGTCGCGCAGTTTCTAGCCTGGGATTGTTTCAACTTCTGCTTTGTTTCCCCAGTGTGGCTGTTGTCAGGGTGCCCACGCTTTTCCCCCCCCCCCCCCCCAAAATTATATTTAGTTTTATTTCTGGGTTCCCCCCCCCCCACCTGGTCCCGTTACCCCGAAGTCGTTTCCCAGCTGTACTGGTTTTCATTCCCCACAGGGACGCTGCCGGGTTTTTTGCTTTTTGTCTTTTTGTTTCTTCTAAGAGGAAGTCCCCCGTCATCCCTTTTTGATGTGCTCAGCGCGTTGGATGGGGTTCTTGCTTCGCGTAAAAAACTTTGTGAGTCTTTTCTCCTGAAAAAAGTTTAATCCGCTTCGTATTTTCCTAAGTCCATTTTTTGTAGACGCTGCTTTCCCGTTTTTCCGTTTTTGAATGGGACCCCCATTTTCCTATGAAGCTAAGGTGCGCTTCCTCGGCATTACTTCAACCCCCCATCTCTCTCCCCCCTCCAGGTTGTTGTTGAGCTCTTGTTGTCAGAACCCATTCTCCTTCGCTTGACCACTGACCTCTTACATAGGACAACGGTTCCCATAACCCGCACCGGTTCCTTTGCCCCTCGTTCGACCAGAAATGCATTCTCGGTTTTTCCGATAGGACCCCATCTTTTTACCCCCTAATCACACCAAAATTTGTCTTACGCTTATCCAAGTCATATTCTCCATCAACGAGATCTGCTGCAACTCCGTGATGTCGTGGCTTAGCCCTGGACTGAAGGCCCCACTCCTTTTCACTCAAAGGAGGCCCCCCCTTTAATTTCCCCCCTTGTTTGTTCCCTCCCAGCTCTCCCTGGCCCACCAGGTTGACCAGGTCCATCCAACCCTCCAATTTGCCTCCGGGAACCATGCTTTTTTTTTGACGTACAATCCCCACCTCGTTTCCTCCCCCCAAGAAATTTTGACCACACTAACTTTTCTGCTCCTTCTTCCCTTTTTTGTCTACACACACAACTCACAGCTGCCCCCCCCACTCAATCCCCCCCCGTCGCAATTCCTGGAGAGCAAGCACAATGATGCCTTTTTCCTTTCTTCTTAGACACCCCTCGCCAAAGGTTTCTTTGACTCTTTACCTCATGACTGTTTAACCCCCTTTTCCTGCCAACGCAGCCGAGGATCTCCCCCCGAACCGACATAAGGCCCCCACCCAATTTTTGCCCTTTTTTTTTTTTTGGGCCCCCGTTCGATTTTTTTTCCTCACTGGGAGTGCCCCAACTCTTTTGACCCCACCACCTTTTGGAATGGCAGCTCCCTCCCTGGTTCTCCCCCCTTTTTTCCCCATAACGATGCTTCTGGGCACTTTTCTCTTGCTTTCACGCCAAAGGTATTTACCCACGAGATGCCGCAACCGTGATTTGGCAAGTTCCGTAAACTTTTTTCTCCTCTCAGTTTTCCTCTTCCTCTGACTGTCCCCAATCAATACTCTACACCAGAGTCCTCATCTTTGTTTTTTTCCTCATAACCTAAATTGAAGTCCCGCCAATACCCTTGAGCCCGTTCTGCCCACCCTTGCGCTTTCGCCCCATTGTGCATTTTTTCCTTTCTGCCCGGTTTGCCCCTGTTTTCCCCCCCCCTCCTTTTATTAAGCGTCCCCCCCCCTATTTGAGAATATGCCCGATATACGAGTCCCTTTTTAAACTGGAACCCACGCCAATCTTCCCCTAAACCCCCCCGGAACGGCAACAATCGACTGACCAGTCAAACCTCTCCCCCTTTCCCCCGCGCCACGTCCTTTTCTTTTGCCCTGGTTACTCCTTTATAATGGTATTCCCCTGGCACTCCTTTGATCTGCGTTGCTCGGCTGAAGGTACCACCACCAGATCTCCTCCCCCCCCCCCCTGTTGTTGTTTGTGAGAGTTCTTTTCTTTGACCTCAGACGTGAGTTTTTTCACTCACCCTAGTCCTTTCCCCGTTATCCCCTTGTTTCTCGCTGACCTCATCCGTTTTTTTTTTTTTTTTTGGTCACGAGTTCAGTAAGTTTTCGTCTTCCTTTGAGGGGTCTCCGGTTTTTTCTGACTGTTGGTCTGAAAAGGTAAACCCTTTCAATGCGGATACCCGGGAATTGTCACTTCCTTTTTCTGTTTCGTCCCCCATAGTGCCCGTGAATTTTGTCTTTAACCCCTTTCCATGGAAAAATTCCTGGTTTTCATGTACCAACGCAAAAAGTTTGGACGAACACAGCCTGGTTGTCTTGGCCCACCGGGAAGCCCCGTTCTCTTAGGTGGGCCCGCTCGGTATTCAGTTCACAACAAACTCTTCGACTTTTGGATCATCTTCTTTGCATGTCCCCGTAAGGATATCTTAAGAGGCCTCGATTTTCTCTCCTTGACTCCCCCTTCTGGCATTCTTTTTTCGAAATGTCCCGCCCCCAGAAATTTCATCCCCAGTTTACTTTCATTTCTTTTTCGACCACCGGTTTGCACGAGTACTGCGATGCCCCCTTGGGTCCCCAGAGATTTGTGCGCTCCCTTTTCTTCTCTCCGAACTTCGTCCCCCCAATAGTGGCCACAACCACCCGTGTTTCCCTCTGCTTTCCCCGAGTCAGGACCACGTCATCGCCCCTCTGGCCATTTCTGGCAAATCCCATTGTCATTGCCTTCCCAGTGAATCGCCCCCCTTTGTCGCATACCTGTACGCCGCACCAAGATGTAAACTCACTTTTGGCTTTTTTCTTGATGCGACTTCCTTTATCCTGGCTAGTTGAGTGTGTGTTCCTTTCCCCCTTCCCCCTGAGGATGACGCGGTTCAAATGGATGTTTTTCTTTTTTTAAACGCCAGTGGGATTGTTCACAGTCGCACTAAGGTTTTGCCCTGCGGCCCCCTTATAGACGTTTTTTTTCCTTGCCTTGTACACCCACGAAGTTACCTCCTTTATCATAACTGTGAGTTTCTTAAAACAATGGATCTCAATGCCCGGGTTGTCTCCTTTTGCTGGAGTTTTGGTGTGTTGACGTCATTCGAAAATCAGCCCGGTTCCCTCCCTTGCGATTTTTTTCGGATGCCTTCGATTTCCTTTCCTACGTTAATTAACGGTTCGAGTACTTCTAACCCCTTTCCAAAACCTTAAGGTTCGTAGACAGTGACGCCTTCAGGTTCTTTTCTTTGTTCTGGCGAACGTAAAACGGGCCGGGGTCTAGGGAACCGTTGTCCTTTCTTTCAGCTCCTTGGGCTCGAACGAAGTAATTTTTTCAACAACTTCTTTGACCCTTTTCCTCTATTTTCTTCTTTGAGCTCCCTTTTTGACCTCCACCTCGGCTTTCCCCGTAGCCTAATCTTTTTCACGGTTCATTCCCCAGTTTCCGGGCCTCCCGTTCGAAACCCAGAAACTGGCCATTATCGTTTCTACGACCAGCTGCCACTTTGTTCCATTAACCCCCCCCCAGCTCTGTTACGCCTAATGCACTTCCCCAACCTCCAACGCTTGCGGAGATAAAAGATGCTTTTTGGCTTTTCCGTCGGGAATTTCAGCCCACCAACCTCACCAGACCCTGAGGCCCCACCACCTCTCAGTGTGGCACCCGTGGTTTTGAATACTGTTGCTATTACTCTTCTTCGGGTACCTCGTTTTTTTTTTTCCCTGGAGTCCCCTCCTCTATAACTGCAGAAATTGGAAACTTTCCCTTTCCCCCCAACCCAACACCCCTTTTTCCGCCACAATTCCTCGTTTTGCCCAATCCCACTTTTCTGCCCTTGACGCCTTCCTGGTGCTTTTGCACGGCCCCCCCCCCCCCAATACCCAACCCACGTTTCCTTCCTCCCCACCTGCTTCTTTCACCCTTTGTTTTTGCAAAGTCCAATGATTTTTTTCCGTCCTGTCCGTACCCACCTTCGCCAAAGGGTTTTGGAGATTCATCTTGCCCAATGACCTTGTGGAATTTCCCGAGCCCCCCCCTGATAGTCGGACTTTCGAGCGACATCTTCCCCCATTTTTTTTGCCTCTATTTTTTCACCAGTTCTTCTCGAAAATCAAGGGTCTTCCCCCCCAAGCGTTTGACCCCCTTTTTTCGTGTCCTTTCCCGCGTTTTCTCCTGTTTTCCATCCAGATGAGCAAGGGTCCCCCACGAATTCGATTCTTACAGTTCCTGTGACAAAGATGCCTAACGTGATCGCAAATTTTTCCTTACCAATTTCCCGCTTACGATATATCCTTTCTGCAGTCCAATCCAGATCTTTCAAAAGGTCTTCCGCTCCCCACTGGTGTTATCACTCCTCCCCTTGCGGAAGAAAAAATGACGTCCCCCCCCTTTTTGCCAAAACCAGGAGCTTTCGTCCCCCACCATTGTCCCCTTTGGGGACATTTTCCCCCCCCCCTTCCACCCCCCTTTCTCTTTTTCTTTCTGGCACGGCTTGTTCCACAACACCGAATTCGCATCTGCCGCGAACCACTGATATGAGGTCCATTATGCTGTTCCCTATCGCCCTTGCATTTTTTTTCCCAGTTTCAACCCCTTCGCCATTCAGTTCAACCCGTCCCTCCTCAACATCTCCTGACAAGAAATTTTCTTTCCTGCCCTTCCCTCTTCTTGTGGCTCAGGCAGCGAGACATGTCCTTTTTTCGGCAGGTTTTACAGTCCCCCTTTCCTCCCTGCGGCTATGGCTGCAGTTTTCCCCCTATTTTCCTAATCCGCATGTTTTTGTTGAGAGATCTTCTTTTTGCAGCGGCAGCGGTCAAACACCCCCAAACGAGTTAGTGCCCTCCTCAAGTAGAAATTAATTTGACCTTCCCCCGCGGGTTTTTTTGGACCCTCTTTCGTTTAAGTCTTGGTCCTCGATGTTGCCCTTCCTTTTTCTTCTTGACGTCGCTTGTTTTTCCCCTTTTTCAAAATCAGCATTGATTTCACGAAGCCATAATTCATCACTTGGTTCGCTTCAATATGCCGTCGCGTTTTTGTTAAAACACGGAAATGGACCAGCTCCTGTTGTCTGCCAATGTCCAAACCTTCCCCCCCCTTGTTTCGAAAGCGAGGTGTTTTTCTCAAGGTTGTCAGCTATTGAGGATTGCAAGGCGGCGTTTCCCTTACCCACACAGATTCTTCCTCAGTTTCTTCTTTCCTCGCTTACCCCCCCTTTTCAACCCCCCCCCCGTCGTGCCCCCCCCAATTTTTCTTTTTCTCTTTTCCCTAACTTCTCCCTTTCCCCCCCCCCTCCCCACCCCCTCCCCCCGTGTGGTATCGTGCTTTCATTGATCTTACTCGGATCCCTTAGTTCTTTACTCCTGCCCCTTTACGTTAGGGCCTATAGGTTTGGGCCCTCACGCGCCCCCTCTTAAATATTTCATTCGTGGTATCTGGGGTTTTCCCCTTGGCTCTGCGACCGCATCCCTGCCACCTTGTGGTCTTCTTTTTTCCCCCTGAAGGCTCCCCCTTCTATCGAATTCAACCCTACCCAACATTTTCTCGGCCAACAAAATTTGGATGTTCGCTCGCTTTCCAATTCTTCCTGGTTCTGAATCCTTGTTTTGAAGTCAGTCTTGAATCGTCCATCCCTGGGCTCAAGGTTTCCACCCTAAACCTAATGGATGCGCTACCTTTTTTCCCTCCGCGTTGTATCTTCATTTTCCTGTGTGAGTGTTTTCTGCCTTTTGACCAAAAGCCACTTTTCTTCTTTCTCCCAGTGACATGTATTTTTCAACGATTTTTTTGTGGTTTCCCCCGTTGGGATTTACTTGTTTCACTTTCTCTTTTTCCAGAGGCGGCAAATATCTCCTCTCGTTTTCTTGCCCTTGTTCACAACACCCCTCAGTTAAAAGTCCTCGTATTATAAGCTGTCCTTCGAGATTAAAACAACAGTCCCGCCCCCCATGCCCTTTTCCTCCTGTGCTTTCCTTCTTTGGTGGCATCTCAAGAAGCAAGCCAACGTCAAGTCCCCCTTGTCGCTTTTCGCGTTTTCCTTTTTCTCCGATTGACTTGCTCCGGTAATGTCAAAAGCTGGGTGAGTATGTCTCCGGACACTTTCCCTATTTCGTTCGAAGTCCAGGTTCTGTCTTTTCCCCTCCCTTTCTCCCCGGACTTTTCGGTGAATGGGCAATTTTTCCTTCTTTCCGGCTGTTGCTCGAGCCGGTGGTTATTCAACAACTCTTCGATCTCCCCCTCCTTTTGTGTTTATAGACCTCTTCCAAGAACCATTCAGGATCTTTTCAAACGAGCTTCCATAGGACAAGTTCTCCTACATCCCCGTTTGTTCCCTCCCCCCCCTCCGTCGAACAGACACCTGGACTTCTCGGTTCACTTTTCACCTGATGCCTTGCTACAAGATAACCAAAAGCGTCTTTGTGAGCACTTCACTCTCTCCTCCAATCGCTTTGATAAAATAGAAAGTTTTGTTAAGGTTGGCTGTACAGTTTTTCTTTTCAGTCCCCCCCTCATCACGTCACCTCTTCCAAACTTTCCGTTTCGTCCTGTTTGAATCCTTTATCCGCCTCGTATGATCCTCCTTTGTGGTCTTTTTGACCGTGCCATAAACCCCCTATCTCTCATCTTCCCGCAGCCCTTTCCCCTGCGTTGCGAATACAACCCCAACCTGTCGGTTACCGCCCAACGCAATCGTTGCAAATCCCCACAATTTTCTCCCTTTTTTGATGATCAAGTTTTTTTCACCTGAAATACACCAAACCTTCCCTCCACTTCTACCAGACCTTTCTACCCGTTAACTCCCGTGCTGAGGCACTCCCACATGATTTTACGTTTCTTGGCGCTTACCCTTCCCCCCCCAAAGTTCTGAAGCTCTCCGGCCCCTCCAATTTTTGTTCTGCTTCCCCCTTTCCTTTCCAGCTCTCCGAGGAAGTTCCTCGTATTTCATAATGTTTTCTTCCAGCTATTTTGGCAAATTCCCTTTTCCTCGAGACAGTCACCATTATCTCGCCCCCAACTCTTTTCACCCGTGGGCCAGTGCCTGGTCCAGTAGTTTTTCCTTTGTTTTTCAACCCTTTAAGTTCATGATTCAGGGCCCCTGATGATATTCGTCTTTTCGGCCTCCTCATATGACTCGTGATTGGAAAGTTTCGTCCTTCGCTACCACTTAGTACTCTATCCCTTCCTCTGCCACTCATGATGATCAACGGAGTCGCCCATTTCTTCTGTTACTTCTTCTTTTCCCGCCCTAAATGCGGAACCGGGCCCTTTGCCCCCCCCTTCCATCGCCACCCCCTTTTTTGATTTTTTGCAAATGCCCCTTCCGCTTTTTCCATGGCGGTTTGGTTTTAACAACATTCCTTATGCTCGACCCCCCCCTTCCGAGAATTATGCTTTAGATAAGCCTTGAATTTTTACCCGTTTCCCCCCAAAACCGCTGCACCTTCCCCGTACTTTCAACACCGTACTACCTACCTTCGGACTTCGTTTCTCTCCCGGGCTTTTTTCGTTCCCATTTGCGAAGTTCTCCTGGTAGTAAACATTGGCACGAAAACTCTTTTTATTTGCCCTGCGGCTAAGGTCTTTAAAATCAATCTCTCACTTTTTCCTTTTCTCATTTTTTTGAGATATCGTTTCTTCATCAGGTCCTCTTTTCCAATTCCCCCCCCTTGTTTTTTGTTATGTTGATCTGAACTTTCGAGCGACCTGCCAATCCTCGGTCCGGGTCTCTTTGGGTTTTCTACTCCTTTTCTGGTCTCCCCCTGATTTTTTACAGTCCGTTCTGCATTTCTCGTGTTGGACTGTTAAAAAATTCAATGCTTCCCCGAAATTCTTTTATGAATCGTGGTTTCCTGATGAAATATTGCCTTTACCGGTTTTTGTTTTAAAACCCTGGCCATGTTCAACCGCCTTTGGCAGAGCCACCCATTTCCCCCTTGAACCCCTTTTTTTCCTCCGCGCATGTCTTTCCCCTTCACGTTCCCGATTCTCCCTGGCTTTCCCCTTTTTCGGTCTTTACTAAAACCCAAAGATTCCGACCTCCGTGGGATCACTGGCTGATTAAGTTTTTTTTTCCTTAGAGTTTTGAGAGTTCTGACTCCCCATCACGTTTCGGCCTCTTCTTTCCTGACAATGTCCGCCCTTTTTTTGCGAAGATCTCTTTCCTGTCTCCTTTTGATGGGGAAAGGTTTCCACCGCGTAATCAAGGCATTTTCCCCCTGTCTTTTTTTTTCCTCTCCTCTCCTGTGCGATTCTGAAACGGATTCCAAACATAGATTTTCCCCCCATTTTTTCCTCGAGGAACTCCCCTGCTATCTTGTTGTTTTACCCAACGGTCATTAAAGTCCGCTAATCGTCCCCTCCTTTGGTTCAGAAGGTGTTATTACCGCCCAAGAATCAAATAATGTTCTGTCCTTTTTCGACTCCCTTTTGGTCTCCGCCTGATAGATTGCCATGTGCGATTGTGAGTTTGTTGGTTCTATTGCCGGTGAAACCTCCCTGAGGCTTCTCTGGTGAGTCCTCCTGGTTTTCCGATGCTTTCCTTTAAACCCTGCATGTTTGGCTTGTAAGTCGCACCGTTTGCATTGTTTTCCGCGCGGCTATGCACGTCGTCGCGGGTCCACAACCGAAGTCCCTGACCCTGAGTCGTTCTCATTCTCTGTACTGAGAGTTATTCAAACACAGGGAAGCCCCTTCCTGTGTTGGCTTGGGTGCTTTGATGCTTTTTTCTCCTTCCTTTCCCGACGCCTATTCCCAATTGACATCCCCCCCGGCTTCCTTTTTTTTCTCGCTTTGGATGCGATCGAAGTGCTCGCGTAATCAGTGTTTTTGAGTCCTTTTTTTCCCCCGGCAAGTCCCTCTCGCAGACCCTGAGGTCCCCTCGTGTGTTCTTAAGCAGTCTCCCCGGAAACGGTGCGGTTAAGTTTCCCCGTGTACATACTTGGCTCCGGTTTGGTCTATCCTCCCCTGCCATGGTCTTCACAAAAATCTTATCTCTTGTGAATCTCATCTTTTTTTTTTTTTTCGATTCATTTTTTTCTCCCCCCCTGCTGTTTATAACACCGGATCCCCCCTATGAACACCGGTTCCCCTCACCCTTGTCACCGGTCTGGACTGCCGTCTCAACCCTAAACTGAGCCTTTCCTCCCGTTTCCCTGACACTTCTCCTGCTTACATACTACACCCACTCGTCGTACTGACGGAAACTTCAATCTTCCATCAAAACGCCCCCCCCCTCGTCTGCCACCTCCCCCGTGCTTATTGTTTCTTACGTCGTTACTCAGTGCCACCCCCCCATCACGCACTGGCGGCAACCCCAGGTAATCCTTCCAGTGTTTGTCCCTCTCTCACCCAGCCTGATGATACGAATTCTTTTCACTCCCCTTTTTTTGTGACTTTTTGCCCCCCAGAAACGTACGTCTATAATTGAAGACCTTTTAAACCTCTTTAGACCCCTTACCCCAATCCCCCAATTTTTACAGCCCCCCACAATTCCCATCCCGTTAACCTTCCCCCTTTTAGGAGCGTCCCTTTTTTTATTACCCGCCCAATACAACCACTCACATCTTTTCCCCCTCCCCTCCAACGCGGCGCACCCCCAACAACTGTCGGCCCCACTGCAAATTTGTTCTGTCGTCTTCACTTTCCACAAGGGTTACTTATTCCTTCGGCCCCTTTCCCCTCCTGGTTTACATTTCCAGTAGAAATCTTCCTCCTAGGACTATTAAGCTTACACTTCAGGCCCCCATTGTTTCGTTTTCTCTCCGTCGACTGATTCAAGGGTAGCTTTCCAACCCCTCCCCAAGTGGGTTTTCTACCCTTGACTCCCTCCTTTCCGCCCGTTTTCCTCCCCATCCAGAGGGATCCGGTTCACCACCCTCCTGGGATATTTCGCTGGCTTGACCCTTCTCGTTCCCCTCCTATGCGTCCGGCTCATTTTAAAGGTCGTAACTTCTGACCGCGTTCAAGATATACTGACTGAATTCCCCTCCCCTCGATCCCCCCCCTTATTCGAATCTGTGTCCTTAAACCTACCCTCGACCTCCGAAAATAATGCCTGACCAGTGTGACCAAACCCCACCCCTCGGCCTTCCGTCCCAAAAATTGGGCCTTGTTTGCACCTTTTTTTCAATGACCCCCACCTTGGCGCTTGTTCCCTGGGCCCCTGTCTTGAACCAACCTCCTTTGCACTGAGCCTTCCCCCCAGTATTCTCTGAATTATGCTTTCTCACCTCCCCCTTGACTTTCCTTCAAACCACTCTCACCCCATTTTTCAGAAACCTGATTTGTTTTGGGGGGGTTGGGGTTGGGGGGGGTGTTTTTGTTTTTTTTTTGGGTGGTTTTTTGGGTTTTACCATGTATCCCTCCTCGTCCGTGACAGCGTTGCACCCGTTATTTTCATGTCTTTTTTTGAAGTTCTACTTGTAGGTTCTGCCAACCTTTGCACGACACAACCTCGTTTTGCTGACCATGTCTTTGATGGTTTGCTGCAGGTCACCCCACCTCTCCCTTGTTGTTGCCCTCAAGAGATGACTGTCCCTGCCTCAGGATCCAGTAGTTCCACCCAAATAAAACCGTTTTAGTGCCCTGTTTTTCCCCCCTTCGAATTTCAGACCTGCATCCCCATACTGTCAAGTGCCCGTTGGTCAGACGAGTCCGACCTTCTTTTCTTATGTTTAATTTGGTTCTTTTTTCAATTTTTTTCTCGTGTGAAAATTTAACAATTCTTCCAATTTGGCTCTGAAAGACCACTTAATCACAATATTTTGTTCCCTCAATCGACGTCTTATTGTTGTTAAACTGGGCCCCTGTCCAACCTCGTGAATGCCACCCTCCCCAGGCACATTTTGGACCTAACTGGCCTTGTTGTTTGGTTAGCACGGGCCGCATTTGCTTGGCATTAATTTCCCCCCCGGTATCAGTTCCCAACCAGATGTCGACCGTGGGCTCCCTGGCTTGCCCGGCAGTTCAGGCATATCTTTTTTCCTCTCGATTACGACCTTTCCCCCCATCACTTCTGTGCATACGGCTTTGCCTTCCGCCATCTAAATTACGTTTCCATTGCTTTCCTTTGTCGGGTGGAACCAACCAGGTGGAGAACCCCCTCTCCCCTTCCCTGCTCTGCCACTTTTTTTCCAGCGCTTTTTTCCCCTCTCCTTTAAGGCTTATCACGGAATCAAACCCAGGCTTGCCCCCAAAACTGTGCCTCTTTCCTCCTAGGACCGCCTCGGCCTCATGATGGATTGGGTTCAAATCACCCGGTCCATTGTCTTTTTTTTGCGAATGTCCGCCCCCCTGGCGTTCAAGGTTCCGCCGCCCCCCTCCACTGCCTGTTTTTTTTGCGTCCACTTTTTTGCGCCTAGTTTTCGATTTGACTTTTGGTCCTTGTTTTTGTGTTTGGTATTGAATTTTGCCAACTACACCTTCTCTTTTTTGGTTTTCCGAATTTTTCCTTTCACCCCGCTTTCTTTGTGCTTTTTCCACCCGCCTTTCCAAGTCGCACCCCTTTTTTGCTGCGGCCACCAGTTAGACGTCTTTTTCTGCCGTGGTCCACAAACACCCGAAGTTACATTCCCATTTCGTATCATAACCGTTTCCCTCTCGTACCAACACATTTGACGAATGAAGGCGGGTTGTTCCCCCTTTGCTCTTGTAGGCTTTTTTTGTGTGGAATTTCAGTCCTTACCACCTACGACCCCGTCCTCAACCTTTCGATGGGCCCTCGCTCGGGTCTCGGGCGCCTACTTGTAAGTGCTCGCTAAGAAATTGGGTTTGTGGTATTGTAGAAGGAACCCAACTGTTTCTGTATCATATCCGTACCCAGTTCTATGTGGTCTAAGCGGCCGACCCCCGGCTCTTCTTTTTCCGAGGAAAAGTTCCTTGGTCTCCCGATAACTTGGCTCGAATCCGGCCTTGGTTTTCAAACCAACTCTTCTTCCTTTATTCTCCCTCCGTTTTTTGTTTGCTCTTTTGAGATGTTGTTTTCCGACCCCCTTTTATTCCCTGAGTTCCACTGTCTCTTCCATAGGCCCCCTACAGAACCTTTCCGGGTCTGGTCGACCCCAGACAATTTAACTTCTCGTTGTTTTTTTTACCACCACAGATGACTTTTTGAAGTGCTACAATACTTTTTAACACAATCCTTTTTCTTTTGCTACTTCCCTTCTACATCCCCCCCTGCCCTCTGCGTAATTTTTAAATCGGACCGTTTGATTTTTTTTCCGAAGGCCCACAAACCCTCACGCCACAGTAGGCCCAAACCGTTGGCCAGGTTAGTCCTTGAACCTCATTTACGCTTCTTTTCCCCTGACCGTCTTCTTTTTAACTTCGTCTTTGTCCCGTTGAAAACCTCAGTATAACCTGCCGCATCTTGCCCCCGCTTTGCGACTTAAATTCAAAACCCTTAGTGACCCCCCCCTCACTCTGTTCACCCCAATTCCCCCCAATTTCCTGCTCGGCGCGCTCCTTCATTGTTTTGGCACCCCATAACCCCCCACCAACCTCCCAGCTGCCCAAATTCAATCTACAACCTCTTCGCCCAATCCCGTGGAGCGCAAAGACAATTCTTTTATATTTATTGCTCTTACACCTCTACCCCTTGGCGCTCTCCTTGGCTTCCTGAAGTTGAATTTCCAGAATGCAAGTTTTCTTCCTTTAGGATTTCCTTCTATCTACATCAGGCCAACAATTTTTTTCCGCTAGTTTGTTCCTCACGTTTCCTATCTCTCCAGCGGGATTTCCCACCCCTTGACCCCCCAAGTTTCCTTCTTTCTTACGCGGTAGACACAGGTTTTACATCTATTGAGCAAGGTTCAACGCTGCTGGCGGCCCTGTCAGGCAACAGATCTTTCCCTACTTTTTTTAATTTTTCGTAACCTCAGATCCGCTTCTTCTCTCTCTGATGCCATTTCCCCCCCCTACCCTATGTCGTCCCCGGCCCGTTTACTCCCGATTTGACTACCGCCCCCTTTCCCTCCGCCAACCTTCCTTTTCCCCGTGCGGGCAACAAAAGTCCGATTAGTAAAACTTTTTATTTTCCATCTCCTGCCCCTTTCGTTTTTCCTGGCCCGGGTTTGCAACAACACCGACCTTTTGCATCTCCTTATCGAATATGCTTTAGATATCCGCATTTTACTTTTTTTAAATTTTCAAACCCCCCACTCCGCTCAGAACCCTGGACGGAACCCACACCGACGACTGAACTTTTGACTAGTTCCCCTTTGCCCTGATTTTCTTCCCCTCCCCGTGACTTTCTACTTTTCGTCACCTTTGTGCCCTCCAAAGAGTTTTATTTACCTGCGGCTTTTTCCGTTC
>Ga0179591_1362323_pt1 | contig 19508 bp, 7 predicted proteins | sample CZOMad2_1_08_16f_FD_182891 | JGI IMG/M metagenome (GOLD analysis project Ga0179591, IMG submission 182891) | Vadose zone soil fungal communities from Angelo Coast Range Reserve, California, USA - CZOMad2_1_08_16fungal (PacBio error correction) | ecosystem: Environmental > Terrestrial > Soil >... | reverse complement strand
GAATCATGCCACCCTCCTTCCTTAATCTATAGTCCCTGTCCATTTATCTTTTTAATTGCCTTCCTGTCGTCAGGTTAAGCGACATGGTCAAGAGGTCCTTGCACTATCAGGGATACCTTGCTCTCTAGGCCCTCCCCTGACCTCACGACTCCGATCTTGCATTACGCCGAACGTCACTCCTCCACAGAGGGATTTTTTCCAGCTCTTTTCCTTTCACCACCATTTCCTGCTCTTGACGGAAATGGGTTTACATTTGTATCTTAGAATTTTTATTACAATCACGAAAAGATATTCTGTGTCCACCCTTTTACCTGATGTCGTAAAATCACTTCCGTATCGGCCTACCGGGGGTTGGACTCTCCTCTCGCTGCTTTTTTTTTTCCTTGAGTGACCTGGGAGGGAGTACCTTAGTACCAAAAACCTTCCTTGTGCCCTGCCTTAGCCCATGCTTCCACACATCCCCCTTCTTATGCTTAGCAGTTCCTCGCTATTGTACCATCGGAAACCCCTCGTTTCAGTTATTTTTGTGGCTGGTAATTCGTTGTTCCTGACGCATATATCTCCCTTCTATTGATGTATTTGGTAACGCTTTCTTACCGTGTATTTGTTTTTGCCTTCTAGCGATAATGCATGGTTACCCGCTATCTATCCTGTGTAGCACCACGGCGACTTCACCAGTCCTGTGAACATATTTTCTGCTCGGCTTTGACGCTACAGGCATACGCACAGCCCGTCCGCCGCCCTATGCGCCACCCCTATCATATGTAGGACTTCATTCCGTACTATCATTTCCCTCTCTTCACTCCTCCTTCATCTTGAGGCCTGATTATTAGTGGCCGTGGACGCAAACCCCTTCTTCCACTTTTTCTGTTGTCTCAGATTTTTGTACCAGTCTTTCCTGGATTCTGTTACACGGACCTACTTCTCTCGTTGGCGATTATCCTTCCTTCGCAGTCGTCAATTCTAGTGGTTTTCTGATTAAACTCTTTGGTATACCTTGTGACTTATCTGTAGCCCATTCATCATTAATACCGCCCTATCTGTGTTGTACTTTGCTACTTCTCAGTATCATTCCATTACTTCTGGACCGTCCATTTGTTAGAGAAATTCTATGAAGACCTCTTCCGCCTTGCTACGATCGCGTATGACAATTTGGCCTCCACCTGGTGGAGTAGCTTTAATTACCTTCACTCTTGTCTTGCTTCCCTATCTATTTTCTTCCACAAGGCAGTTATATAATTTCGCTTTGCCCCATTCCCCTCCTCATTTTCTTCTGGGCCGTACTTCCTCATTTCAACGCTTTCTTTTATTTCTTCCTCTGTTTTATAAGGATGGAATATGTGTCCACATGCTCTTATCTGTCGTCGAGGAGTCGCTTGCCTCGTACGGCTTAACTTCCCCTTTCTTGTTTTATATGTTAGCCTCTACCTCTTATCGAAAGCGAGGTTTCATTTCCTAGACATGTTCCCCGCGTGATATGCTTTTTTCGACCTCACGGTGTGTCTCTATTAGCCCTTATCGGAACCCTTTTTTGCCCTTTCTGTTCCCGTGTATTTGGGCGGCCCCTCCTTCTCGGACTACTTCTGCGAGCAGCTTTATTAATTTCTTTCTGTACTTTAATTGTCAGGTTGGTTTACACTTCTTCAGTATACCCCTCTTTTTTTCAGATTGGGAACTTCTTTTATCTTGTTTTCTCTGCAGCAATCTTGTAGTTTCTCCTTCTCTCTGTAGCCATTACACTTTCTCTTCGATACCCTTCCTTTCAAGCTTTGATTTACTTCTCTTTAGTTATACCCAATTTTGATCGTAACTCTTGTTTGTCCCTACTCACCCCTTCTCTGTAGACGCCCTTATTCATTCCTTCTCGTCTTACACCAGTCGTCCCATCTCTCCATTATCTTTTTTTTCCTTTTGTAACCTCCGGTTACTTGTCTGTGTGTATGGTCCTGTATGATTAGATTGAGTACGTACCGCCCTCGTTCCATCTGCCCCTCCCCCCGTTCGTTCATCAGTGCAATCTTTCAAGGCTAAATCTGCTTTTGAACGTTTACACGTATCTCTTTTCCATTCATATGTCCGACTCAGTTATATCCGTTATCAAGTTTTTTGATGCTTACCACAGACTTATTTCTGATTCAACACCACTATTTGACTCTTCTGATTTATTTTGAACTCGCGGGCCGTCAGCGAGATAGTTCCCATAGCTATTCTGGTCTCTTTGATTGAGATATTTGACCCCGATGCTCCCTAGTTCTTGCCCGAGTTCAAACGCAAACCTATGTGCCCTGCAGCTTGCCGACGGTTTTTCCCTCCTCTCTTTTTCCCCCCATAGTCAGACCGCCTACCCCTTGACAAGTTCACCAAGTGTGAAAATTGGTCACTCCTATTTTTCCTTGTTTGTCCTTTCTTACACCTCGCGTAGTTATTAAGGTGTATTGCCTTGTGCCTTTAACCTTCTAAAGAGGTGTATTCTTTTTTTTTTTTCAAAGCTTCATTTGTGAGTTTTATTTCCACTTCACTCGTTAGCACTTTCACTACACTCTATTCTAGAGATTAAGACCCACTATTTATCTTTTCAAAGTTTTGCCACCCTTCGTACCGCATTCCAGTTAAGCGACACTTCCCGCAGCGTTCAGTTCGTTGCTTTATTCCTATTGTTATCACCATGATCCCCTTCACTCGCTAATTGCTCGGAACTACGCGTCAACACTCTTTCCCCGCCTCTCTCTTTTTTCCCAGCTACCGTGCTTTTTCCAACTATATAAAGGGATACGATTGATTCCCAACTGCCTTTTTTGCAATTCTGAAGTTCCTTCTTCAAGGCTCCCTCTTACACTGCGGAACACTACCGTAAGGTGAATTGTCTCCCCTCTTTGCGCCAGTAATTAGTTGTCACCACCCCACACTGCTTACTGCCACCGATTGGCCCTTCGTCCCCGGACCCTGTAGTCCGCCACTATCTACACCGAAAAAAAACCAGCCACGTCCTTTGTTTGTCCCTATCTTTTTTGCTGTGGAGGTCTTCCTCTAAGAGCCTAAAATTTGTGTGAGCTTCCGGTTCGTAACGGACATGAGCGTTCTAACTTCCAGGTGCTGCCCCCCCCGCCTCTTTCGTTCGTTTTATGTGTGATTGCCAAAGTTTCGCATTTCTCCGGATTACCCACCCATCAAGTACAGTTCTGACACGTACCCTAACCTGTCCCATACCCTCGCTGCCACGTACTACACCCTTTTATTCCCGATGACGGCATCTCCTCAATCTACCCAGACTGTGATCTGGCTCTACCGGCAATGAGATTTAACCCCACTCCTCCAGGTCGACAGCTCCCTACTCTGATAGTTCCTTTTATCGAACGAATACCTATGTATTTCTGTAGAGAATGTCCTGTATTTTCCGCCCTCAGAAGTTTCTTCACCGTACAACAGCCACTTCTCCGTAGTCACTAGCATTCGCTCTATTTCAGTCTCCACTTTCTTTATTTAAGGATAATGCGTTGCCTGATTCTCGCCTTCTCTGTCCCCAAGGTCTAACGGTTGTGACAGCTCCCTCATTTATTTCTTGGATCAGGACATATGTCATTTTTCTCGTACAACTTTCCTGTTAAGGCGGGTTCCGTTTAATGCTACTTTGTTAGAGACTTTGTTATGTCATTTCAGGAAGTGAAACCTCCCCCCACACTTCTTACAGACTCTTTTGTTCGCTTAGTCCAAAGGTATTCTCCGGTATTTCAAACACGTCATCTCCCAACATTCAGCATTCTTTCCGAATGCTCTGATGAGCGGTCACCTGACTGTGGTTCCCCTTAAGTGCTGACTTAATTAAAGTTTGTGCCACACCTTTCACCTCTCTTTACTATTAGTCCGGCGGTTCGAGAAGTTCCCCTACTTTACTGCCTACTTGCCTCTCAGGATCCGCCCTTGGACCAACCCTACATTTTTGTAGCTACTGGATCCTCTTGATGATGTGACCCCCTGCTGTACGCTTTAGCACCTTCTAACTGTTTTCTTATCCGAAGACCTCTCCGTTAGCAATGAGTCACATGCCTTCCCTTTTTCTACTGTCCTCTCTGAGTTTGAACACTGCTCACTCCAGTTGAGCAAGTCTTCATTTTTGGGACCGTGTAAGGTGCCCGAATCCACTTTCATCATGGATGCTATCCCGTTATACACTCTAGAGCCCACCGCCCTTTTTCAGAGGAAGTTATGTGTCATTAGGTATAGCGTTGACCTACCGTCACCCTATTACCGACTTCGCTTGCAGTAAGAAGTTATTCCTCTAAGGATCTATCGACCCTTCTTTCATACTTTTCCCCCCCAACACAATTAGATATCCGGTCATACCCCCTCCCTCGAGATTCGTCCTTCGTCACTTTCCTTCCCTTGTATTCTTTCCCTGGGCAACCCGCGGCTTAACCACAGCTTAATGCTCTACAGTCTGGGGTAAGGTAAGACGCTCCCCCCTCCGAGCGCCAACAACCAGTGTTAACGGCGATTCTATGCGATTGTCCACTTTCTGCGCAAGTACATCCCAAACCTGTCACCCTATTCAAAGTTTTACTTGTCTCATCTTAGAGGGTCCACAAGATTTGCAGGAGTGAGGGTCCTTAGTTTCCTATTATGGAGCATGGTTTCCATGTTTCGCTTCCCTATTTTGACATGCAGGAAATCAACGATCCGGAAATCATTCTCCTCATTTTGAACCCTTTATCCATACCCCCCTCTCTTGTCCGTTCTGTTTGTTATGCTGTCCTATTCATCTATTCATGCTGTCTCTATCCCGTACCCTGTTAGATTACTTGGACACATGGTTTCCCGTTGCCCTGATGTGGCAGTACTTGGAACCCATCCATCTTTCTCTTCTTTTCAGCAGTGTCTGGTGTGAGATGACAGAGAACAATCCGTAAAGCTGAAGGCCGGCACACCCTGAATAAGTTCTTGACTACACCTTACGCGTCGGCCACTATTTCTGTTGTCATATAAAATCCCTAATATATTGATGACATTCTCTCCCTTGTCATGAACTGTTGTGTTTTATATGGGCCATAACATACTCAATGGGTTCTCCTACTTTTCTCTAGAATCTCCTGCCTCTCTGCCAGACAGATGGGCCGTTGCTATTTTTCCCCTGCGTTGTCACAGGATACCCTAAGACCTAACCCAGTCTCTTCGCACCTGCACGAAAACTCCCACATTCCGCAGGTTTCCTGTTTTGTGTTTCAACACTTGCCCTTACGACTCTACCTCATCCCGAGACCGTCCCTCTTTGTCTTTATCATCCTGTTTCTGGTGAGGCAATTTACTCACCCGCGCATACTTCTTTTTTTTCCCCCCCGCACACCTAGAGGCAAACGCATACCATCTACCCAATATATTTTTGTAGCACGAGGTTAGTACGTGTGTTACTATTGCCGTCTAGCACTTTATTCCATGGAAATATCGTATGCCCTTGGCAGTCATCGCTTCATGGTATGATTACACCCCTGTCATTTACCCATGAGTGACTAGGACAACACCACCCTCTCTCCGTTGTCCAGTTTCCTAGGTGCCGGACTGTGGATAATTCGCCAACCTGTGGTTTTGAACGCCACCCTGACCCCATCCTTGACTGCGTAAGACTTCTATCCCGTCCCGCGCGATTTCCTAGTCAAGGAACACTTTTTTTCCGTAGCAAACGATTCTTGCCACCGCCCACTTGTTCTCTTGATTAGGCTCTCTTCTGTTTAGTCCAGCAGTTCTGGCAGTGTAAACAAATTACCTGCATGTCTTACGTCTCCTCTTCTCTTTTTTTCCTGTCCCATAGGTACCGTGTGAGAACGTTTTTTCCATTGTCAGCATTTTCCCCCTTGTTCTTCTTTATCAGGTGAGTTCTTCTGCTCTTTCGTCCGGTCGACATATTTATTTTGGCAGAACCCACATCGTGCAGTAATCTGAATCCGTGCAGATTCCGTACCCACCGTGTGTATTTCCTATCACGGAGCGGCCCAGTTACCTCGCATTTCAATCTTCTCACTTTGCTTAACCGAGTATTAGGATTAAAGCTACTCACAGAGATTCGTCCCTCCCATTTGTTGAAAGGGTGTTCTGGGGCCGCATGAAGGCCCCAAACTTCCTCCATCATAACCCTGTCCTGAACAGCCCTATTGTTCTGTAAGATTCGGTTTTATATCACAGTCCGCCTTTGTACCTTTCATTTCGCACTTTTCTGAAACATGAGTTTCCTAGTTGAAGGATCTCCTTCGGCTGACGATTAAGCCTCCCTCATTGCTTACTTTATATCGGATCTCAGCCCTGCGTTAGCGTCTCCATAAGCCTCTCAAACCCAACATTTCCCCCTCCACTTTGTGAAGCACTTTTCAGCCGCGCTCTCCATGGGAGTTAAAAGAATCCACTTCCCATAAGATGTTTGAAGCGAATTTAGGAATGCTACATTGCGAATCTCGCCAAAACCACCTAAGGCTGTGAGGGCATCGTTTCACCACTGCCTCCCTCCCTCATCACCGCATCACCTGCCTCTAAAGCTATAACCCTGTCACGAACTAGGGAGATGATCCGGTTTCATTTTTCAGTTTTCCACTGTCTATTTTCCCTCCCCGGGAACGCTTGAGCTTCTTTATCCGCTTTTCGTCGTTGGTTGGATATGTTCCCCCTACCTCTCACCCCTGTTGATCTTATGCGTAATTTTCGTTAAAACACTCTCTTAGATGGATTTTTGGGTGTCTATGCATGGTCCGACACCTCTACCGTCTCTTTCTCGATCCCCCTCAGCTTTTGACAACACCGAGGCTTCGGCTATTCTTCGGGGTGCCCCCAATGTATACTCCCGAGCTAGTTAATCTAAGTTATATTAGCTGACAGAACCGGTTAGAGTAAGGTAACCTGTATATATATGGGTCCAGATCATTCCTACCCATGTTCTCTAGCGAACCAGTGTTTTGACCCTTTCTTGCGTGAGTTTATTTTTCAACTCGGGTTGCGGAACGAGATTCTCTCCTCTTTTAAGTCAATTATTCACGCGATGGAAAAAAGGCTACGTCCATCGTGACCTCCTTAACTCAAGAACCTTCTTATTAAGATTACAGAGGCACCATCACAACACCGCTACAGCTAGAGATTTTTCCCCCCCGTTACTGTTTACAGGCTACCCTGAGACAATCCATTGAAAACAGTTTCCAATCTCTTTGTTAATAGTTTTTACTAAGTTGAACGATCAAGATGTCATTAACCCAATTCCTTCCCCTATTTGCTCCGTGAGTCACTTTACATCGTTAAAAGAATGATATTATCTTTTCTCATCAAGGTCTACCCCGGACGATCCACGTTAATTATCCATCCCAGATATTCCTCCCACCTTTCTATGCTTTAGAGCGCAATTGATCCTTCCATTGCCAGCGCTTTTCCGCTAAGGCTACCGAGGATCCTTTCTTTCTTAAGTCCCTCATTACTACGACCAAAATGCCTAGGTGCAAGGTGTTCCCTACATTTATCCTGCCATGTCTTCTGCCTGCGTTGAACCCCTAGTTCTACACACAATTGTATCTGCCAACCGGCCTATGTCCCTCGTCTGGTTCCTCTCTTTGTCGTTACGTTATATCTTTTCACAAGGGCCCGTCCTAGGTGTCCTCCTTCTATTACTCATTGCTTTTAAGAACGTAATTTCTACGTGTCCTTATAAACTTTTTTCATACACCGTACTCTTCTGTGCACTTCGTATGAGTACATTGCTCCGTAGGCTGCCAGCCCCGTGCTGTCGTTTCATCGTTCACCGTTTGAAGACGCAATACTGTACGGTGGACACCCTACGTGCGAATCGTTCACACTTTCCAATGTCTACTTTGCATTGATGGTTCCGATAGTTCGTTTTATCGCCTCTTTCGCGTGTAACCGTCCGCCCGTTCGTAACCGCTATCTCTGTAGCAACTCAGGTCCTCTTGACCCCCAGAATTTTTGTGTTGTACGCAACTTACCTCCGTTGTCACTTTAGCGACGACCACCATGGTTTTGGCTTAATGTTTACAGTCCCCTTCAGAGTACGGTTGTCCGGTCCCTCATCCAATGAGTTTCTTTCCTGCTTTTTGACCACTCATGAAGTAAAAAGGCATCCGCGAAATTACTTTAAAGGCTTCTTACCTGGCTGAATAAGGCTGAACCCCTCTGCACTCCCTCCCCACCGCATCCACAGCTCATGATATGGCTACTCATCTGATCCCCTGGTACCACAACGCGTCGCCTGGCTGCCACTCATATAAGCTTAACATATCTTTATGGTCCTCCTGCAGTGTCTGCAAGGACGAGCTCTTCCCCCCGTTTTGGCGGGTTCGTTCTGGCGTCTACTAGCTTGCCTTTGACACTTTCTCTACTTACTAGGACTTTTCTTCAGCTATACCCTCCAAACTGTGTTTTCTTCTCCGGGCTTTACATGAGCCCTGTTGCCTTTTGCAAGCTCCATTTTCTTCTAGAACCAACACCTACCGGCTTATCGCATGCACCAGCTCCATGAAAATCGACCCGGCTTTCCCATAAAGAAATCCTTAATAACTGTCTGACCGGCCCCTACTATAAGTGTGTGAGACTCCAGACTTTCCCCTAATATACAGTACCAACACCGTCCGGGCATAATTCGGCAAGGCACTGTACCGAAATAAACATTTAAGACATTTTGGGCACTCTTTGTAGGCAGCAACTTAACCAAACAGTAAGCCTTATCCCCTCCTCGAAGGGGAACAATTCAGCTAATAGACCTGTTCATCTCTCATCAGAATTCATCAGTGTGTTCGTTGGTTCTGAGAGACGTCGTTCTTTCTTGCTCTCTCTGTTACTCTAATGGGGTCCACACGTCTCGTAGCTACGCTGCTCCCGTTGCCAATTATATCGCCAGTTCGTTAGTGTCGACCCCCACCTTCTCCGCACCCTTTCTCTCATCCAACTGATTTCTGCATGGATTATGTTTTTGACGCCCTCCGCGCACAAGTCCCCTTCTTATTGTACCATCGTAGCGGCTGTACGCCTGAACTTTTCTGTAGCTTTGTTACAATCTGTAGCCTATTCCCCCCCCACTTATGTATCTTTAATCCCAATTCTCTGTAGTCAGGTAACTTAGAGTTAGCTCGGTCTGCACTTCCCTTCGCTGCCCGTCTCAGGTTCTACTTAAAGGAATGTTCCTTATCCTATTGGCTTACTCTCATCTTTCCACCGTTAGCATTAGTCCTTTCTACACACAAGTAATCAGCTTTCCGTTATGCACCGTCCTCAGGACTTGCGATATCATTTCTGTTATTTGTCTCTTTGAGCGCGAACTTTCATCTTGTCGGCGACCTATCTCTTGTTTCATACTATATCTCTTATCTCATTCTTTACCTTATGGAGAATGATAAACATTGTAGTATCCCTTGCACAAGTTACCCATGTCGCCATTTCTTGTCCGTGCCTTTCTTATGCTACACCTACATAATCATTTCTATCTGTGGTATCGACAAACTGCGTTCTGCCGTCCTGGTCTGAATCCAATGACCTGTTTCACTTTACCCGGACTGTTGACTTATAAAAATATGCATTTATGTCGAGTTGTGTACTCATTCTTTTTTCCCCTCACCACTTCCTCTCGTGATGCGATTCGATAGACTATTTTCTCGTCCCCTCTCACTGCTACCTCTGTCCTGGTTTCTCACGGCAACTGTATGTAGGTGCTAATATATCCGCTGAATCTTACGATGGCTTTTGTCCATGATTTTTTTGTTCTACCCGTTTCTATGTAGAAGGATATCCATATCCCTTCTTTTTCTCCCCCTATCAGTACTTTTTTCCAGCGAGCACCCCTTTCCTATAAATATTCTCTGCTCAATAGGCTAAAAACACCCTTGTTAGTTCCTAATCCGCATACTGAGCTGCCATACTTTCTAGGTACATGTGATTATTTTGCTCTTTACATAATGCTTTCCTTTCGCCGTCAATTCCACTGCCTATACCTATCTTTTATCCTATGATCTCTTTGGTTAATCTCTTTGGTCTATAGCCCACTTACACTGTCCTCACCCTTTCATCTTTTTCACGTCATGCGAGTTTTGGGGTGATAGTTGTAGAGTGCACTGTGCGGTATCATGTGTCTGTAGAGGTTCTTGTGTTATTACCATTCTCACTATCTATAATGACGGTCTAGTACATTTCCCTCTGTTGCATCCTCTATTTGCTCTGTTACTTTGCTGCCTCTTGAGTTATTCTATTCACTCTATCTAGTTCACGGCCATTTTTGTGTCCCTGAGATTATAGGTGGGAAAAATACTGAATGTGATTGCCGCCTATTCCCCGATTTCTACGTCTCTCTGTATCGAGACTCGGACCATCTCTCTGTGATCCCGTAGAGAATTAGATGTCCCGACTTATTCCTTTGATCTGCTCTTTCTCTTATATCCAAGCTCTGCCGCACCGTGATCACCTGCGGAATTCCTCCTGCACTGGTGCTATTAGACATCGAGTGATGTAGTTTTCCAAAGTATTTATTGCCACAGCTCTGCACGAACTTCAGGAGGCAACCAATTTCTGCTTTCCCGCTTTGTTAACTTCTCCGGTGGTTTTTTGTATATAAAAACGCTTCTGCAAACTCATACCACCCATTACCTCCTTGGACGACGGCACCCTCACACCGATCGGACCGCTTGTTATTTAACATCCCTCGATTATACAGTGTTTTAGGCCGCGTCTAAGTTTCGGCCAACTCTCCAGTCGGTATGTTTTTCAATCGCTCTCTCCGCCTAGATCTTAGAAACTTCTCATGCCCCTTGCGTGGGGTAGGTAAGCATTATATCATTCTCTGCAGAGCCCAAATACCTCTGTAGCCTTTACTCCTCACCTAAGTCCACCCCGCATGTGCCTGTTCTGCTTGACTGCTAGTAAATTTCTACCTGTGTTTGTCTTGACTCAGAGATTTCCTTCCTCTGCATCGACTCGGTTTTTCTTTCCCTTCTATCTAGTTACATCCTTATCTTAAAATTTCTTCAGGTTTCGACGCAAATTTTTTCCTCTTGGCCACGTCGTTCGTACTTATCTCACCCAACCTGGGGGCCCTCACCGGATCCTAAGTATCTTCCGAGACCCTTAACCCCATCTGTTATGTCTGTGTTCGTGTTATTCCTTTCTGCAGGCTCTTTCTATATCCTAGTGATGTTAGGTCCCCCCCCTTTGGTTTAAGTTCCTTCGCCTCTTCTGCCATACACTTATCACTTTCACTTTTGTGACTCAGATAAGTCCTTGAATCGTCGTCTTGTGAGGACACGAGATTCACCGTGCGTGTTCTTGTTTTTTTTTAATCTTCTACATATGGGAGAAGTATAGAGACCCCTTCCATTTTGTCCTTGTACGTGTCTTCTCCAAAATCGCCTTTGGTCGAGTCTCCTATTCTATTCTCTTTTCTTGCCTACGTGGTTCACCTCTTCTTTAGTGTCCATATACACTTAGCGGGCTGCCTCTTTAAAAGTCTATTGTCGCTTTCATCTAATTAGTATGGAGCTTTACGGATACTGCTCTCTTGTTAGGCCAGGGATTTCCTAACACCCTGCGTATCTTTCTGTCGCTTTTGATGACCCGCCCGTTGAATAGCTTATAATCTTCTGCTGTCTCTCTCTCCCCTTCCCCTGACTTCTCCACAACGACTTTTTTCCTTTTATGGTTCTTTCTCTCTTTTTTTTCCCTTGTTTGCCTAGCGTCTCTGCAGCCCCAATAAACCTCGAGGTAGGCCACGATTTGGAATATTACGTGTATAGCCCTTCTATCTTTTTGTCGTGCTTCATTTCTTCATCGGTGCGGTACACGATTCTCGTCTTGTGATACGTGCTTCAAACCCCATTTTCCTGCCTATATCCTCATGCGACTTCCCACATTCCGTGGAGCAGTGTTGCCCATGTAGTCGTCTCCTGGGTGCAGTTTTTCATGCCCAGGGGCTTCTCTGTCTGCTTATATAAATTCTCTCGTGTCAGCGCCTTTTTCTCCTTTTTTAATTCTCCTTCCCCTTGTTTCATCTATTCACGTTTATAAAAATTCGAGGACCACTTGCCCTTTTTACCTTACCCTTGTCCGGAACTTTCAGGCCCTATTACCAAATGCTTGTGCCAGTGGATTGCAAATGGCTCTAGTTTTTCTGTCCTCATGCGCCCCTCCTAGGCAAATGCAGCCACCTTCATTGTGCCAAGTGGGGGATCTTCCTTTCCTTTCTGTACCGTCCTTTGACTCCTTATATTCACTTCGTCGTTAATTGCCATGACTCTTGTTGTTAAACCTCGCATCTACCTTAGTGCTAAGACTGTTTGATTCCCGCACAGGCATTTGCCTTTTCACTAGTGGAAACATTCGACAAAGCGTTACACCACCGCTTTATGAGATGCATTCCTTTCTCACTGTTGCCAGAGGGGGGATGATCTAGCTATGGACCTCTTTTATCCAGATTTGATCCTATAAATGCCCTCCGACTTTCGCGCGGGCTGGACATTTTCTCCTGTGCTGCTCAAGAGGCGCTGTAGCGACCCTTAGGTCGGGACGGAGGCATAATCACTGAAGTGGATTCGATTTTCCACACACTCCGCGCGAGCTTATGTTTCTGTCCGCTTTTGTTTTGAATGCGCTGGGATTCCCTGTCTCCCCTTTTTGTCGGCTTTGGGATACGAGGTTGTCTAGGTCCCTCCTTCGATCATTCTCGGTCCGCCCTTTGGGTGTTCCCAAAATACCCTATTGAGCCGATACGACGTGCCTTGGTTCGTCTCGCGACTAGTTTGCGGGCGCCATCCGCCCAAGGCTTCTCCTTTCGTGTGTGCAGAGGTGGCACGTGATTTGTTTTCCGTTGTTCCACCTCATTACCTCCTATGCGACCCATTGAAGCGGTGGCTCCCTCAAATCCGCGAAATCTCTTCCCGTCTCAAGAGATTAGAGGTGTCATTGCAGGTTTAAACCTTATTCTCTTTTTGGTGATCCCAGTAGAGTACTGGCCCACCCACTTTCATGACTGGATCAGTTCTGTGGTCGCTCTCTTCCTTCTTAGCCTACATGAAGTCTCTGAGCCTTCTGTTCTAGCTTCGACTAATGCCCATCGCTTGGAATGTTCTTGCACACCGCTGAATTTTCGTCAGAATCGGGGCATTTCCTCTGTGTGCGTATGTTTAATTGTCTTGCTCTCCGGGGAGGATTGGGCGAGGGTTGGTCATAGGTTTCCACTCCCCTTTACCGACTGTGCGTCGGCCTTGAAAAAAACATTGTCAGCCATTTCGGGTTTACCGCATGATTTCGAAAAACTCTCTTCATCTTTCCGTGGGACCCTCTTTGGGACCGTCCTTTCGTTTGTTGTTTGCGCCTGTAGGGGATCCTTTTGTAGCCTTCTTTGATAAAAGGATTGCCCGGCCCACTTCCCGTCTTCTCTCTGAGGCAATTTTCGTTGTAGCGTCTTTTATATTTTTCGGAGCTCATACTCACAACTAATTTATTAACTCTTCATTGTACAGCTTTTTTACTGCTTATTTTGAGATGCAGAGGTGTTAGCTTCCCTACATTTCTGTCCTTAGAGTTAATTCACATCTTGTATCTACTCTTTTTTTTCCCGCCTTGGTAACTGGAATTGTGGAGATCCAATTTCTTGTAGACTTCCTAGGCCTACTAGTGGGTTTTATTACCTATGTCTTGCCATTGATCTGTTTATTACTGATTCCTTGCCTCCTACGCACCTAGATTTCTCCTATTTTCGTCTTCCTCTTTTGTTACCTTGCCTTGCCTTTTCGTTTAAGGATGATAGTATTCGTTGTTTCCCCGCTTATCTCTGGCTACCGAGAATTTTTTTTTTCTTGTTAAACCAACATTCGCGGCCGTTTCCCAAAGTCACACAGTCCATCCTTTGCCCATTTCCTTTTCTTACTCAGGCATTTTAAACAGAGCGTTGTACGTGTAAAGCCCCACGATACTGACAGCAAGCAAAAGTCACCGAGCATGAGTTACGTCCCAGGTCTACCTCCTTTTCTCCCGCTTTAATCTGTCCCTACCATCACCCCTCGTTCTGCAGTCTTTTTTGTAGTATTCATTGTCGTTCTTTTCCTCAAACATAACAACCTTATTATCCTATGGTCCTTCAAAACCCTCCTTTATATAACCATTCCGGGCACCTTCCGTTCGAGTCCTGTCCCCCCATCTGACGATACTCTTAGCAACATGCCTACACTCTTCGTTGGAGCGATCAGTCGTCGCTTTGTGGGGGGACCATACAGCCATCTTCAACTGAACTCCCTTAAGAGCCCGCGCTACCACTCATATGCCTTTGCCATTTAACAACTCAACGGGCAGTCCACCCCCACTTATCGTTCTGTCGTCCCCTATTACGTTCCCATCTTTGTATCCACCCGTCCTCTCCCCCACGGCGTATTACTGTCAGTAGAACTGGTACAATAGATGTGTCGACTAAAGTCCCGCCCCGGGCCCCACGCCGTTCTGAACTTACCCCGTCGCAAAACCGATGTCCCTATATAGGCCCCTCCATTGTTTCATACACCTTACGTCCTTCTACATTATGGCATCATTATACACGTTTCTAGCATGACCCTAAACTCGCACTTGCCGATCCGGACAAGGCTCCCTTTTTGTTCGTGCGCTCAGACTTAGGCCCACCGATCATAGTTACTATCGTCGGCTAACCCTATCTTGCTTGCTTACCAGATCACACGTTGCTTTTTCTTTTACGCGCCGTCCTAAATGTGACTCCCCCCCCCACCCCCCCCCCAACCCTCTCCCTGGGGTGATAGTCATTTATAGTGAAACCTAGAAGAAGGGTCTCGTAGCCGTACCTGTTTTACCTCTCGGTGTAGAACGTCTTTCTCTCCCCCTCTTCACGTTTTTGTTTTTTAAACTACCCGGGCTGTAGGATCGACTTAATCCTCCTGATACGTGTTTTCTTCTTAACCTGGAAAAGACCATAAGTCTGCCGCGTCACATCTACGATAACTACATCCTGGCTCTACGATCAGTTAACGGTACCACCTCTTCTTTTTCCTGCCTGCTATCTCGACAGGTTATATACCTTCTCCCCTGACACTATTGACAACGACCCTTTAGATGACTCCATATTCACTAGGCTACGAGGTCCACTCGCTAAAAAAACCAACTGATTGATACCAGCCCTTCCCCTTCTCTCCCCCTCGTCACCCCATAGAAATTTACCAGTCTTTGAGACAGGTTGTCCTTTTGATGACAGGGATTAATTTCCCGACTCTCTATTGCATCACGTGCGTATGAGGATTCATCCCATCCCCTGAGCTAACAGAACACTTACCACCTTCACCTCTTTCATACCCTTTATTAGCTTTCGTTGAGGCTGAACCTGCCCCTTCCCCGACTTTTCCCACCTGAGAGATACAGGACGACCCTTCAGGGACTTATTCGTCACAATACGTTCCATTCGAGCCAAGTTCGAAATGTTCACGTCTTTACTATCCGGCGACATATTTGGTTCCGACAAAGAGTTCCTTCTGCGGCCGAGGCCTTTCTCTTTTTCTGGTGCGTTTTTTTTTCATTCGTCTGGTTGTTTTTGCGGATGCCTTGTACAATGACTACTGAATGTTGTTAACAAAGGACTGCGCAGTTAACGCCAACTCTTCTCGAGCTCCAGCAGTAAGGAAGGCCCAATCAGCCACACAACGACCCGCCTTTATCTGCACCTTCAGGCAACGATTTAAAGATCGATCCCTCCTGAGGCTGCCGGCTCAAGGCAATCTACGCCTCCCCGAGAATTTCTTTCTCCCCCTCGCATCCTATTTGACCTGCAGTGGGTGTCTTCCTTATTACTTAATGCCCTACCCTTCTGATCGCTGCCGATCGGACTCGCTAATTTCCCCACAACTGAATGTTTGTACCCCATCCGGAAGAGACCGTATCAAGCCACCTGACTCTTATAAGGAACACTAGCACCCCACCTTTGTTCCTTTTCCATGATTTATCCCCCCCTCCCCCACTCACTTCTCCTTTTTATCTTCTACTTGGTTACTTTCGTGGGAATCTGAGATAACATCCTTTTTCTGTATCCCCACACTCTATCTTATACCATACGGTTATACCCTTATATGTTAACCGTCCTGCTCCGAGAAGTCCCTATGCCTCTTTCTTCTATACTCGAGTTTCCTTCCCTTTTTTGTTCCTGCTGGTTTTGAGAGAGAAGCTATAATTTTTTTCGGCCTACTCATTGTTCCCCACTCTCCCCTCGTCGGTCTAATTTTCAACCAGCGAAATGAAATAAGTTGCCTTCCCTTCTGCTGCTCAGGATAAAACTCTTTCTTGATAGTAAGTCGTTCTTGCGTTCTTCAGAGAGGTACCTCCATGATAAGTTGCACTGTCATCAGCCTGCCCCTCGACGCGAAGGAGATGAACTTCTCCATGATCACTCTTTCATTCAAGTCCCGCAAGCGCCGCCTTCCACTTCGAAACTGATAGCCACCGTTCTAACTTCGAGCAGGAACCAATGTGCCTATTTCCTTTACCATCTCAGTTATATCCCCTAATTTCCCCCTCTGAGGGAGATTTCCTTTCCCCTACCCCCCTCCCCGCTTGTTCCTCGACGTTTGATAGTCCCCAAATATACCCGCCTTATTCCTGTACCGATTTCCTACTTTCGAAAAAACGTATTGTGCCTCCCTCCCCAGAGGTAGGGTTAAAGATTTGACTCAAGAGAAGTGTTCTGAAGCTATCCTCCAGATACCCTGCCTTCCCTTCTTTTTGTCTATATATTCCTGTATACTTCCTGAGTCACTTTTCTTTCCCCACAAGACTAATTGCGCAGGTAGAAGTTAACCGACCTCCTCGTCTTCGACCGAGCGATCTGAAACACTCAATCCTAGAGAATGATTTAGACGAACGAGGCGCAGGCTATTCTAACTCAAGAGTACATTTTGATTATCGGGAGGCTACGATCTTTCCATGAGGATCCTTTTGACACTCCTATTTGTGTACAGGTCCTTCCAAGGCTTCCTTGTGAGCCTTTTCTTCAAAAGATAACAAAAGGGCAATGGTTGGGTCTCGTGTCAGATTTCATTGGCATCACATGCCGGCAAACGCCTACTCCTGCACGTGTCCTGGATATAAATATGCGAATCTGATCTTCCGTCCCTGTGTTATTCCGATGTTTTTTTTCCTTTTATTCTGATGCCTCCACGAAGACAGTGCTTATACAACAGTCTCGCGCTCTTGTGTGATCCTTATTTTCTTGGGCTTTCACCACCATGGGGACAGTTAGAGCTTCGTCCTGGCCCACCTTTTTTCCACGTTACGTACATGTTGCTACGAGAAGTTGCGCGGCCTCTTATCGGGCCAGAGTAGCCCTGCCTTACCCCCCCAGCGATGAGGGATTTCCTAGGAAGTTTACATCCCTTACCCCGTTTCTGTTAAATGATTTGTTAACAGGCTTTTATCTTTCCTTCTTGTTTTACGAGAAGTTTTGAATTAGAAGCCAGCCGTCTTCAGCCTGTTATGTCTCCTCCCCGACTTTGTTTCCGGTGAGAGCTGAAACGCATGTCAGCTCGTCCCCACACTTCCCCGACTTCGCTTGTCGGATTGAGGGCGCCTGCACTCTTCGTCTAGATTAACGGCCGTTAACCAGGGCGTCCGAGCTTTTGTCAGACGCCCCGTCTATTAACTCCTTTGGCTTCAGAGAAGCTTCTCCTTCAAAGGTGGGCCTTCTCTTGACTTACCTTTCTCTACCAGCTCACACTGTGCCAAAGATTAAATGTTGAGCTTCACGCGCTTTACTCGAATGTCCTTGCACAGGATGGCAAATGTCTCTAGTGTATGTGTACAACCTTACCTTCTCTATATATCTACCCGTTCGTTGATTTGGATAGCTCTCAACCTTCTTCAAACTTGATCACAGTAGGTACTCTTCTTTCCGGCTTACACTCGCTGAATCCGTCTGTCGCGAAACCATCACCCCCTACCGTTATCTAGCCCAGTGTTTTTCTTATATTACACTCCCGCGACTACTACTGTGTAACCAACAAGCCGTTACAGAGTACTATACCCACGCTTTACCCCAGAAGTTATATATCTGGCCCAGACTCCGTGTTCCCTTGGCTGTTTCCTTTATCAAGCGCTGAAAGAAGATACATAAGTTCCGCGCCCCTCAGACTATCCCTAGCTACCGATACGCCGTCGGTTCTCCGGAACGCAGACCCCGTCATAACCCGCGAAGAGTCCTAAGTTACCTGCCTTCTTTACTCAGCCTAGGGGCCTTACAGCCCGATCCTTCCCCGTCATTGCTTTCTCCCATTTATAGAGTTGCGGCTAAAGCTGTCGACTTTTTACCTTGCAAGGCTCATGAGAGTATCTAGGGCTTAAAGTGATGGTTCCCACGTTTCTCAGACAGGCGGCTATTTAAGCGCTGTTGACTAACTTAACATGTTTTCAGATCACCCCTTTTTTTATATTACCTTGCCCCCTCTCTTTTCACACGAAATATTCTAAAGATTCCGGTCCCCCCTTTTCACCACGCTACCCCCCTTTTTCTCCATTTTCTCTGAGCAACTAACACGCCCCGTTTAGGGCGACCTAAGTTCTAAAATCAGCACGCCTCCTTCTCTGCCTATTCTTCCCCGCGCTGCCAGAGAAGCTCCTTAAGAAGGCCCCCTTCCCTCACTTGGGCGCATAAGTGTGCAGTCTCATCCAGTCTAATCCCCTCCAATATACACGTATTTTACTGGCTCTTCTCCACACGACTGTAGCTACAGACCCTGGTAGTATTCCCTCCATGAGTCAGGCTAAGGCATCTACCTCCGCTCCATCTCTTGCATATCTCTAGCCTTGTTTCTACTCATTTCCCCTCCTCGAGTGGAACATCCGACAGAGCCCGTACTATATCCCTCGACTCTTGCTACAGTTATTTTAAGACCACGTCAACGCCTGCACAAGCACAGTTTTATGCAGAGAAGGCCTCTCGTTTCTGTACCCATCTCCTTTTGACCTCCCATGTCCGAATGTTATTAAAGTTACTTCCCTAACGATGCTTACTCCTCATATTCCTCCTCTTAGGAGAGTTATTACCAGCCCAGATTTCATCGGTTTTTCTTTTTAGCCCATCGGCTTACTTACCGAGCTTTCTGATTCGTGACCCCACGTGCAAGAGAAACAGTATCTTAGCTCGTGTACTTGGCCCAATTCTCAGCCTAAAGTGTGCCTCTCTCCGATATATATAAGGTCTACAACTTGAAGAGTTTATCTTACCTGTCTCATGTTTATCACAAGAATCGATGATACTTGGCGTCAGAGCGTCGACCTTACCCCTGCTCCCTGCCCTTCCCTCGGAGGATGTTTGAAGTGTAACGAACTACTACGTCAGTCTATTGTCGCAATCGAAGTCCCCAAATTGTCACAGGTCTCGATCTCGCCACGTCCCGCCTGTGGATTTGTTTCGAGACCTGCCCTGAGTCTTTCTTGAACTTCTCTGTTCAGTCCTCACACTACGGACTTTACACCTTCCTCTTTTTTCCCCCCCTCGAAGCCCCTACCCC
>Ga0179591_1314660_pt1 | contig 19514 bp, 23 predicted proteins | sample CZOMad2_1_08_16f_FD_182891 | JGI IMG/M metagenome (GOLD analysis project Ga0179591, IMG submission 182891) | Vadose zone soil fungal communities from Angelo Coast Range Reserve, California, USA - CZOMad2_1_08_16fungal (PacBio error correction) | ecosystem: Environmental > Terrestrial > Soil >... | reverse complement strand
CTTTATTCGAAGATTAGCTTATATCTCTATTTCTCTGGCACGATGATCATTATCCCCTAAGCATAAAGAAGTCTCGTCCAAACCCACAGACAGAATAATAAGGTCTTCTTACTTAGGACCCTCACTTTTGTACCTTTGCAATACTACTTTCATTTATCCGTCACACTACGTACCTGTCCCCCTGCTTTCCACTGACATATCCCCTATTGATCTCCCTTGCCCAAAAAAATTGGATTTACCAGCCCTCCCCCCCCCAAGATAGTGAGTACATCTCCCGTTCACCCAGATCTTTTTTTCAGGCCCCATCACGGATACTATTGGCTACTTCACTTTCGTATCATAGCTCTCCCCCTGCGTTCCCCTCTCGCTCCCTCCCCTAAAGCGATTGTGTTTTTGAGGTAAAGACTGTTATCTAACGTCTATGAAAGTCCTCCTTCTCGATTGTCCCGTACTCGCATTTTCTCTTTCTTTGAACGCCCTAGCACAACTCCTTTGAGAACCTGCTGAATTTTCGCATTATCTCTCTTGGAACCCCCTCCTTTTTTCTTTTAGCATGACACAGTGTCTAATCCAAGGGTATTCAAAACCCTCTTACATATTGACACCCTACAGGTTTCGTTTCTGTTTGTTTTTGCAGAAGTTCCAAATCCCTCACACATATAATCTCTGAATTTCACCCACTCACTGCAGTTCTAGCCCGACCCGAATTAATAGGCAACGCCTAATTCAGGCACCCTTTTTTTGTCATGCAGTCATCGCTTCCAACAGATTTCTCCCTGTTTCCCAAGTCCCCCATAGCGGCGCTCGAAAATCAACTCCCTGTAGTACTTTTGCCTGAACCACTATTTATTCAGCTCCGTCTGACGACTACTTCCCCCCTTGATATAGGAATTTTTGTATTGACCAAAGGAACGAATTCATGTGCCCTAATATGGCAGAAATGCAGTCTCTCCCCTTCCCTGCCTTCGACGAACGCTTACTTAGTCCTTTCCTGCCATCTTCCGCTCCTGTCCCTGTTATACCCCCCCCCCCCTTCTTTTTCCTCGTCCCCGATCACAGAGAAGATCCTTTCCCCCCGGTGAATGTCGCCGGCCATGTCGCGCCTGTTCGTGGCACTACCCAATTCTAAGCTATTCGTCACCGACTCTATGATATAGTCCTTTCAGACTCAGTTTGTATTGGTAGAAATTCCCCGAATTCTCTCCTCAAGAAAAGCTCCCCGTCTTCAAACAATTTTTTTCAATTAGTTTCCCCCCTCCTCCCTCTTCCGATCTCCATCGGCTTCATAGTTTGAAACACTCCCTCATAAGACCCCGTAGTGCCTAGACCGGATTACTCTTTAGCTCCTCGAAAAAGGGCTTATTGTATAACAATTAATAAGACCCGTGCCACTCCTTTTTTCACTCTAGAGTTTCCCCCATTGGCTAGCGATCAGACGGGTGTCTCGCCGCAGCTGCTCTTATCGGTTACTCTCCCCATTCGGTTAACTTTAATTACACTAATGACAGAACTTTAAAGAGTGGCCTCGAAGTCCAATTAGTAAATCCAGACGGTCCCTTACCTTCTTTAGCGTACCATTCCCCCCCCCGTTCCCCCCCCCCCCCCAGGCACCATTTCACCTATTTAAAAGATATGAACACAGTAAACTTCTCTGATTCCCCCATGCGTTTCTAAACTAATGATACAAGAAATCTTTTCAGTTCCCGAAACCCCTGTTAAGCAATGTCCCAAAGACTTGTTTAATAACCGAAAAGTAGGTGTGACGTACTGACTTTTTATCCCCGCTATCCGCCCCATGAGACATCTGGCCGCCGTCCACTCTCCGAGTGACCCTAAGTAAGGATCCCCCGAAAGTTCTCCCCCTCGACCCACAACCACTCAAGGAACACGAAGGCGGATTCATCGGAACACCTCCTCGCCACTCTGGAATAGACTAGATAAAACAGCACATGTCCTTTTCCTTTTTTTTGGTATACGCAACCATTTAATTGATCCCGCCCACGCCAGCCTTTCCCTCCATGCCGATTGCACCAAACAGTTGTCGGTAAGAAATTCAGACCCCCCCCTTCGGTCCCAACCACCGTTCCATCGCCAGGTCCATTGTAGCCAACCTATTTACCGCGAACCAATGAAATCCCCCCCCCCCCCGCGGATTCCCATTAGCCAGTTTGAGTTCTATGTAGGATTGCGCATAATTAACTTTCTTACGTATTGCACGTGTCTCAAACCGCTGTCAAGCCCCTTATGCTGCTAGGTTTTTTTTTTTCACGTCAAGATTAATAAATCCCGTCGTATATTTCCCTTAGAAACGGATCGACAAAACACTCTCCCACCCGCCCAACCTACCACCGCGCTTCATTCTCTTCTGTAAACTACCTCTTTTTAGCAGTGCCTTCTCCCCCACGCAATAGCTCCCTCCCCGCAAATCAGTTTTGCACGTGCCGTAATGAGCTTCTCACTGGGTGTTGGATTCCCCCACGTGAATGAAGGACTTACCCTCAGTCCTTCGGTCGAGAGCCTGCGGGCGGTCTCAAGGACATTTCCCCCGGTCACCTCCGACGTTATTTGTTTTCCCTTGACCCGGAAAGAAAACACACACATGTTTCTTTCGAACGTTCAAGTCATTCACGTGTCCTGACCTTTTTTTTTACAGATCTTTCTTTCATTTTCTCCGGGCGCCGTCGTACCCTTTTTTATCTAGTTTCTCCACGCCCCGGTCATCTGCCGAAGAGAGGAAAGTAGTATGCACAAATTGCCTCTCGCTCCTCCTTTTTGCCAGCAGTAAACTGGTGCTCAAAGATTTCATTGACTTCTACCTACCTCCTGATAATCCTAAATCTAAAGCACTGTCAAGACCGCACGTTCTTCATTCTGAGCTTTTACGCGGGATCGAAAAACGTAGACAACCCACTGGTAACAAGCAATCAACTTTTTTTTCTAGTTTCCGTCGCGACTATCGTCCCCCCAAAAGACCCCTCTCCTTCTCCGTCGACCCCGAACCAGCAGTTCTACTCCGTCCCTTTCCTAGAGCTATTTAATCATATTTCCCAATAAAAATCTATGTTTTTTGAGAGTTCCCAATTCCTTTATCCCTTCGACCAGCCTTTTGCGTCCATGTCGGCCGGATTAAAGTCGAATTTTCTTAGTGGCCGCCCCACCAGAAACCTGCATCGCCGTTTTCCCACTCTTCTTTTCCCTTCTCCTACATTATACTGTTTCCACAGCAAAGATTGCCAAACCTCCTTCCTTCATGAGGTGTAGGTTCCTTCTTGAAAGTTTTCTTCAGTACTTCGCTTGTCAATGTCTACGCTTTTCGCCCCCCGTTTTCTGGCATCTTCTCCGTTCCCCATTTCCCGACGACTCGTTTTCCCATGTAAAAATTCATCCGTGTTTCCTCTTGCTGGAACCCCCCCCTTTGTGTCTCCGAGCCCACCCTGCCATCATGACGACGAAATTTTTTTTTTGTCCCCGGTCGGGAACCCCCCCCCAACCTTCTTACGACAAATACTTGTTATTTAAGTCGACTTGTTCTGTTTTTAGACTTCGTTCCTAAAAGCAACCCCCCCTGACAACATCTAGAATGCTGTGTACTTGAGCCAATTTTCAGACCCCCCCCCAGCAAGTATAAATTGGACGAGAGGTTCAAACTAATCATAAAATGCCATCCCCGCTCCGCCTTTTCACCTCCCCCCTCCCGCGCCAGGTTCTTTTGGAATGCAGCCCCCCTATGCATTTGCCGCGTTTGCTCCTTCCACTTTTCACCGTGCTCCCTGAGAAGAAATTTAATCTCAATTTTGATAGGATACCCCCGGTTCCCCCGGTGTACTCTTATACAATCTCTCGTATCTGAATTCTATTTTCATGAGCTAGCCGACCGGTCTAACCTCGTTCCCTGTATCACCCGCAGCACTTGACCCCCTGCCCCGTTTTTTCGTGAAATAAATCACACTCGACCATCCGGAGTACAATGCGCCGCGAAATTGTCCCTGGCTTGTCAGTCCGATATTTCCCGCTCATGAGCCAGCGTCGCCCTGATTCAGCTCTTTCTCTTGCCGCAAGTTCGTTCTCCCCTGTAGTTAAAATTCCCCGGACAATTATAGACCCCTCCTCCCCATAGTTTGAATCCGTTCTCCGTATTTCTACCAGAAAAATAGACTCTGAAAAAGAAAAGTATGAAGCATTTCGCTGATTAGCAAAAGCGAATCCCTCTTCGCAAGCTCAGCGTCTTCATCTGTTAATCAACCCTCCTTTCAATAAGGTTAGCCGACATTCCTGCTCCCTCCAAACGCTTCCGTCTTAATGATGGAAGATGAAAGTCTCGGAAAACCCCGTCCCCCCGCCAAATTTCTTCCGCGTATACTCAGGAATTTGCAAGCCCTTTGTCTCTTCGTCCGAAAGTTCTGATCCCAGTGAATTTTGAACAATTGGCGAATAGTCACAGACTTGCGACTAGATCGCCCTGACCGTATCTTACGTTCATAGGACGCAAATAGAACTTGCCTCGAGGATTTTTTTTTTTTGTTTTGGTTTTTTTTTTTTTTTTGAGAGTGGCAGTGTTGGGGGGACCCTGTGTGTATGTGTTTTTCGTTGGTGTTTTTTTTTTTTTTTTTAGTCTTTTGTGGGTGCTCAGTTCGAAGGAGAAAGAGTCAAGTTTATTAGTAGATCCCCCTCTTACTTGACTCCTTCCACCAACGACTGACGGTATCTCAACCCTAGAATCAGGACCCATGATCCGCGAGACTCACCTCCACCCAGTCCTGTCCCTCTGTTTCTCCGTCCCTCCCCCTGTTCTTCATGCAGATCTACTGCTCACGCCTAGTTTCCTCAAGAAGCAAAGTAACTCTTTCCCCGCCACTTCACCCAAATGTTCTTTCTTTCAACCCACCACTCGCCCCGGAGGAATGTACCCACTAGGCCCGTCTGCAGAATAGGACTAGTTTTCCGGTTAAAACTCCTCGAAGAGTACATCCGAATCCCGCCAATGATCGCCCTGCATAAACTCCATCGTCCCCCCCTTTACATACGTCTCTCTCCTTCCCTCGTAGAACCCCCTGAAGGTCGCCTCATGACTTTTTGACCGTTCCTCCCTAAGACGGTCGTAGCGAATCTTTTTTGCGATCGCCCTACTGTCCCTCGCCCTTCGCAGCCGCCCTGACCTGGCATTCCCTCCCCGAAAGATCCTTCCGTTAGAGAACATTAATATTTTGCTTCCTCTTTCGACTCTTTTTTTTTTTTTTTTTTTTTCTCAACAGCATATAAGCTATCCTCTTTTTTGGTTTAGGATTTGACATAACCCCCTCAGAAGCCTATCGTTTTTCTCCCATTCCTCACGAATTCAGAAACCAAGTTCTCTCTCCACTGTGGTCTCGCCTTCGGCAGTCTTTTTTTTTTTTTTTTTTGTTTTTTTGGCCCTTCGGGATGAGTCCTTCAAATAAACGTACTCCCCTATGATTATAGCCCAACCTCTCCCTCCCCCCGTACTCTCCTTGCACTCTGTAGAGATGACCCTCGTCTCCCGCCAACAACCTTCCCTTCTTGTCCCTCTGTCTGCTATCTAAACCCCTTAATTTAAAATACATGTCTGCTGAAAGGTCTGAATAAAATTCGCCGCACTGCCCCCTTTGCAAAGATTTAGTTTTATCCCACGTTCAAAATCTTACACTTGAATTCAAGTAATCCGAACGCTAAGGCTATTCTCGCCAGCCGACCGCTCCCTTACAAGAAACCCAACCCCCTGCGTCGACCCTTTAAGAGAAAATGGACCCGTCATCTCCCTGCTTTCATCAGTACCATCGCAACATACTCCTATCGTCCCCGCCTCCGTCGCCAGGACCACCGCCGTTTTTTTTCTGGTGACGGGACCCCAACAGCTTCAAGTAGTTTTCAAACACAAGATCTAGCGAATGAATCGTAGCCCCCCTCGCTCTTGCCATTTTTTTTACTTTTATACCATAGACTAGCTACCAACCTCATACACTTCTCTTTACTTCAGAAGTAAAGGTCCCATAAAAACCTCATAAGTCGTGGTTCCCAACCTTTCCCCCATAACACCTTTTAATATATCATACGGCACGCTCCCTCTATTTTTCTCCCATTCTTACGACTCCTACATCTTTATAAGTAACCCCCGATTGGATCTCTCTTATAATTCAGGTTCATCACTTCGAGCGATTCTCTCTTTTCATGCCTCATCCCCCGGTATGCTGCCACCTTGAATCTTCTTCCCCCGCCCCTGTACTAGAGTTTCTGCATTTAGTTACAACCTGCAGAAACACCTTACTCCTATGCCCCTCCCGCCTGTTCAGCGCAAGACCTTTTTACGACGACCCCTTCCCTCTTCGATTAGGTGCCAAATAACGAAAAATTTAGGCTCCCCCTACTCCTGCAACAACCGAGTTGTGGTTAGTCTACTTGTCGTCTTCCCCCGGTGCTTCCCAAATTAGTCATCTTTTTAGAAATGTATTTCACGGATTACGCTGACTCGAAGTCATCTTTCCCTCAACGTACCCCTTTGTAATGCAGATCTTTACTCTGGGATTTTCCCGATACGGATGACAATCCGAACTCCATTTGCTCTTCCTTGAATAAGTTATACCTCTTCTTCCTGACATCAAGACTAATGTTAACCCGGATCTTTTATCGCGCTAATGGCACCAACAGAATTTTCATGACGCAGAATTCCAATGCTATCAAGTTTTTATGTCAAAAAAGTTGTCGAACTGCACCAGATTCGTCACACTCTCCTTTAGTATGAGATTTTTCCCTCCCCTTTACATCCCTTTTTCATCGAGCGAGTTTTAAGGAGTCGTGTGGCAGCGAACCATCGTCGTCACTCTCCATGTTAGATAGATATTTCCTCTCACCTTCCCTTCCCCTTCGCATAAGAAGAACACACCCCCCAGAAAGACTTTATTTTTTTTTTTTGCAAATTTTCAAATTTCTTCATTTCGTCAGGAAACCTTGCCAGAGATCTCGCACGCTTTAATTCCGAGCCCTCTATGCAACTGTCTTAGGTAGCTCCTTTTGAGTCATTCCTCCATTTCCTTCCTTCGTCCGAAAACCACGAGGAATGTTTTATCTTTTTGGTACCCCCCCCCCCCCCCCCCCCCTTTAAATTCCCTTTTTCCAGGGCACTCACTTCATCTACACAGATCTCGCGCAGATGAGTTTTTGCTCCTCTTCCTTCTTAAGCTTCCTCCCCTCAGCCCTAATTGAGTAGGAGTTTTGCACAAGCCTCCGGAAGTAACCTTCTCCTTTCATCTAGAAGAATTTTAACAAGCATGGGCAGACTAATCACAAATTGTGACTCCTCACCATTTTGAGATCCTTTTTTCTTCCTCCCGACGTATGTGGGTCCCCCCCAAGTTCATTGGACCCAATGAAAGACCTTTTCCGTCTCCATGCCGACACGTATCTAGAGTCCTGTGAAGCCGATCATCCCCGTCCGCAAAATGATGTCTCCATGCCCATTAATGTGACTTGAAGTTTATTCCCAGATAAGTCAAACTGCTCCTTACAAGCTGAGTCTCCCAAGAAAAACTCCTTTTGATACCTTGCCTTCGATACAGTCTTTTTTTCCTTTCTCTGCGTAAGCTCTATTTTTTACGAGTACAGTATTTTCGAACTAAGTTTCTTTCTCCTATATGTTTCTTTTTCATCTTCGCGATTAACGCCTTTTTACTGCTGTCCAGTTCAGCACTGATTGTAATAATTGGAATGGAGTGGTCCCCCTCACCCATACTTTCCGAAGCACTCTTCCCATATTCTTCTACACTTGCCAAATTCCCAGAGCTTCTCCCGGTGTGAGTCAATACCCTTCGATAAGATACCCCAGACCCTTTTGAACCCTCAATTATTAGTACCAACCCCTTTCCTGTAGTTTTGTTGACGGTGTCTTTAGCTCTGAAACCCAAGATCAGCCCTCCAGAAAACACTTCCCCCCTTCCCCAGTTGTCGAAAAAGATAGGAAACCATGTAAGTTTTTATCAAGAACCCCCCCCCCTCCGATTTTTTTCTGAGCTCATCGGCTACCCCTCGATTTACAGGAAGAACCCCCACGACGACAACCGTTGCTAAGGCAGGAAGCATTTTCGACCCTAATCTTACCAATTCCAGGAAGAGAGAGACGATAATTTGTAAAGCCCGTTAGACCTTTTCATACTAAGACCCTCCCTCCCCGCTACCTCGATCAACTACCACAACGCATATCCTCTCGTTTCCAGACTCCCCTCCTCCCCCTCTCGTTTTCCATCTTTGAAAGAGACCCACCGACATAGATTTTCTGTTAAGATTTATTTTCCCACTCACCAGCGACCCTTCATTCGCACCCCCTATTCTCTCACCTGCGGTATAAGTCCAGATTCTCCCGCCGCCCGTTCTTCATTTGCCTTTTCTCTTATTTCCTCACCCACATCATCACCAGAGAAAAACGAAACTACGCAGACGTTCCTTCATGCCTAACGCGAGTCCCTTAGTTTCTTTTTTTTTTCGTCGCCCACGCCAACACATCAAAATTAAACCTCCCCCTTGATGTTGACTGGCGCATGCTGCTTTGGATACGGGTGATCGTGCAACTCAGTAACTTCTTCCCCGTCCGCTAGAGTTTAGAGAGGAGGTTTTTACCCCTGTAACGAGGACTCCCGGTTAAGCAGCATTCCCTCTTTCCGTTTGCGTTACTACGCCCGCAACTTACCCATGACGTTTTCTGACAGACCTACCCTAAACCCCCCCCAATACTTATTACTTTGTCCCCTCCCATTTTATAAAGAAACTAGTAGAATTCGTAAGAAGGAGCTGGATTTACCACCTCGTCCGTTTTTCCCAAAGCTCTCTAGGACCGACCGTTCCGTGCGTAATCAGCTAATTATCCTATCTCCCCCCTGATTTTCCCCTTCTGCAAAAGCCGAGTAGTAGGCACGGAGAAAAAGAATAATGACAATAAGCATTCTTTCCTCTATACTCCCCCTACGCACAGCGCTCCTTCTTTCTGATGGAGAAAAGGGGCGCAGATCCTTTTATCATCCTTCCCCCCCCTTTCACGTGAGTCCCCCTGTGAAGTGAAAAAGAGGAACGTGTTCAAAAAAAGATTGAAGATCATGATCAAATTCCAACCTCCTCCTTAATTTCCATTGACCCAGACAGTTCTTCAGCCAACTTTTTTTTGAGACATCTGTTGACAAGAATCCTCTCCTTCTCTCTCACGTCTTTTTTAGGTTAAGTATCCAGTATTTTTCTCCAAGATAATAAAGCAAACGATTTACCCTCCCTAGAGTGATCTCTATTATGTAAGTTTCTTTTGCGTACTGTCAATGAATCTTTTTTTTTTTTTTCCTAGCCCCTATCGCCCTGGTTGACCCCAACGCACTCTGCGACATTAATTCCTCCTGTGTTATTTCTTCTTGAAGCACTCAAAAAGAAAACCCCCCCACTCCGTTCTTCATGTTCTTTTTCCCTGACAGAGTGAAATATTTTGCGTCTTCTCAGATCAATTCTCTCGTTACGCCCGTCTTTCCCCTGTTCTTTACTTGGACTCTTCTCGAATTAAGAATCATGCAAAATAACGGTCCCCCTTTTCCATAGCGTCTGTCACACCCGATGTTCGGTCTCCTTCCTCTTCCAATGCAAATTAAGATTCTTTTCTATCACATAGACTGACAATTAATTAAGTTCTCTTATACATAGTTGTGAGTCGCATTCGTTTCATTCCAACTACAAAATAAATAGTCAATGAAATTGCTCCCCCCCCAGCCCACCCACCCCCCCCCCCCCCCCCCCCCCAAAAGAAACCCCCCCACCCTCCACGAAAACACAAAACCCCCAGAACGACCCCCCCCCCCCCCCTCACATCCCTAAAACCCAACCAACCCCCCCCACCACCCTACCCCCCCCACCCACACAAAAAAAACAAGTACCCAAACGGCCACCCCCCCCCCCCAACCAACCCCCTCCCCCCCCCCCCCCCCCCCCCCCCCCCCCCCCTACCCACCATCCCCCCCCCCACAACACCCACAAAAACCAACAAAACCCCCAAACAGACAACCCCTTCCCCCCCCCCCACCCCCCCCCCCCCCCCCCCCCCCCCCCCCCCCCCCCCCCCCCCCCCCCCCCCATCATCTCCGTGTAAAGCGTCCCCCCCCGCCCCCCTCCATCTATAAAAGAGAGTCCCCTAGGAATCTTTATCCGTTTCAATGACATTCACGACCAACCTTTTCCCCGCCCAGCGCGAGCACTCACCCGTACAAAATCCTCTTGTTTTTGCACACATCTCTGGTCAGACTCCCCCCTTGATGTTGCGTAACCGACTAACCTGACGTAATTTGCAGGTGTGATAACCCTTTCTTATGAAATTCATTTGTATACTCCCCGTCTTAAGTCGATTCAGCTGAGCGGTTAACATATGTTCCCACCCGTCTCCCCCTTCTACTTTTCTTGACATTTTCCTTGCCCACAACACCTTCCCGACAAGACAGACCTCTCTCTTTTTTTTTTTTTTAATTATGCGAACCGCGAAATTGCAATTTCACGGAGAGAGGTTTTTTTTTTCGGGCTGTTTATTCCAGTCCCCGCCTAGCTTTCTCCGCCCGTAGCGTTTTTGCGAAGTTAAGGACTATCCCGAGGTCAAACGCTCCTTATCGACTCGCACCCTTTTTACGTCTTGAAATTGCAGTCCTCTTCTTAAATGAAAAGCTGAATTGATTTGCTTTTTTCCTCCTTTTTTAAGCAATTTCCGATGCCTCCTTAAAGTACTCGACTAATAATTTTTAGTCATTTGAGCTCCTCTTGCAACCGCCTGGAAGCGGCCATCTTCTCCAGATCGGAACGAGCAGAGCCCCCCCCCACCCCGAACAAATCACCGCTGCCTTCGCGAGGAGCATATGAAACCAAACGGGTTTTTTTTTTTAATGTGTTTCTGTTGTTTTTTTTTCGTTTGAGCGTGGAAGGGGGAGGGGCGTTGGTTTGGGGTAGAGGAGACTTTTTTTTTTGTTTTTTTTTTCTATTTCCTTTTTCGTCTCGCGCGCTTTATTTTTTCTGTGGGATCAACCCTAATTACATGCGTTTTTTTTTTTTTGTTTCCTTTTGTTTTTTTGGGGGATTGGTTTGTTTTTCTTTTGCTAAATTTAAGCGCGATTTTTCCCCCCCCAATTTTATGTGTTATCTGTCCCGACGCGCGCTGCCTACACTAAACATTTCCCTCAATGGGCCAACGAATGTAGAACTGGCGTTACGCCCCCAGTCTTTGCCACGATGAATATTCTCCTAGCTCAACATCATTTGACAGTCCCAGGCGAAGTTCTCCTTAGTCCAGAGTGACAGACGTCCTTTTTCCCAACAAAGCTAGTCCAAGACTACGCTGCAAAACTGCACTGCACAGCTACTCTGACCAGCCCCATAATCCCATTTAGCGAAGAAACATTTCGCCTAGCTTTTTCCCTTTTGAGCAGCATCCTGCCGCCAAAGTCACTTTAGCCAGCCTGGAAAGAGGACGAACGCCTTTTACGGAGCGAACTGGCCGCCTGTTTAAAGGCCCGTCTTTCAAATCCTTTTTCCCTGATGACTTTTTAAAACCCTTGCCCGATTAGTACGGCGGCGGATTTTTCCTTCTGACGGATTTCTTTTTTTTAACCGCCTTTCGTCATTCTATAGAGGTCATTCCTGCCCCCCCTTTAGAACCCCCGAATTTCTCCCTAGCCCCAGACGCCATACGCTCGGACCCTGTCTACCCTGACGATATCTGCTCAAACTCCAATTAAACATCCCAAGCCAATTTATGACTGGTCCTTGCTACCTCGAAGAGCATCCTCTTCGCGATATCTATGACAACCCTCCCATCTCAGTTCTCATTCCCATCCTCAATGCCATGAATACAGTTCACAGTTAAAGAGTATCATGTCCGAACCCTGCAGCTTCTTAATTAGTAGACCTGATCCTCACCCTTCTCAAAGAACTTCATCACCTTCTTTCCATCAATAACGCATATACTATAAATTTCTCCCGTCGACGACCGTATCAGAACCTGGTTCACAAGGCACTCTCACACAAGTTTTTCCTTCTAGATCGGCCATGGAGGCTCTTCTTTCCTTACTCCCGAATAGAAAACAAGGACTGTATACGAAGCAGCAAACAGCGAATTCCACTGATTCCTGTCCTCCTTGCCCCCCTCCCACACCTTCTCCGGCCATGCAGGAGACGCGTTTTTTTCTACACAACTGTATACCAACCTGAAGTAATCGAGCTTTTTCTCTTCCTGCCCTTCTACATTTTAGTTGACAGAAGACACTTTTCACCTCTCCACTGCAGATACGTCAAGGTTTCACCGCGAGTGTTAGGCAAATATGCCGATACTCCCATTAAAAAGAAAATGAAACCGAATTTTTCTTTTTATGGCTTTTTTTCCCCGTAGATCGTTAACGAGATCATGTACCTCGCCACCTCTGCTTTTTTTCTTTCGCCCCCCCAGAAAACCCGTCCGACCCAATGGAGTTCACGATCCATCCCCCCCCCTCCCCCCCCCGCCCTCCCCCCCTCTTCTTTTTTTTCTTTTTTCTTTTTTTTTTTTTGCTTTCTGGGTTTTTGTTTGGGTGTGTTGGACCGTATTTTGCAAGTCACCCCCCTTTTTCGTTTGTGTATCCTTGCCTCGCAACTGACTTTTTTACGATCTGTACAACTTCGTGCAGCACTAGTTCCCCCGTTGCTTTTTTTTTTCTCCCTCCTGTGAATACCCAATTGAAAGTTTTTGAGCATATAAAACCGCACATCTTGCACAAATCTCCGTCGAGCCGATCAGAACTCATCTTACGTGGCCCGTGACCCTTCTCTTTATCTCTCCCCTACACAGAGCAGTCCCGCCATATCGCCTAAAAAACGACCCCCCTTATATTTTCCTCCTTCTTCCTGTTTGTTTGTCTGTCATGTCTCTGAGCATTCGCACATGAGTTCCTTATTTCCTTTATTCTACCAGTCACTAGATTGTAGCGAGCAAGGCATCGTCATAACAAAACGATATTGTTTTCGCTTTTTCCCCCCCCCCCGAGATCTACTTTTAATCTCCGCGACCCACGTACGAACGATAAGTTCCCCTGGACTATCGACCTTCTATCTCTCTTCCGTCGCCCCGTTCCCCTCCTTGGTTTCACTTTAAAATTAGATATGACGAAATATCGGTTCCCCCCTTGTTACACCGACCAATTAGAACGCCCTACCGAAACTCTCTTGAAACCTCTTTAGAGTCCTTAACGTAAGTTACCTGGATCTGCCGCCCTAATCCTCGTGTAAGGCCACTGTCTTGCATCAACCCCTTCTCTCGTGCTACATCTACGCAAACAGCCCCCCTCCCTCACCCGGTTGATGATCTCCTGCCTCTAGGATTGAGTCCCCAAAGAACATTTTTTTGTTCCCCCTTTCCCAATTTAATGATATGCTACTCTTTTTGAACTGATGACGTCGCTTGTTCCCCCACCCTCTGCCGTTCTCTATTATAGAATACCCCCGCCTATGAGCGAGAACAAATAGTGTTCTTACCTCATGTTTTTTGTGTGTGGTTGGGGTTCGGACGTATTCCTCTGGCCTCCCTCTTTACCGTACGACTTTTTGACTTAGTGCCTTTTCACGTCTCGAGCATCCCCTACACGTTGCCATATTTCAGGTAGTAAGTGAAATTTCGGGATCTGGTCGGCCATATTTTTGCCGCTCCGACTTCAACATGCACTCCTTTCCAGCCGCACCCCTGACGACCCCCCCGACTCCCCCCGTTAGTGAGACTCCCCTTTTTGCCCCTGGGCATCAAAATAAGCCTTTCCACTGCCAGAAGATGAATTTCAGGTAATCTGTTGAGTTGGCCCTGCTACCATTTCGTCTATGATCATTATTAAGGCCATCAGTCTACCCTTTCCACTTTCGTGTCCCCCCTTTCCTACAACCCCCTTTCCTCGTATCCCCCCTTTGCCTTCTTTCCCTTTCTTCGCGGCATCTTTCATAAGAGTCAGACTTCATCTCCTCCTGCATGCTCTTCCTTTCGCTGAATTAGGAGTAAATGATCCCCCAGCCGCCATCTTTTTTGCAACTATGCTTAAGCCTATATTCTTGGGAAAGCCCTACGCTGAAGAACTGTTGTCTTTTCTTTTTAGTCTTTTCCCTTCCCCAGCGAAATACATCTCCGTTGAAGTGGCGTACTTAATACCTCATAAAGAATTTCCCCCCGTCCAGTTGTAAGGTATGGAAAAAGAGAATAATCCTCCTGACTAACTCAGCCTCCCCCTTATAATTCAATCTTTAAGCCCTTAGTAAGAATTATCTTTGACCTTCCTTTGACTTACCATGCCCTTTTTTTTCTCTGACGCTTTCGTTCCATGAATCTCCCCCACTCTAGACGTTCGGTTTTGCGTCCCATAAATTTTTAACCCTGAGTTTTACAAATCTTTCTTTGAGTTATAGCGCAAGCTCCCTTTCTTCTCTGTTTTGAGTCTCAGTCAGTTTCCTCTTCTACTTTTTACTTTAATTGCGCCTCTCCCTTTACTCTTTTGCCTTTTCTCCCTGGAGACCGAGGAAACAGACCTGGTCCCCTGACTTTGCCATCATAAATGTAACGAAATAATCCGTCCAGCGCACAATCTCCCGAAATTTTAACATTTTTCCCCAAGCAAATGAGAGGTAAACCAGATCTTCCCACCGTAGATAGAACCCCCTTTTATTTCAACCGCCCTCTTCCCCCCACCCAGAAACGCCGTTGCCTTTTTACTTTTTACGTCCCTTGCCCATGCAATCAAGCACCCACAGAGGATAAACCCTTCCCCATTTTCTTTGAGCCTGTACTGATTGATCAGGCCCCCCAAGAGTCATTCGTCGCGCATCTGCCTCATCGGCTCGCCGGTGCCCTCAGTCCTCCCCCTTCTGACTCCCCGGCCTTAGCTGGCGCTGCGAACATAAAAAGAGAACCACCCAACATTGGGCCAGCTAGCACTTTTGTTTCCATCCGGAGCGACCGCGCACCATCGGACCCCCCTCCCCCTACCTGCCCATACGATTCCTCCCACATGCATCTTAGTGTCCACCCTACCCCGTCAGCACCCTCTCGTTTAAAGAAAAGTGCACATGCAACCGCCACTTTCCGCGGATGATTTTTTTCCCACATCTTGTGGTCACCTCCTTCACTCTTCCTTCCCTTCCCATTTTTCGCGATTTTCCAGGCGTCCTTTTTTTTTTGTCAGTCAGAAAGCTATCTCCGTACCCTGATTCAGTTCTATCCTTTCCCCCCTTAAGTCTTTCTCCCCAGTAAAATGATCACGATCCCACTTTGTGGGATCACCCATCTCTGCAACAGTAGATTCGTCCTACCATAGATGTTCTTGACCCTATCGCAACCATCACTACTCACTCGCTATTTTGATGCTTACCCCACTTTTTTAATTCCCCGGTCTTGTGTAATTTTTTTTTCTTTTGGAAGTTCTTTGAAGTTATAATCTAGGAAGTTTTTTCTTTTTTCAACGAAGAGCAACGTCCCCGCCCTTCCCCCGGTAGATCTTCGGCGCTGTAACAGTCTCCCGTCAAGGCCGATCCGCTCCGTAACCCTTCTTTTTTCTAGTTAGAGGACTTGCTTGTCCTGTTTTTGTAATTTCATTTTCCCCAGGCCAGCCCCATAACCAATATCTTTGCCGACTTTACTAACTTTTTATCCCTCTACTACCTATCTAATACAGCCAACTCTTTCGCCCCTCCTTTTTACTTCGTGCGCCGGAGTCCCCCCCCCCGCATTTTTGTGCACACACGCAGACTGAGCCCCCTCATGTTCTTTAAGCTATATAAAGATCAGATTCAGTCCCACTCATTCGCAGACTGTTAAAGACCTCCTACCTTTCCCTCCAATGAGATCGTTTTCCCTTCTCTCTCCTTTGTTGCCAGACCTGAATGATTTTTTGGAGTGGTGAGCTTTTCCTTTTTCCCATACTTACGTCAACTCTCTCCCCCCTGCCTTTCAGCTCCCGCGCACTGCCCATGCCGTTTGACGTTTTCCCCGTGCGATCGGTCCTTCCAGCCCTTAATTCCTCCCTTCCTCACTCGAAATGAACCTCCCGTTGCCGGCTGCCTGATCTTAGATCTGGACGAGTTCTTCTATTTTCCACCACAGTTGTTTTTTTTGCTAGGATTTCCCTCACAGATCTACTCGACCTGCACTTTGCTTTTTTTTCCTGATCTTCATGGAGAACGGCTCCCTTTTTTCTTAGCGGGACTTCACGCCTTTGCCGCCCCCGAGGTGCACCCGGACTTGACGCAGGCTCCGTTACAGATTCTCATTGTAGACGCCACTTACATCAAGAAACAGGAGCCGCACATTTTTCTGCACCAGCAATAGACTCCAACCACACCCCCCCCACACCCCCCCCCCCCAACCCACCCCACCCCAAAAACCCACACCAAAAAACACCTCCCCAAACAACCCACACCCCCCCCCCCCCCCCCCCCCCCACAACCCCCCCCCCACCAAAACCACAACAAAAGCCAGCCCAACCCCCCCCCCCACCCCCCCCCCCCTCAACCACCCCCCACCCCAAACAACAAAAAACACCCCCCCCCACCCCCCCCCCCCCCCCACCCCCCCCCCCCCCCCCCCCCCCCCCCTCCTCCCCCCCCGCCCAACCCAACCCACCCCACACACCCCCCCCCCACCCCCCCCCCCCCCCCCCCCCCCCCCCCCCCCTCCCCCCCCACCCCGACACCCCCCCCCCCCCCCCACCCCCACCCCCCCCCCCCCCCCCCCCCCTCGGGCGTCTTCCGTCCACATCGTCAAATGAAATTCTCTCTTCTGCACCCCAGTCCCTTTGCTTCTTTACTTCCCTCCCATGAGCCAGCAACGCTAGATAGTCAAACCCCTTCAGATCGACACATAGTCACCCATTTCTTGGTCACCAAGGCGCCCGGAGTTTTCCCTGACTCCTATTGATTCTCCCCTCAGAGTGACTCCGAGTATAATTATTACTTTAGCGGATTGTCGCTTCCGGTCCCCTGTAAGCGCCAAAGACCACAATCACTTCCTTCCCTTTTTTCCCAGTCGAAAATTGATTCCCCCCGAGAATAACCCCTGAGACAGAAACAGGGTCACCCGTCGCTCGACCCCCCCCCCCCACCCATCAAAGTCCCCCGACAACTCTCTCTTTTTCAACTCCCCCCCCCCTTTCCCCACATCTCCCTTTCTGAATTGAGGTGATTTAAGCCCCCCAAAAGCAGAGAGAGCGACTCCCCTTACGAGCACGTTTTCACCGGCTTTTGTTTAATTCCCTTTTGAAAATCAGGAGAACAGGCATATTACACCTCGCAATTCTCTCTTCTTTGAGAACCTACTTTTTTCCACAACACCGGAAAAGGAAAAGACATTTGTGATAGTTTTAGTGACATACATACAGGCGGACCATCTCACGCAGCTTCCCCCCCCCCCAAGTGTGCACCAAGCGACCTTTCGTTCCTTGCTTTGCCTCTGGTCCTGTCCTTTGCAAGAGATCTGTGTGGACAATAGCAAGTAAAAGTTGATCTAAGTTTTTTTCTTTCCGCCAACCTCAGTCAAACTGCCCCCGCCGTCCTGAATCGCCGCTCCAAGGTTAGTTTACCTTGACGTCGTCCATTCCCATGCTCGACACACGGCTACGCGGCCATTTTTTTCATGAACCCGATTACCGGAGCCCATCCGATAGTTTCATAGGCAAAGACTCTTAATTTTCTGCCTAGTCATCAATCAGGTGTGTCCCCCCGAGCGTCAACCCCCCAGATTTATCTTTTTTTTTTTTTCCTACCATTGAAGCACTCCGAACTAAAATGACTATAACCCCAATGACAGACTTCATATTTTGTCGACCAAACAAGAGCTGCACCCCCAACCCACTTTGATGCCATCAAGGGTGTCCCCTTTGATACCGGCATAGTCTAAAGTTTCACCAGATCAGTTTCCTATATCTGTTTCCTCCCTTATACTGTGAGTGAACCAAGACCCCACGAGCCGGCACTCCCTGATGAAGCATGTTTTCTCGAAAATTCCCCCCCCCCCCCCCCCCACCGGTTTTTTTTGCAAACTCCAATCCCTTATTACATAATACCATGATAGATGGTTTTGGAGTTTTGTTGAATCCTTCCCGTCCATTTACACGAGCGATGCTTGCGCGCGAAAATCACCAGGGCCATCTTCCTCCGCCAACCTGTCGTTCTTTGGACCCCTCTGTCACCCAGACTTGTCCGGATGCCTGCGTGAATAAACGTACTTCCGCCCAAGCTTCACGTTGAGCGCCCCTTCAATACTTTGCTTCTCAGCGCCTGAACCAAGATATACTGATTCCTTACTGCCGTGAGGGTCGCCGCGTTCGACTGATTTTCCCCCGGCTTCCTCCCCTTTTTCCCTTCCGAAGGACATCTACAGGCATCGACAAAAGGCAAGCCGTTTTCTCAACCCTATATTCCCCTCTCCTCTCACTTAGCATATCCGTTTCCCCCCTACCGAAACAGATTTTCACGATGGAACGAGACATTTACTCTAACACCCCGGCAGAAGCCCACCTTTTTCTTTTCCCCCTCCTCAGTGACTCTCCCCTTTTGATGGCGCCAAATGGAAGACGTTTCAAGACGTTTTATGTTTCTGAATGGGTTCTTTTTTCACTTGAAATCCTCACCTGTTGATACCCCCTGAAATTCATCTCGATGCTGCTCTGGCCCCAGCAACCTGATTCCCTTCCCTCTTCCTCAGCGCCCTGGGCCGAAGAGCATCCAGCGGCCCTGCCAATTCCATAACGTTTTCTTTGAGATATCTTCTTAAGAGTTTTTCTTCTAACGCGAAGAAATCCCCGCTACTGTCCCACTCCTTTTTTGTTTCCCTGCTCCCCTACTCCGAACACCAGAATTGAACCAATTGTGAATTTTTCTCTGTACAACCTTATCCCCTTTTTTTTTTACAATACTGTTTCTTTTTCTACCATACTGATGTGCACAAATGAAGCATTCATAACCTTTCCAATTCTCCTCTAGGAAGTCAGACCACTTCCTGAAGGATGCCCGCTCCCCCTTCAAAGCACGTCAAAACTCGACCCAATGTACCCCTAGCACACCCCGACTTCTCAAATGAAAACCCCACCACCACGCATCACCTTGACCTCTTTTTCACGCCACCCACGCATTTTTAGTGATGTAAGCCGGAAAGAAACGAGGACGACAGAGGCAGTACATCTACCTCCCCATTTTTCCTCGCCTACCGACTCTTAAACCATCGAAGCTCCAACCGTTTTCCCCCGTGAAAGTCTAAGAAACGCGAGTGATTCCCGAGGGATTCTCCCTTTTAGTCTATCTACGTCCACTGACCTTGCCAGAACTGAAAGCGACGGAGATACTTCCTTCCATTAAGTGAAATGTACACCAGTTTCCAAGTAGACTACGTAGAAAGCCGTTATTAACCCCCCCCGACTATATACTTCTTAGAACTGACAACTGCAAAACATAGTACCATGCACTCTACCTAAGGAAGATAAATGCGGATACATCGTCTGTTA
>Ga0179591_1273367_pt1 | contig 19519 bp, 17 predicted proteins | sample CZOMad2_1_08_16f_FD_182891 | JGI IMG/M metagenome (GOLD analysis project Ga0179591, IMG submission 182891) | Vadose zone soil fungal communities from Angelo Coast Range Reserve, California, USA - CZOMad2_1_08_16fungal (PacBio error correction) | ecosystem: Environmental > Terrestrial > Soil >... | reverse complement strand
GGTTGATTCCTGGTACCTTCTCCCTCTGCAGACTTTCTGGATATAGTTGGCTCTTCCTCACCAGCATTTCGTGTTCGCACTTCTTTTTCCTAAAGATCATTCTCACTTTCCCTTTTCCTTCCGGTTCCTTTTCCCGTGTCTCGGCGGCGTGCGTACTCCTTCTGTTTTGCCCTTTCCAGTTTCCTTTAGGGAGGAGATCTTTGTCTTGAACAGTAAAGCGCCCATGTCTCCCCTCCCTTCTCGTCTACAGCATCCCGTGCCTTCATCGCATTACTTTTGACCCTCCTGCCCCCACATCTTTTTCTCCTTTCCTTTTCCTCTTCTTTTCTGTCAGAAGAAAATTTTAGACGCTCCTCCTATGTGAACCCTTCGTTCGGCCGACCCCCACAGCTTTCTGAGCCAACCCGTCTGCCCCCATGGTTTTGGCGAACAGGGCAGCCGGGCCTTTAAAGTTTCTTTATGTCGCACCTCCAATGCGCCCTTCCCCCACCCCCATATAGAATTTTCCCCTTGTGGAGTTTTTTCCCTCTTTTTATCAGGGTTTTTGGCTTTCTTTTTAATTCGATAAGGACGCTCTAGGGTCCGGCCCGTTCGATACTCATCCTTCGTAATCTTTAGAGAGCCCCTCCGAGTGTGTATTTCCCTATCCCCCCCCGATATTAACTTTTAGACCCGCCACCCTCCCCCCCCTCTAAGTCACTGAATTGAATCAGTCGTGTGTTCAGAATCTCTGCCTCTAGACAATCAGCTGCAAGATTCTCGCTCGGCCATTTGTTCTTTTTGGCGTGGTTTTCCTTGAAGTTTTCCATTCTGTCGTCCCAGTTTTTTTTTTTTTTTGGGCCCTGTTCCGTAGCATTCCCCAAAGGTGCACCTTTTCCTCGTCATTTCCAGAAATTTCACTCCTGTTTTCCTTTTTGGTCCCTGGTTACTTTTGACCCTGCACGTTAGGAATTAACTTTTCCTCCCGCTTATTTGTGCTCTCCTCCGGTCAACCCCCTGTCACCCCCTCCTTCCTTTAGGTGATGATCTTTTTTTGGTCATTTTTCAGATTTTCCGTAGATTTTTTTTCAGGTCCCCCCCCTATGTTTTCTTATGGCTTTTACCCCTCCTACATACTTTTTTCTTTTTTGATTCTCCCTTCTCCTTTGCCCCACTATTTTTGCCCACCAATCAGCATTTCATTCTTTTGCGTCCATTTTCATAGGCGCGGCTTTTGTGCCCCCATCTTCCTTTCTGTCCAGCTCCTTTGACGATCCGTCACCCCCCTCTCCCCCTCCCCGTTAGTTTTATCGATCCCCCTATCCTTGGATGAATATGCGGTACGGGGCTTTTCTGGGCTTTTTTTGTTAGGTTATTAGTTTCGTTTCCGCTTTCCTAATAGTCATCCTCCGGGTGCGCCGCTGCCTTTCCTTCCTCCCTTCACCCGTTTAAGTCCGTTACTTCACCAGTTGCAGCCAACTTCTTTCTTGGGTGTTTTTAGTTATCTTCCTATGTACTCCTCAAAATAGAAGTTCTCCTTTTTGTCTTCTTCTCCCGATTCTCGGCGTCGTCTGTCCGCCCCCTGGTTGGAGCCAATGTGGGATTTTGTGAAATCTGAAAGTACACTTCCCTGGTCTCTTTTTTTTGCCTCTGTTGTGGTTTTTCCGCGTCCTTCGTCACCCCTTATTTGAGTTTTTCCTTGTTTCTCCCCCCCGTGCGTCCTGAGACATTGTTTTCGTTACTAAAAGAATTTATTTGTCCCTGCACTCTTGTTACGTTAATTCTTTGTGTCTTTCCCTTCTGAGGCTCACAAACGTGCGTCGTCTTCACCGGCAGGGTGTTCCACCGACCCTTCCCCCCGCTTTTCTTGGTATCCCAGTCATTGATTAGAACTCTTACTCTCCTCACTCGGTCCGTCAAGTTCCCCCCCCCCCCCCTCACTTTTTGTACCTGCCTTGTCCTGCACTTATCCTCCCCCCCCAGTCTATCTCACGTACGCAGGAAGGGGCATCTTTTTCGAAACCAGTCTTTGTCGTTTAGTAATTTTTTTCCGCTTTTTCACCTTTTTCTCCTGACTACTCCCATGTCTCCCTATTAATTTTCAAGCCTGCGTTTTATTCTTTTTTTATCGTACCTCTAGGGAAGGCTCTTTTCTCGCCCGGGTTCCCTTCTTCCGTTTTTGCCCGAATCCTGCGTGACTGATTTTCTTTTTGATGGCGGCAACCTATTATTCCCCCACCTCACAGCCATTCTCTGTCATTCCCATGACTTATACCTGTTCCCCATTTTAGTCCCCCGGAAGAATTGCCCCCCCACCTGGTGCATATTTCGCCTAACCTGAATTCGTTTCTTGATATGATTCTGTTGGGGGCTTTCCCCCACGTGCCCCTAGCCCACGTCCATGTTTTTTAACCAGTACTTTGCGACTTTTTTTGGGTAGTGAGCACCTTTGGTTTTTTTTTTTTTTTTTGTGTAGCCGACCCCCCCCCGTTTCCGCCCCTGGCCTGCCGGTGATTTCTTTATGGCCTTCTGGTCTAAACGGTGGCCTCGTGACCCAGGTGACAGAAGGTCATTTTGTCCAGTCTCCCAACCCCCCCCCCCCACTTCTTTTTTCGACTCTTCATCATCTCCTTTTATTGCGAAGACTTTAGTTAGGAGAACTGAACCATTGTTTTCCTTCCCCCTACGTTTTGTTTCCGGGGTTTCCTTGACGAGACTACTTTCTCCCTCTCTTTTTTCTTTTAATAAGTTTTTTTTTTTGGATATGCTTTTCTCTCAATTTCCCACTCCCAAAATTGCTGGAACTCCCCTTTTTTTTCTCGTCGGGACTCCCTTCCCTCCTAGACCCCCTTCCCCGAGATGATGGCCCCCCCCCCCTGGATTCTTGACCTATCTCGGCCTTGAATTTTCTGACACATATTCAGGATCTGTTCACAGTCAAAACGCTGCAACCCCGTTTGTTGTTTTTTGATTCGACCTGTTGCTCCTGAACGATAAAGCCTGTGGATAAAGACCGTTTTCTTTTTACCACGGGCTTGGTAGTGTAAATCAAACTTCTCTGTGCCCACTGTATCCTCTGGGTGTCGATTCACCTTTATTGGAAAGCCCAGCCCGATAGCCAGGGCACCGTCATTCCTTTGTCTTGTAGTTTTGCCGAATGGACCTGAGAAAAGTTTGCCCTTTTTTCCCCCCCGCCCCTTTCCTTGAAGATCCGTTCTCCCTGGTCATTTATTGTCTTCTACCACTTCTGGGTGACCACTTTGCCACCCCCAACATTCTTGTTCCTCCCCAGCATGATTTCTCTCGATTTGTAAACCTGTCGCTTCCATTAGTCGCCCCTTTTCTTTCCTTTATGGCATACCCCATAACGGACCTTGCGTTAACTCTCGCTCACCTTATTAAATCCCGTTTTTTCTAGATGCAGAAGTCCCGGATTTTTTCCCCTACCCAAAGACCAGCTTTTCTCTTGTCCCAAAAGAGCCTGTTTTACGTTTTTTGTTCCCTTTATCTTCCGTCTTTTTTCATGACCGTTTTCTTCTCACAACCTTTCGGACGGGCTTTGCTTCTGACCTGAGTTGGGGCCGCGTCTCTTTTTTTTCTAGGGTTCTACTCACTTTGTTTTTCCTGTGTCTTCTTACTAGCTTTTAATTTTTTCCCCCATTTTGACCCAGTGCCTCCTTGTAAAAAGGTTTTTCCTCCCTTGCCCTGGACCTAACCCCCCTTATTCGGTATTTGACCTTCCACTAATCTTGAATTTTCACCCCTAACCCAGTCTTTTGAATTCCCTACCCCTCTGGGCCGCCTGGTGTCTCACCCCCTGCCAAATAAATCTTTTGTCCTCGAAACCCCACTACAACACCGAGCATGAAGTGGTTTTTCCCCCGATTGTTCTCCTTTGATGTGCCCACCAGTTTGATTCCGCCCATCATGAGAAGAAAGAGACGCTACATCTTCCGAAATCCCCGTCGATTTTGTCTGTTTGTTCTGGTTGCTGTAAGGAGATAGGCCGGTAAATAACGCCCCAGAAGTTCCCGCGGTTAACGTACCTGAGCCTTCTCAAGATGCAGCGGCGCCTCCCATTTGAGGATCCTTCGACGTTTTCTGCACCCTCTACCGACAAGCACCAGACCCCCCCTCAACCAAACGATCCCCTCCCCGTTTTTACATAAAATCATCGATATTAGATATTCCTCATACGGAATGGGTCGCCGGTGAAGTTTATCGCAGAACCGTCAGATTTACCCTCCCCTTCCCAATTCATTATTAGGAGAGGAACACCTCCGCGCCGATTGCTCCCCTGGATCCCCCTGTCCTATTGCCTTTGGCTTTTTCCCCCCGATTTTTACCAACACTTCACCTTCTTTTTCTTCGTTTTCCGGAAAGATCCCCCTCCGACCGCTCCCCCCGGACTCTTGTTTCCCCCCCCTGTCGCACTTCCCAAGCACGTCGAGATTCTGTGTTCCAATTTCAGGCGGTCGCAAAATCGTCCTGCCCTCCCCCCCCCCTTTTCCGTCTTGAAGTTTCAAATAGTCCCCCCCCCGGTACCCAGTTCCCCCCCCCCCAGGCCAAAAGACTCAGGCCGGAAGACGGTCCCGTTCTCCGTTGAAACCCCTCCCCCTGGGTTCAGTCCTTTTCCCGTCCCCCGGTCAAAGCCCGATGTTTCTTCTAAAGCACGTTTCCCTTCCACTCCGTGCCACCAAATAAAAATGCCTTGTTCGAGAGACCTATTCCTTTTTCTTTTACATCTTTTTCCCCACCCCTGAGATTTTCAACGATGTTTCATGACTTTCGGTTGTTGCTGTTTGGGATGTCTCCGTTTTTTCTCAGCCCACCCCCAAGAGTTCGTTCTTTCCCCCCCTTTCTCGAACCTTCTTTGACGCTGATTTTAGATTCTCCGCCGGGACCGTACCCATGAGGATTATCGGCATTTTACCCCCAGGCTGCTAGCCCCGCGCTCTAGGAATGACGAGACCCCCGACTACCAACCCGGTGAAAGGGTCCCCTCTTTTTTGTGTATGGCTGAAAATTTTGCGGGTTTGAGACACCCTGCCCTATCTTTCTCCCTGTTATAAAGTCTCCCGTATGCTTTCAGCTGGTCTTGTTTTCGTCCTTTCAAGGACCTGTTCTTTCATTTCCCTTACTAGGTCGTTTTTCCTTTCCCACGTCACCCCTCCTTTTTCTGCCATCCCCAGAGGCCACGTTCTTTGTCTTCGGGTCTAACCCGATGAAGTTAGTGGGTTGTTTGCGTGCCCCTATTACTGGCCTGCACAGTTTCTGCCTGTTATCTCCGTCTCCTTTAATGGCGTCATGTGTCTTCTCTTTTCCTTTTATAAGAGATCTTAACAAATCTCTCCCCACCCGAAACTCCTTTTTTTTTCCCCAACATCCCTGCCTTACTAGAAGACCGTCTTCCCAGAAAGTGATTTACCCACCCAATTGATGCTTTTGCCTCGTTTCCCCCCGGACATGTCTCCACCCCTCCCTCACAATGCTCTTGACAAGTTTCGCAGAAAGAGATAGCCCCTTAGATATGATCCCTTACCATATATTCTCCCTCATCTCTTTTGGGTTTTTGAAGCGATGGTTTTCTTCCCCTGGTATAATTCGCTTCGGTGCGGTCCTTCTTTTCTACCTTGCCACTCAACCCCAGCTTGTAGGCTTTTTTGGCATGCCAGTTTTCGGAATAGATACGTCTTTTCATTGTCGTGATTAGCCCTAGTCTCTTGATTTTTGGCTGCTTCCCTTTTTCCTTGCCTTCCGTTGCGTTCCGTTCCTTTGTTTGTTTCCCTAGCCTGTGCCCCTCTCTGCTAAAGGAACTCCTTATGAACTTTTTCTTCCATAAATGAAGCTTAGACACTCCAGAACAGGCTCCTGGGTATCTTAGGTTGAACTGCCGACCTGCTCCTATGAACTCCCGTCACTGTTTGCCCCCCCTCGTTCAGGCTTCCGCAAACCTCCCTCAGTAAGCTCCTCCACCTTCTCCTCCCCTTTTTTTCTCGTTAGCCCCGGGAGAAGCTCAGCCCTTCCTTTCCCCTTCCCCCCCCCAGCACTTTCCGGACCCCAACCTACCGGGTGGGCCACCCCTCCTAAAACTTTCTTTTCGAGGGTAGCGTTCTTTCTCGAGAGGGAGTCAGAATCTTTATCCTCTGGAAGATTTCCCGTTTTACCGTTCCCCCCCCTTCCTTCTGACGCAGTTGTCAACCAGCTTTCGCCTGCCATGTTTTTGCTGCCCTCACTCGGTTGTAGGAGATCACCCTTTTTAGAGACCCCTCCACCCCTCTCCTTAAGTAACAGCTTTCCATAAGTCTTGGTGCCCCTCTCGCGCGATAGACTCCCCCCCCTTTCTCTGCTGATACCCCTGCCCCCAAGTTTTGTGCCCAGTGGATTTTTAAATTTTTGGCGTCGAAGTGAATAGTAGTTAGCTCTTCGGTTGGGGACGGGGGCCTCACCCTTTTTTTTTTGTCCCCTTTTCTGTACGCTGTCCCTCTGGACGGCGCCCCGTTAGTTGTTGGCATTTGTTTGGTGACCTTTTTTTCCTTCGATGTTTAAAATTTTTTTCTACTTTTGCTCTTCTCGATCTCCAGACCCTGTGTTTACCTGTCACCCACAGAACTCCCTTATTTGTGATGACTTCTTGCTTTGTTCCGCAGCCCCCAGTTTGACCTGTCTTAGCTTGAGCTTAATCGAAGAGTTTTGATGTGGTCGTTTTTCTTCAAAAACATCCAGTTTGTGATGTTGTTTAAATTCGGATCTTTCGTTTCCTGGTGAAAACCTTCATTAATTATCACTTTGAGTACCATTTTCCATCTGGTAGGAGTGGGCTTTCCTGTACTTTCCCTTACCAAGAGTCTTTCCCCCCCCCCCCCCCCCCCCCCCCCCCCCCCCCCCCCCCCCCCCCCCCCGTTGCGACTTTGACTCTCATTCACCGCGACCCTTCGCTTTTCTCTGTATCCCCGAGAAGATGTCTTTCGATTTCTGACCAGGGCTGGCTTGTTTTTTTTCTTTTGTGTCGTTTGGGCTCTGTACGCGGCCGCTCCTAAACATTTTTTCCTTCCCCCGCTGCCCCTCTGACTCGCTTCCTAAGTCAAAGTCTTGTCGTTATTGACTGAGCGTACGCCCAACTCCCCCCTCTGACCCAGTTTTCTTTTTTTCACCGCCCTCTTTCGCCGGCGTCGGTTTTCTACCTTTCTTTTGGTCCCCTCCTCCCCACAAAAAAAATTTTTTCTTTTTTTGTTTGCCCTGTGTAGCCCCAATCCACTTTCAGCGGTTGATTGTTGATATGTTTGTTTTTTTTCCGTCCGTCCCCCCCTTTTAAAGTCTTTATTTTTTGTTTTCAGCCAGCGTCGCTTTTCTTTCTCCCTGAATTTCTGGTTGCCCTCCCCCTCTTGATTCCGGCTCCCGCCTCGCGTTGGTCCTGTTTCAGGTTCCCCCTTGTGCACTATTAAACGGCCTTTTTCAAGAGCCCTGCAAACCCCCTAGCAGCAGATTTCTTCCTGACTCTTGTCTGCCCCCCCCTTTTCCAATATACCACTGCCTCCCCGTCCCTCCGTTTCCCAGCCCCTTCCCTCCCACTGTTGTCCGGAGAAAAAATCCCTTAGACTTCAGATCCCTTCCGCGTTGGGTGACATATATGTTCTTTCTTTTTCCTTCCCGTTTCGCAGTATCCGCTTTAAACCCCCTTTTTCGGCTATCACTGTCCTCCTATGGCACCGCAACTGTATTTATGTTCTTCCTCCGATACTTTCACTTCTACTGACCTCCAGAGACCAGGTGACTTCTTTGACGGTTCCCTTCCCAGCTGCGTTCCGATGCCCCCCCTTCTTTTGTCGGCCCCGCAAAGCTTTCACTGGTTTACCGGATTCTTTGTAACCTTTTGTTGGTCCGGCCATGACTCCTTGCCCAGGTTCCAACCTTAGGCTAACCAGTGCCCATTCTCATTTCTCCCCCCCCCCCATACTTGACAGTTTGCTCCAGAGCTTTTTTGGGCGTTTTGAATCCAACGTGCCCCTTGACATCGTCCGTTTTTTCTTTTTATTCCTCCCCTGACCTATTTCGATACCGCCTCCCCCAGTTTGTTTTCCTCAACCCCCCCCTTTTTGCTGCTTTTACCGTGGGCCCCGGTGATCTTCATGACTAACTTTTTTCTGAATCCGGAACGTTCTTGTTAACGGTGACACAAGCCCATATTTATTTGCCCCTGCCCCTAATCGCCCATTCCCCTTCGCGCCGATTCGTTCCTCCTTCGCTTTTTGATTAACATTTCGTGCCAGCTTTGGTTCGTTGGCTTCCCAGACTCCCCTTTTTCTCTTTCCTTTGAAGAAGACTCCGTTGTTTGTAGAGAGATGCTTAGAGAACTTCCCCTTTCCCCCCCCCCCCCTTGGTCTGGCCGCACCCGTGCGGTGTTTTGAACCCCACGCAGTGACCTTGGCCTCCTATGAGGTCCGATTCTTCGCTTGGTGGGTCGGCTTCTCGACAGGAACCTTTCTGTTCACTTTAAATCTTTTGCCCAAGTGATTTTCCGACCTGTGCTTTTTTGTCCCCGTATTTTCAAAGTGGTCCGGCACTTGCAAAAAGCGTTGTTCTTAACCACCGTTCTTGACGTTCGTTACCTCCACCTTTCGTCAGAGTGGACTCCCTGTGAACCTGTTTGCTCTTCCAGTTTTTTTCCCCCGTTCCCCAAGCCGCCATCTCCCCACGGAGCCCCGAAGTAATTTCCTTGGTGACTCATATGTCTGAACCCGTGTTGAACTGTTCCTGAATAAGTTTTTTTAATACCGTTCCGACTGGTTTCCTGTCTCCCCACCCGAGATTGCGGTGCCCAATGCCGGTGCATTGTGGACTCCCCTCCTCCCAGTCCCCCCTTATCCTGACCTTCCCTCTTGTCCCCCCCGGTTTCGCGACTGTCCCATGTTCCCCGTGCCCGGAGTTTGTTCCTTTCGTCGCACCTACAAGAAAGAAGTTCCCTAGTCTTCAAATTCTGCCGATGCCGGTTTTCCCCCCCGCCCCTCCCCTATGATCAACCAGACACCTCTTGAGAAAAGGTGCCCTCATTTTAATTTCCCTCTCCTCCGTATATACCGTTTGGAATGACCTCCTCGTATTTTTTGACCCCAACCCATTGCGTACTTTTTAGTCCCGGGAGGTCGATTTTGGAGGGAGTTCCTCTTCCCCCTTTTTTCTCCTTCCCCGTATTTTGCCTGTGATTTTACATATTCGCTTTCAGCGGTTTCCTGTCGTTTTCCCCAAATGGCCGTAAGCCTGTGACCCAACAAATTTTGTTTCGATTAAGTAACCTTTACCCCCCTCCCCCCCTCAATTCGTTCTCCTTGTTTCATCAAGGCTCGTGTCAGTTTCAACCCGAAAGTCCCTTCAGGAAGGAACATGGTTCCCTCCTTTTCCCACACATCACCTACTGGATTAGCCGCGACAACCCACCCCCGCTCCCCCCCCCCAACAACTGTTAAAGTCTTGGTCTAAAGATTCCAACGATGAAAAAATTTCTGCTCCCCCCCCCCTTTCCATGGAGCTTGTCCCGAGCCTTCTACATCGTCTGCAGACTCATTTTCCGACGGACGTCGTGATACCCGTAGCTCGGAATTTCATAACCTCCGACGTTCTCTGGTGAAGGCGTCTTTTTAGCCCGTTCCCGACTTTTTTTCCCTTTCCGCGCGTCGCAATGGGATGACTAGGTCCCCTCTCTTTCCCTCCCGACCCAATCCCCCGTCCAAATCCTCACCTGCCTCCCAAGACCCTAATCTTTTCGCGATTCCCCCGTATATATGGCCTGTGTGTCGCACCCCTTTCTTTGACGTTTCTTTTTCCCAAGTAGAGGTCCACTCTTGGGAATCGTCTTACTAGGCCCCATCCCCCTCTCCCCCCCTCTGGCCCCTGTCCCGCCCACCCCTTTTTTTTCCCTTGCAAGCGTTAGGCTTGGTCCAAAATTAACCACCTAAGTGTTCTCCTCAAACATTCAAGTTATTCTTGGTCGTTAGTTTTTTTTTTCAAAGCCCTTGCGACACTCGGCCCTTATTTGCCTCTACACCTTTCCTGCGTCCCCACTTCAACCGACACCACTCACGTCCAGACCCCATGACTTTTTTTGTTCCCTTTCCTTCGCGTCAAGATTTTGACGTCCCCCCCCTTTCCCTAAACTGTTTGCAGGTAACATCCCGTTGTAACCCCCTTTCCCCCCCACCCAGTCACCCCAAAAGTCCTCCCCGGTACAGCACTTTCGTTGAGAAGAGAACCTCCCTTTCCCCCCTTGTGTGATGATACGTCACGGTTCCCCCCGTTCCGCCTCTGTCCCCCCGAATTACCCTAAGGCTCGTGGGCCTCAGAATGCCCAACATCACTGTCCTGTGGCTCGTGATCGATTATCATGTCCTTGTATTGTCATTCTCTCATCGTCAACCCCCTATTGATCAGCCTGTTCATGTGACCCTTCTAGATGGTGGGCTTACGTACTTTGCTCTCTTTCTCTTCTTCTTAGGTTTTTTGCTCGCATACCCACAACCGCGTTCGGTTCTCACCCCTTCGCCCCCCTTCCTCAAATTTGAAAGTGTCTGGTCCGATACTCCCTGGGCCCTCCTTACGGCATATCTTACTCCCTCCCTGTTCCGTTAGTCTTGCGGCACGATTAGGCCCCTCCGAACTCGACCCGTTCCACACAGGGTCAAGGCTTTTCCCTTAGTGGGGGGTGCTTTTTTGGTAATTTGTCTTACCCCCCCAGCTTGAGAGTTTTCATCCTTTTGTAGTAACCTGCTTTTTGGGACAAACTGGGCCGTTTTTTGCGTGCTCCCGGCCTTTTTGCGTTTTTTGGTTTGATTAGGAAGTTGCCCTTTGGAATTTGTCCTTTCTACGGCAGTGTTTTCCTTTGCTTTCGACGGTTTTCCAACGAAGATGGCCACGTCCCGCGGCAACAGCTGTGTGTTCTTTGGTTTTTTTCCAAGTTTCGGTTCTGATTTGTGCATTCACCATGTTTTTTTTCGAGTGAGAGGCCCCCCGGACCCCCCGTCGTCCTTTTTCCTTGAATTTTTTTCGCTGATCTTCAAGACGAGTAAAGTTATTCTTCCCTCCCCGTCAAAGGACCCTGCCAGCCAACCATCCCGGCCTCTCCCCAGCCGCCTATCGTCACTTTTTTCCTTTCTCGACCAACCACCCATCAAGGATGATCTTCGAGTCTAACATGTACTCCATTCCGACCTTGATTGTGCTGTCACCTTTCTCACTAAGCGATCTCCCCCCCTTTTTCCTTAGAGATGATCCATTACATCACCATTCTCTTAGGTTTCTCTTTTTTTGAGTCCATCTCTGTGATTTCCCGTGGATAACTGCCCCCCTCCGTTTCGTGAATTTTCTCTTTATGGGGACCTGCAGCCCCCCTTCATTCTAGTGTGCGACTTTTTTTTCGGATTCTTTTGCCAGGTCAGTTTTCCATTTTTTTGATTCAGGTTTCATTCCTCTGCTCGACTATTTGACTTCGTCTGTTTTTTTCTTTTCTTTTTTCTTTCGACGTTTTATCTTGACCATTCCCACTGTTTCCTGGGACGAAAATGGACGACCCGTCTTTACTCTTTCAAAGTCGACCCCTTTTCCAGTCGGAAAGCCCTCTTTTCCGAACGAGAAACAGGGCTTTTCCTTATTTTGTTCCTCCCTCCCGACCCTGTTGTTTAGACTGACTGTGGACAAGAGGTTATGGCAGTCCTCACGGACAAGCATAAGATAGAAATTGCACTTGACAAACTTTCAATCCTAGTACCTTTCCCCACCCCCCCCCCCACCCCCCCCCCCCCCCCCCCCCCCCCCCCCCCCCCCCCCCCCCCCCCCCCCCCCCCCCCCCACCTGCCTTATGCGCCACAGTCCCATGTTTTAAGCCCGGACCCCCCAAAAGTTAAAGTGGGCCACGCCTTTCCCACGTTTGTGTAGTATGCTTTTTCGCGGTCTTCGCCCGTTTGAGCTTTTCCCATGAGTCCCGGCCGAAATTACCGGTAACTTTTAAGATTTCCTCCCCTGAACTCCAAAGTATGTTTCCCCGCTCCTGGTGAGACCGCACTCGTTGTTGTATCTCGCCAAGAGATATACTCTCTTCACACCGAAGAGACTTTATTACCAGGAAAATCAGGCGTTTTTTTTTTTTTTGGTGTTGAGTTTTTTTTCCTTAGTCGATAGACCCCCCAGCAACAGCCTTTTGATCCGCCCTTCCCTCGCGCCAAGGGTTTCAACAGTGTGAGATTGAAAGGATCTTTTTCCTATGATGATTTAGTTGGGGGACATTGGCCCCCTGGTCCTTATTCTTCAAAGCGGGGGGTTCCTTCCTTGAAGAAATTGATGAAGTACCCGCTTCTTTTGGGTCCGTCTGTGGGGGAACTTTGGTTCGGCTCTAATTATACTGATCCCTTTTGGGTGTCTTCCCTCCGATGCTTTTTCAACCAAAGACTCCCTGGCTTGATGGACTTTCTTTTTTTTTCTTGCGCCCTGTTTGAGCTATGTTCTGTCTTCGAGTTTCGTCTTCATACTTTTGGTTGTTTACCACTCCTACCATCACGTTGATTTTTGTCAACCTCGTGGAAGTTGTGCCCCTCCCTCATCGCCTTCATAAAGAAGGTGCCCCCAGTGGAGAAATTAGTTCTTAGTGTGTGGGCCTACAACCGGCTTGACTTCCTGCGTTGAATCTACGTTGACAGTGACCCACTCCCCCCAGCGACCCCCACTTTCCCCAGGATGCCCCCTTTGATTTATCTACTGATGAGGATGAGGGGATTATTTTTCTTTGGCGGCTTGGTTTAGGTTTTTTTTCCCGTCGTTTTAGGGAGCTTTTTCCCTACCCCCGGTTATCTCCCCATGCTGCGTGCAGAGTAGTCGTTCCCCTGCTCCAATCTGGAATTAACCTTCCCTAACTTCTGGAGTTAGAACGTCCGACGCTTTCTTTTCTCCCCCAAACTTTTCACCCGTTCCCTTTTGCTGCCAAGCGTAGCGGTCCGTCGGTCCCTTCTTTTGGCTTCCCCCCACCTTGTGTTTCCCCACGCGTCGTATGAAATCGGTAGTAACGATGCCTGCGTTCTTTTTCTTCTTTTGGTGTTTTCGCGTTTGCTAAGTAGTTGTTATTTTTTGCCCGTTTTCCTCCCCTGTCCCGGCCCGAGAGGTCATAAACTTTCGGGAAAATGCTCTTCTTCCGGTTCCCGAATTACGAGTTTTCAGCATGCTAGGAGAAACACCTTTCCTTCGTACCCGTTCTTTTACCCGACATTGTCACCAAGTATCAGTTTCTCCCTTCCCGATTGTTTTCGACCCGCTACCTAGCCAATCCTCCTCCACTTTCCTCCCCTGGCCGACATCCCTCCCTTTTTTCCAAGAACGTTCATGCCCCTTCTCCTTTCCGAGTCCTAGTTGACACGTTTCCCCCCTCGTTTTTTTGAAGCTTGCGTCAAAGAGGCGTCCCCTTTTCCCCCGGTCACGAAGTGCTTTCCCCTTGCTCGTCTCCCTAATCTTATCTGTGAAAGACTGCGTTGTTTTTTCGTGTTTCCCCTCCCTAGTACCTGCATGAAAGGCTTTATGCCTCCCCCCCCCCATGTTACAGGAGGAAGGTCGTCAGGTGTCACGTATGCCGTTTTCCGTCCCCAGACTTGCGGGCACCCCCGAACCTTGGTAATCGCGTTTTAGAGACCCTTTCCCTGAATCCCTGATAGGTCCTCTCTGCCTTGCCGACCAGGTCACCCCCTTCCTCTCATCCGGCACTGAACCCTGCCTGTTGGGTGCTCTTGTTGGTCTGCATCAATTTCTCTCCTTGTCCCCCCATTGGAATCCCTCCCTGACGTACGTTGGCTTTTGCCTCCCCGTTGGTACGACGAACCCGCGCCTTCCCGTGCCGGAATTTTTTTCTCTTCATTTTTGAAGAAGGTTGTGAAACGTTTTCCCCTCACCCAGGTGTTTAAGGAAATAGAAATGCTTTGTTTCCCAGCCCTAAAATAGTTTCTTCCTCATCGCGGAACTTCTTCTCCGACTTCCTATTTTTCGTCTCTCAAATTTTCTTCCCCCCCCCCTTTTTTTCTTTTCTTGGGTTTGAGAGAAGAACTTCTCTCCAATAAGTTGTGGGTTTGCTGGAGTCTACGAAAACCTTCTCTTTCCCCTAAAATTTGCGTTTGAGGCGAACGCTCCCTCTCCGCCACGCCACATGCTATGCTTTTTCCCGTATTTTTGATTTAGCTGTTGACCAGATGACATTCCGTATTTCCCTTCACCCGAGGCAAACCCCGGTTGATATCCCTTTCTTTTCTGTCCGTCAAGGCCTGTCAAGTGGACCGCGTGTTCGGCTACCCCGTGGTCTGGTACTTTCGGCTCCCGCCCCTCCCAGTCGGAATTGATTCAAACTGAACCCCAGAGGTGGACCCATGTAGAAAAGGGAGTCAAACACTGACCCACCAGCACTCGCCATTGCATAATTAATTTGTCTAGGTGTCTGGTTTTCAGAGTGCGCCCCGTTTTTTGCCCTTCCCTTTCCGCCCATAGGTTTTAACGACCCCTTTTTCGGGCCCTTTTTTGATGTCATCATCCGCCTATTCTTTTACCCATGCTGTGCACCTGCAAAGTCGTTCCCCCGAAAAGGGTCCTTTCTTCCCCTTCCGCCTACTTTCAGCCTTTCAAACGGTTAGATTTTTTCTTTCAGTACTCCTTCCCAGGAGAGTTACTTTTCTCCCACCTACACGCCGTCGGCCTATCGTTTCCCCATTTAGTTCTGCCAAATTTCCTAAAGCGGGCACTTTTTTCCGTATGCCCTTTTGACAAAGACAGCTGTTCTCCCACGCCCCTCGCGTCTGTTTATCGGACATCCTCCTTTTTCCTGTCCGCTTCTGCGGACAAATTGTCTCTTTCTTTTTGGGCCGGAGTTGAGACCCCCTCGGTAGGTCTTTTCGTATGATTTTCTTCCCTATTTTAATTTAAATATGATTGATGCGGTTTGGTCCTTCGTGCCCCCCTTCGCCGTTTTTTTCCCAGTCTTTGCCGTGCCTTGCCTGTTCCCTCCCACATCATTCGGGCTCTGTTACCCAAGATTTTGAAGCCCCCCCCGAACTTTTTTTTGAAGTTAAATGTTCGTCCTGTTGAGTGCACCCCTCACACACTCACCCTGACATATCTCCCACAACCCCCATATAAAACTCCGAAGCTGCCAGTGGTCTTTCCCTTCTCCCCCTGAAGATGACCAAATTTTTTCGTTTCCCACACTCATGCTGCCTTCCCCGTAAAGGAATCTTCCGTCTCGTCTCCTGGAGAGTTTTCGGTAAACCCTTGAGCTCGTGCTTCCCTTTAAAGCCCAGCCGTTCTGCCTGGTGGCAAAGTCTTGATGGGCCTACTAGGTAATTCTCTGAAGAACCTGTGTTTTTTTCTTCTCTAGATCTCTCCACTTGAGTAACCCTACCACCCCGACAGCCCGTTACCCCCCATCACTTTAAACTCTATTCGCGATCCCTATCCCTTTCCTAGGGTGGGCGGGTTTTTCGTCAAGTTTTCTCGCGGTCGCGCTGGAGTTTCTTCTTAGATGAACTCCTGCGTTTTTTCCAATTTGAAGAAAAGTTACGCCTTTCCAGGCCCTATGATGCTGATTGCCCATGAGTTCGATCACCAAGCACCGTGTGGCGTCTTGTGTGCCGCCATGCAGCAATAGGGTTTATGATGCAGAGAAAGTTACTACTCGAAATCTTTTTCGCAAAACTGGATCAAACTGGACACAAAGTCCCCCCTTTTCCCCCCATCATTACTTCTGTTGGACGTCACCTCCGGGTCTTCCCTTCTGAGAATTTCTCCCCCCAGTTTTCTTCCACTATGTTCAGGTAAACCTCGCCGGTACCCGGTCCCACCCCGGCCCACAAAATTTCGAGTGCCTTCCAGACCAGTTGTTTCTCTCAGAACCGCAGGGTTCTTTACCCCTTTCACCTTTTTCCCGTCTTCCGACGACAACGACTAAAGTACAGCCTTTGCCCAAAATCACACTATGTTAAAATTTTAGATCTTCGCCCCTCATGTGATTTATATTTCGCTTAGGTCCACCCAAGCTTCTTACCTTTCTTGTTTCATTCCCTTCGTTTCGCATTTTTAAGATTTTTTTGAGGATCCGGTTCATGGTGATACCTACACCCCAACAACAGTTCGACAAAATCCGACGGCTAACCCCTTTCAGATGCTGCTAGTAGACAGCCGGTCCACCAAGAGGTCCATCTTTGGCGGATTGCCGTACGTCTCCGTCTGACTTTGTCCCCCCTTCATACAAAAACGTGTCCCCTTTTGGACCGTTTTCCTTGTGTTTCGGGACTCACATTGAGGGGTGCTCATACCCTGGATGCTGTGCCCTTTATCAACCATGTTTCTTTGAGCCCAGGGGATCTCTTCAGGAGGGGCTTTTGTTTAGGCCCCCTTCCCCTCTTCAATTATTTAATCCTCCATCACGTTAGTGCTTTTTTTTCTCCTTTCAGGCACCCCAGCCACGCGGCAAGTTTTTGATTTTTTGTACCTCCGGCGGCTGCACAAGTTCTCTTTTTTTCTCCTGGAGGGGAAGTTATTCCTTGTCCCCTTTCATGGTACTTTGATTTTTTTTTTTTCCTTGACGTCGCCCGCTAGGCACCTACCTACCCACTTCATCAGTCCACCCAATCCTACTCACTCCCAGTCATCATCTTACTTCTACCTCTCCCCCGGTATGAAAATGACTTTTCTGCCCTTTTTTCTAGTGACAAAAAAGTCCTTGAGCAACACCCCTCCAAATGCTGTTGTCCTTGGCCCAAGTTATAAAAATAACTATCCCGAAACCTTCCTCTAGAGATTTGATCCCAGTTCACACATCTCTTGTAATCCGTTTTTTTGATATTATTCCCTTTTCCTTTCTCTCTTCTCTTGTGCGGATATAGTCTGTCTACTCCCAGCATGTATTTTTTCTGTGTTGAGCTCGGGTTTCAATCCCCTCCTCGGGCCCCCTGTTCATCCGGGTGGGTCCCCAGTTTCCTTCCTTCTGCGTCGCCCCTCTTTTAGTGTTCTTTTTTATTTTCATTGAAGATCGTTTAGATCGTACTTGAAGCCAGGCAACTGACCCCCGCCCTTTACTCGCGTGAAGATCCGAAACCTGGTTTGTATTCCATCGCCACTGACCCGTTTTCCTCCCCACGAAAAAGTGCGGTCGTTCCTTTTGAATTTTCGACACAGACTCACTTGCTGCCTCCCCCCTTTCGACTGTTTTTTTTCCCCCCGCGTTCCCTGCGTGGCCGCCCACAATCCAGCATGCCGAGCTCACCGGCGCCCCCCCTTTGTTTTTTCTGAAAATTTCATCCTTTTCTCCTCTCATAGTATGTAGCACCCCCCTCCATCCCGGACCCCCCCCCCGACCTTTTCCACTCCTTTTCCCGTGTTAGAAGATTGTTGTATTTTTTTCTTGGCGGCCCTCTTTCCCCTTCCTCTTAAGAGATTTTCGTCTTCGGTTCCTTCTTCTCTCGAAGTCCCATCGTCCCCCCAACCTTGTTTCTTCCTTTTTCTTTGGTCGCCCGCACGGTTGTTGTGTTTGAGAGAAAAGAGACTCAACTGTCGGCGCCCCCACTCCAACCCCCCTCCTCCTCAATTATGAAAAAGTGCAATCTTGGTGCCCGATCGAGCGCCTCCCCTTCCCACAGTATCATCTCGTGTTCTTCGCGCACGGGGGGTAACCTTTTTTATTTTTTTTACATATATGGCTTTGAAGATGGACGTTGAAATGTTAGTTTTTCTCCCCGATTTTCTGTGGGAACCGGGGCTGTAGGTAAAAAGTGCCCCGGGGCTAGGTTCCTTCGTCATACTACTTTCTTACAACACGAAGTTCGTTTTTTTTCTGGGTGTGCACTGGAACGGCCTCTGTTTGATCCCCCTTAGGATCCCCTGGAACGTTGAGAGTTTGTTTACCTCCGCGTTTCCCCTTTCACAAGAATTTTTTCTTTGATGTACGTTTTTTTTGTTCCTTGTTACGTTGGTTTCGGGGGTTCTACTTTGTTGAGGTCCTCTCCCTTCGACGTTTTCTTGCTGTGGATTTCCACCCGACCCCCCATAAATTTCTTTTTCTTCCTCCCCTTTTTCCGTTGTGCCCAATAAGAACTCGCCTTTCCCCTCCAGGTTTTCTTCCATTTTTCGATACTCTTATTTTTCCTCTCAGACTCACTTACTTCGGGCTCCCCCTAGTTGCTATCCCACCGTCACCTTTCCCCCTTTGTCCTGATCGGGATCGCGGTCCCATTCGGATTGTCAGTTTCGGGATTAAGGTTTTCGTCTTGGTTTATTTTTTTCGGTTTTCTTGGGCGATGTCTACTCCCCCCCCCTATTCCTCACCCCTTAGCCCCTCTCCCTGCCTTCGTCGTCGGCCGCTCATAGCCCCGACGAACGTCTTTCTGTTATGAACCCTTCCTTTTTCCCTGTATCAACAGCAAATCGCGACCTGTTCTTTCCCTTAGCAGTCTTTAGAATGCGGCTTTTTCCCTGTCTTTTTCGACCCCCTTTTTGGGCCTTTCGTCTTGAGAATCTGTTGACCCCCCCCGGGCAGCGTGTGGCACGGTTGTTTATCTTTTGTTATGGTTCGTTTAGGAGGACCCCTAGTTTTTTTTTAGGTTCTTCCCCCAGGGCGACCCCATCCCCCCCACCCCCCCCCTAGCCGTAGTCTTCCCGATTTCTTTTTCCTGCAAGCTTTTGATTCTTTCCCCAACGACCTTCCCCGCGTTTCGGTACGAGAAACCTTTTTGCCGCCGCGTCAAGGCCACTTTTTTTCGCCCTACCCCCTTCTACAGCTCGTATAAAGGTCACTTTCTTATCCCTTTTAACTCCTCCTCCCGGTATTATTTAGCTTCGTCTCGTTGTCCAGACCTGAGTCCCTGCCAGGATTCCGCAGTCTCTGTCCGGCCCTCGTTTTTCCCTATTGAGAAAATAGATTTCTTTTTCTTTCTTCGCTTTTCATGCCAGCTTAGAACCCTTTTTCTCGTTAAGAATGCTCTTTACTCCTTGCACGCCGGTCTTTGGAGGTGAAAGCCGTACCGCTCCTTTCCCCCAGCCCTTCGCTCCGGTGAAAGGTCCATGAGATTCCCCCTATGCCCGGCTGTCCAGCCCATGCTTGTTTCCCGCATTTTTGGTCCCCAAAGCCTCTTTTTCTCATGCCCCAGGCATCTGGCGTTCAAAACTGGATACTACATTGAACCCCACGTTTTTTTTTCTTTCCCCGAACACCTGTGCCTTTTCCTGCTTTTTTTCTTGGTCTCTGTTCACGTGATCGCCCCATTAGGCCGTTGACCCTTTGCGATTCCTCCGTTTTATTGTCTTCTGCCCAGAAAAGGTGGTGGCCTACCCCCTTCGACCGTTTCCTTCCGGTTGATTTATTGCACTTCCCCCCCCAGTTAGTTTTCCCCGGTTTTTGTTCTTTCCGGTGCCTATTGTCATCTTGTTCCATCCTCAACCAATGACTGGGAAATAATTCATTTTGAAGTTTTGTTCCTCCTTCGCTTTTTTTCGCTCCCTCCATTTGTCAGACTGGTTTTCGGGGCCCGCGAGA
>Ga0179591_1297940_pt1 | contig 19525 bp, 9 predicted proteins | sample CZOMad2_1_08_16f_FD_182891 | JGI IMG/M metagenome (GOLD analysis project Ga0179591, IMG submission 182891) | Vadose zone soil fungal communities from Angelo Coast Range Reserve, California, USA - CZOMad2_1_08_16fungal (PacBio error correction) | ecosystem: Environmental > Terrestrial > Soil >... | reverse complement strand
GACCAATTGCTGGTGTGGCCCGCGAGGTATGTGAATGCCATACGACGATTTACTTTTTTTGACCTTCCTAACCCTCCCCTAGCTGGTCCTCAAAATCGCCCCTCGATTACTCCATTCAGAGAGGCTAGATTTTCACCCTTTATGGCGTTCTTTCGCGCATCGTGTTTGCGGTTGCCTTGAACTAGGTAGGGCCGGGCACAACTGGCAGTTTTTTTTTATGAGATTCTCCTCTCTTCTTTTTTTTCCGCCTGCTAAACTTTGCTTTCCCTCTGGTCGTAAAAATCCCGGTTCTCTCCAACAGTTCCCACATTGCCGGCTTGCTCCCCCCCCCCTGGGATCACATCGAGAGACCCATAATTCTTTGTTTCCTCTTCCACCTAATCCGTTCTGTCTTTTTAAACATGTCCTTCGCCTTGCTGGACCTCTTTTCAAAGTAGAGATATTTAGAATTGACGCTTCTTCGTCATCATATTCTCAGATGAGAGGTATGTCTCCGGTTACGCCGCAATGATTTCCGGAGGTTGTTGTTGCCCTGTATTGCGGATCTCATTGCGGTCAAGATGCCCGCCCGGGGGCTTCTTACATCCTTTATAATTTACATTGACTTTCCCACTTACGATACTTTTCAGTCCATCTCCCTCACAGATTTCGACCAGATTCATGAATAACCTTGCATGGCAGCCCGTCACCACAATTTTTTTTCATTTCGTTGTTCGCTGCCCCTCCCATCGTTATTTTTTCTCGCTGTGAAGCCCCCTGGCCTCGTGCTCCCCTTCCAAACCCCCTCCGAATTACAGGCGCGCGTCCTATGCCCTCCCCAAAAGAGGGTCCCTTCAGCTCCAGGGCCAACTTTCGGGGTCCCTCTTTGGCTGCTTTTGACTCTTTTCAATTGGTGGGCATTTAAGCCGCTCGATTCTGCCTTTTTCCCCTGATGAATACCCCCCAGCGATTTTCGAAGCCTGGCTGGGTTTCTCCCCATTGCTTCGACATTTCCGGCAATGAACTGTCTTGGAGGGATCGTTGTCAGACGGTCCTTAAAACCCCTATCCCTGATTCTCGGCTTCTTTTCGAGCCTCCACCTTCTCGTCAAAAATCTTCCATTTTCGCTCCGTTTCAGTTCGCCGCTAACATCTTCCACCGTTTCCCCCCCCCAGCTCATTCTGATTGAGCTTTATCGCATCCTTGAGCCTCTCCGAGGGCACAGCTGCCCTTCTTAAATAGTTGAACGGAACCCCCACTCTAGACATCAGTCGCTTCTGTTCTAGCGGCTTATAGTGTTTTCACGTATGCCCTCAGTACCTTCTCCTCCAATGAAGGAGAAGGGATAAGGGCGTGTTTGCCTCCACCCTTGAGTTTAAGCCCCTTTGCTCATTTCGCCGGTCTTCCTCTTTTCCCCTATTTCTTCTCTGTTATCTCCTCACCTTTATTCATTCTTAGCCCTCCCTCTGTTAGAGTTGGAATTGACGCATGCGCAGGTTACATTGCAGAGTAGCAGCTCCATCACTTTTTCGATTATCGAGGGTAATAGGAGCTTTCTGTAACCTTCTTTTTGATGAGATACGGACCTTGGGCACGCCCCCACCCCCTTACGACAAGATTAAAGCTATTTTTTTTATCGTTCACCTCGGGAGTTCGTCATTTCTACCTCGAGCTGGATCTCTTTTGAGACCCCTCACGTTCGCACCCCTCTAAGTTCTTGCCGGTATCAGCAGCTAGGAGCGATTTTCAATTTTCTCTATGCTAATTCGGCTCGATACACAGGCTTTATCGCCTTAATCTGAAAAACGCGGATTATGTAGTTCATCTTATTCTCCGTGATTTCTTTTAAAAAAAAGGGCCTGCTTTGGCCAAGTTTCCTCCCTCTTCTTTGCTTTTTTTTACCTTGGAGAACTAAGAAATATAATACCAAACGGTGATCCCCCCACCTTCTTTCATCAAACTAGGAAGTCGTTGAGCATAGATCCCACACGAAGCCCCGTATTACTAATTGACAGTGAAGGTCCAGAGAAGTCATAGTGTCGTAAATTTGTCCTCCATTCGCTTATATTTTTTGGTTGCGATGAAACGGCTTATATTCCAGCCCTTCTTTCTGCCCTCAGTCCTTCCGTTCCTATAATTTCGCATAATGGCGCTCTGTGATACCCCTCTGGGTGGTTGCCACCCAATCTTTGGCGAGCGCGCTCCGGCGATCCCCTCTTCAAGGCTTTGTTCCAGTTACGACCAGCTTCATCCGTGCGAAGAATAAGCGTGATCAATGTTCTTTCGAGAGCTGCTTTCGTCTCTTCCCCACCCCTTTTTCCTCCAGTTGTGTTGTTAGAGTTATTGGTAGTTATCTCTTCTCTCCCAGCCAGACCCTCAATCTTTTCCTCGGATTAGGAGTAACTCCTGTTCCGTTCTTTTTCCCACGATGTCTTGGCAGCGCCTTGCCTGTATCGCGGGCCCCCTAGTTTGATTCAAGACGGTTGCGGGGTCGTCAACACGCCCTCCTTATTGTAATACGTTCTTTCCCGTTACCTCGCCCAGAGTTCGAGAGACCGTAAGTCGCCGGCTCCCCTGATCTTCACGCCCCTTTTTTTTCCAGAGTCCATTAGAGCAGTGGCTAAGACATAGTACATCACACCTCCTTCCTGGCGTTTTCCTTCTGAATGAAATTTATTTTACTACTTGTGTTTTTTCTCGTGTCCCCGCCAGCGCACCCGTCATCGAGCTTTTGTCCATTCGCTAATTGATTCTCTTGCCCTGACTTGAGTATGATGGGTCCTGCCCTTCCTATCAAGCCGCGCGCAGCTCCTCTTCATTGCTTACACAGAAATCGATCGAAAGTCTGTTTAAATCTCCTCGTTGTTCTATGCTCGCGTCAAATTTTTCATATTATCTTCATTTCCTATTTTTCCCTCGAAATCTTCGGCGCTGGCCACTTCACGACTTTTTCCCTTGGTTGAACGAGGTAGGTCGTTTCATTTGTTTTTAGCCTGTTTTGTTTTCAAAAATCTCTCTCATCCATCTCGTACATTGGAAGTGCCCCTTTCAGCGATGCACCTTCCGGATTCTAGATGTCGAAGATTTTGCGACTTGTAGTGCCGACATTAGAGTCATCATCCCCCCCGGCCTTTTCCTCCTCCCCGTCTAAGCCTTTTCGAATCCCCCTCTTCCTTTCCCTGAGAGGTAAGGAATTTCCACAACTATATAGGCGTCTTCACCTGAGACTCTAATAATTCGGTCCGAATTATAACTGGTAGGCCCCCTTTCGTCTCGAGGCCCTCTGCTATTTAGAGATCTATACTCCCAGCTTCTCCATCTAGTCATTTCCAAACACTCCCTGTGTAGACCGCCCTGAATCTCTTTTCCGCCACACTTCGGTCATTTAATTCACCAATACGCTAAATCGGCCGAGGTGCGCCTCTTTTCCTAGTGTCCTTTTCAGGATGTCATCGACCTCGAGTCCGTCTGGATCCCCTTGGATCGCTTCTGAAGTTAGTTGAAACTTCCTCCCGGCGTCATTTTTCGTCGTAGGCAACCCCACCGGAGACAATCTTGGTTCTTTCTTCTTTTGGGGTCTCTTTTGACTGCCTCGATCTGGCGGCTGACCGCCGTCGGCCCCCACTCCTACTTCGCTTTCATCATCCCTGGAGAAGTTCCGACTTTCCTGGAGCCCCCCTCCCTTCATTGAATTGTAATCATTTTAAATAACCGCCAAGCCAATACGAGCTCTTGGCTAGTTCTCTACCACCCCTGGAAAAATACTTCCCCTCCCCGCCCACTCAGCAGCCGGCCGCAGGGACTTCTCCAGGTTTGATTGCGTATTGAAATCAGTTGTCACAAATGAGACTTTCCTGCGTGGTTTTTTATACATATCCTTCTTTCCCCTTTCCAAACAATAATCCCAGTTCGGCTAAGAGAATACAGACGGTCTCCGTTTTGAAAGGTGTTCTTAAGCGGCGGCCCCCCCCCAGATGTGGACATTTCTTAAATGTATCAAGCGTTCTTCTCCATGAAGTAGCATGCCTCCTAGGCAAAGACCCTCTTCCGGTTGTTTTTTTTTTTTCAGCGATTCCTGATCTCGAATCGACACGACCGAAACCGCCTGCCTCCTGGTTTCTCCCATCTTGCGGTAACAAACTAGATCGCGGTCCTTTATCGTTTCCCTTCTTCCCGTATTTTCGGTGTGCTGTAGGTTTATTTAGGATCCTCCCCTGTTCTCTCTTAAAGCGTTCTCTTCTCACCATTTGAAAAGAAGCACGTATAGTTTTAATTTGACCTACCTGATTTCGGATATAAGTCTGTGTCTTTTTATTTTCTCACGTAACAATTGTTTTTTTGAGAAGAAAAAGTTTAAGCGTTGCTCTGAGCCTGGTGTTCCCCTTTTCTTACCGCGAACTTTGATAAGCGAATACTAACTTAGAGGTGTTCAGTATTTTCTCTTTCCAACCCACTGCTAGCGAATAAATACCAACCATATGCACCATACCCACCACAAAACCACCCCAAACACACAACCCAAAAAAAAAAAAAGTCTCCCCCCCAGTACCAATCTGTGATAGGGCTCTTTTTTTTAAATTCTCTCCTAACTATGCTGGTACTGGTAACTCCTTGAAGTATTTGGTCATGCCTACCGTTGATAACACCGGCATTTCACTGGCCCTTTACTATTCTAGTTCTACTATCCGTGTTTTTTGTTATATCCTTTCCCATCCCTTTTGCTCTACTTTTTGAATGACAAGAGTCTCTTTTACCCGTAACCTAAAAGACCGCTTAGCTATTTCTTTTACTTCCCTCGGTAAGCAACGATCTTAGTCTAGCCCGCTGGGTTTGGCCTCGTTATCGGGATATTTCTTAGAAGGTTTTTTTGATACGGACTGCCTCGTCACCCTTTATGTCATTCTAGAGAGATGCGCGTTTTTCCCTTCCCCCTTCTCGTCAATGCACGGTCGACCAACTTCCCTGTTTTTCCCCAAATGAAAACTATTTAATTACGTTGATAAACCTCAATTAGTCTCACCCTCTTTTCTTACCTCCCTTTTCCTTCTTTCCTCCCCCTTGCCAACGAATCTCGAAGGATGCAGGTGCCTTTCCAGGTCCGAGATCAACCACTTCTTCGGCATTGCTTAACCGTCAGATCGGATCTACGGTCAATAGTCCTCCTCCTCCCCAGACGAAATTCAGACTCGGTGTAATTCCGCAGCTGGTATCATGCATGTAGTTTTTGGTTTTCTAGTTTTTTTCCTTCCTGTATGAGCAGGATCATGAGACGTTGCGCGCAGATCTTAACTTTTGCGGCACGGGATGTTTAATCGAATCATTTACTTTTTTTCCTCTAGCCCTTCCGGAACCCCACCCCGCCCCCACCAATAGCCCCGCCCCGTTTTGCACCATCCGATAAGAAACACCGGGAAGGCGAAAAACTCTCTCGATTTCAGGCTTGCTGTTCTCTCCAGCAGTGACCTCTGGTGCTCGCGGGTGTTGCCCGTCTGAAGTGGCTAATTTCTCCCCCACCCCTTTCCCCATTACAAGCCCGAGTCAACTGATGGAACAGCCCCCAGTCCTCTTTTTCAGATTATTCTTCTCTGTACGAGGCTTCCAGAGTTCTTTGGTAGCGGCGAATGTTCTCTTTCACCAGTTTCTCTTCCCTAGCCCAGAGCTCGATTTTTTTCGTTCTTCGTCCCTATTCTTTGCCTGACGGCGGGGTGACGAGCTCCTGCCCCCTGTCCCCATTCCGTCCTGCGAAAGCTTACCTACCTCTAGGATCCTGTAAGAGTCCCCCCCCAATTCCCTCACATTGCTCCCTGTTAGTTAAATGGTCACCTTCCAGTTAAACCTTGCGAATGGACCTTTTGGGCCCGTTTCCTCCGAAGAACCCCCCCTGTCCCCACTAACCTCTGCCACCTTTCTGCCTCACGGTCGAAAAAATGCCCTTTGACGTTTCCTAGGTTTTCCCGTCCCCTTGACTCGGCCCCACGGAACGCCTTTCTTCCTCCCTCGTTACGAGGTCCCGGCTTATTTTTTCAGACCTTCACGTCCCGCGTTTTATAATCTGTCTCCTTATTTCTTCTTTTGACGGTGTTCGAGCTCAGGGTCGTTTTTTCCCTCACCATTTCGCGTGGAGAGTCGGCTTTCTCCGTTTCTTCCCGAGGAATTCGGCCTGAAGTCCCTCTATCACCGCATCGTCGGCAGCCGAATTTGTCTTCTGTCCTCGTTGCTGTCCTCTCTCCTTTTTGGTTTCTCCAGAGTCCCGCTGAAAATCAAGAGATGCGTCGCCGGGATTCTCCGGATCTCTGACCACTTCTTTTTGTTAATATCCTTCATAAGGGGAACCCTAAGTTGACTCCCCCTTCTTTTAAGATATCTGACCTCTTTTTTTTATTGGCTGTATCTGAATAGTTCTCATCTTTAACGAGATCTTTTGTAGAAGAGATCTTCGACTCCCCTCCCTTTAGACACTTGCCCTTCGTGAACTCCTCCTTCCGATAGGAAATGCGCACCCTATACGTCCTTTCCCCCTCAGACCGCTGAGATAACCTGAATTTATCTCTCCTTCATCGACAACGCGTTTCCCTATCTTGATAGCTCCTCGCGTCCTCAAAAAGCCCATAGGTCATAGTTCATATTTGTCTTTATCACTATCCCAACCTTCATCCCTCAATTAGTCCAGGAGCCCGCCCCCCCTCGCGCATGGCAACTTTCGGATAATTCTTGCTGGTCTTCACTGACTAGAAGTATCAATACTGGCAATTAGACGTTTAACACTCCTCCCTCCAGCGCGTTCCACCGGGTAGTAGAGCCTGCCCCCTCAGTTTTACGGTCGAGACTGTTTTGACACGTATCGGCTTCTTGCTTCCCCGCCCGCTGTTTTTTTCTCATCCTTGATTTCCATCACGAGATATTTACTGGTCCCGCAGAATGTGCCGACCCCCGTTTCACTTTTCTTGACTACAAAACTTCTCTTTCCGCGCTCGCTTGCTCGGACAACTAGCAGCGTTGGTATTAATCCCAGAGGCTTTTCCGCCGTCCCCTCGTGTTTTCCAATGCTGGAGGGTCCTCGGTCGATTTCATATCTTCTCTTTTCCTCTTCGTTTTTCTCTCTCTATTGTTCCCTCAGAGACCGTTAGAAAAAGACCGCAAGCATTTTCCCTGGATTCGTTCTCACTTCCGCTTTCTTTTCCGACCAGTTTTCATTGGGCTTGGGCGCGGCTTCTGCGGCACATTAGCATTTTTGCCTTTTCACGAAGGTGAGGTCTCTTTTTCTTCGGGCTTATGAGAATTTAGTTTCCACGACGCCGAGTTGCAAGAAACTCTTACTCTTGCCCTGTCTTCGAGGCCCCGCCTACGACTCGAAAACTATCTCCTGTTTTTTCGTCTAAGACATCTTTTTGCCCCGATAGGCAGGTCGTTCCACGTAGATCATTCAAGGTATTTACTTCATTTCTTCTTCGTGCTCTTCCCCTCTGGTCCGACTTCTTTTTTCGAGATTTGCCATGCCTTGAGGGCTCCTCACGAATTTTTTGTTTTTCTCCGGGAAGTTCAGGTTTTCCCCCCTCCTACCCTCTCGAATAAGGCTCCTGCCCTTGCTGGTCCCCGCCCCTTAACTCATTATCAGCTGTTTGACGACTCGTGGTCCTATTGCGCGCGATCTCGGTGATCGACGCGAATTAGCTCCGAGGAATCGTTCTGGAGCTGGCCTATTCACTTGCAGCAAGTCGTTTATGACCTTTCGTTAGAGCAACCCGTCTCCCAGCCCCCAGCTCCGAGTGCATTTTTTTAGTCTTCTTCCGAGTATGTCCACCGATAGGCTATTTCTTTCTCCGCGTCTGTAATATGTGCTATGCACGTCTTCTATAATCCAGCTCCCCCCCCGGCCTTTCCAGAAGCTCTGGTAACCTGAATTCCGAGAGACCTCGTTCTTTCCGTTTCTTGTTCTTCCATCCTCCCAAGCTTCTCTGCGTCGGTCCACAAAGCGAAACCACGGCATGGCGCCGTTATACGTGCTGGACGGAATCGTTGCTCTCTGATTATTGATTCCGTTCCTTCCCTCGTTTCGCCCGCTATCGCTCGGCGATTGTGTCTTTCAAAACTGATCTCTCTCAAGAAGGAATGAGCTGCGAAGAGTAACCTTTGCTAGCGGCACCCCGTGCATGTCCAATCGGAGAACGTCTCTGACGTTCGATTCTAGTTGTCCTCTCCACGATTGAATCCGCGCCGGTTTCGGATCCCGGGCTCGTAGACTTTTCTTACGGGCCTGACCTCTGCAATTCGAAAGCTTCTGAATTTTTCTTCTTCTCAACCCCCTTCGGCCGACATTGACGTCCTTTTACGGACGTTTTCGTGAATGTTAATGCCCCTAGCCCCCCCGATTTCTAGCCTTGAGTCTTGTCCCGCCGTCTTCCAACCGAATAGCTCGCCAGCCTTGTTCTTTTTGAATGGATTACAGAAACTATCCAGCGTCTATGCATTAAGCCTTGGGTCATCCTCCCTTACCCTCTCCCTTGAAAGACTCTCCCTTCTTTCTGGTCGTTCATCTAGCCCCTTTGCCCCGATACAGACCAGAGACTCACCCGTTGACCGCTTTCATCCCCGATAAATATTTCGTCAAATAGGGCGTGGTTTGGCCCGTTGTATTTCCCCGTTTTCGATTCTGTGTTGTGCGACATTCGCCGCGGCAGGGCATGCACCCCGTCGAAATCCTCGGAGGACGACACCTCTCTTTTCAATCGCCCTGGTCCTTTGGGATTCTCAGGTTTTTCGTATCTGCGTTGGGGGCGGGGAACGAACAAAACCCAAAAAACAAACAACACCGTCCCACAAAAAAAAAAACCAAAATAAAAAAACACAAAAACAAAAAAAAACACACAAAAAAAAACAAAAAAAAAACCAAAAAAACAAAAACAACAAAAAAAAACAAACCCCTATCGTGGGGGACTGGAATGAATTATCTCTTACTCTTGCAATTATTCAGGTTGCTCATGGGACCCCCCCCGACTTCATAGGGCCGTTCCAGCGCCATTAATGATAAGTCTATTTCTTGCCCACTCGAACACCCGCTTCCCGAATGTGAGCCACAAGGACTTGACCTCCCCCGAATCTGCTTCAGGGAGGCGCTTTTGCCGGGAGATGTGAGAGGCACGGTATCTCCCCGGCCGTTTCCTCTGAGCTGTTTTCGCTAAAAATTGGTGCACGCCTAGTAGTTTACCCATCAGTTGTACAACATTTGGCTAATCAGTTCGGGACTTCCTCTAAATTGCCAGTTGCTGAGCACCCGGAGTTCCTTTGTTTTCCTTAGCCACTTCTTTTTCTCTTAGAACTTTTTTACCGTTCGCGTTTTAGTCGCCCCATTTTGCTGCTAAGTGCATCTCTCTCATTAGCATATGCCTCTTCCGGTTAAGATTCGATAACCGTCATTTCTGCATACCACCAGCCCTGTCCCTACGAGCCCGCCCACATTCCGTCGTTTCAAAATCCTCCCAATCCTTTTCTTACCCTTTGTTAGTTGTGCCATCTATCTCAAGAGGTTTCTAGTGAAACTTAGTAGCCGAATCTTCCTTTTTTATCAACAATCCGAAGCAACCTGAATTGGCCCCGACGCCCCCATATTTACTACCTACTCATCCGTGTTGATTCTTTCGATTCTGGAACAATGCGGTTGTGTTTTCTACTCCTGGATGGTGAGCCAGAGATCTCCGGTACTCATTCCCGAGACCCCCTTAGTTGCGAGTTGTTTTTAGACCAACGCGCCGATCAGCTCTTTTCGGAGAGTCTCCTCCTTTTTTCTGTTCTTGGGCTGGTTCCTTGTTATTTTCGCCGAAGTTTTTGCTTTTTGTATCTTTAACTCGGCCGTGGACACACATGATGTCTTTATTGTTTTCCCCTTTTAGTTCCTCTTCTTCTGCGCAAGCCCTATCACATTAGCTTGTCTTGCATCGACTTGTCAATCCTCCTGTTTTCTCTCAAACCTCATTAAAACATTGCCTGAGAAATCCCCCGGCAACACCCCCCTCCAGTGCCTCACAAGGGCGTCGTTCTTTCCACTTATGTAGCACGTGATGCCTCCATGGTTTCCATGAAGTCTTTGCCCCGGATGGAAACTTTTGCGCACCCGTCTCGATACTTCGCGTACTTCCACCTATATGCTCCTCCTCCGAGCAGATCTGCGCTTCGAGTTATAGTGGTAAGCCAGACCTGTCTCGGCCCTGTCCAGTGGATTACTATTCTTAGATAATCGATAACACGTCCCGAGATTGGTCTTTGCCCTTCTCCATAGCTCTTGTAATTTGACCACTCCCTGCCGGCAACCTTTAACGGACCATAGCCCCGCCACAGCTTTTGAAAGACGCTGATTTTCCACCCAGGCCTTCCCTCCAAAGCTCCTATTTAAGGAGTTTTTTCCGCGCCGTTCTTTCATATGGGATGGTGTAATTCCCTTTGTCCATGTGATCCTTCTTTCAAAAAAATCCTCACATAGACCGTCTAGCTTGAACCCATGATGTTGCAAAGACCCAGCTCCCCCCCCCAGATAACGGATCTCTAATCTGGTACCTATTCGTTCTCCGGATGCCTTTCTAGCTGCCCGGGGGGCGTCCCCTTATACCAACAAGACCTATAGATGTGCTGGCGTATTTTGCCCTATTTCTGAGTCAATTGCCCAGATGCCGCTTGCTTAGACTTTCCTGCCCCATTACCCTGCCCTGCAGCAAGGTCACTTCCAGTTCGCGTGTTCTGGACGACTCATTTTCCCAAAAATAAATGCGTCATTCCTTTCTTTCTCCTTGGAAGATCTTTTCAACCCTCCTCGTTCCACACCCTTGCGCGATCGGCCGCGTTTTCGTTTAGAAACGGAAACCTTTCGAAATAGTTCCCATTAGCTTAGACAGATAAGAGTTTTCGCAACCGAGACATGGAGCTGAATCGGGTCCTAGTCATATGATAGTTTTGAAGAGTTTCCCCCGGTCCTCGCATTTTCCACGAGAAGATTGTGGTGCCCGTTCATGATCGAGAGGTTTTTCCTCAGTTCCTCTGACCCTCGAATGGAGGTATGTAAGGGAAGCTATACCTGGGTCTTTTTGGAATACAATCTGCCCGTCGATGAGAAGTCGGCGTCTGCTTGACGCCGGAATTTGCCCCTCCCCTGCTTTAGTTTTTCCTAGGATCTTCCTTAACCAGTCTTCAGTGTTTAGACTTTTTAGAGCGTTTTTTTTTCGTTGGAAGACGCCACTCTCTTTCTTTGTCAGTGAGAAAAACCCGCGGCAGATAGTCCTTTCTTCAACTTTTTCTGGGATTGCTTAACCCCTGACGGGGTTTTACTGCTTTGACTACTATTTCAGTCTAAATATCGCCGAACCGTTTATAAAGCATCCCTTACGGTTTTCGTTCGCTAGGCAGTCCGAATATCATTCCTTCATTTTCACTTATATGCTGGCGATAGTAGTGTCCTCCTACGCCCACGACCTAAGCGTGCACTTTTCCCTTTCGCGCTTTATTCAGGCCCTCCTGCTTCTCTCCTACTATTCTCGATTCTATCACCTATGTCCTCTCGTCCCCTCACAGCCCCCCTTCCAACCGCGGCGATTTTCAACATGATCGCCTTCCTATAGTTTTCTTACTCACCCCGAAATCACGTTTGGACGATCGCTGGCGAGTCTCTAGACCATGCGTTACCTCAAGACTCCGCAATCTTTTTCCCCAGTCTTGACGCCCACCTTCGTGCCTGTAATCTCCTCGGAAAGGATCTACTAAGCCTCCCCCATTTTCACCTTTTCGTCCATTACGGGAACTCGCCTTGGCCGTCGATGGGCGTCACCACTTTTTCGTAGAAGCACAGCCCCTTTCAGATATTTTTTCGACGGTCGTAGGCGTCACGTCCTTTTTCCCCGATCGCCTTAAAGAACCCACCCTGTCTTTCACCCCTTTCCTCCCATATGTCACTTCAGCCAGTTTCTCCCTTTAATGGAACAAGTAATTTGCCACCCCAGAAGTTCCGCCCCGGACTTTTGAATCCCCTAGCTGGGAAAGAGTTTTTTGATATTGAAGGATTTGAACATCCCCTCAGCGTATGTAAGGTTCCTACCCATCTTCTTGAAGCGAATCCTCCTTTGCGTTTTTTTCGTCCCTACCTATTTTAGTCTCAACTATATATTAGTTTCCCCTCTCAGTTTTTGTTTATTTTGATAGATCTATGCCCGAATTTCGTCTCTCCAAATGAACGCGCATTCTCATAGGAGGAGACCCGCCGCTGGTCCTGGCCCAACCAAGATGAAGGGCTTGGCCCCCGCGCAGGAGCCTGCTATCTGGCCATCGCATTCTTCAAAGGATAAGGAGGGGTCGGCCGTCCAGATGAGCACCCTTTCTTTCCACTCTCGAACCTGCTCTTCGAAGACTCGGATTTTCCCGTCTATATTTTAGCTCGTTTCCCCTCCTACTACCCTACCCACTCTTCCAGAGACATTTTTCCGACCATCGTTTACGTACCCCCCCCCGCTAGTCGGCGCCAGGTGACTCTGCGCTTACCACGGTAGTGAGCCTTTAGGGATTCTTTATATAGAAACAGCTGGTGCCTTTATTTTCCCCTTCTCCTTCCTGTAGGGGTTTCATCCTTTTTCAACCCCATTTACGTTATGCTGATGTGCCTGCAAGCTTACTCCTCCTCTCTAATTAGAGACGTCTATTCTTCCAGACTCGACCCCTAGATAGTTTCTTTGCACAGTCAGCGTGCTGCGTGAGCGACTACCCGGTATACAGTTCTCTTTTTCTCAAAAATTAGACCCCTGCTTGGATCTCGACACAGATTCCCCTCGGAACTTCCATGATGAAATAGTTTAGTACCCACCCTCGCTCCTCCGCCGAGTCTGCATTTCCTTAAGAGTCGTTGACTTGACCCCCCCCCCCCCCCCCCCCCCCCACCCCCCCCCCCCCCCCCCCAAGAGTCTATATCTCATGTAGTCTTTTCTTCGTAATTTTTTCTATCCTAAATCTTCGATCCCATTCGCACCCAGTCCGCATCTGCAACCCCCTCCTCTCATCGAATCTTTTATTTAGAGCGTTTGACGATCCCTGAAGCCCCCTGCATTATACTGTCAGTCCCACCGAGCCCCACATGATTACACTCTTCTCCACCTTAATAAATGTCTGAACTATTACTCGGACACGATCGCGGCTGACAGGTAAGGATCCTTTTCCCCCCGGCGACTCCTATGTAAATAGAGTTTCTCTGTTTTTTTGTTACAAACTAATTGCCTTCAATTAAGACTTCCAGGCGACGATTCTTTGCCCGTGAGCCTTTCCGCAAAAAATCCTTTGTCCGAATTTTTTGGCGCGTTTTGACAGGTCTCTTCCGGTGTGATCGCGAAGGCGGCCGCAGCCCGTAAACCAACAAAAGGGCCCTTGACTCGTTTTCAGCCCTCTTCTCTTGTCTAATGACTCTGAACGTGAGTCCGTGAGTCTGAAACTTCAACAAATGTAACCTCTGCAGTTCTCCCTTTTCTTTCCTAGTGTTTTTTTTCCATCTTTCTTCTCTCAGATACGCATTTATGGTAATTGCCGTCTACACGAACCTTCCCTCTTCGCATTCCAGATGGAGAACGGATTGGGTGTTGGACTTGACAGAAATGTCGATTCCCTAGGTCCCGCCTGATTTTTTCTTCCCCCCTACAGCCAGATCGAGAGAGTATCGGAGTCGCCACTGACATAGATAAATGCGCCTTCCCTGAGTAAGCTCTTCAGCGAGCCGAACCCCCTCCCTTGACACCTCGTTGCGTGGTCCTTGCATTTACGGTCCCTCTTTGCTCGTGTCTGATTCCGCGTTTTCGAAATATCCCTTGCATGACATGCACCCTGAGCAACATCTCCCAGGAGGAGATTGACCCCACCCTTCGAAACTATCTTTTTAACGTGACTGAACAGTGCCTTCCTCCCCTTCTACCGGCAAACAGATGTTCGACCTCTTTGTACCGTTACTCAGGCATTATGCGTGAACTTCATCAATGTTCCATCGAGGGCCCATTCCCTCTCTTAAACGTGCATCATATTAATGATACTAACTCCCGCCACCCACCTCGCCGACCCGTCTTCTTCTCGTTCAGCGGACGTTACCCCCCTCAGTCGTCTCATGATCGGAGGATTCTAAGAATCGATTTTGGTCCGTATTTCTCCCCCGCTTCCCTTCACTTTGAGCTCGGACCGCCACGTGTTTTCCCCCATTTTGGTTGCACGACTCCCGAACCTTCGTGGCCCTGCTCCCTACTCCCGGTTCTTTATAGTCTGAGTTTGACTGCCAGTCCAGGGACAATCTCGTTTTTCGCCACGCCCCCTTCTTGATTCCTTCCCCGGTAGATCGATATTTTATATATGCGTACAGCCCTCATGACGCATGCTAACATTTTCCTCCGATTTTTGCTGATCAACCGTACACCTTGGACTTCTAAACCCGTCCTAAATAAAGATGCCGCCATACGCTAAATATAAGTCACATCTTTTTCTTCCCTCGGGAGCTGTGTTAACTTAAATCCCGCTTCACGTCCGTGTCCTAGGGACTTTTTTCTGCCGATATCGGTTCATTCCCACATTAAAATTAGCGCCCCTGACTTGTGCCGGAACTTTTGAAATCTTCTCCTCCTCCCCTCCCCGTTTTTTTTCTCTCCTTCGTCCTTACATGCCGGGTTTTTGCTCTTACCATGGATGCAAAATCCGAGTGCTCCTTTTTTCCTTTTCCCCCGACCCGATCTTGGGAGCTCTTCGATTTTCAAACTCCCACTAGGTTCCCTCTCTTCTCTATTGATCGGATTTTCTTCCTTATGGAGGGGACGTATTGTACTTCTCGAATAACGTGTGCTGTTTCTCGCATCGACTGCAGCTTGGCACCTTGAGTTCCTATGAGATGAGAGCCTGTGTGGAAGAAGCCTCTACAGGCTGCTGCGTCCTATTCGAAAAAAGGTTGAGATTGAACCATCAATTTCCCTCCCTCGTGCGCACCTAAAATGCACTCTTCACTCGCGTATTCAACTTTCCCTATTCCCTTGAAAAGACTATTCTCCTCGAGGCCTTCCACTTGTGAAGACGTAAAACGGCGGCCAGCTATGGAAGAAAATCCCTAGGAATCTATACTATTCAGCTAGATTTTTTCTGACGTCCTGGTAAGATTCAGAATTCCCTTCCTTTTTCTCGTGGAGGACCAGATAAGGATAGAGCTGCGGGTCCCATTGGTCCCGCCGATAGATTGCAGAGTTTGAGATACTAGATAAGTTGATCCTTTTCTATCACTAGTACTCTATACCTTTTTCAGAATCCCTCACCAACGCTCTAAGACTCTCGAACCCGAAGGAATCTTACCCTTTTTTTTCCCCCTTCTCTGTGTGAGAGACGCCCCGTCCTGTTTCTCGCTCTCCCTTTGCTCAGCGCTTCTCCACCCCCTCCTTGAGACAGCGCGCAGCTCCCTTTTTCCCCTACCACGACCGAGGTTTCCCTTTTATTCCCTGGAGCCTTCCCTCTTGTTTTTCTGCCGCGAATGGATCGAGGTTCCACTGGTTTTGGTATTCCTACCAGCTCTCCTTGTGCTGGGAGTGAAGATGATGCCCCATCAACGTCGTCGCTCGATGGACAGCTTTTGATCGAATGATGTCCGCCCCCCAGGCCTCCCGTTCCCCCTTTCTAAGAAGAGATTGCAGTGTAACATTCTTTTACCAAAGAATACTTGCTTAATCGTCTTCTAAGGGATGCCGCCCCTTCGCTGCCCCCCGACGGTTAATAGGAGACATGTTTGCTTTTTGTTTTAGAAGCCCCCCTTATCACCCCTAGTTAAAGACTCATTCTAAGATGTCTTCCAACTCTCCCGGAGTAACTTTCCTCCAAGAATCGTTCTCCGCAATTTGTGAAGAGTGCCCACGCACCTGCATCTTCTTAACTCTTCCTATTTCTGAAGTATGTTAGTATATCAACCTCAGAGGGTTACCTCGCGCTTTCCGTATGTTAATGAGCGTTCACTTAGTTTGGGGGTTAATCCCCATTCTCCTTAGAGGATAAGATACTGCCGCCTCTTTGACTCCTAGTTCCCCGAAGTGATTATCCTCATCAGTTGATATTCTTCGCCTAGCAGAGCTCGGTTCGCGTTGGCAGACGCAGATAATGCTCCTTTTCACTGGATTCGTTGAGCGGAATCCCCTTCTCTGTTCTCATCCTTCATATTTTGATCTGCTGATGAAGGGGTTGAGGATAGATATTCCCTCACACTCCTACCATATTTTCCGAACTTATACCCTATTTCGCCGCTCGTGTTTAAAGGATAGCCTGGCCTACTTCCTTCATGTACCACAGAGCATATGATCGGAGCCTCTTTGACCTTTTACCTCACCCGAAGAAAATACTCTTTCCAAATGACGGCTTCTCTCTGGACCGTATACGTGGTATGAAATTCTCTATCAACTCTTTATTCTCTCCCTCAGGAAAACCTCTTCTCTGCCCAACCCCCCCGCAGCTATAGACGTTAGATTCGTTTCCTTCCCCCCAACTTTGAACAGACGCTTCCTTCATTCCGAGAGGCTGCGGTATACCTTTAATCAGCCATTACCTCCTCAGTGCCCCTTAGTCCCCCTCACCTTCTCTCTGTCCACCCAGAGATTTTCTTCCTTTCTCCCCCCTTCGATCTGAATCTCTAACTAACTTGAGTTCCATCTACTTTTGCCCTGCGGCCCTCGCTGGTTAAAACTATTGTCTTATCCCCACTGATAGAGATTAGTTTTCCGTTTTTTTTAGCCGACAACTCTTCTTCTAAGACTGACTCTAGTTATTCCACTCTTTTCCTTCGATGTGGAAGCCCTGATATATTTGCATCCTTTCCCAGCTAGGTTGCAGACCAAGCCGGTTTGCCTTGTTTTTTCATCACACTTCCGCGCGAGCTCTCCGTCGCGGACCAAAAGCCTTCATCGTGTGTACGCCAAGCTTTCCTCCTCCTCCCGATGAAGACCCAAATGCTGGATTTTTTCTTTGGCGATTCTCTCCTCAGTATTCATGCCAATATTCCATACCCACTCCTAGTGGTTGTTTGTGTTTTTTTTTTCTCGAATAAGAAAAACTTTTCTTCTCTCAAAGAGAGACCATCCCATTCTCACTGAGTTCTTCGGCTTTTTCCGATTCGGACTGAACGCTGAACTTGCTTTGGCTTGCTTTTTTTTTTTTCCATATTAAATTTTGACGACCCCGGGGTTTTCCTTCCCCTTCTCTTTCGGATAAATACTCGTCAAATTACATCTACTCCTCTTCTAAAACGCGGATTGTGAAGTATTTTTATACGCTTGTCCCTTCTTCAGACTTCAACCAAAATATACTGAATTACCCAAACTTTCCGAAGATCGTGGACTTCTTAAGACGATGACCTTCCAATTACTCACTAATGGAGCCCTTTATTTAGTGCTCCAGTCATGGTGATCGCATCGAATTTTAAGTATTCCTTTGGGCGCTAAGAAACACCGCAGTTTATTCTTCTCTGGTAGAAATTCCTACGCGCCCAGAGCGTACGGCCCTTTGGAGCGGCCCCCAGTGGAGTCTTTTTTTCTCACCGAACGCAAGGATCTCCGTATCTTGGCCTAGAAAGAGTTGGCTCCTTTGCGGCTGTACCAAACCCGGTTTCCGTCTCGCGCATGACGCCATCTTATAATACAGGAGGTTTACCCTCTTTCCCCTATTAGAAGCCGTGTGTTTTACACGCTGCGCCCGCGGAATTCGTTGCTAATGTTTTTTGTTTTTAGCTCCCTCCTTCCTCTCACCCAGCTATCTAGTGACCCTTCCCGGCCTTAGCCTTCTTACTCCCCAGATGAACAGACTTCGATGTAGAATCTTTTTCGTATTCCCTTTTTCTATGCCGACCCTAGAGCCCGCCCCCCCCCCTTCTTCCCTCTCATCCGGGATGATTCACTCCCGCGAGATCCACTCTGTGATTTTTTCGTCTGAGCCCGTAATTTGCAATGCCTCAAGAGAATGCGGTCCGTCCGAACAAACTCTCCCCGACGACTCATTCGTCTCAGACCTCCCACTGTGTGTTTATTTACTTCTTTCCGAACTCGGCTGGTGATGCCGGAGAGCTCTTCGCAGAGCTGATCCCAGGAGTATGGTGGTTTCCCAAGACTTATTCTCTTCAGCCTTCATGCTCATTCGCCTATTAACCTGCATCTGGGACTATCCCCCCCCCGGGCGTCAGAAATACGGCCCTTGTTGAAAATTCTTTTCCCCCGACTTCCTTGTGTACGATTCACTCTGCCTCTCTAGAGGAAGAGTAGCTGGGCTCCCATTTCTCCCCCCCCCGTTAAACCCCCCTTCTCGGCCTCCTTTCATCTTTCCCCGCGGTTCGAAGTTGCGTCTTCTCCAAGGTCCCCCTGTCGCCGACCATTCGAAGGAGGGGTTTTTTTCCTTTTCCGTCATCGTTTAGACTCGCCTTTATTCTTTTGGTACATGCCGTCTTACCCCAGAACGCACTCCGCTCTAAGAACTTGCGCAGCCATTTCTTTTGCCTGTCAAATTGCCTCCCGAGTCATCTTTTCCCCCGACCTTTTTTCTCATCGGCCAACCTCCCCCCTCCCCCCCCAGTCTTGTTTGATCTGGAGCTCTCCCACTTCCCATCCCCGATACCCCATGAAGACGCCCTCCCTGAAATAGGCTATAAGCGCGCCGTCCCTCTCAGTTTCCCGTTGGGTTCCTTTTTTCCAAGGCGATGAGCGATGGTTCTGCCGAGTGTTTTGTCTCCCAGCCCTGCGGACGGGACAACCTCGCGCCTCCTCGGCGTCGTCACCCCACGCCTTATCCAAACCGTTCCAATTTTCTGGTGAGGGTAGCCTGAAGGGGTTCTTCATCTTCCTTCAACAGTGGCTTGAAGGAAAGGCTCTAACTTCCTACGGCGCAAAGACCGTTTTTAGCCCCGATAGCGCTTTCCAACAGACGCCTTTGACAGGTTCTTGGATCTTAATTCATCCGCCTCTGCCTCCCATCTACCACTTTGGAAGAAAGGGCTCCCTCCAAACGGCATCACCCCCCCCTACCTTTTTTTTTCCCTGCCCTTTTTGCTGAGGCCCTCATTAAGGCGATTTGCTGGAGAACGATCTCTGACCCTGTTTCCCTTATAACGCAGTTGGCCATCTGCACCGTTCTTCCCCTTTCCCAATTTTGTCTCGGTCAAGGTTCCCTCGTTTTTCTTTCATGTGCTTTTTTGTTGAGCAAGCCTTCCCCCCGGGTCTTTCGTTTCGAAAAAGGATTCTTTACCCCTTCGATGCTCAGCTTGTTCTTCTAGATCCTTCCCTTCGCCCGAGCCCGCGCGACGCATCCGCCAAATTTTCTTCCCTGTCCGAGATCACCCCCAGCAACCCGGGCTTCTACAATCTCCCGTCCAACATTTAAAGTCGTTCCGTCAACTTTCCTGCAACTATCCGTTACCCTTATTTCTTTCACGGGATCTTGTTTTGACCTCGTCCTCGCGTTAGAGGGAGTCCGGGAATGCAGTTACGTTTCCCTGATGGTCATTCCCCACATGTGCGTTCCCCCCTTGACTTGGCCAGCTTTT
>Ga0179591_1302250_pt1 | contig 19529 bp, 23 predicted proteins | sample CZOMad2_1_08_16f_FD_182891 | JGI IMG/M metagenome (GOLD analysis project Ga0179591, IMG submission 182891) | Vadose zone soil fungal communities from Angelo Coast Range Reserve, California, USA - CZOMad2_1_08_16fungal (PacBio error correction) | ecosystem: Environmental > Terrestrial > Soil >... | reverse complement strand
TTAGGGGTGTGGTTTTATGTTTTTTGAACTCATGGCTTTTCCCCCCCCCCATTTCCATTTCTTGCCTCGTCGGATCCGGTGTTTGCCTTTGACGTTTTAAGTTTTGAACTTTCAGTTCATTATTACCGGCAATTACTTTTTTCCAGTTGGCTGACGATTCTGTTTTCCTAATGAAATTGATGAGAAAAGATATACCTTTTGTTGCTGTGCTGCCTTTTGTACGCAGGACATACTCCAATCATCACTCGTTTATTCCAGTTCGCATCAGTCGGACTCATTTATGGGTGAGATGGAGTAGGAGATTTATTTTCCCCGCCTTCTTTATGTCGTGCCTTTTAGTTTCCCAATGATCGACCTAAGGACTCCCCTCTTGTATACCTCTGTTGGACGGTTCTACCCTGGTTATGCCTTAGACCACCAACCACCCCTTTACCCTGCCTTTTTTTAGTGTTAACAGGACCGAACAAGACTCATAATCGTCGGAAGCAATGATCGTCCCTGTCTTTCCCTATGAGTTCCCAGTACAGCCTTGGAGATACAGAAGTAAATACGAAGTCCTTTTTTCCCCATTACCATCCCCGTTTGAGGCATTTTTTTGACGCGCTCGGAATATATCTGCAACTTTTTCAAAGCTTTTTGGCCGCGCAGAATCCTGGATGGGAGTCCCGATACCTTGAAATTTGAACCCCCCCCCTCCCCAGTCTTTTGCTCCACCTCTATTTCGGGCTTGCTCTACGACCCCCCCAGCTTCACGATTCGACCTAAGTTCTCCTTACTTTTTTGCCTTCCTCTCGGTATTTATTGCCCTTACTTCCTCGAGGAAAACTTTTTGCATACTCAGTTTCTTCTTTCGTTTGATTTTTCGGATATCAACAATAGAACTTTTTTTCTTTGGCTGTCCTTCTTTCTTTAAGGATGTTAGTCAAAATTTTTGGCTTTGTCTGTCCTCTCCCAGTGATGGCTCTGCTAGGCGACAAATAAGTTATTGAAAGCTCTATCCCTTCCCTTTCTTGTCCTTGTTTCTGCAGCACACCAAGCTCCTACCTTGGCCACATCGTTTTGAAGTATTTCCCCCTCAGGTATTTTCAATTCCCCAGTTTGCAGTCACTTTTCGCGCAGGTGTCCCCGGAAAATTTCCCATCTAGGTGGTTAGGTTCTGCCCATAGCAACGGCGTATTTCGGCAATCATTATTGTTTTCCCCTGAAACCCGTAGCTATTTTCCAACCAATGCAAGTTGAATTGGAGTGCTCCCCCCCCTCCCTCCTGCCCTTGATCCATTATGGACCGGGGTTTTTTTCACTCTTGGCTCTCGGTCCTTGATTACCTCTGCCCCCCCCTTCAAATTTCCCTCAAGAAACCCCCATATTTTCCCGTCCTTTCCTAATGTCAAAGTCAGAAAAGGACTCTGTGTCGCACCCTACCCGATCAGACGCAACCCTCGAACTTTTCCAATGACCAGATTTCCCTTACTTTTCTTTACCCCTCGGTCCTCCGTCCTGGCAGCCTTCCTTTCTTTAAATTGGCCTCTATCGTGCAGCAATCAGGTGTATGACCTTTCAATTGACGGCGAACCCTTTGACGATTGATATAGGTTTTTCCCAGCCCCCTTGATCTCATCTCTTGGGGTGCTTAACCTGTGGCATCGTTGCAGTAGACTTTAAAACAAGTATTGGGAGATACTAGTACTGTTTTTGCCCACCCGAGTATTTCCCCCGCCGGATATTTCCAGATCTGTGAATTATTTCTTTTAGGGTGTTTCACAAATCCTCACAAAGAGAGTGTTCCTCACCCATCCCTCCCCGTGCCCCTATAGGCGATTCGCTAATCAAAGGAAGTTGGCGTAGTGCGCTCATTCCGCTACATCCAGACATGTGACCCAGGTGAGCCCCATCTAGTGAATAAGCAACACCGAAACTTTCCCCCCCCCCAATCCAATGCGGAGCCAACCATTCGTCCTCCTTGGCGAGAGAAGCAGAGCCCATGGTTTTACGGCCCGACTTTTAAGCCAGAAGAGCTTTTTTCCCCCCCCCTGTGTGCACAACGGACCCCCGCCCTGCCAAATTTCGCTTCGATGGAAATTCTCAAACCTTTCCCTCTTTTGGTCTAAGTTCTCTTAGCAATGACGCTGGATGCATTGGAAGTGGGGCGGTTGAAGAATTTTCGAACTTCCCATTCCCTCCAACAACCCTTTTCCCCCTGCTATTAGATTGCGTTCACCCCCCTGTTTTTGCTTTTGAATCCGACTTGACAAGATGTCTGAAATCCCGGCGATCTGTAAAGACAGTGTGAAGTGTTTTCGCTACCAATTTCAAAAATCGTAACCCCAGCCTCCATCTGAACAGTCGAGTGTTCGTACTGACCCACTTTCGTCCTTTTTTTTACTGTTAATGCGCCACAATCCCGGAATGGCAGCGGCCGGCCCCTAGTAATGCGACATCCCCAAGGGCTTACTGATACAGCTAGTGGACACTCGGACTCCCGTGCTTTTTGGACTCCCTGTCGCCATCGCACGACATAGTCGGTTCTCGACCTCCCGCCTGCTGTTTAGGACTGTAAGTGCGAAACCTACGCCGCCCAACATTTATCTGCGGACCCTCCCCCCTGTCTAGGCGCGATCTTTGACATTTGTCAAGGGATTTTTCACTCTCCCTTTCTCTGCGCGTCTACTGGTACGGGTACATTGAGCCACCGGGATCGAAACGACAGTGATAAACTTCATTGGGCAACCTTCCTGTCGACGCGAGATCCCCCCTGACAAAATAGTTTTGGAGTTTTACACGACATCAACCCCCTTCCCCACCCTCCCCCCACAAGTTCGATCCTTTTGGAGTCATCTGCGGCTTTGGTCCCTCTGGCAGAAGTTTCGCCGGGGAAAAAACGTCTTCTTTACTTTCCAGGATCGAGCGGGACCTAGTCTACGGTTATCCTTTCCGCACCCTTCTCAATGCAAAATCTTTACTCTCACGACACCCGTGAAAATCGGCAAAGGAAAGTGAGCCGTTTTCCCTTTGGTCCCTTTTTCCCTCTGCAGAGTTGGACCAAACTGCGCATCGGGTTTAGGTCTTTCCGGCCTTTATTTCTGGCTTGAGATTCGCGTTCAGAAAAACAATACTAAGAATGGTGCTGGTTTCCTCTTGTCCCCCCCCCCCCTTAAGCAACTTCCCTTACCTCTTTGCTCCTGGTGCCTGAACCGCCTGTTGCGTAGAGGGGTATGGCGACCACCTCCTCTTCGCTTTTTTACCCAAGTCGCCTCAAGGACAAGGGAACACGGAAACCTTCCTCTCCGTTCCCTGAAAGGGTCAAAGATTGACTGCCCTTTCCTTGTTTCCACCCCGTTTACGAATGTTAGTTGGAGTCCAGGGAATTTCTGCAAACTTAGTGCCCCAACCAACCATAGTAAGCCCTTGCTGCCTCGGTTTTTTTCATTCGGCTTGGCAAATCTATACAACGTTCTATAGAGGGAACCAAATGATCGAGATCTAGGTCTGGAAAACCTTTTTTCTTGACGCCCAGTCCTTCCCCTCCTCTCCCCCCTTGCGTACATACGTTCGATGAGATTTGATGCCCTTGCGGAGGGTCCATGTGCAAAAAAAGATCTTCTCTTTTCCCTCGTTGTTGTTGGAGGTTTTTTGACTGACCTTTTCTGCCCTTCTTAAAACGTCTTCATGGACCGTCCCGCCTTCGCCTTACTCCCTGTTCCGGCTTGAGCCAAGTTGAAGTGCGCGCGAAGTCCCATCTGTTTCCTTCTATATCTCGAATATACCTTTCCACGCGACTTTCTTTCTATTTTTGAACAGATCGCACCCCTCCCGATTCCCGACATTGCTTCACGAGTGGTTTTCTGTAAGTTGGAGAGTATAGGGCCCTCCAACTGACTCGTATTACCACGTTGTACATAAAGGAGCAGTAACCCCGTGGGTTCTACCGGCCTACCCCTGAAACGGGATCGTTTCATTTCCCTTCATGGCCGGTTCGGGCATTTTTCCCTTACCCAAGTCGTGGGTTGTTAGAAAGGTACCTCGACAGCAAACCGCTTTTATGACACAGCGACGAGGTAGGTACTGCCTCATTTTTGGTCCTTTCCAAATCACTTCTGAGGATGTGTTTTTCGAACGCCCCATACTACTCCAGGGAACAGTTCCATGTACAAAAACTCCCCTCGCTCCTTCCCCATGACCCTGCCCTCAACACAACGGGAACAAACTTCTTTCTCTTGGACATTGGAATTGGAGTGGTGTCTGCCGGTAGCTTGCATTCTTCTGTTCCATGAAATTACCGTTTGTCGATTATGGAACGCCAGATCGTATAAATAAGCCTACCGCATTTCACAACTGCCGCTGGGTCTGTCCAGTTAACCAACTAAGCCGTCATGAACTCAACGGCGCGAAATGGTTGATTTTTTTTGTAGATCGTGTCCCTCCTCCAAAAGCCTTGAGTGTTTTTGTATGAGTCTTCCTCTTCGCATCTGGTAATTACCGTCATGTCTGCGGTTATAACCCTTTTCCCCATGTGAGACTTTGCTAACCTTTTATCCCAGTTCCCATTCCATACTAGTCAGCGAAAGGTAGATGGATCAATTTACCCTTCCGATTGTTATTCTCGACTCCCCATCTTTGATTTCCGCCAAGGATTGGTAATGAGTACCAAAATATAATACAACCGCTTTCCTTTTTCCTTAAGAAAGTCCTAGGAGAGATTCAGCTCTGGAGAAATGGGCGTCCCCCCCCAACCAAGCTGGTTTCCGGATTTTCCACGAAGCTTTACCTCCTTTTCCCCTTTGATTGTTAGCCCCTTTTTCCTTTTTTTGCCCCCCCCCTTTTGAACCGATTGTCTCCCCATCAAACCCAGTGAAAACGCTTTTTTGTGCCCATTTGGAAAACACTCCTTCCTATTTTAATGGTCCCCTGATTGGTTATCCTTTTGAGCCCCCAAATTCCTTTTACCAGCTCGTCCCCGTTCGCACAGATCTGTGGCAATTCTGGGTGGAAAAAGTCCGCTGCCCCTTTCTTCCCCTCGAGTTCGTAATTTTTGTGGCTGGACAGAGAAGACAAAATAGTCCTCCCCATAGACCACTGTCGAGCCCGGCGAGCTGGATGATCAGTCACTAAGACTGGTGGGATTTTTAGTACTTTGCTGGCTATTGTTTGTTTGTTCGTTTTGGACACAATTGGTCAGCTCCTGTCAATGTCTTTCCCAAACAACATCGGGAGGCCCCCCTGGCTATGGATTTGGCGCCTGTTGCCCTCTCCGTGTATTTGCTGTCGGTGTTTTTCTTGGATCGCCAGTTCGATTTCTCCGCACCGCGAGCCATGATAGGATGGTTAAATGTGATGATCCTTCCCTCCAAGCCAGACCCCAATACGTCGTTGCGCTATGCCAAAGGGGGGTGAAGAGAAGCCTCGTGTTTACCGCTGATGCCCAGGGATCCTTGACAACTTCTTTTGAGGCACCGTGTTTCCCCCAGCCCCCAGAAGTGATTGAGTCTCTGGACCTTTTAATCCTTTTCGGCAATCTATTCCACCCACGAAAAGGAGAGCTGACACCTAGCGTTTGGTTTAAGGTAGAGATCCCTCATTTCGGCACCAGTTTGGACCCCGCAACCGTCTCCGCCTTTGTGCTAGCCGATAGGAATCACCCCCTCCGTTACCGTCCATTTGCACCTGTCAGCACATGCTGCCCATCTGAGCACCCCCTTGGCTAAACAGAGTCTGGACGTGAGGACGGTGTCACAATTTACTCACGTGACGTTGCGTTTTATCTCTGAACTTTTGCACCACACGGGTCCCGAGAAGGAACATGATGGGATCAGGTGTACAGGACGGGTATGAAAACCCTACTAAGTGAGTTCAGGGAGGCGACTTAGTTACCTATTCGTACCCACTGCGCTCGGTTTTCTCCTTTGTGGAAGTTGCGTGATTCCCGATCCCTACCCGTCCTTTCCCAATGACCAGGAACACCCCACCCCCCCAGCCTTCATCAAAACCATGGAGCGGGGTTCCACTCGTAAACACCAAGTCTTTTCGAAAGCTTTGGTTGCCGTGACCTGCCTCCTTTTTTTGCCCCAAAGGTACGAATTTCTATGCCGTCACGCCCCCTGTCTGAGGGTACCCCTTTTTTCGTTCATGGAATTTGATCGAACCACCCCAAAACGCTTTGTCCTGCCCCACAAATTTACACATCTTACCTTGTGCGCTCCACCCCCCCTATTTTGTTCAATTTAATGAGATGAATCCGGAAGTTTGCTGACTCCCCAACCACATTGACGACAGGCGTGCGTACTCCGCTCGGGCAATGTTACCAGATTGGGAGTCACTTCAGAAGCAGCCATCGAATGGGATATGGGGACCCCCCCTTCCCCCGGTCCAAAAATCCATCCGCCTTTCGCCTCCAAAAAGACTCTGTACATACTAAAAAACCTTCGTCCGTCAAAAACCTAATAATCCTTGGTTTGAAGATATAATCGACAGAGCATTTGGGACATGTTGGTCAGGAGTCCCTCTCTTTCAATACAGTACCATTCTACCTCTCTCGCCAATTCCTCCCAGTTCTCACGGCTAGTGCGAACTGTGAAGCTCATCGTTTAGAGCACGACAGAACATCTTTTTCCTGTTTTTTGATGCCCTGTTGAATTGATGTTTTCATATAACTTGCATGCGGGTACCCTTTCCCATCCATTAGTCCTTTTTTGACAAATCTCTGAAGGGGTGCTCTTTCCCATTTCCTTTTTTGAGCTGTCAACCCCCATTTTCAGTCAGGCTGGTTTCGGATAGTTAAAACCTCTTTCGGTGGACGTCCCTAGTCTCGCCAGGCTTGCTTTGACCACCCATGCCCCTCCATTTTTGCCTATCTGATTCCGATGATGTGATATGTGGCCTTGCTTTTCAGGACGCAATCGTTTGTGGTTGGATGAAAGGGCCTTACCCGTTTTCCGTCGACCCTTCTGGAGGCACCTGGTGACCAGTCCGGAGTCTTGGAGCTTTTCCTCCCTGCTCCCTATTACAAAGACGTTCCGTTTCTTCCCACATAATCGCCGACGCCCAGCAAAAGACGGTCTCCCTCCTTAAATGACCTCCCAGAGTGCGTCTTGATGCTTACTTTTCCTTCCCGCCCCCTCACAATAGGAGAGAAAAGGGAGTGAATTCCACAGGAGCAGGATTCCCCCACCCCAGATCGTCAGCCAACTGAAACACGTCTTTCCCGTCCTCCGTGTGCGCATTAACACGGACGAACGACACTGCAAACAGCCGTTCATCTCCGAGGCAAAGACGCTCCACATGGAACCGCCATCGATGAAAACCCAACCCCCCCCCCACTCTATCTCTTTCCCTAATAGTTTTTTTTTAGTTTCTCTCGATCTAGGTTGGTGGTCATGTTCATAGATTTTTCCTTTTCCCAATTTTGCATCTTAGACTCGTATGCAGGTGTTTGACTTTGTGTATTTCGAGTTTTGAAATATTCCCTTATCCCCGGCAATCCTGTTCAGTTGCGGCCCCCGATTATGTTTTTTTGCATTGATGATTAAACTAATAAATGTGCTTTCATTTTCGGCATGGCGGGAACTTCAATCTCAAGTAGGGTTTCCCGTTCCTCATCGTCGGATCCGTATTGCGCCTTGAGTCGGCGATTGATACAAGTACGGTGTTTTTTATCGGGTCGTTAAGCAGGTCTACAACACTCGTCCCTGCTCCGGATCGGTTAACAAGACGTCAGTCCTCCTTTTTTTTCGTTTTCTACCCCCACTGTGTGGTAAGAATTTTTGAGTCCCCATAAACAAACTACGGCTTTTTTCAAGTCATGGAGACTTATACTCCCCCCTCTTTTCCCAGCAATGCAGTCCCCCACCCTCTGACCCACTTCGTTCCACCCGTACAAGCTGTTCTTATCCCACCGTTGCAACGATTTTTTCCCCATTACGCGAATTCCATTTTTTGCCGCCTAGTCAATATCGTAACCAAACCTGTTTAATAAGCTTTTCGACTGACCCCCATAATGTGGGCTCAAGAGGGGAGGCCTGCCAATTTATTTCAAAATACGTTCCCTTATGCCCCCACTTATAGGGAGGTCCGTCTTTTTCCCCTAGTTAAAAAGCCATTATAAGAGAATTGTCTCTCTGGGAGTTAGGTGGCGTAGCGCAACCCCTGTGTTATTGAAACTTCGGACTCGGCGTCCAAAAGGTACCTGGGGCTTCCGTTTTCTCTCACCCCCCACTGATTTTCCTCTTGCGTCTCTCATTTTCTGCTGTGAAAGCACTCTATGTTTGGACTAAGGCTGTTTTCTGAATTTTTGCGGTCCCTTTGTTCTCCCCTACGGCGCGGTTTAGGATGAAAAATCCTTTACCTTGAAACGAGCGCTCGGCCCTTTTACCCTTTTTCTTGCAAGGTTTTTGAGCAGCCAATACAGGAGCTTCTGGAAGGTGTCACCCCTATTTACGCGATGCAATCTTGGTCGATGTTTTTTACCCCTTTTTTTGCAATCACTTGTGGGTCATGCCTGCACAGACTTTTCCTGGTTTTCACGGGAACTTGTCTAAGCTATCAGGTACTGTGCTTTCTTTCCTTCCGCCTGGACCCCACTCCATCTTTTTGCTCAACCGTCAACCTCCAAGATATACCCCTTTCCCCCCCAAGTTCTTTCCCGAGGTCCCAATCTCCATAGACCCCGTGGATTATTCCTCATGGAATGGTTTGTTTTTTCCTTTCCGAGTTTGCTCGGCTGTCCATTTATCGTTGCGAAATTTTCCTTTCGGCACTAAAAAACGACCTCCCACGGGGATTTGTCACGAAGAGAGAGTTCCGCATTGAAAGTGAGGATTTTGTTTTCATACACCAGGCGATCACTACGCCCCGTGCCCTTGCGCCCCCCTTTGTCAACTCGGTCGACTTCTACCATTGCTGGAAGAAGAGGTGGCGCCTTGCAGCGTCGTCCGCGGGGCCATTTTTAGACCTTTTTCAGTTCAACTCGGTGCACATTGACCCATGGCCGTGTTTCTAACCCGGCCGCGGAAGATAGGCTGGACAGAACAGGATTTTTTCCCCCTCGCTTGGTTTTCTTGGGATTTGTTCCCCAACAATTGTGTTGTTTTGAAAATATCCTAAACCCCATAGTTAGTACCGTATTCTTTTTCCCGTGGGTGGTGAACCTGCTGATTGGAAGGAATTCTTTAACTCTCTTTCCCTTTCCCTTTTATTTTTTTTTTTCTGTACCCATGAACGTTCTTTCAAAACAGATTCGTTTGATATAACCATGGTACACCCTCCCCGGCCCCCCTTCTTTGGTGTTCAAGTTCATCGATCAAAGCCACCGTGGATGGAATGATAGTGGTCCCAAGATTTTCCACTATTCCATGTAGAAAAATGTTTCGTCAATCCAAACTGGAGGTAAAGCACCCCACCCCCGTTCCCCACTACAAACCCACATTTTTCGAAACCTGCCAGACTTTCGAGAAGGAGGTTCGGCCCTCGTTGTTGGTAAGTTTTAGATCCCGCCAGACTTCCTTCCCATTTTGCACAACATCAAAACCCGGACCCCCCCAAAATTCTCCGTTTTCTCAAACTCCACAAAAAGTTTACTCTGCTTGTGTGGCAGGAGCCCAGATCTTTTGGAGGTTATCTGAAGTGGGAGAGTTCCTTCCCTCTTTTTTCGTTCTAGTGCTTCTCCAGACAACAACAAGTCCTTGAGATTTTTTCCCACCTTTACATCTGCTTGCGTTGGCACTCCCCGTTTACTTGACGAGTTCTAACTCACCTTACGTATTTTCCCCCATTGTAAGTGGGCGAAAAATAAGGTAATACCACCTCGTTACACAGCTACCATCTTGACTGGAGTTTTGAATGCCCCCCCCCATCTCTGGTTTTACCCTCATTGAAAAAAATAGTACTTGGTTCCCCTATCCGTTTAGTAATCCCCCCCCCCTGTTTCCAATGAGAAATCCTTCTTTACCTTCTGGAATACCTCCTTGGACGACTTTCCTCCCCCTCGCCAAGAATCATATAAAGGGTCTTTCTTCGTCTTACCTCCCCCCTCGGCGGAGGAGGATTTATTTTTTTTTTTTACCCACCACGGCACCCCCCATTCCATATGGCGGAAATCCTGATTTGAGCGCCATAGACCTTCCCTACCCAATCCTTTTGTTTACCCGCTTTTGAGAGTCTATCTGGGCACCTTGTGCACAACGTGTTCTTTTCCAACGGGATTCCTGAGCAAATTGAAATCCTTCCCCTTCGTCTCTGGAATTCACTCTTTTAGAATGCGCTTTTCTCCTGACCCACTTTCACCGCTTTGGCGTTATTCACGCACAACCAAACTCCCCCCCCCGGTGATCCTTGCTAATTCATTGTGCTGTTTAAGATGTTAAAGCAAGTTTAGGATTACCGTTCAAGGTTTGTATGATGGATTTTCCCTCTGACGTTTCCAATGATCTATTTGACCCTACACGGAATTCCTTCCCGAAGCGAATGCCCCAATCGATTATTTTTCCCTGACGTACCCTCCTTCCAGGACATTTCTCATCCTTTTTTCAATTGGTCCATTCGGTTTTGTTTGTATAAACCGAGATTCTTCTTGCGCGTGGTGCGATTTTTTGAAGAATTCTCTGATGATGATTTTCTCTTTCCTTTGAACACAAGCCTCAGATTTTATGGTTCCCCTCTTTCCCAACCCTGAAGCACTACCCCCTTACCGCCTCGGTTGGCTTCATGCGGAAGGAACCTCCCCCCCCCCCCCCCCCCTTTTTGTGTCTATGTTTTCATCGCTAACAAAACGAATTCATGCCGAATGGTGGTCTTTACAAAGGCGCCGAACTGAAAGGGGAAGGACCCCCCCCTGCCCCTTCTTTTCCTTTGATCCAAACGCTTGTCAGAAAATGGAAGGGAAAAGTGGACTCCTCGTGGATGGACGATGGATTCAAAAACTTACCCCTCACCCCCCCGTTCCTCCCTTTGCTGGAATAGTTGCTCGGCTTTGGCAGACGCAAAATTCCTCTCCCCGAGCAAGGGATCAAATGACGAGATCTCGTCCTGGGCAGATTTCTCCCCTTAGCCCCTTGTCAGCCTTCTCCCCCCCCCTGACCGATCCGTTACTTAAGTTTCTTTGTATTTTATTTTAGACCGAGTCGGATCTTCCCGGGGCAAAAGAATCCTTCCTATTTTACTCCACGTTTTTTTTGCTTTTCGAGCTTTTTTCCCTTGGCACGATCAGGGACGGAGAATCACTTAACTTCCGTATCTTATCGCCCTCCCCTGGCTAGGCTGAGATAGTCTTCCTAGTCGAAAATAGTTTGCAGCCATTCTCCATCATTGAGAACGCGATGGATTCCTGTTCTCTTTTCTTCTCTTTTTGGCCCCCAAGATCAAAATCAGCTGCAGAATTGGAGATTAAACCGATTTTTTATGTAAGTTAGAATCAGGACCCCCAGCTCTCTTCCCCCCACGGTTTAAACGGAATTAGACAGTGCTTAACCCCCATCGTGGTTGCTACCCCTGTCCCCAATCCGTTGTAAGGGCTTACATTTCCTTTTCCCTGGAATTGAGCCTCATTGCCAACCAACGTAGAATTCCAGGTTTTTTCGCAGGCTCGAAAAACCTTCCTTTTTTCCCCCATTTTAGTAACTCGGTCTGTGCAGTAGTGCTTCCGTGGTGGCAATCCGGAAAAAACAATTGAAAGTTTTTTTTACCCCTCCTCATACTCCACCTATACCCGGTTAGCCAAGTCCCAGCAGAAAATAAGCTGTCTTTTAAGAACACACTTTCCGAAGTCAAGGGCAATCCTTTTCCCCCTGCTTCCCTGCCCCCTTTATGTTGGAGTGATCATGCCTCCGATTTGCATTTCGATTCGAAAACTTCTACCCCCCCTTGACTGGCGGCCCCGTTCTAAATTCAATCCGTAAGAAATCTTTAATGTCCCCTTCAATTCTGTCCATCTTAAAAGCATCCTGACCTTGAACTAACTTTCCCGATTTGAGTTTATGTTTTAGGTTCGTGAAGAAGCACCCCAAAGCCTGATTTGCTGGATCTAGCGAGCTTTATCCTGAATTTTCTCTTCTTCTAACGGATATTACATGTTTTTTTGCCCATTATCCGTTGGCTCCACGTTTAGCCGGCCAGAATAGAGCAGCTTCCCCCCCTTCGAGTTCCCCCCTCCTTGAAGTTCTTTCACTGTCTAGCTCCAGTTTCTCTCCCGACTCAAAGCGCGGTTTCGCAATCTCCCTCAATTTTGGGCAGGCGTCTGTTACTCTAAGTCCCCACCTCTGATTTAGCCAACTCTCGGTAGCCGCTATTACTTGCGATTCCCCGGGACCGTTGCGGGAAAGTTTAGAGGATTTTTCCAAGGACGTTATCTGTGCGGTTATGCTACGACAAACTACCGTTCCCCCCTTCACCCCGCTTGGCCCCTGTCCCAGAGTGGCTCAATTCGTAACCAAGGGAAAACGCTGGGTGTACCTTTTTTTTTCCAAAAATCCACGTCAATTAATTGAGTTGGAAGAGTATTCTGATTGGCAGTCCCCCACTTCAAAAATTGCATACCTCGGCCCCTTTCCTTACACCCTTGGGTAATTATTTTTTTGGTGAGTCAAAGAACGCAGAAGTCCGCAAGCTCTCCTTTGGTATTTTGTTGGAATTCCCTTCCGTCCCGCACACCCCTTTAGGCATCCCCTAGAACATGTAATTGAACCTATAATCTCAAGCTTCCCTAGACGTCCGTTTTTTTTCCTATTTTTGCTTCGCATCCTTTCGTTTTAAGTTTGGCACCACTTGTAAAGCTTTACTGGTTTTAAATGGGGTACCCCAACTCTTTCTCACCTTCATTATAGTCCATGTCTCTAATGGTGCTCCGTTGGATTTTTGATTTTTTCCGGTTTTGCTTGTGCCTCCAAGTTCTCTGGAGCGACGTTCTTTTTAGCACATTCTCTTTCTTTTTTTCCCCGTGATGCGAGAATCAGCCCGCCCCGCCCCGCTCGGTCGATGCCCTTCAAACGAGCCTGGTTTCCCCCCCCTTTTCTGCCACAGGGTTGGATAAGGTTAAGGCTCGTTGGGCGCCCCGGATTTGTTTAACCAGCCGCCCCGGCTGCAGATCTGGACCTTAATTATTCGCGCAAATACCAACCCCCCCCCCGGCGCCCACAAACCCTAGTAGTGACACCTACATGTTTGAATGTATAGACTTCCGATGCGTCCAAAAGGTTGAAGAACTCACCCCAGGATGATTTGTGTTCCCAGGGAACGGAAGTTGATAAAATTTCCCTCATCCACTGATATGACACCCTATCAAACCTTGGCCCTTCTTGACGAGAGCAGTTCTCCCCCGATGCCCGGAGAGTACGCAGTTGACCCCCCCCCACTGTCGCTGAAAGAGTTGATGGTCCCTTTCCCCTAACCCTTACCCCTATTCTTTAGATTATCATCGTTCCATAGTCCGCGCTAGTTTCTTTGATGCCCCTTTTGAGCTTGAGCCGCATAACCCGGCGACAACTCGGTTGAAATTCCCACAACACCCTTGGTTCGCAAAGTGTACCTGTCCGTGCGGTTTCCAAGTGACCCCCTAAAATTTCTTTTGCTCCTCGCTGCGGTCCGTGACCACCAGCAAAGATTGTGCCAATCCGCCCCTTTCCCTATTTAGACCGACAAATGGACGGCTCCCCCCCTTTACGTTAAAATTCTCTGATCGAACCCCAACAAGTGAAAATGTTAAAACTGGAATTTTCCAAATCTCGGCATTCCCTTAAGATGTTTGTTCTTCCAGATTACATGCTTTCTCCTGTAATGGGTGCTACCCTTGCCCCTTTCAAGTGCGTCTAGATCTGTGGGTCCCCAGGTAACTTGTTGGGAGCAGCCTAAGGAGCGCTTCTTCGTTTACCACCGCCCTCCCAAAGGTTCCTCCTCCCCTTAGACCCCCCCAAATCTGACCACCTTTTGCGGACGTCCCAAACCTTTTAAATTGCAACCCTGTTGCTTCAAGTTGAAGGACCGAGCCCTGAGGTCCTGTTGTTAGCATACAGTCAGGTCTTTTCAATAACGACACGGAGCTCTTCTCGAAAAAAAGGCAAGAACGGCGTTGTTCAGAATCGTTTCCGGATTCTTTCTCTCCAGGCCCTCCACCCTTATTTCCTAGGTGGACGACAAAGGTGAACGGTCTTTGTCCCTTCAATCAGGCTCGGGCTCCCTTCACTTTTCTTCGGCAAAAAACGCCCCGGATTGCGGGGATGAGAAATTTCCGAAGGAAACCCCCACACATTAAAGTCCCTTTGCTTTGTGTAAGGGGATGTGGTTTTATGGAACACGATGCTTTGAAGGCGCGTTTCCTCCTCCATTAATTGTTACTCTACTTCCCAAGTCAGATATTTTTTCCCTCGTTCATGATGATAGATGTTCCGTACCGTCTCTCATGTGTGATGGTTAGCCCTGCCTGAAACCCCCTTTTGTATACAAAGTCAGGCTGTCACCCAGTGTCTATACGTCGACATGGAGCAATTTGAATCCCCTCATAAACGGCCCCCCCATTTGTTTTCCCCAAGACACTCCTACTCATGAGCAAAAAACCGAACGGAGTAGCGCTGCGAATTGGTAACTTCCCCATGATCGTATTGCTTTCCTGCCTCAACATAAAATTAACAGGTCTATCGTGTCCCATCATCACTTTTTCATCTCATTTGACCCAAAGACTCGTTAAGCCAAACATGTAAAAACCGCTTCCTTTAATAAGGTTTATGAACTCATTTCAAAACAGAAACTAAAAGCACAAGAAGTCCATAGACGATGCAATCAGTGCCTTCCCCTCAACCCCGATTTTACCACACCAACACACCAACTTAATCTCTATATTTTATAATCCCTAAGTGTTGTTTGTTATCGAGATGATATGTGTTGTCATGTTGTTTTCTCCGAAGGATTGAATTTTCATGTTCCCTTTGAATTAGTTCCATTACTCTCTTTTCTGTTTTGAAAGGTTTACAGTTCGGTGTGCAACTGAATTTTAGTATAACCTTATTACGGTTTCAGGTGTATGTAGATGTTTTCCTTCTCAATTGCTTGACTAACTCTAAAGTATGAATTGTTCATTTCGCATGGTATTCCTATCACTCGCTTTTTTATTTCATTTTCGAAAAACGTGTGCAATCAGCTCCTTTTTTCTATGGATTAGGAGATTCTGATCCCCCCAGTCAGCTGATGTCGTGAGTATTTCCCCAACTCTCCGTTCAACGATACGGAGAAAAGCTGGTTCTCCCTTTCCCTTGCTACAGTCATTTCTTTTTCGCCCCCCCCCCCTACTTTGCCTTTAGTACCCGTCATGAAAATGCCTCCCAGAGCTAATCTCTGTCTATGCTCGGGCCACCCACACCTGGATTTTTTCACTATTAGTCAATAGATCCCCTCCTCCCTTTTCCACTCCAGAGTCCAGTTTTAAAAGAACCTGGAATGACCACATTTTTTTTCCCTTTCCCTCTCAGTTGATTATTCCGAGCAACATTTCCAAGATTTTTTTTTGCCGAAGGATAGGCCGTCACTCTCGGTTGCATCCCCCTTAACAACCCCCGTTGATTCTCCCCTCCGTTCCTTGATTCTCTTTGCCTATCCTTCCCCCCCTCCTTCCCCGCGCCGGGGGTTTGCCCGTGTTTTTGATTAGAGAGCGAATGCCTTGCCCTGATCCTACTCTCCTGACAACGGCAACTTCTCTGTTCTTTTTCGGATATAAACCCTTCTTGACCTCTGAGTTTCATCAGAGTTTTTATTGATGAACGCTTTCTTTTTGCACCTTGCTTTCTTTCCTTTTTGGCTTCTTTTGAATACATACCCTTCCCTATTCCGTTATGAGCCCCTCACTCCTCGCGCTTGAACTTCTTTGCCATGACTTTTAGCAGCCCCCTCTGAGCAAGACTCTGTGACCTCTTACCCTAACTGGTCATTATTCTTTGGCCCCCCCCCCCCTTTTTCAAACTTTTTTGGGTCTCAATGGTATTTCCCTTTCCCCTTTGCTCCGCTCAGGGTGTCAAGCCTCGTACTTTGGATTAAACATAAACTTTTACATTTTCCTAAGATTTTACCCCCGACCAATTTCGTAACTGTTTTTTCCAAAAGCATTACCATTGGACTAAATTTGATATGTGAAGGTTTTCTTTCCACCTAAGTGGCTAGGGTGCGGTCCTTGATTCTTTGACTCCCTTCCCCCCCTCACGTCACCCAACCATTGACGTGGGAAGAATAGGGTTCCCCCCTTTGAGTTAGCCAGTTTCTTCCCTTATAGAGGAGGGGTCAGGAACCTTCCATATCATACGCCCTCTTCTCGACCTTTTTCATTTTTCCGATTACTTCAATTATTTCCCTATCTTTTTAGGCCTGGTCAGCTGTTGTGCCAACTTTGGCAATCTTCTTGATTCCCCAAGCCCAGGTTAGAACCGTTCCCTGTTTGCGCGCCCAATGATGCCTATCATTCTTTGAAAGCACGGATATCAGCATTGGGGCTGGTCTTTCCAACCTGTGACTCTTGCTTACCTTTTAACAACACCCAGTATCTTACGATAGCATTTTTCCCCTTTTTTGACCTTTCGTATAAGTCACTTTCCCTCTATGTTGCCTCCCTGTTATCTGGTTGTTCAATTACCGGGTCCAAACAATTCTTTCCTTTACACCCCTTGTCATGCGACAAATTAAGTTATTGCTTAAAAATAGCGCTTGGATTTCTCTTCTTGCGGCACCACGATGTACCCCATAATGTTTTTAAACGTACGTTCGCTCATACTGTTCCTTTCCTCCAATTCCCCCCCACAATAAGAACACTAGGATCCACCCCATTCGAGATTTGAGTAATGCCTTAAAGTTTTATGGGCAAAGATGTACGCGCAGACGATTGAAAGTTGAAAAACAAGTCCCCCTCCCCTGCAATCTCCTCCCTTGCCATCAAAACCAGGGGGTAAGTTCGTTGGGGGTCCTCACAGCTAATGAGTTATCTGGAACCTTCCCCCCAGTGGATCTTTTTCGGCTCTTTTTTCGGATAAAACCCCCCACCAACAAGTAACTCGAGATTTGCCTGGAAAAGTATCGGCTTCTGGCACTTCCCTCAGCAAACCGATGTTTAGAACGCCCTGAGGTTCTCCCCAGACTTTTTTTTTTTTTTTTCATTTTGCGATCCCAACAAGGCAACTTCGTCCAAAGTGCCTCCAATGACTGAGTTTTCATTACAAATCTTTTCGTTTCCCGCTATCTCCTTGGTGACAAGAGTCATCAATCCCAAGGAGTACTGAATAAAGACTCGGGACCCCATTCCGGACTCCAGAGGGACCAGATGTATCATCGAAACGTTTCTTTTACCTATTCTTCTGTTTCTTTATGACACCGCGTGGAGATGGTTATTCATAGATTTGCACCCCCCGGACCAGGACCCAAAAATTTAATGGTTCAACCCTTCTTTTCGGCTCGTTAACGTGGGTGCAAATTTCCCCACAGTTAGGTGACTTCAGAGACCCTCTACTTTCTTCTTGGCACTCCCACCCCGGATGACCACAACGTGCCCGAGAAACAATGCTCCTTATCGACCTTTTCTCCGTTACTGCGAAGATAGATACAGAACCCCCCCCCCATCAAGTCTGTTGGAGGAGTCCCGATTCCCAAAAGGCCCCCACCCAAACCGTCCCTTTTCTCTTCATGGTGGTTTTCAAGATTCCCCCTCATTTCGGAGGCCCCTTTTCTTATGTCTTCTCGATAGGTTACCCATTATGACTACCTTAGACTTTTCAGGCTTTTTTAACGTCCTGAATTAATTATTTGACACTACCACCCGCATGTCCATGGCCCTTGTCCAGGAGGTTATTGTTTTCCCTCGTTTCAGTTGTCCAGGCCACCACTGGTCGATTTTTGGGTTGTTTGGGCAATGATGTAACCCCTCCTTTACTCTTATTGATTCTGTAACCCAGACCGAACTGGGGATGGTCACTCTTTGACCACAACTGAAGCATCCCTTTTCACGACCTAGGGCCTCCCCCCTCCCGTTTTGTATCGGTATTTGTACAGAGTTCACAAACCCTTACATCTCGAGTCTTACACCCAGTTCCCCCCCTTTTAAACCAAATGATATCCCCGTTCTTCTTTTCCAGGGCCCACCTCTTTTCCAGCCCCTGCCCTTCCTTTACCCACATGTCACTTGGCCTCTTCGTTCGAAAAACCCCGAATCGTTATCCCTGGCTGCCTCTTTTTTCCTTTTCAACACAACACCTACCCCACAATCTTAAATCCGACGCCCTCCCGCCCATAGCAATTTCTTCTATATTCCTCTTTACGTGCCAACTCTTTCCTCCTCACGAAGGCTAGCACATTTGATTTAGTCTGGATTTATTCGGTACGATCTTCCAGTTTGTCTTTTCCAGGGCGGGTCTTTCCCCTTGTCAAAACGATCCTCTTCTTTTCCACTAATTGTGGAGAGATTTATTTCACCTGTGCCGCTCCGCACCTTTCCCCCGGATCACATCGTACATCCCCCCTAGATAGTTACTACCCCTTTCTTTCTTTCGAAGGTCTTCGATTTCTGTAATCGTTTCCCCTTCCTATGACCCTCGACTCTTTGCTCCCCCCAATCTCTTTGAGTTTTGAAACCCTCTCCCCCCGAATCAAAGCCCTATGTTCCCCCTAACGGGCTTCAAAGTTTTTTTTTTTTAACGCTCAATTTCCCCCCCACATTCCTTTAACGGCGTCATGTTGCTTGCAACCCATCGGTTGATACCCTTCAATACGGTACTTTTTCTCTCATTTTTCCTTTCCCTTTTTTCCATGATGCTAAGTTGTCACCTCCCCCTGTCGAAGGCTTTTTTTGAGAAGAACTCCACCCGTCGTTTCCGTCCGCCCGATTTTCCCTTTAAAGTTTGAAATTTTTGAACATAGTACCATTCACCAACTTTTCTGATGCGTGTTGGGAGTACCCCAAAGAGAACATCCCCTGTCTCTTCCCCCACCAGCTCGACGCATGGTTGACTTCCCCAACTGCCGACTCAACCCCACCGGTCAACCCATTCGCTCCCTTTTAGTGACCTCGGGATTTCGTGATCAGGTAATCCTATTTGCCCCTTTTCCCGCGGTCTTGAACTAGTAGATCTTCTGTCCCCTCTCTCCCTCCTAAATCATGCCGAAGCCTTTACCCACCCGTCAATCTTTTCAACCTCCTCTGCCTTTGACCTCCAAAGTATCCCCGTTTGAGTTTTCTTTAGAATTAGTCCGTCAAACCAGTACCTTGATTTTTTTTTCGGGCCGAGTCGCACTGTCGCCAGGAGCTGGCGTGATCTTTACTTGGGGCGTTTCATTCCGAAAAGTTTTCTCTAAAAGGGCCCCCAGTAGAGATGCATTCCAGTTTATTCCCTGAATTTGCTTTCACTGTCCGAGAACGTATCGCCTCCACCCGTGCGTTCCCGCCTATTCCCTTTTTTTTACGTGCAACACTCATCCTCCTCCTCCTGGAGGTAAGGACGACGACAGCATATTGTCTCTCATTCTACCTTGATTCCTGTCCTCCCGCGCGGTACCCCCCCAAGTCTCCCGGAGGACACGAATCT
>Ga0179591_1271147_pt1 | contig 19540 bp, 17 predicted proteins | sample CZOMad2_1_08_16f_FD_182891 | JGI IMG/M metagenome (GOLD analysis project Ga0179591, IMG submission 182891) | Vadose zone soil fungal communities from Angelo Coast Range Reserve, California, USA - CZOMad2_1_08_16fungal (PacBio error correction) | ecosystem: Environmental > Terrestrial > Soil >... | reverse complement strand
CGATCGCTGCTTGAATGAGTGGCCTCTTCTTAAGCTTTTGAACACGCGCTCTTGCCCTTCACTCCATGGTCCCTATGCCCCCCTTCTAATTACCTAAAGATCAAGCCCCCGTCAAAAGCATCGTCAGCTGAGTTTGCCTGCGAGCCTTTTAGTTCCTAACAGCTTTGAAGACAACCCCCGACAGGAAATGCCTCCTCCCCCTTCATAGTTTTTAATGAGGCTTTTTTTTCGCCCGTGGCGATCTGGTTCTTTTTTTATGGGAGCCCCTTGATTGTCGAATTAAACTCACCCCGGTGACAGCCTTCAGCTCTTAGGAGCTCCTTCGGTATGTTATGCCGTTTCCTCTTATCCTTGGGGAAAGTTCATTTATAGTGGTGTGGACCGGGTGTTGAAATAGGGAAGGCCTCCCCGCTGTTATCCTTACATATTTTATTCCGGAACCCGGAGTTCCCTCTTTTTGTACAGAAGTGATGGCAGAAGCGCGTCACTTCCTCCAATTCCACCCTCCCAGTTTTGCTTGACGCTGTCTTCGACGTTTCACGCGGCGTTTCTCTTCCCCGGAGCTGCGGAGGGTGGGATTTTTGGGGAGAGAAGGTTATTTTCCGTTCAAACTGATTTATTTTCCTCTCAGTTTTCTTTTTTTTTTAATATTGGGCTTTGACCATTTGGACGCATGGTTACGAACCTTCCTTTTTTTTTTCTTGCCCGAAGGCTTGGACCAACGTTGGCCCTGACCAAGTTTTTCTCCCTTTCCTTTCCCCTTTCCTTGTTGTAGCCGTTGCCCTTTTGCTCAGCAATTCACGTTTTTTCGGTGGGTGTTCTGCTCAGTTACGTGCGGTTTTTCTACGCGGTCAACCAGGTCTCCCTATCGGAAATTTCATACTGCCGCCCCCTGAGCTCATTCCACCCGCCCCAGGCGCTTTGGTAATTTCACCAACTGAAGCAGCCTTCCGATTTCATCAAGCAACATCTTGTTGCCTGGCGCCTCGATGAGCTCCCCCTTTTTTTCCCCCCGGTACCGCTGCGGGGGCCCACTTTCCACGCCACTCCAAGCATTATTTTGTTGGGGATGTAACCTTTTTTTTTTTTTTTTTTTATGAATGCAAGACGCAGCTGAGGAAAAACGATTTCGAAATGCACTAGGAATCCGTTGACTTGCTTTCATTTTTTTTTGTTGATGGCATTGTTTGAACTTTTTTTTCTTTGAGCGATACCCCTTTACAACCTTTTATACGCGTCGGACCCTTTGTCCATGAGGCTCTTGGCCGACTTTTTCGTTTCTTTTTCGTGGCTTGACTGGACGTTCGGCTCCCTCCGGTCCGGGCTGTGGCTATCCCGATTAGACCTGACATTGCCTAGATTTCCTTTTCTTTTTTGCTCCGGTGCATTGCTGCGATGGCTCCGTTTTCCCCAAGAACAGCGTAGACTCGTGCGCTGTTGCACCCGCTGTCTGTTTGCTAGGTTTGCCTTGAAGAAAATCGTGGTCTTTTTTTTTTTTTTTCTTGCCGGTTCAGGATTGTGGGACTTATTTTCTTTGGTTGCGGCAGTCGGAAGTTTTGTTGAATGAAGGTGCGTTTCATCTTCTTGCATACGGGATTTTCATCAAGTGGCATGCGCCCGGCTGGTTCCTCATTTTTTCCGTGTGCGGCGCACACTCTTCCGCAGCGGATTTCCCTTCCTGTGATCTCGGAGCTGCTCTTCTTAACGATTTGCTGGCGATTTTAAAGGAACGAGTGCTCCCCCCTTCACATGCTCGTCCTATTTCAGATAGGTCGCTGGACTATTGAGTTTTCCTTTTCCCTGATTATATATATTTACTACTCCTTGTTTTTTTTGCTCTTGCATATTAATCAGCGAGCTTAACAACTTATTCAAGAGAAAGCCCGACAATCGAGAAGTTGTATACGTGTGTAAGTCCCACCGATTCCAGCATCCAGAAGACCCCAATATTTCCAAAATCTGCAGTGCAGCACTTCCTCCTCCACAGTGAATGCGCCTAGGCCTTAATATTTTCGCACACGCCCGAGCCCGTACACCCTTCTCGCATCCCTGCAATTGATGAATCACGCCACTGAATGCCCCCTAGGCAGCAACACCCTTAGCTTCAAAAGAAACCGAATACGCGTCCTTCTCGAAATTCCTGAAACCGGCCCAGCCCAACAACCTCTTTTTCTTAAGGAAAACCCCTCCGTTCCTTTTGAACCTCTTTCCTGTTCTTGCCTTGTTTTTCTTTTTGAGTACCCCCACCGTCGGGACATCTAAGGTTCTGCATTTCCCTTTGCCAGGATATCTGAAGAGGGAGCGCATGTCGCTCTAGATAGATTCCACTCCCTGATCCAGGACTTTTTCCGTGTCACCAAATTCGCACCCCAATGGACGCACCTCTTTTTCTGTCTCCCCTGTCCCATCTTTTTTTTCTAAAAAGTTGCATTTTCTAGATCGACAAACCAGGTTTCCACGTGCCATTCACGCCTGCGCCTCAATTCCATAGTAGTTACGACTTTTCTTATTTCCTTGCGTATTGCCAGCATACCCCTTTTGCTAATTCCCCCCAAACCAAAATGTCCAGCACCCCAACCTTTTCCCCTTCCTCTTTGCTGAGGTAGTCTATCTTCCCCAGTAGGAGGCTTTTCATTAGAGGTACGAAAGATCATCGAGGCTGGCGGCACCCCTTCTTTGTCTTTGGCGGGATGTTCTTCTTTCCCGGCTTTATTTGAACTTTGACTGACGCCTTTCGCGAAATTTTCACCTTCTCTGGCGGCCTTATTGACCCTTGTCTACTGTTGACTCCCCACTACCCCCCTGACAGAAGTGACTCCACCTATAGTTTCCATACTCACACACCGCAAGTCTGGCGCCCCCAAAGGACCACGGTACCTTCTTGTAAAGTTGCAACCCCGGATCTTTGTAGACAACGTAGCAACGCCCCTTCAAACACCCCTTCTTTTAGTAAAAGAGACCAACTGGTTTCCCTTTGAACCTATAAAACTTTAGACGAACTTTTTAGCCCCCCCCCCGATTTAGGTGATAGCTCAGATTGCGGAAACAGGCCCCCTTTTTCCCTTAAACTCCCCAGTTTTTGTTTCGACGCGGATAACCCTTTTGATGAAACGTCGATCTTCCTCCCAAAAGTGTTTTTTTTGATTCTCAGCCCGTCCTTTATCCAACACCGCGTACCATTCATCCCCTACTGTCCTCCTCCGATTTTCCCAGCGATTTCCCCTCGTTTGCCGCCGGGTTCCCCAAAACCCGAAAGACGGTCCCAGGTGATTCCTCCCTTCACGGCATCCCAGAATCGCTTCCCCTAACAACGAGTAGGCGTCAAATTGGTGCGTAATATATTAACGTGCCCCCGACCACCCCCCGAACCCCAGGAAAATCTCACCCCCAGAATAATTAGCGTATCCCCTCCATGAACGATTCATGGGTTAGCCCGCAGAGTTTCTTTTTTCCGTCGGCGCTATGACCGCGACACGCTCCAGTGACAACGTAACAGCCCTTCCCTTGCCCATTACTGAGCGACCACTCCGCATAACGCTTTCCCTTCTTTGCCCGTTTCTGATTTTGCTAGTGTGTCGGCGTTCCAGATTTTGCTATTTCTTCTTTTCCTCTGAAGCGCGCAATTAATTTTCATGACGATTTTGGGGCATTAGGCAAGGGAGATTTGCCGGGCTTTGATTTCTTTCCCCGCCCCAAGTGGTAGAACCCTCTATTACGCAACAGGTGACGACCCTATTTTCTTCTGTACTTTATTTCTGTATGATTTTTCACGCCTCTTCTTGTCTCAGTCTTCTATTGGTGGTGGACCCCGTGGTAATAGCGGCAGGCCTCTGTTCATAGAGGATTGAAGTAGTTTAGTATTCGGAATGGGTGATTTCACGGCGGTGTTGGCCGCTTCTTTTGTGGCAGAAAGCGACATTTCCAGTCAATCCCCAATGGAATGAGGTGCGCGTTCTTCGACGGTTAACTATTTCCCCCTTGAGGCCCCACCTTTCCCGGCCGGTTTTTTCTTTTTTCCTTCTTGGGGCCGAGGCTGACCACTCTTTTCGCTTCATACATCATGTCGGTATTGTCTTCAGTTTTTTTGGACGTCTCAGTGGGATGCAACCTTTGGAAGGTCCCCTTTCACTGAGGATGATTTGGGCTGGGATTCAAACGTTGCGACAACACCTTTCCGTGCAAATTCACCTCCGGGTTGCGTTTGCCTGGCGAAGACATTCCTGAAGTTGCGTGGTTTTTCTCGATTCTATGTATTTTTTTCCCTGGAGTTGGTTGATGCTTGTCAACCAGTGAGCCACTAATGTCAATATTCGCAGAGACTCTTCCCCGTTCCCCAAGGCTTTGTCAGTCCTAACTGAGAAGCCGCGGATCGGATTTTAAGACCCACTATCGATTTGCCTGCAACTCCATACTTTCGTTTATTCAAGCCGTAAGCATGCGGTTGGGACCCCGACTCAAATCCCCTAATTTACGGAGGGCTTTTATGAACTCTTTTTTGGTTTAGTATAGTGTTTTCTGGAAAAAGAATAGTCGTGTCAAACACTCTCCATAGGGAAATTAATTTTAATTTGTCGGCGGGGCGTGATTGCCTTGGAGGAAAGGGAAGCTAGGGGTGTGGGTAGAGAGCTATTTCTCACGCTACAAACTAAGAATCCCGGGGCTATCTCGCGAGTATTGTTTGCCCCAAGTGTTTTTGAGACGTTTGCCGGAAAATTAAGATAAGGAACTCCGTTTTCGGTGGGATCTATTTTCGATCGCGGGACTAGAATAATCATTTCCTTTAATTTCTCTCAGTCGGTGCCTGTAACCTTTTTGACGGTTTCGCTTGCCCCAGAAACCCCAGTTTCCCACTAATAGTGATCGGTTGCCACTTGTTCTTGCTACGAACCCGGGAGTGTTTTCTTTGCCCCCTTTCAGGAATTTGCTTCTTCCTTCGCGCGTTATGTTCTCGTTGAAGGGTGAAGTTCCTTCTTCGATGCAGGTCCTTTTAGCTTTCCTTTCCAGTTGCGCCGGCTGTTTCTCGAAGCTGTGCTGCGCCCTATTTCCGCATAGGAGGTGGAACCTTTGAAGAGATCGCGCTGCTTCCCCTCTGCATTTGGGGGATGTTCGTCCCCATTAAAGTGGAGCGAACCTGGGACCCCCTTCTCTCGACGTAGGTCAGAAATGTTTTTTCTTTTAGATGGACCGTTTATACGATGCTATCTTTCTTCCTCTTTTTTTTTCTCTTAGAGCTCTCCTCCCATCACGACATATTCTTCCATAGTAATCGTCCCCTTGCATCGATAACGTTCTATCAATTTGACCCCTTTTCTTAGCCGACCATCTTAGGCCCCCAAGCACTAAGCCTCCTCTTATATTTTTCGCCCCTAATCCTGGCCTTCTTTTTGCGAAGCACACTCCTCTGCTTCCCCCGTTTTCTGCCCATTGAGAAAACCCTCAAGCAATTCCTTGTGCAGATCCGCCCAATTTCAATCGCAGTTCATCCCCCCCCACTACCCGCGATTTCAAGTCAATTACTGAAATCCCAAAGCACCAAACCCCTCCTCTTTTACTCAAACCAGCCTCTTGTGAAAAAGATCATTCTTGCCGCTGTGCGGTTGCTTAGAAAAGTCGGTCCTTTTAAGGTCTCCTTTTTTCCGTTCCGGTCTGGAACCGATAGATGAGTCCATTAAGCGCGATTATAGAATACATGAACCAGTAAACGGTCCCAAGATCGCCCACCTTGAATTGGAACACAATAGCAACCCCTTCTACCAGTCTCATGCCCGTCCCTTTTTTTTCTTATAAAGTATACAGCGGCGCGTGGCGCTCGAACCCCCCCTCGTTTTTCCCCCACGCACTGCCCCACTTCCCTCGTCAGTTACCGATGAGTCCTTTCTTTTATTTATCTCTGAGTGATCGTTCCCCCCTGCATACATCCTCCTGCCAAACCAAAAACTCTTAACCAATCCCTAGGATTTCCTTTTTCTCCGCGAGTTTCTTGCCTGCCCAGCGGTACGCTGCGCTGGAAAGCATCATCCTTCCATGACACTTGATTTTTGGCGGATCTTTAAGCCTCCTGCGGCTTCCTTTAGTGAAAACTTGAGCTCCCTTTGCGCGAATGAAAATTTTCTCTTGAGGAAAGTTGACTTAGTTGTCGCGACCCTGTTCTCCCCACCCGCCCCCTTTGAAATCACGCTCCTTCACTAACCCCACAAACGTCCTGATTCGCCACCAGGGCACTTACCTTCTTTACATTTGCACTGATTGTAGACCACGTGTAGAACAGCCCTTCATCTCCAGGGATGTTCTACAGCCACCTGGGTCATCAAGCACATTCCCCCTCGACGCCTTCTCCTCACGCAGTTTTTTCGTGAATAGCCCGAGGTTTCTGATGCGGCACCTTAAATACCACAACACACCCCCCCCCCAACCCCCAACGCGCATTAGGTGCGCCGCGCGCGCCGCCCCGCCCCAAGCCCCCACCTTCACCTCGAATTTAGTTGGTCCGGTTTTTTTCGTGAGACGTGAGACGTTCGCTTGCCTTGTTTTTTTTTCTGACTGACAGCGCGTCCGCAATCTCACGCAGAACTTATCGAGTTTTGCCCAGTCCCTGCCTCTTTGTGCACAGTTTTATTTTATCGTCCGCGATGTGTGAAAACAGATTTGAGTCTCAGTGGCGTATTTTTTTTTTACCCCCCCAACCCAGAGTAGAAGTGTGGTCTGGTGGGGTCTTTTAGTTGTACGGTTTCCCCCCTGACCACCCCCCCACCCCCCTGCGATGGAGACCAATCAAGCACACACAGTACGCGTAGAGAGTGTGTTTCCCCCTGTGTGGTCTAAACCCGCCGCTGCGAGACCTATCCAGAGCCGAGACCTCCCTATATTGAGGAGATGTTTCACGGTTCCCTCTCAAATCCGTCATCGAGGTGCCCCACGCCACACGAGGATCTCTAGCGAATTAAGTTGAGGGGCCACCGACGCAGAACCGCAAGACACAAGTCGAAAGTAGATACCCGTTCCCGACTTCCCAAGACTGAAGGAGGCAACAGAATTCTTAAGCGTCGACGATATTGCACGAATGAGGAATTGTGCATAATGGAGATGTGGCTATATGCACGGCCGCTTCCAACTCCAGCCACCACACGTCACACAAACCCTTTTCTGAACGCTAATAAACCCCGAGCAATCTCGCAAACGTCATGTCATGTCTTTTTTTCTGAGCTCTGTGTTCCTTTAACGATGTGCACGCCGTGGAACACAGCCGTTCTGCCGTCCTCCCAAACTTCGACGGATTTTTGGTAAGGCGATTGACTTGGCAGACCCTTTCCTTTCTTATGGGATAGAAACGTGATGTCTACACGAATTACGCCCCACTCTACGCCCTCTTTTAGGATGCTAGATTCTTTATTCCGTGACGCATTAACGGGACTTCTGTTGTGTGGACCCGCTTGCCTTAATTCCCTCGCTGTGACCATCTCTTAGTTTTTGACCCTTTTTCTTACTGCGTACAATTCCAGGATTAAGAGTGTGACCCCAGACTTGCTGGCAGACAGGCCGGCTCTCTCCCAAGCATTTCAACACTGGATATTTTGATACGCTGTCTTCGACGGTCGCTCCTCTCCTCTTTTTTTATTCAGCGTGCCCGCCACAATGGAGGCAGTTGTGGGCGTTTTCATTTCTTCCGCTTTCCCGCAACCCTTGGGCTATCGAACCCCGCGGTTATTGTCTCAGAAGGTCGCTGGGCATATTGGCTTGATTATTGTTTCTAGATGGGTAAGACCATCTTTTGATCTTTTAGGGTTGATTGTATACAACGTTTGTTACGTCTCCGTCCATTGGCACCCTTTGTTGTAGAGTTTTTCGGAAGTACAGGACTCCGGTTGCTCATTCACGGCGGGCTTTTTTTTCTCGCGGCTACCAGTTTAATACTCGAAGAGTTCAATTCCTTGGCCGCCAGCTTCAGATCTTCCTGCCCCAAAGGGGCTTTCCGGTCATTCCCCCATCTGAATCAGACCTTAGCCTTTCCGATACCCCAAAAACTTCTCGTCTGGCCGCCGATGCTGCTTGCTTCTTTCACCCCGGAGCCAGGATTCCGGGGGCCCAGAACCGCCCCAGATTTCGATTGACAGTTGGGGCCGGGCCCCTTTTTTGAGTGCGTGTATCCTTTGGAAATCAGAAACGCAGCTCCCCCACGTATGGCCTCCCCTTAAATGCTAGGTTCTGTGCAAGGTTGGCACGGTTTTTTTTTTTTTTTTCCCCCCCATATGTGTTCGAGCAGATAACAGCTAATCTTACAACCTTTCTCATACGGGTGTGATTGTTCATTGAGCGTCGGATTGTGAAGGGTTTTTGTCTCACTTTTGAGTAACCGGCATTCCGGGACGGCCCACCCTTTTTTTTCTATGATCGTCTTTAACCAGCGCCGACATGGCATATTTCTGCCGGCGAGGTTCATTCGAATTTGACTGGCCGACCGGACTCCCCTTCTCCCCCCATCCAACCGTCAGATCGGCCTGTTTCACCCGGCGTTTTATTATTGCCTGAATCACCCTGTTTTCGTTTTTGCCGGTTTCTCCCTGTCCCCCTTACGAGACGTCGCGTTTTTTTCTTTTTTTTGGAGGGTCGGACTGTCAGTTTCCCGGATTCATAGGGCTGCGTTTCGATTTCATCCCTTTCGGCCTGTTCCGTTTTCATGTGGCGGCGTTCCTTGCAAAAATACCCGCGGAGCTCTGACATGACCTGAGGAGATTCTAGTCTGCCTAAGCTTCTCACGAGCTTTCTGGCTTACTTGACTTTTTTGACAGAACGTAGTGGAAGCACATGGAAGCATGTCTATTGAGTGACCGTCGATTTATTCTGGACTATGGAGGACTTTTTCCCCTTTGCTGATTCCGTTATGATCTCTTTTTAACCTTCCTCCCTTTTGGGGGGTTTTTGTTGTCCGATCCATAAGGGACCCCGCTACCCCCCTTAGTCCAGCGAACCCTTCCCCTTAATTGTGACTTTTTGCTCCACTAAGTTTTAGTTCAGCCGACTTTTGACAACTAATCGGGTGATTCAGAGATATTTACCGTTCATTAAACTCCCCCCGGGCGGAATATTTTCCTCTGATGATCCGTACCAGCCGGCGTTTCCCATGTGTGACAAAAATCTCAGTATTTTCCCCCGATGAATCCTAAACCTCACAGTCAGCCGCTTGAAACCAAGAAAATGCGAGTCCTGTCAATTAATGAAAACCTTCAATTCAAACAACCGCTTTTTCCCTTTTCCCTCCATTCAGCTGAATTCCCACCAGCTCTTATTATTGCTTTTGTGCTTGGGCGCCCGAAACCGTCTGACGCTTGACCCTTGCCGTCTCTTCAGGAAATTGACTATTTTTTGCATTAAGCTTATTTCTAGCACGCACCCTTTAGGGTTCCATTCCTCCTCCCCGTTCTAAAACTTTCGCACCAAAACTTGCACAACTATCTCCTTTTTAATTCCCCCTCGGTCCGCTTCGTATACCAAGTTGTAAAGCGGTTTTTTTTTCAGCGAGAAACCTATCGTTGCACACAGCCGTGAAATACCTGAAGAATCAATCTTCACCTCCCCTTTTTCTTCTCGTTTTCTCCTCCGTGTCTTGCCCCTGCATAACCCCCCCCCACAAAGGGTACACCCCCAATGTGAAATCGTATCTCTTTTGAGTTGATATATTCGTGTCCATGACCAAAGTCTTCCCCCGACTTTCGACACCAATCTTCCTCGGCAAAAGCAACAAAGCTTTTGTTTTCGAAATTAAGCCCCCGATGATAGTTAGGTGAACATTTCCTCTTTAGGAACCTTTCTCTTTTTGGACACCCTCTCCATTATTTTTCGCCAAATGGTGACCTAGCCGCTCATTCCAAATAGTACCTCCACAAAAGAAAATCAGACTAACCCCCAAGGCCCCACCGCGACCACATTCTTCCAACTTTTCCCCTTTGTTTCTCCACGTTGTAGCCCCCCCTTAAACATCATCCCGGGATGTTCCGTACCCCCCCCTCTCTAGGTTTTTCGCAAGCCCAATAATTTCCCCGACGCCCCTTTCTGCTAACCCTCCCCCAGTTTTCGGTGTCCTTCACGAGTTTTTGCGTCCCCCACTATAAAATCCCCCTTCCGACGTGCGCCTCTGTGTACCCCTATCGCCCGTTGCACTTCGAAGTGTCGCACAAATCCCCCTTGTTGATGGCTGATTTCTCCTCGCCTGTGCCATTCCTCGCTCCCCAGGCGTAATCACTCCGTCCGTTCACAAATATGTTCCCTAATTTTTCTGATGGCCTTCGAGATGGACCAGCCGTTTCAACAAATGAACCTATTCTGTATAATACTTCAAGTCCCTCCCGAAATCGAAGTCAATACTAAAGAGCGTGATGTCTGAACCTGTAATTCGGACCTCCCCCACTGGTGTTTGGGCTGTATCAAATATCACCCACGTCACACCCCCGCCCATGCCGCTTATCCAATAATTCATGAACACGATTCTTCTCTGCTGCAGGGAGCGTTTGGTCTCCTCCCCTTGACAACGCGTTCTTCCAAACTTCAAAGCCATGACGATGTCAAGTCGACCCTTAGCCTCCCAAGCGCAACGCTAGTCCTTGGGCTGTGCCTTTTGCTTAGTTGAGGCATCCCTTTGTAAAAGGCCAGGTTTTTTAACTCATCCTTTTTCCCCATGGACGGATTTTTTGATCTCCTGCCCTTTTATTCTTTTTCGGTTTTATGGAGCCGCACCACGCTCGATCAAGAATAAAATGATGATTTGAAGAATCAAAATTACTAAACCGCCTGGGGAGGAGCAATTATAAGAGTTCGTGCCTTGAAGATTGGAGTATAGATTTGGGAATTTCTATTTTGGTCCCCCACGGCGGGGGCCCCCACCATCTCGTTAAGTGCATCGCTGTGAGAGTCCCTTTCCGTCTTTATCGGCCCCCCATGGAGTGATTACGCGGGGCTGATGACGCTGGCAGAAGATTTTTTCGAAAGTGCATCATCCAATGTCTGATTGGGGCGACGCTTCCGACGTTCCTTGCCCTACCTTCTTTCCCCGCTGCGGCGCTGCCGTCGGGTGGTATTTTTCTTTTGGCCGCTTGACCTCGTTCGGCTATCACGAAATCTTGTCTTTGCTCACTGGTCGTCCTCTTTCAACTTTTTGACCCATTTGATCTTTTTCTGGTTACGCAACATCCCATGGGTTCCGGGGCGGCTAAACGTTGACCCAGTCTCCGTGCAATTGGTTAAGAAGTGTTACGTTTTGCCTTTTTGCTAGCCCTTTTCGGTTGTTGGTGGTCCCTCCTCCTATGTGGATTCATTATTTTGGATCGCGGTCAACGGGATCTCCCCCCCCGAGTTCAATACATGCCGCAGTCGAAGAGTTTCATTGAGCCACCTTGGCGTTCGGTCATCCTCACTTCCTTTATTCGCGGCCTTTCCCCCCTCTCCCGCAAAAATATCGCCTTTTTTGCCTTTCCGACTCTGACTGATGTGACCTCGTGGCCGCCTGCGGTTGCAGGCCACATCCCTACGTCACTCACTCCCGATGCCCGGTTGGGCTGCCCCTTTTTGTTTCTTATTGTTGTATGTTCAAACGCACTCAGATTTAGCAAACTCTCCCTCTTCTCGGTTTTCATTGATTGTGCGTTGCTATGCACGTCCTTTTTTTCCAACGCTAGTGTGCGATTGAGAGAACCGCGCGCACAACTTTTATTCCCCCCTCTTTTTGAAATTTGATATTGGCATGAGCGAGACTTTTTTCCTGAGGTTTTCGCATTTTGATCCTTTTTGCCAGTTCCTGGGACTTCCAAACTACCGTTTTCTTTCTCTCATATAACATCTCGCACTTTTTGAAACTTCGAGCATCTGATCACCAATCGAGGCAGCATGTGCCAATTCGAACAGTTGAGTGGCTATCGGCGCCCGACCGGTTTATCCCGCTCCCCAGCCCACACCGCTCCCTCATCGAGCTTTTGCACAAGGCTAGGAGTTGCGAAACCGGAGTTTTTGTTCTGTGTAGGTGCCTTTTCCGAGGACGCGCTCTGTTAGTTGGTTCTGCTTTCTCGGTGAAGGTGTTCTCTTGCGTTTTCATTCCTTTCTTGAGATTTCATTCCCCCTTCCTCTTCCGCCGGCTGGTCGCAGCCATCTTTTTGCGGCTCCAAATTTTTTCCCCTCCTCGGCGGTGAAATTGAAGAGATCGCGGGTTTGCTGCCTCTGATTCTGAAACTCGGGTTGGAATCTCAGGAAGAAATCTTTGGCTGGCACCCTGATATAATTTCGAGTTTTTTCGTTCAGGTCCTGGACTTCCTGGAGGAAGCTGCATTACGGATGACACCTCCTTTTTTTCATACTCCTTTTTTTTTTTTGATTTTCTTCCCGGCCAGAGCCAGCTTTCTTCTGTACCTGACCTCTCGCCCAATACTCATTTGCATTACAATAGTTATACTTTCAGACTCCAGAAAATAGTGCAAAATAGGTTACTACCCTCGAATACCCTTCAATGTAATCCTCAGTTTTTTAACTTTTTCCAAGAGCTGGGCCCATGCCGGCGCAGGCCTGATTGATGAAAAATCAAGCATTCCTTGAATAGAAACCCTTGGCCTCCCGATGACTACGCAAAATTCACTTTAGACCAAACGCAAAAGACCCCCTTTCGCAAGTCACTAAATTTTGTAAAACCGTTCCCAAGCACACAACTCCGCTTCTTCATTTTTCCACTCATAAGCGAATTGCCAAGCTAAGATTTCACTGTTGTCTTCTTTAGAAATAACCAGTTTCTTACAGCCCCCCCCCACCCTTCTACGAAGGAATCTCAGGCTCTAGGATATCTTTCCGAGCATTCCGACGAGACTTTATAGTTCTCCGAAAAGGAGTTTCCTTACATCCCTTCTCTCGACTGTGAATCACGTCCCCCAACAACTTCTGACTTATCCTCGAATTTCAGATAACCTGTTCATCCCCCTAGCCCCCCTTTAATCGTCGCGTGGTAGGGTACTCGAACCCACGTTCACTTGACATCATTGCAGCTCAAATTAATTCAGTTAAGATGCCTTCGTTTCTAGTCCTTCTATTTTTTGCGTCTTGCCCGCACCCCGTTTAATACGCCAAACCCACACCTTTTACCCATTCCACAAAGACCTCTTTCAGATTTGGTGATTGTATTGCCTGCCCACCGCAGGTTTTTCGATCTGCCTTTTCTGTCGACGAACCTCCCCCTTTCAGAGCCTCAACACATTTATTTTTGCCGATAGGGAAGCGCCGCCCCCTTTAAGTTCGTGAACTTCGCTTTCTCCCTTTGCGCGACGACCTCCTACTTCTCTGACAGGCTTTGCCTTTTAGTGATACCATGGTTCCACTCTTCAACACCCCCAATTTAATTCCCAATTCTAGAAGGACTACAACGCAACGTAAATGATGTCCTTCGAAAAGGCAACTAGACCCCCACCTTTTCCCTTTAGGTTCCTGTCGCCCAACGTTTTTATGCCCATCCCCTTAAATCATAGGGTTTCTTTCCCTAAACCCTCGCCCCAAACTCCATTACCCCCTCGTATCCCCATCCTCCTGCGACATTACACGCTCCTCTTTGATATCGAAGAGTTGCACGGCGGCCAACCAATACCACTCCCACAGGAATTTGAAAGGTCCTAGTCCTAAACCAACATCTCGCCCGTTAAACTTTTTCCATACAGCGTAGCCCCAAATCCCATTTTTCTTCTTTTTTTTTCGCGTCTGACGAAGCAGATTTCCCCAACAAACTGGCTCATAACACTAAGGAGACCCCACCTCCCCTTGTACCTTCTATTTCAAAGACGTGAATTAATCGAGCTGAAAGGAGTCCTGGGGGGGGGTGGGCGGAGGTTGGGGGGGGGGTGGGGGCCTAGGGGGGGGGGGGGGGAGGGGGGGGGGGGTTTGTGGTGGGGGGGCGGTTTTTTTTTGGGGAGCGGGCGGTGGGGGGGGGGGGGGGGGGTTTGGGGGGGTTTTTGGTGGTCAAACAACATAGTAAGACATTGTCAAAGCAGGTTCTCAAGGCTTCCCGGCATGACAAATGCGACACTGCCTCCTCAAGCGCGTAGTTGGGTTTGCTTATCTGGAATTTCTTCCCCCCCTTTTTTTTTATCCCAACCCCCCCGCCGGCAAATCCCCCTGTCCTTCGCCGTTCAAAAAATACTCATGCACCCGATTATGTTCTTTTTTTCGACTGGCCTTTTTGGACGTCGGCAAACGCTGAACAGAAACAGCGCGTGTCCCAAAGTCACAGCCCCCAATGACGAGACTCTCTCCAGAGCGAACGCTGCAAAAGCATAGTCTTCTTTCCAGTTTCCTCACATGCGGTGTTTCTCGGGCAAGAAGGCTAGCCGGCAACAATTGCAGATACTACCAGAATCGTGTTCATCCTCCTTTTGTTTTACCTTCTCATGATCAGTTTCCCCTTTTCCGTGCGTTTTCTTTATGGGATCTCCCCCCCTTCGGTTTTATTCGCCCCACCATTTTGCCGCCCTACCGCTCTTGATTCTTTCGCTGCCTGTATGCCTTTGACGCCTGCATTGTCTTAGTTGTGGGGGCCCCGTTCGTGGTCCGCGTAAGCATCCTGTGAAATTCTTTGATGATCTTCTTTTTCCCTACTTATTTTATTTTCGGAAAATGGGTTTCTATTACGACTGGGTTGGACCGCTTCGGGAGTGCAGAATCGCCCCTAATCCCACACGTAGGGAGAAGCTGTATTCGCTTTGCTTTTCTAGATATTTATCAACTTGCGCCCAATGTTGCAGGGGGGGAAGGTTTCATTATCTGGTTCACGTGCAGAACTCCGTTCTTGTCCCCCTCTTTGTATTGTCGCACTTTCGTTCCTTTGAAATTATTGGGATTTCCCCATTTTTTGATAGCTCCCCACCGGGGGATGATTTGAAGCTTTCCCCACCGTTTTGGCGACAAATTTTCCACCCTGGCAGAAGTCCCTCTGTTCCCTTTGGAAGAAATTTACGTTGCGGTGGGTGAGTATCTCCTTTCCATTTGGTCGTGTGGGGATTTTCATGATCTACTCTCCATAAGTTATCTCATGCCGCACTTGCGAAGTTTCTGAGCAACGGCGTCCTTTCCTACCCTCAGTCCTCGCGGCGCTTCCGACTTCCCTTCAAACCTTTTATCGGCCGCTCGATTACTTTTCGTTAGCACGCTTTAGCCTGTGCGGTGGGCAGGGCTCCTCACGCACTACAAACTCTTCCGCCTTGGTTTTCCATTTTGTTGGCTTCTTGTATGCCTGGGCAAGACCCCCGAACCCTCACGCGATAAAAAGATCCGAGAATCACCTGTAAACTGTCCGTCTGTTACTTTTGATGTTTCTTTTTTAGTTCGGCAAGGGGGGATGTAACGCTAGAGTTGTTTTTCTTGCTACCAGCAGCTTTCCCCCCTTCTACGAAGGACGTTGATGGTTCCTCTCCCGATTGATGTTTTTTTTCTTCCCCTTTTTTGCAAGTTTCTCGAAGCATTGCAGACTTTTCCAGGGACCGACCCCCCTTTTTTCGGATTGTCCTCTATCAATAGAGGCTATCCAACGCGGCAATTTCTTTTTTTTGTTCCAATAAGGACGGACATTACGGTCCCAGAAGGGCACTCCCCAACGTAGTGGCCCCTCATTTTCGCCCTGCGACCCAGCCACCCGGCCCGAATCGTCTGGTGCAAATCGCCCTCAGTGTTGCTGAAGTGCCCCGTTCTTTTTTTTCTTGCGTTGAATCTTACGAGCCGTCGCCGCTTATTTTTTCCTTCCTTTTCGCGGGTCCAGGTGAGGATTCACGTGCGATGCAGGTTCGTTCTCTTTTTAAATACTGTCTTCTCCCGGTTTCCACGTGCTTTTCCCCCCCATATTCGTTTTTTTAAGGTACGAAATTAAGTCTCATTTCTCCGGATTATGAACTAGGGGATTGGAGGCAAAGGAGACCTATGAGCGGACCCTTGTCTAATGTATCCGAGAGCGGTCGAGCTTTTCTGGTAAGCTGAGCTGATTCCGGTGATCTTCTCTTATCATATCGTGGTGCGAGCTTATCATCCGCGCATCCCTCAACTTTCTCTCAGCGACTCTCATGCACTCGAGACAGACCTTTTTCCTCTCAATGACTTCGTTAAAGCCGAACAACCCCTTGCTAATCCGGGCATTCTCTTCTCGCACATTTTCAGGTCTACCCCCCCCTGAGGCGGAATTGCAGCGACGCTTCGCCCCTTCCCTGCAGCCTGCAATTTTTTTCCTACATGCATAAGCCCCCCCCCTCTAACCACACATTCCCCGTCGACCGCCGCCCCCCCCCTCACCTTTCCTTTCCTAGGCATCCTTCAAAACGGCAAGACCCCCACCAACTAACGCTCTTCAGGCAAACTATCAGCGTTTTCCACAGCTTCTATTCTGTTGGCTGGGCGCTTTCTGACCCAGTTTCTTTCCCCCCTACGGTATGGTGCACCTGATTCCGGCTCTCCTAAATGATACCCCTATTGATTCTTCTGAGCTCCTGATAAGATCCCCCCCCTCCCGGGAACGGAGCTTGGACGTTGTCCGGTCTTTCAAACCTGCAACCCCCCACTTTAATCGTCCTCGCTCAATGACCGTAAACTCATCTTCGTATACAGTTGCCCCTTGGATGCCTCCCAACACCTAGCTCCCCCCTATGCCATCACCTCCCAGGAATTAAATTCTTCCTCTACGTTCATTCTCGGACGTTTTCCTCTGCGTGCTTTTCCCCCACTGATTCCTCCTTCCACACCCACCTTGGACATCATGTCAATCCTGGACTCTTTTTTCCGGTCGTGACATGAAAACCTTGGTTTGGCTTTTTTTTTCCGCTTCTTTTGACGAAAGCATTCGATTTCCCCCTTCTTTCCCCCCAAAAGGAGACTTTTGAGGGACGAAGCGCAGCGGCGGCTTCATTTAGTGAAAGTCGTTTACTTCCGCCTTTGCGCGAAATGGTTGTCCCCTTTTTTTCTCTGCGGACATGATAGAATCTTTTCTAGTTAGATACCATTGTTGAAACTATCCCCCCGGCGTGATCCACCTCTCGGCCCCATAGCAACGTCAATTTCAGTCCAAAGTCCCCCCTTACCCATCCCTTGCCAATTTGTCTTCCCTTCTTCAACGTTGTAGAGCCCCTTAAATCCACCCCCAGGGATTTTCCCATCCAAATGGTCTCAGACCAATAATGTCCCCCTAGGCCTCCTTTGCGTACAAATGCCGTTTTCGGTGTTAGAAACGAGTTTTCACCTTAGGAACTAAAGTTAAAATTCCCCCCAGGAAGAAAGTGTGGGAAGCCAGATTTTGGAGCAACCGACCAGGTGAAAAGGAGACGGTTTTCTGAACAAGCCGACCAGGGGGAGTGTTGATGGCTAGAGATGAGGAAAACGCACGGGTCAAAAAAGAAAACCCCCCCCCCCCCCCAACACAAGGCCAAAATTTAATCTCCATTAAAGATCAATCAGGGCATTTCCTCTATACACAGCTGATGGCCTCCTTGGAAGACTGGGTGTCCCCCCAATATGAAGTTGTCCGTGAAATTAAGTCCTTATACAGAAATTAAGCAGCATCCCTCCCCCCCCCATTAGAGGGGAGTAACGTTGATTTTTTTGTTCTACTCGGACCCTAACTTTTTTTATCACAGCAATACCCCCCCCTTCCACGGAATCTAGATTTTCCCCCCCCCCATCCGTCGCTCCCCGATAGGGGTAGCAGTCGGAGTACCAGTTCATCCCTTCCAAAGCTGTCTGCCTCCCAGTTCCTAAACGTCCTCCATGACGATGACATGCCCTCCCCTCCGTCACTCTGAAAAGAAAACCTCTTCTGCTGCCGTTTTGCCTGAGCGCGTTTTCGCGTAACTCCTCTTTTTTCCCTGACGGACCGCGGTGACATCGAGTAAAACTCCCTTGAGGCTCTTTGGTACGGCGTTTCTTTTGTTTTGCCGGCGATTTCTTTGAATCGCACCGGAGGTTTTCCCCGAATAAAGACTCACATTTCCTCCCCCCGAAGCCTGATGAGGTGGCTTCTGTAGGCCTTTATATATTGCGGGGACCGTCTGGTTTTTTCCGGCGTGGGCAATATCCTTCCTTTCTCGCGTCCATCGAAGACCTTTCCCCCAGTATTATTCTTCGAAAATAGTCTTGATTTAAGCCGTTTTTTTTTTACTCTGCAGTCAGATAGTAAGGCTTGAGAACCCTCCCCCCCCCTCAACACTGGATGATGGCTATCCCGCTTCTCCTTTCCGGGAATTTCCAGTGCTGGCGCACCTGCGGCCCCTTGTTTCTTGGGCCGGGCAGAAATCTTCGGCTATCACCACTTTCTTTTCTGCAGAAGGCGTCGAGGGGGCCTTGTTCTTTTGATGCCCATTTTTCTCTTTTTGTTTACGAAACCTTCCTTTCTCCAATGGGGATTCCTTTTTTGCTACACAATCTGGATACCCCTTCTTCGTGCAAATTGCGTCATTCCGTTTCCTTTTGCGAAACATTAATGGATTTCCAGTTTGGGTGAGTCTTTTCTCTATTTGGCGAGTGCGGTTTGGGATCGTTCCCCCCCCCCCCCTTCTCTTACTCGCAGAGTTAAATTATTCCCACCTCGAAATTTTCATTTTTTCCCAGTCGTGCCAGGCCCGTTAATCCCCCCTCAGCAGCCCCGTCGCTTAAGATACCTCCACACTCCGCGTTTTTGTTCTCGCCGCCTCGATGAACTTTTCTCCCTCAAGCGGTAATTGCATTTCTGAGGTTAGGCCGCCCGATACGCACCACTCCCCTCCTCTGAAAGGTGGGGTTTCCCCTTTTTTGTTTCCCCTTATTCCTTTTTATGCAGTTCAATACTCCTGCGAGAGCAAAAAACTCTAATGAGGAATGCAGGTAACTTACGAGGAAATTGGTGGGCCGTGATGGCACGGTTCTTAAACGCTAGGGGTTTTTTCGAGCCTTACCAACCTGCGCTTTACAACCCCCTTCTAACTTCGCCCCTGGGATTAGGGCATTGAGAGAGTTCCCTTGTGAAGGCCCTTTTTTTTTTTTTCCTACCATTTGGTCCACTGTCTCCTTGAAGTGGAATTAAACTCCGTTGGTGTATTATAAGTCCCCGGGTTTAATGCCCGCGCCTCTCTCATTCGTGCTGTACGCAGTGCCATTCGAACCTTCTGAGTATTTTGCCGTTTGGTTTCGAAAGGAGGACAGCACACCATCGCAAAGAAAAGGATCTTTCCCCCCGTCTGATGGAGTTTTTCAAAAGTGAGTGTTTGTGTGACTTTTTTTTCCTTAATGCCCCTTCCCAGGACTAGAGCCCCTTGTTGGTTAGGAGTGTCAGATTAAGTGTTATCATCTGTCAGTTCTTCCTTTGGAGTGGAGATTTTTCCCCCCCTGCAGTCTTCTCCCTTATGGTTCCGCGCCTCTTCGGAGAAATCTTCCCCGGTTATCCCATGTACTGTTGGAAGAATCTCTCTGCAGCAATTTGCAAGAGGGGTTTTCTTCCCTTCAAAAAGTCTGAACTGAGTTTACCCTGTAGTTCATAGTCTGAGTCCCATTTCTGGACTGGCGCTTTTTGATTCCGGAG
>Ga0179591_1315402_pt1 | contig 19545 bp, 11 predicted proteins | sample CZOMad2_1_08_16f_FD_182891 | JGI IMG/M metagenome (GOLD analysis project Ga0179591, IMG submission 182891) | Vadose zone soil fungal communities from Angelo Coast Range Reserve, California, USA - CZOMad2_1_08_16fungal (PacBio error correction) | ecosystem: Environmental > Terrestrial > Soil >... | reverse complement strand
TTCAACTTCGGAATCTCTTTTTACACGATAGTTTGTCAAATGCTACGCACGCCAGCTTTCTTAAATCACTGATTTGATCTCCGGGTACTCCAAGAATGGTCCTTCACTCTTTTTCTTATGAATGGAGTAGCCTCCAAGGACCCCTTCTTCCCGCGCTCTAACTGTTTCGCGCTTCCTTTTCCAAATGAGATGCTTCTGGGTTTTTATCACATACTCTTTTCTACTCCCTTTCCCAATACCATTTTTTCTGCTAGGATACTACTTGACCCCCTCCGACACATTTAAGTCCGTAAAGGTATACCTTCCGGGATGGAAGGAACTCCTTTGGCATCCGCCCATCCCCCAGCGATCGACCCCGTTTTTTTCCCTCCCTGTGTGCTTGTTTCCATCCCCTTTCCCCCCCCATGGTGGACTTGTTTAATTCCTTCGAGCCGCACAATTTTCTTTCCATCCCTCCCGCGCCTCGTTTATTTGGGACACAGATGTTGCTGAACGGTCCTGAATTAGTCAAGGGCTGGTTACCCCCATATACTTTCTCCGTCAGGGAACACCCGGAGCAATCTATACCGCAGCGTCGGAGAGCGTTGCTTCTTGGCCTTCGGCCAACTGTACCCTCTATGAGTTAACCCCTTCCCACCAGCTCAAGTTCGTTTCTTTCTGTATACTTTTTAGGGGAGAAGGAGGTCTCTTTTCCCCCGAGGGTCCGAATACTCCCCCTCAGCTTCAACAGCCGCTGTTTTTCAAACAGTTGGTCAGGCCACGCTTCACTGCCTAGCACCCCCCCTCCCACCCCTCTTTTATTCATAATACTCGATCGTGAAGCGGGTCCCTTCGAAACTGCTCTTCCTCGACCTTCAAACACTACGGGTGATATTACGCGAGAACTGGTTCTTCTCCAGATCTGCTAAGTGTCTTCAGAGCGCTGTTCCTTTCAGCGAGTTCCCCCCTATAACATGGACCGGACTGCCGATGCGTTTTCCTCCTTCACTCCCTTTTTGTCTTTTTCTTTCAAATAGTGACCGCGAGCTTTTTCAATAGCGTCTCCCAGAGTGTGCGGGCCTTGTGTAAGAACGCCGTTACAATTCTTTCCCCCCCCCCAATAGTTAGTGTCTTCGTTCTCGCCAGTCGACCTGAAGCCTGGCCTGCCGATCAATGAAGCATCTTCTACTTCCAGACCCAATCTTCTTTCCCCTTCGTAAGAGGACATAAATCCTGTCGCCCCCTTTCACATGACACGACCTAAAAGAACCCCGTCCCCTTACGGTCGTGTTAGGAGAGGGAGTGGAGGAGAGATCTTCGTTTTTCTTCATGTCAGGGAGATTTTTTCCCTCCACAAGAGAGAACCCGCCCACCCGCCATTTCCCGATTTTCATCTTTCGAAGTCAGCTTGAGCTTTCTTAAGCACGTTCTCTTTTGCTTGTCCCTCTACCGGCCTGGGTAAACAGGGCTCATTCTTGCCCTAGAAAAACTCGATCATCCTAGTGAATACAGTGTGTTAATTGACAAGTTGTTTCAACCACATTACAGAATCGTAGTTTGACGTCCGTTTCTATGGTAAGATCTGGCTTAAGTTACCCACTCCCTGAGAAGACTACCCCTGATTTATTTTAGTTCTCCAGAGGAGCACCGGGTCTCTTCTGACCTGATAGGATGCTAGGTCTAAAAGCTCCACCTGCAGTCACTTTTTTTTTCAGATGTGACGAGAACTGCCCTCCTTATCTGGGTGTTCGCAATGGTGTTAGTTCTGTCTTCTTATATAAGGGGTGACGTCTTTCGTTTGCGCCCCTTCTATCCTGGCAGTCCGCTACTATTCCCCAACAACTTTTTTGGTTACTCGAGGGTACCAACTACCTGCTTCCAGGTGCACCTTGGCCCCCATCAAGGTCCTTTGAGAGTAAGAAGAGACGTTGTATAGAGTAAGCCGCCGGCTACCTTCCGAAGGGTAGATGTAACGGATAAAGGACCAAACTGATGGGTCTGACTCAGTGCTACACTAACGAGATTACCCCTCTTTGTTTAAGGTTTTCTAGCGTTGTCGCTAAGGAAGTTGCTCACAGTCCCCCACTGCAGCTCTTTGTGTCTTTTGGATAGATTGGTATCTCATACCTCCCTGAACCAGGTGCCGCTCGAACTTTACCCTTTAGATATGAGTTAGACTCCCTTTGTGGTTGTTGACTATCTACTGTTTTTCCGCCTCGAGAGCCGCTCGTTCTGAGAAGAGCCCCTCCTCCGTGAGTCAATTTCACAAATTAGACGAGTGTAGCTCTTGGTAGCCCTGTTTAATTTCCGTGCGGCGTGAACCGAAATAGACTCCTTTTGATTGTCCTACCGCGTTAAACAGTCACTTCTTTTTGTACTTTTCGAAGTTGGACAAGAGGACTTCTCAGACATCGGTGAAGAATACCAAGGTAGCGCGTCTTCCCATGTTTTTCCACTAAAGGCCGGTCTGAGACATGAAGTTTTCACGACTAAGTCAGGTGAAATAATTACCCATTTTTCTTCCCCTATTCTAGCCAGAATAGATTTCGACGGTGACTCGCTTATTCTGATCGTTAACCCAATCTCTAAAGCCTCGACCAACGTTCGAAACTACCTCATCTGAGGTCTTTCTTCTCCTCGCCGCTTTCAGTTGGGATGCTGAATTCTGGGATTTTGTGTTCACTTTCCTCCCGCTCACTCCCGGTCGAGGCGTTCTTTTCCTCTTCCCCTTAAGAAGTGTGTTAAATCGCGTCAGTCCCCCCCCCCCCCCAGGAACCTTCAAACGTGAGATTTATGTTGTCACGGATGAGTCGAAATGCCGGCTTTCGTCCCGCGGATGATAGCGGGTTTTGTCGATAAAGGCCGAGACCATCTTTCCTCGCTTTTTCCCCTGCCGTAGAGGTCGCGTGCCTCCCCCCCTCCCCCCGATCCCTTTCTTATGCCTAAGCATTTGCATGAGATTTTTGTAGAGGTCCCCATTGTTCCTTTTTTCGAGAGTTGGCTCCATTCTGCCCCCTGACCTCTTTGAAGTCTCCAAACCCCCCTCTCTCTAGACCCCGCTCCGAGTAGGACTCTGGTTTCTCGGATAAGGTGGCGGTGTCTCTTCTTCTTTCCTTTTGCACCTTGCCCTTGGATTGCCGCTTTGCTTCCACAGCATGCTTTTATTCCCCTTACGTGGCAAGGAAGGGTAAGTTTCCTTCCGTTCCCAGCGACACAGACAGGTCGATAAGAATTGGAAGCCGCACTATTTTTCGTGACTTTCAGGAGATGGGATTGCACGCCCGCATATTTCGTCGTTCTACGATCGAGTTACCCAACCCCCGCTTTTGGAGAAATCCATCTCGGCTATTGGGACATGTATTTCTGAAATGCTAGAGGTACGGTCAAGCTCCTTTGCGCTGAACTGATCGATTCCCAGTATTAGAATTTCGATGGGGTAGATGGCGCCGCTTGTTCCCAAAGCCGCCCTCTTCTAGTTTTCCAGAACCGTGTCGAATTGCGTCTAGGCCCCATGACCTCCGTCCGTGAGAAGGTTGCAACATAGTAAAGTGCAGAGTGGTCCCAGATATGAAAACGATCTCTTCTTCTCTATTGTTGGGTTTATCAGGTCCTGTATCTTGCATGGTTTTGACGAGTGAAGCCTACTCCTCTTCAGATGATGCTCCCCCTCTTTTTCCCAGCGTGGAACTCTGGCAAGTCGCCCCCCCTCCCTGCGTTCGCCGGGACGCGCCGACCTGGGTTATACGTGTGCGTAGTTTAGGAAACGCCGATTAGTTTGACAGTCCCATCTCGAGCGCCCGCCAAGCCCGCGATCTCTGATCGAGAGACAGTTTGTGAAAGGGGATTTCGATAAGTCCCCCCCTTTGCCGCAGAGAATTTAGAGTCGTTTCATCCTAATATTAAAGTCCCTATCGTCGGTAACGGATTCAGGTTTGGATACTGCCGGGGGTTCATCGTATATTCGGAGCGGTACGCTCTCGACATTCCTAGATGCTTCAGCACCTTCTCAGCCAGATATAGAGGATGCCATCTCGTGAGACCCCCTTCATCCTGACTTGCCCCCGATAATAGGCACTCCCTCAGGTTTGAGTTTTTCCCTTAACTTTCTTTACTGCAGAGGCTGAGTAACTTTATTTTAAGGGAAGGTTGAATAGAGTTTTTTTTTTTTGCCCATTGTCGACCACGAATCTTGTACATCCCAACCGTAGCCCTTCAGTTGGTCACAGGACAGCCGACAATCAGTTATCCTCCGACCATAAGAAATTCCTTTCTTTTTTCGAAGTTTTAGTCGAGCCAGAACACAAACTTTCGAGACTCCTTTCCTTAATATGAACCTCATATCTCCTGATGAGGCCAGAACCGCCCTCCTTAGAGGAGCAGGCCTTATTTCCATCCTAAGGCTGATCCTCCCTATCATCGTTTTTATATATTTTAATAACTCCTTACCATTGTGTTTATATCAGGAGAGAGGATTCATCTTCTAGACACTTACTCTCTCTAATTCCGATTTTTTACTAGTTGTTTCCCCGATAATGATTACTGGTTCATGGATCTATCCCCTTCATGTTTCTTCTTCATTGGCTCGAGGTCCGACCCAATTTATGTATCGAGTCTGCTGTACTCTTCATTGCTTTTCCCCCCCAGTAGACCTGTGTCGTACCTGGGTTCTCACCTTCCCAGAGACTCTAGTATCACCCTCGACAGTACCTAACAGTTGTGGAATAGACTCGATTTGTCAGAAACAAATCAGATGTTATTTTTTACAGTAGGTCCTCCCCAGGTTGTCGAGACCGCTTTTTGCCCCTTTCTTGTGTAATCCTCTCTGACTAAGCCTCTCTAGTTTCTACCTGCTCTCGGTGATGGATTCCTTAGTCACGTGTGGATACTCTTCCACAATCCGTCTCTCCGATGGAACCAAGCTCTACCACCCTCTCCGTAGCTTCAGCCTAGTTTCTTGGTCATTCCTGGATGGAGATGCCTTAGTCCCTTTACCTTTTTGCCTGGTTACCAGATATATCAACTCACAGGGACCCCTGAGCATCTTAGTTTGAAGAGTTCCGCGGTTCGGAGGGTGCCTTTTCTTCCAAGGATTGACCTTTAGCCTCCTAGTTAATACTAAAAACCTCCTCAAATCAGTCGATAGTCCTCCTGCGAATTGCCTTCCAAGCTCCCTGATAGCAACGCTCCGCTCTGATCCGGACTCTCAGATGGCAAAGGTCCTTAAGTACACGTCGAGCCCCCAAAGAATATTCCTCCTCCCCCCCCCTTTGATCGTATTCGCTCTTGGGACTACGGTCCTTGGCCGATGCTACTGTAATGCCCCTGAGCCTTGATGGCAGTCCGAAGAATCCGACCTTTATGCAAGCCCCAATGATAGTGTCTCCCCCCGGTCAGGAAAAAATCTCGTGTGAAGGAAGCCGCTGCATCAATGTCTTCGACTTTCAAAAAGAGATTTCCTTAAGCACACACTCTCCGACATTTCCTTGTTATTCCAAATACCCTTTGCAGAAAGAGAGATTTTACCCGCTTTCTTAGAGTGCCTCCCTTAGACCAGTGTACACCTTCACGACACCAATTCTTTCCCCGGAGGAGGTTTCTAGGCCCCGGTTAGGTTGGTCCTCACCAGCGGTGAATCTTTTTCCGGTAGTTTTTCTACACGCACCTTTGATGTGATGATCGTCATCGGCACGTTCGCCTGCACACCTTCCCTATCACATCAAAACCCTTGTTCCCTTTTCCCAGCGCGCTTTCGTTTTTACCTGCTTCCGCGTAGTAGTTACTTCTCTTGATGTTCTTCTTTTTGCTATGAAACCCCGCTCAGAAAAAGGATTTGCGCGCGTTCCCCCCGCCCCCCCGATTCTGCGTTCCCAATATGCTTCGCTCCAAGTGCTGTGCTAAGAGTAATTTCTTGCCACCTTCGTTTTTAAGAATAGTGTCTGACTTTCCCTCCCCAAGTCCTCCTACCAAGTGTTCCCACCAACTTCTGCTCACCGCCTCTAAACCGATGTGGAGTGGAGATTCTTTATTTTTTTCGAGACAGTAAAATTTTCCATCGACTTCTATGTTCCCTAGAGAAGGCAATTGCGTCGTTCCAATTATCATCACACCTATATCCTTCAGTAAAAACAGCGCCCTGAGGAACTTTCTCCCTTTTCCCGAGAACCTTTTTTTCTCCCCGCTCTATGCTGCTGAGCGATTCTTATAGTAGGGTGCAAGAATCTACTAGTAAGAATTACCCTTCCGGACCAGTCCCCTTTTCCAAACCCTTGTCCCTCGTCGGCAGACCTTCATGTGCAACTTTTCCTAAGAGGAATCTTAGATACGACTTCCTAGTTTGGCTCTTGCTAACATTTACCGACCCCCAGAGAGATGAGGAGACCCCCTGAGACTGACAAGATTTCTTTGTCTTATGGACCGCCCAGCACCGAAGAGCGCGTGTGTCCAGATGTAGAAGCTACCTGACGAATGCTTCGAAAAAAGATCGGGAATGAGCTTTGGTAGTCAGGATTATACGATCGGGTTAGTACTCATCCCGGAGAACAAGGTTGCTTCGAGTCGTTATACCTATTATTTCATGAAGTTTGTTGTTGTCTCGCTATTTCGAGCCTCGAGGCAACTGGTGACGGATTGGAACTATCACCAAGTTTTCCAAACCACCTATCGAAGTTTTTCCTCGGTGAGTCAGGTCCGACATTTTTTCTTGCGGAGCTCACGTCTCGGTCCCCCAAGGAGGTCCTTCTTTATATTTTCCTTCGCACGGCCCAAAGATTTGCCTTATTAGAAGTTTTAGCAGACGACACTTAGCAGAAAGTTAAGATTTTTAATGCCTATCCCACCAGGAGCGAGTATTACGGAATGGCCTGCTACAAGGTTTTCCCTGACGTCAGCGGTTGCACACATTTCAACCTCGGTGAGCTGAGATCTCTCTATTGCGATTTCACAGTCTCCCAGTTTACACTCAGATCCTTTCCGCGAACCCATCTTTTACCCCCCCGAACGCTGCTCTCGGTCTGTTTTCGCCCACTTTTCCTCACTGCGCTGAAGGTGGAATGGTAGCGTTAAATCCTCTCCTTCATTCACGTAATTCTGATAACACCTGAGACGTCAAATCCTTCTTTCGGGACATTTTGAGGTGACGATGATCTAGGTTCACATCCCCCTGACCCCCGGACCCCGGTTGACGAGAGGGTGTTCCCTTCGATGCAATGATCCCCGTTGAATTTAATTTTTTTCCACCTTCCTAGGGCTGCCCTATCCAGAGCTCCCCCTTATGCTCACCTGAAATGTTTTTTCCCCGAAACCCGAAAGTTGCGTTCCTCGAGCAGAAGAACCGATTACCGGTGATGAAATCTTCAGGCTGTGAATCCGAGATTCCAGATCGTCCCCATGGACGTTGTTAGTTTCTGGTTGTTTTTTGGTGTTCTCTCAGGATATAATCACTAAGCATTGTGCAAGATCCTTCCCAGAGAGAGGCCCCTCTGATTAATGTCCCCAACCCACGCTGAGGTCTCCTGATGGTCTGTGCGTTTCATTGGACCCTTTCTTTCTCAATAGGGAGGAGTACGATCCCTTCCCCTTAACTCTGTCCTGCAATTGAAAGTCTTCACCCCCTTAATGAGTCTCCGAAAAGTTGCGACCGTAAGAGCGACCTCGTTCTTCAAGGTGTACACGGCGTGCGGAAGCACCTACCTCCTACTTTCTCTCAGGCCCCCCCTTCTACGCAAGTGGAAAGCCATAGTCGGCGGATTTTTGAACGTTCCTGGTTTCGAGTATTTCAGTCTCAGAATGAATCTGGCCCCCCCTTGAGGACGTACTGCTGAGGGTTCATTCTTTCCCTCCGCCTCCGTTAAATCAGAACTAGCAGGCGGGTGGAGATCACCTCTTAGACCCATACACCTTAGAATGAATGGTCCCCGGGAGCCAATTGCACGCGGTACAGACCTGATCTCAGTTACTATTAGGGCGCTCTCCCGTTGTGCTTATGATCATCTGGATCCCTGCACTTTCCCCGAGGCCCTTCATGAATCCTCGCGCGAGCTATTCTTTAGACGTTTGAAATACCAGTTTCCTCCCCGCCGGCGGAGCCAGATCCTGGTGGTGAAGGCGCACTCTTCGCTGTTCCCTTTCTTCCCTTTGCCCGAAAGGAGGCCCCGCACCAGAACGACTAGAAACGGGGTCTCGTTAGGTTCTTTCCTTGCCCTTGAGATCGCTTTTGAAAAAAAACCCCCCAGGACGCCCACGACTGTATCTAGTTCATCTTACCCTTAATTCGATAACGAGGCGATGGCCAGATTAGCCTATTTTGATAGATGTAAACCTTCGACCGGCTGGTTTACAGCCTCCAAAAAGACTTTTCCTTTCTTTTTTGCCCCAGTCCCCGTCACCATCGGCCCTTTACCCGCTCCCTTCGTGCCCGTACATCTCGTGGATTGACGGAAGCCCAGGCCTCTCCCAGGTGTCCTCAGACCTATGGGAGACCTTGGTAACATCGCGGCTTTTAGAAACGCCGACGATCTTCCCCCTGGTCCTTCCCCTCTCTCAGCTATGAATTTACCCCCCAGCACGCTTTTGTACCAGAAAAGTAGACCGGTGTATCGGGAACCTTTATTGACTAACCCTGTTAGCCGCGCAGAAAGACTCTGTTTCGGCGCAGAGCCTATCTCAGAAATCTGCGATTCCAGCGGGCATTCCTTTTCTCGAAGAAGTTCCGAAGCTTTCCTTGTCTTCTTGAGGTCAGTTTTAGTTCGAACTCTTCATTCGCGCTACTTTTTTTCTCTTTTCATACTAAATAAGTTGTTGTTAGAGAGACAGGATGACCGGTTCTTTCTTCTCGGAAAAAAGTACCGTCCAAGGTAAGCCTACAGCAAGTGGTAGTAATCCTTTTGACTGATTGATCTCCTGGTCAGAGCATCTAAGCGTCTATATTTTCAGCTTGGCTGTTTCTCCTCTTCCTAAAAACTGTTCGTTCCCCCTTGATGGAGAGCTTGTTTCTCACCAATGAGGTCTTACCCGTGCCCTTTTAAACCTTCTTTGGGCACTTCCCCGATTAATCGATGCAACCCAGGAAATGACCCCCAGTTTTTAAGAACCCGAGATGCTGCCCAATCTACGGGTATTAAATTCGAAGACCCCTGGATCTAACCTTCTGACTGTACATCTCGTACTTCCAAGTCTCGTAATTTGTTTGTCTTCCCTCCTCAGAACTTATCCCCTCGTGAATACCCTTTCCTATGACCCCTCCCGGCAATCTCCTACCCGCGATATTCTTGTACACAGATGCTTTATTACTGCCGACGAATTATGAGTTAGGGGCCTGGTTTCCCCTCCTCCCTAAAAGACCCTTATTCCCTCCGACCCTACGAGGATCCGTTTTTTGAGTGTCGTGTTTGGTTTCAACGGATTCCTCCATTACTACGATCGATAGGACCCGTCCCCCCCCCACAGTCTCGTACGCCTTTTGGTCCTGGAATTTTCTAGGTAAACTATCGCTGATGTATAGCCTCGCGTAAAGGCCCTATGCCCCCCTTGGGTCCCTCTGCCCTGATACATGAGCCCCACCGATTCTTATTCGGACTTTGATCCTTCTCTACGCTTCCCGCTGAAGTTTTTGGTTCAAACTTTATTACTGAACCAACGGCTTCCTTGAGGTAATCCGACTCGACGGTGATCAGACACTCCCCTCCCTCGCCCCCGTCAGATGGCAAAGCCTCGCGGCTCCGAAGAGAGTATCTTACGTCCTCCCAGAATTTAAGTTGTCCTTTATGCAGAACTTAACACGCGACGTTAAGCCCCAATGATAGAAGAAGATGGACTGTTACACAACACCCCCGTACGAGCTTCCTCTCCGGGCTCGACTCGGTCGGACGTCTTCAGACCCAAGTGTCCTTTCCGAAAAATAGTTTTTTTTTCCTACCTTTTATGTTGAGCCCGCATTAAGGGGCCCCACCAAACATTATTCGTAAGACTTCATTTAAAACATAGTCATGCCTCCCCATCCATGACCTCCCTCAATTAACCCGCCCCAAGGAATACGAACGCGACTCTGTGTAGAGCTGGATCGCGTAGTCTCAGATTCTCTGGTGTAATTCATTCTGTATTTTTCTCTGACCACAGCAGGTAAAAATGTCCCGCCGAGAAGACAGTCGCCTTGGCATCCTGATTCTCAAAAAACGTTTACTTTGTGCTTCAGCACCGATGTTGGGTAGAATAGCTTTGATCGTTCTTCATACTCATCCCCCCCCCTCTCCTATACCCATGCCTTCGTGCAGCTCTTTAAAAAAAGGAACCTCGTCCAGATGCGTCTGGCTATCGGACCCTGATTATGAGCCGAGACTCCCCACAATGGCCGCATCGTGTTTTCTTTTTTTTTTCTTGGAGTTTTACGTTAGCGAGGCGTATTCCCCGAAAGTTTCTGAATTCCTGTACTCTAACATCGTAGCTCTGCCCGCAAATCAATAGAATCTGAAGTTTCCGGACCCCACGTTTTTTATCATCTGGGTCAGAAGTTTCTCGAGAGTCTATATTTTAAAGGTCACCGAGATTAAGCCTCGCTAGGTCGCTATTCAAGAAACCAGTGGTCCTCGAGTTCAACGTAAAATGCTGAGGAACAGTTCTCCTCGGAGGGTTTGGACCAGGTCCAGTCTTCCTGGGTCCGCAATCCAGTCTAGATCACTCTCCTGTCCCACCCTTGACCAAGCATGCTCCTGTTCCCGCCCAGGTCCGCAACTTCGCAGATTGTGTAATCCGTACGCCAACACTTCCAGAGGTAAGGCTGACTCCACCCTCTAGGAACTAATCGATTTCTAAGGATCTCGCTGCACTAATAATTTTTCCCCTTTTAAATAGGATTCCCATTCATATATATTTCTACTCATACGGGTGTTGATTTCCTCTCTTTCCCAGTAGACATCGTAGTCACATGGGCTTTTCTGTCGAGGAGTCAGCCCTTATTTTATAACTTAATTTTTTACCAAAGATCCCCCGACTTGGAAGAGAGGGTATCCCCCTCTTTCCGTCGTGCCAGCTGGCCCGTCGGACACACTTTTTGCCCTGCTTAGGGTTTTACGCCCTGTGTAATGATTTGGACCAGCGACCAGGAGACTTTTACTTACGATGGTGACGTTCTTTTGACCAAAGTCTGGACCTGCAAGTTCAGGTGGACCCGGATTGTCGTTCGCCCGACCGTCTGGTTCCCCTCGGTTACTGCTATTTGGAGTCTAGGAGTTTGACTTCTCAGTACTAGAGGATTTTTTTACCGTTCACCCCGACCCCTGAAGCAGTCACCCAGGCAGTCTCAGAGGTTTCCGAATGCTTCCCGACGCTTGCGCTTTTTGGCTGGTCGTATAATAGGAACTTTTCATCCTTTATGATTCAAGTCCCCCCCCTGTCTGTCTCATGACGCCCAGTTTTTCGCCGTCCCCGCAAGCTTTTCTTTTTTTACATCCGTCTTAAGAACCCCTCGATCCCGGAAGAAACACGTGGATGAGGATTTTTTTTAAAGTCTAGCGCATTTTAAAGAAGCATGGAAGCTTTCTCTTAGTGACTATCAAGGAGAAAGTATTCCCATTTGTTCTCCCCGGCAGTATCGGACTAGCGCCTCAAATCTACCTGTATGACAGTAAGTCGCCTTCTCCAGATCAGCGAGCCCTTCCCCGTTCCTTGTGGTTTCTCTGTGGGCCTCCGCGACCAAGAAACCATCCTTCCTTCGCCAACTATTCTCTCGGCGAATAAGAGAAGTGACACGAGCTGCCCCGCTGCGTGATCGGTGGATTCGGTCTGCGGGCGTGCATTTAATGTCTAACCTCGGGAGGGCCCGACATTCCTCGATTTGTATGGTACGTTTTCTTTTCAATCCCCCAGGGAACCCAATGACTTTTTAGCCCTGAAAAAGCCCTGTGCGGACCAAAATGTTGTGGTTCAAGTGTAAACCTCGGGTCCAGGACGTCCCGATCGTCTAGCGGAGGAGCGAACGTATCCATTTTCTAAAAGAGTTGTACAACGCAATTAGTCCCCCCCGCTTATGAAGTGACGCGAAGTAGCTTAGATTAAGACTCGCGACTCGAACTTTTCTTTCGGAAGTATGCGCCGCACTTAAGTCTACTCTTGCGGGGTGTGACCACCAAGACTCTTTCGCTGGGCCGAGTCAGCCTTTTTCCTTCATAAGAGCCCCGTTGTGCATTATGAGTTGATCGTCCAGTTGCTCTTTCCCAGCTAGGCGAAAACTAGTGTCGGGTTTTGGGCTCATTTCATTTCGCCCCGGTTGAAATCCCCTTGGATCCGAGTTCTGATGAGATCAGCTCCCTTCTTCCGTTTTCAGCCGCCCAGTCGCCCCACCTTGCGTCTGGACGCACCGCCCCGGTCGGGTGTGTAGATGCTTCTCTGAACAAGTTTGTTGCCCGGAGAAATGCCTCCCCTCCATCCCCCCCTCTTTTTTCTGTCTCTGGATGCTTCAGGGGTGACCCCCAGGCGAGAGTTTTTCGATAGCGGTGCGCAGACCCTTCCCGTCCGAAGTCTAGGTTGCTCCCGCATCGCGTTCCCGTGGTTCTCCTTTGGATCCGGCGCGGTTGTTAATTCTCTACCGGGATGGTAACCGAGTGCCTCCACGTTTTATAGATGCCCTTAGCCCCCATGCATGCTAGTCTCACGGATACGGTGCCGTACAGCCTGTGTCGGTAAAGGTCCCTCCTTTCCCTTCATTAGGGGAGACCCGTGCTTATGTAGCCCTCATAGCGCGGTAGATCCTAGGACACGAGGAGCCTTCCCCGTAGACATCTCGTGGTACAGCATTCCGGTGTCCCTTTAACCGTCTCAAGCGAGAAAGAAGGTTAGACCTGAACGATTCAGCCTCCTGAAGGAGCGAAGTTTTTGCGACGTTACGAGCTTCCTGTCGTGAATCACATGACTGGACTCCGTACTGCATGCGTTAGCCACGAGATCCGTATCCTGTCCTACTGGTGTCGCCTCGATCCTTTTCTAGATCATAGTTGATCTCCTCTTTCCCCGTTTTGTGAGATTTTATCCAACGGCGGCCCCTCTGATACTCCTGTTTATTTTCCCTCCTTTGGAAGGGATGATAGTTTTTAATTCTCCTTGCCAGAGAATCTTTGTTCCGTCGGCCGGCTTTCTGCTGTCGCTCCCCTCCCTTTACACGAGTTTATTCTCTTTTTTGCTTAAACTTTTTCGGCTTCGCCAGGATGCCAAAGGAGAGTGATGTACCTTTTCTGTTTGCATCCCAGAGCCATTTCTTGGCAACCTAACTGACAAAAGGTTGTCTCCACCCTACCAACATACCCACACACTAAGAGAGCCGGCTCACACCATCCCCTCGTGTATTAAAACGGGTTTTTCGAAATGCTTCATTCCTTAATCAGGATGCCAGCACTACCTCTCGGCCAAGGCTCGTCATGTCTTTCGGCCGCAGAGAATAGTGCTCTCTGTAATCCAAAAGCGGTTTAAAAAGATGCGATCCATCTTAGCTACTCTGTTGCTTTTTTTCCGGTCCTGCCTGCTGTGAGAAATTTTTTAATTCGTATCTATAGAAATCACTGAAACCCCATTTTCCTTCATCCGTCTTAGGGGATCCTATGCGGTTTGGCGCGGTCCCCCTTTTTCGATACCCTGTCCCCTAGTCTTTCTTCCTAAATGAAAAAACGCAAACTTGTCGGCTTGTCCGGGCCCCCCGTGGGAGAATCTTTTCAGAGGTCCCCGTGTATCTTTACACCGAGAAGCCCGCTTGTTTTTCAGCGGTCATCAGAAAGATCCATTAAAGTAAAACCCCCCGATTTCGGGACTACTCACGTAGGCCCGTGTCACCTCGGGACCATTACGTTATGCCCATCTACATTCCAAAGAGAAGGTTTCTTATTGTCCCTGCCACGGTGCTCTCCCCCCGAGTCCCTGTATGAGGAGAGGGGCCCCCCCCTCGCGTCACACCATCTACTGCTAGCACCGAGACACCGCGCAGTCTCAGGTTCAATTGCCGCTTACCCATTCGACCTCGAGTCTGCCCGTCTTAAAAACTCTCTGCCCGAGTTAGGTGCGTGTTCCCACTACTGTGAGACGAGTACGTCTTCGCTTTCGACGCTCGTTTCCGCTCCCAGTTTTCCAAAGTGAACGGACACAATTCGTGATTCCTTCTGTTCTTGGGGTTGACGGCAAGCAGTCCCTTCCCTTTTTCCGGCCTGCCTCAGTAGACGAACAACCCCTTTGACTGTTGAATAGCTCGTTACCTCAAGAGGTAGCAATGTCACTCCTTTACCCGCCCCGCGCTCCTCGCCTCCCCTCCCCTTTTTTGTGGCGCGGCTCGAGGCTTTTCTCGTGCGGCTTCTTCTTCTGTCGGTCGTATTTTTCTGTTTTCGTCAACCTCACCCGGCCCATTGCGTCCCGCGCAGCATCCGCGCAGTGATGTGACTTTCTGTCCCCAAGTGATTCTAGAGTAAATATAACTACCCCACGCTTTGTTCGCCGGTGATCTCCAGAACGCCTCTCGTGAAAACGCGTGCCTTCAGTCACGGGACGTCCATATTCCGTACGCTGTGCGCTTCTGATCTATGGGAAATCTTCTGCGTCTAACTTTACAAACTTCCTTCCCCCGAACCTGAGTAATTGCCCTTACCTTGCTGGAGACAGGAGTCCTTGAAGTTTTGCACTTGTAACTCGTACGTTTCCACACTTCCAGCGCCCCCCGGCTTCGGACCCTTTGCTACCGTCACCGAGATCCTGCCCCTGGGCAGACGCTCAGTTTACTGAGTCTCCCCGGGGTGAAAGGAGACCGGTGTAATCGTTAAGTTCTATTAGAGTCAAAGATACCCATCCTTTTGGCGGGTCCCCCATTCCCCTTTCCCGCGCCCTGTGAACCCAATGAATTCAAGTCGTTGTGGCAAAAGTAGCAGACTCGTTGGGTTTCACGTACAGACTCTGTCCTTTTAACTGGTCTCCAAGTAGAACTGAACCTTTGTCCGGTGAAACCGAGGTAGTCCCAATTCCCCATCGAAAGAGTTTGTGTAAGAAGTTCCCGTCTTGCCCTAGCCTCCGTTGTCCTGATGATCCGCGCGACTCCTGATTTCTTTCATTGTCTTGGTAAGTCTTTCCTCCGCGGGTACTGCTACCAAACGAGCGGCCGCACTCGTCCGCGCATGTAATATTTCTCCTTTTTCACCTTCAATGTTGTTGTGCTGAAGTACCTCGAGAAAGAGATGATTGTGAGCAAGTTAGAGTAGACATATTTGACGGAGCTACTCCTCAAGACCAAATCCTGAGTTCATTGAGTCTTTTGGACATTACCCAGTGAATGAGGACCCGGTAAAAGTCCGTCAAAAATTGGAGTCTTTAGCGGTTAGTTCTGACCAAAGGCAACGCAGTTTCCTCGCGTAAGGTGCCGAATAGCGAACTTAAAGCAGTAAGCTGACGACAGAGGCGTAGCATCACGCTCGAAACTCTTAGCTGAAACAGCCAACTCCACCCGTTGCGACTGAGATCACCGACCCCGGCAATGAACAGGTGAATTATTCTAACGATTCTCGTGCTTGATCCTAGACACAGGTTTGCGTGTGCATGACCGAGACTCGATCGCAGCGAGGACCTCACGCAGTTACTTTCCTGGCTGTCGAAATATTTTAAAAACCTCTAGATACACCTCGCTTAGAAAACCCTCTCGGGAGTCCCCCGTCCGAGCCCCGGTAATGGTTTCCCCCCTTGTACGAACTCCCTCTTTCTCTTCCTGTGCTCGGCATGAGTTTGTTCCTAGGGACTATTTTACCCAGAGAGACGTCACGCCAGAAGGTTTCTCCAAGAAGAGAGTACTTTCCACATTCTGACGGAGTCCTCAGGTTTTGAGCGTGGTGAAGGATTTGGTAGAGCCTCATTTAGTTCCCCGATTTCCCGAGGATAGTCCCCGAGGATTTTGGTCTTGCGTAAACTGTTCGCTCATGACTCCTTTCTTAACTCTGTTGATAGCGTTTTGCGGGACAGATCCCTTTCTCTCCGAGATTATCCACGTTTTTGCCTCCCCAATTTCCGTCGAGTTTACTAGGTAGCAGAAAAAGAGCAAGCTTTCTTGACTACGCTCAATTTCCATGCCTATAGCGCGTGCTCTTCGAGTGGAAGGGGCGCTTTGTCTATCACATCGGAACCCCACTCACAAAATTTAGGAGCCCCACTCAGCGCTACCATCCGCGAGTCTCTTCCTCAACAGAGCCCCTTATTGATTGCGGGAGAAGGGTTTCTGTTATTTTCTTGATGGTCTGCCCTGGCCGGGCGAAACGCCTGTAGAGGAGTTTACCCTCATGTATTTGGAAGAGAAGAGGTCCAATGCGTGGCCATTCCTGGACCACTTCCTCGTGCGAGAACCCCACCCCCCCTGAAACCTTTCTTTCCCCAAGCTAAAGATGGTTTTTTTTTTCGCTCCACACACACGGCGCTTGCGTACATCCCCTTTCTCGTTCAGACCTTGCATTAAGATAAGTTCAGACAAGTTTTTTAGGTAACCCTCCATCTCGGCTCTCTGGGCGACGGCGTACGCCTAGAGTCGTTAGGCAATTTTAAGGACGATTTTAGGAACGGGAGTTTCCCTTATTCACCCAAGACCTCTGGGTTTAGAAGTCTGGGGCCATATCAACCACTATCGGTCTGCGGGGTCAGTCTAGAACCTGTGTACCCAAAGTCTTCTTAATGCTTTATAATTTTGAAGGATACCCAGGTGACACCACCCCGCTAACGGTGAAAGGCACAGCTCTTTTCCACCTTTACGATTTTTAGATTCCTAGTCCTGACCTTCGTTGTCAGTTATTGCTTCTCCAATGGATAGGGATCTTCCCCCTGTTCCGGTTCCTTCCCTGAGCTCTCGGTCGTGATGTCATCAGCCTAATCTCCCGTCCTGAACGTGCCCTTACAAAGAACTTCATCCGGCACTACGCCGGAACTTGGTATTATAAGGGTGTGGTTGTTTTATCATCGCGGACCCCCCCCGGTCGAATACGTTGGTAAAAAGGAGACCCCCGACCTCCCGAGACTGAGGACGGTTCGAGATGCTCCTTTTTTTGACAAGGGCTTGACTTTCTATAGAGGTGGCAACCAGGCCGCCTTTCCACTACCTAATTAGTAGGAGTTCGCACCATCGGATCCCTCTGGCGCTTTCCCTCTCTTATCCGGATCCGGCGCGGGTATTAGAAAGGCTGTTTTTATGTTTTTCATTTCCCCCCAGATTCTCCTGTGCCTTCCGACCAGAAAGCTCGCCTTTTTCCGACAGAGATAGAAGGTTCCGTACATCAGCGGTTCCCTTCATCGGCACAGGGGCGGAATTCACGACGGTTCTACCCGTTAGCTGTCTTCCCTGCTTTTTCAGATCCAAATGATTTTCCTCCTGTCAGGTGCCTCCTCTTTCCTAACCCTGTTGACCAAAGGTACATCCACCCCGCTCCCGGTTGTTTGAGAACAGCGAAAGAGGACATCCTGTTTTTAATCATTTCCCCCCCCCCCACCAACACCCAAAAACAACCCACAAACACCAAAAACAAAAAAAAACCAAACCCCGAGTTGAAAAAAAAAAAAAAAAACACCCAACCCCCCCCACACCAAAAAAAAACCAACCCCAACCACAAACCCAACTCAAAAAAAAAAAAACCACACACAACCCCACAACAAAAAAAAAACACCAAACCCCCCCCCCCAACCCAAACCCCCCAACAAACTCCAAACCCCCCCCCCAAAAAAAAAACAACACCACCAAAAGAAAAAAAAACCCCCCAAAACCAACAAACAAACCACCCCTCCCAAACCACAAACAATATTGGCGTCGCTCGGCTCCTAAGCCAAGACTCCCCCCGATTTGCAGAGCGAGGAGCATCACTAACTGTGCTTCATCCAGACTGAATGCGATTGCTGTAGCGGTCTCAAGGGTAAGTTTGTTTCTCCCTCGCTCCGGGTGACAGCTAAAGTTGATATATATATTTTTCCCTCTTTGTTGTGATGAGCTGGACTCAAGTCGGTCTCCGGCGTCAGCCTGTCTTTCTCAAACGAAGCTGATGCCCCTTTCTAAGCAATGGTTTTCTCCCTCTCCTACGGTATTCTCTTTCATGAGTCTCCAGATGAGTAATAGTCTTACGTTCCTCCTTCTCCTCCAGCAGAAAGATTAGCCTTCTTTCCCGGATACATCATTTCTCTCTTTCATCTGTTTCGAAAAGGAGCGGTTGGTTCCCCCCCCCCCCTCTGCTGTGGTTCCACCAAGAGCTTCTAGCCCCCCGACCTCCCAGGGCGGATCTCTTATATGCGGTTAGACCCCTAGCGTAAGGGTCTATTCCATTTGTGGATTCTCCCCTTGAGAGAGATAGCTTTTGTTGTTTTCACCCTCTGTTAAGGCCACTTTCCCTCTCTAGTGTTAGTTCCTTTTTCTCGATGTGCTGTTTAATCTCCTCTTTTTTCCTTTAATACCTGTAGTTCAGAAGATCCCAGCCTGATCCCCAGCTCCTATCTTCCATCCTCGAGTTTGGAAGAGATGATGGAGTGAAAGAAGTCTGAACGTTCTTTACTTCTTCATGGTTAAGATCTCCCTTCGCCCCCTCAGACCCCCGTACCTGGAGCCCTAGTTAAAGACTCTTCTTTCTTTCTTTTCCTTCCGTCGAACACCGGATAGAAATGTCAGTATTAGATTTTCAGCCTTCCCCCCGTTAAAGGAGAAGTAAGGCATAAGCGTTCGTTCTATTCCTTTCCTGAGAAAGTGCTCTTATTCATCCTCAGAGGTGCTCAAGGCCGGCACCTCTTTTCAACCCTTTTCCTCTGACCGAGACCTTCAATGGAGAAACGAACAAGATTCTTTTCCCCTACATCCTGATCGTCCCGCTAGCGGGAACTCGTTCACAACCTCCGGTTCCACCTATTCCCTCCACAACTCGAGGCTGTAGAAATTCCCCAGGTCCTCCACTTTAACTCCATGTCTAGATTTGCTGGCAGGATAGCACCCAATCGCGTATTACGGCCGCCGCAACGTTCTCTTCGTATCTCTCCCGACATATCTCTGATTTTTTCCCTCCCCAACCCCGATGGGTGTTTATCCCTGAGGACCTCCTCCTCTTTTTTCCCTCCTGCCGGGTTATCCAGATCGCGCTCTCGTTTGCTTTCCCCTCATCTGTTTATACAAAGACCGTTTCCCGGCTCTTCGATACTACAGGTTCGGGTGAGACAGAAGTCCCGGGGCCCTGTTCCACGTTTTTTACTTTCTAGAACCCTTCATGATAACACTTTCCCAAGGAAATACGATTAGCCCCCCTCAAAGGAACCCCAATACCTCAACAAGGATAACCTCCTCTCCGCTAGTGTGTGCCTTGAGGCGTCGCTTCTTATATTCTGTTCTGGATTAATGATGTAGCGGTATGCTTAGAGTGCTCGAGCTCTCCCCGATGGAGGCGCTCCTCGCGAATTTGATCGGACTCTTCCTCCCCCCCGTTCGCGGTTTTCTGTTCTCGTGTAAATGCTCGCCTTTTCTAACACCCCCCTGGCTTAAGCTCTGAGCCCTGTTTCTCCGGCCCGTCATCTCGTGACAATTTACGTTAGTGAATGAGTCCGGTGCAACAA
>Ga0179591_1363514_pt1 | contig 19549 bp, 21 predicted proteins | sample CZOMad2_1_08_16f_FD_182891 | JGI IMG/M metagenome (GOLD analysis project Ga0179591, IMG submission 182891) | Vadose zone soil fungal communities from Angelo Coast Range Reserve, California, USA - CZOMad2_1_08_16fungal (PacBio error correction) | ecosystem: Environmental > Terrestrial > Soil >... | reverse complement strand
CTTACCCCCCCGCGGGCACCCCCATAAGGAAGAAACCAATGGGAGGCCCCTTCGCCAAAATTGGTCTTTGCTGTTTTTTTTGCATTCGACCAGGCCTGTGAAAGGCTAAACCCAAGGGGACCGTTCGGGGTGCCTCGTATTTTTTTGTTCCATTTTCGGAAATGGACTCACCCCGTTTTTTCCCTGATTGGGGAATTTGTTGAACCATCCACTGTGCTTCCTTGCCACCTTTTTTTTTTTTTGACACACATTGCGCCAATGCCGTTGGGTTTTTTTTTTTTTAAGGTTCCGTCGGGAGAGGTCGCTCATTTTTCCTTCCCGACACACATTTCAATATTCAGTTCTTCGGAAGGTTGTGCGCGGCCACCTTTTCATCACAGCGCCCTCGACATGTCCTGGGGCGGCCCCTTTTTGCTTACCGCGTCGGCATTGGAAAGTGGTTTTTAAACCAGTCCCCCCATTTGCCGATTGGTGGATGAGTCTAGTTAAATATTTTCTGTTGTTCCCTTTTTGCCTCTACGTTTCAGGCGGCGCCGAGTTGAAGGGAAGAAAGTTTTTGGAATCGAGACCACGGGAAAAAGGGAAAGTCCTCCCCCCGTTATGTAAAGACAGCCCCGGACTTTTAGGACCAACCGAACGGTCTGTATATCCTAAGGTTTGGGGAATTTTCAAGTATTTCCCCCCGTTGAGACGTAGTACAAGCCCCCCACTGCTACTTTTTTGGGGCTGGTCATCCCCCTGGCACTCCACCCCCCCTCCAAGTGCCGAGGCCACTCAAGCTTTTTTCTTCCCTTCGGTGGGGTTTTTCGTCAATTTTCCTCCCCGGCTCCCCCCCCCCACCACTTGGGAAAGGACTAAAGCGCGGTCGATTTTTCTTGTTTTTCCTTTCCCTTTGAACTTTCTACTGGCTACTAACCCTTTTCATGACAAAAATGTCGGGTGGTCCCGCCCCAGGATGGTTTGCGGACGAATGGACCTATTTCTTCGTCTGAACGAGTGCATTTCGGCCATCCCCCCAGTTTTCCCTCCCCCCTTCCCCCCCCCCCCTCGTTTGGTCCAGACCCCCATTGGTCCGCCTCAGAACCGCCAACGCTGTACCTCCCACCCCCAATCTACCACCCCACAAACACAGACGATTCCTCCTCACCCGCTCCCGGCATTGATTTTCTAGCGTTTCAAAGCCTTTGGGGCCCCTTCACCTGTACTTTTCAGAAGCTGACCTTCGACCCCGACCCGCCGTCTACGGCTTTAAGCGGGGTGGTCGTGAGTTTGAAGCCTCGTTTTTTTTTTTTCACAACAACGGAGCTTTTTACGGCACACCGAGGTGATTTTCATTCTTACCGAACTTTTTTCACTACCCGTCAGAGAAGGTGGCAATATCAACTTTTTGAATGGTTGTTTACCCTTGAAGATTTCCTTTTTACTCCCCCCACTTTTTTTTTGAAAGGGGGCTTGTCCGCATCCCTCACGAGGGATTTGCAAGTCTGTCATGTCTTTGTATCTCTGCCCGTTCCATCTTTTTGTTCGTTGGAGGTTGTTTTTTTTCTGTTGTTTTTGTTTTCCCCCCCCTGACCTAAAATGTTGTATAATTCAAGGATGCTGGACTTTTTTTTTTTTTTTACCCCCTTTTCAACGACCCCATGGACGCTCTGGTGGCTGTTTGGGCCCCCCTTTCATTTTTGGGGAATGAAGTCCCGGGGGCGCCTCCCCTCCCCTCTCCTTCCCATCTAAAACGGGCCGTTCCCATGACCCAGACGCCCCCCCAAGTGTCCTGTACACCCCCACAGCAACGGTCAAATTCCCCCGGTGCCCTGGGCCCCTCCCATGAAGACTGGCGAACCTATGGGTCCCTGTGCCCCCCCTTTTTGTCTTGACTGGGAAGCAGGAAACTTTAAAAGTCTTTCGTTGTTTTTTCATGTATTCGGGGTTTTCTCTCAAGTTCAGCCAAAGTACCCCCAACAGGTCCCTGTCCATACCGCACGTTTGCACAGGACCGCTTTATCGCAAAACCTTCCTTTGATTTTTTTTTCCCTCTCTGTGGCCTGTTGGTTTTTGGACAGGGAAAGGACACCCGGGAGTACTTTGCTCCGCCTCCTCAGGACCCTTTAAACCGTGCGGCTTTTTTTTTTTTTTCCTGTTCCCGGCTGGGTCCCCCTGGCGCGTTCACAAACAACACTCCCCCCACCACAAACTTCGTCGTTAACAGGTTTGTTTTGCCCCCCTAAGGTTCTTAGACCCCCCCCTTTTTGACCCTGTCTGATAACCCCCTTTGCTTTTTTGTTCTGTTTTTCAGAAATTTTGGACGGGCACCCAAAAAAATTTTTTTTTTGAGACACACGTCTATTCTCCTGTGGTTTTTCCGTCGACCCTATTTTGTTGCTCGAACAGCCCGGAGACTTTTTTTTTTTCTTAATTTTTTTTTTAGCCGTGTTTTTTTTCGTCGATTTTACTTTATTTCTCCTTTTGAAGCGAGATACCCCCCCTATCCCCCCCCCATGTCCCCCGAGCTCCGTTTCGACTTTCTTGTTTTAAAACGTTATCGGGGGGAACTCTCATGTTTTCTTTTTCAGCATTCATTCGAAAAAGGTGCAGCTTGGTTCAAGCCCCCTCTTTTTTTATAGTGTCCTGGGTTGGGTCGGGACCGGTTTCAGGTTTATCCCCCCCCTTTTTCAGGGTGAATCATTTTTTTCATGTACCCTGAGACGATGTCCCCAGCCCCAAGACAATTTTTCCCCCTTGCCCCCAACTGTGCACACAAGGTAAATATCCGGATTCCGTCCCCTGTCCCCCCCGTTTTTCCCCCTCCCCCCCCTCGTTTGTTTTTTTTGGCCTTTTTTTCCTTTTCAAAAATTAGAGAGGGATTTTTTTCGTGGGCCGGCTTTTCTGCTTCTGTTTCCTTTCCCAATATATCATTTGGTTTTGACCCCCCATTTTTTTTTTGTTCGAATGTTGGCCCCCCCCACCGGGACGGAGGTATGGGGTACCGATTGTCCCCTTGTGATGATTTTGGTTTTTTGTGAGTTACCTCCCCCCCGTGCGGTCTGCATTACTTGTTGGCTGTTGATGTATTGTATTTTTGGTTCTCGTAATTTTAGGTTTTTTTGTGACCTGGGAAACTTTTTGGGGGCTCCCTTTCCCAGGCCTTCGAGTGTTTCCTTTATTTTTTTTTCTTTGCTTCGTTTTCCATTCTTTCTATTTTGTTCTTGGGTACGCCGCGTAGGAGTCGGTTCTTTTCGAACCCTTTTTGGGGCTCGGGCCCTCGCTCCCGTGTTTTTTAGGTTTACTATCGGCCCCAGGGCGCTTGCTCCTTCCGTTTGACCCCTTCCCTAACCCCCCCCCACCCCAGTCCCGCGCCGCCAAAATTATTTTCCGTTCACTTTAAATACACACCTCTCCCCAACTTAGTTTTTGGGGAAAAACCTTTTTCTTAAGCCCCCTCCAGGGAAGGGTGACTTGGGCTGTGTCCTTCTGCCGTTTTTTTTTTTTTTTTTTTCGTTTGATTATGATTTTTTTGGCACGGGTGGCCCATTTAGCTTTTTGAGGCGATTCGCATTCCTTCAGGTGCCACCTTCTGAACCCGAATGTGCAGGAAGTTCTAAGGACAGTGGTCCTGATTTAGTGTGAGTCGATTTCCCCAAATGTACTTTCTCTCTTTCATACAATAAGTTTGTTGTGTTTGGTGGCCTTTGGGATTAAGATTTGTGTTTGAAATCAAGGCCCAAGCCCTGTCCTGGAAACATTTACTTCCCATTTTTTCCCCCCCTCGTGTGGTTTTTTTTATGAAAAACAGAACACCCTAGAGTCTCCTAATTCACCCCCACTTTGCTTTTTTTCCTTTAGCAAGTTCTTTTGCTTAAAGCACCGAGAGGATACGATGGGCTTGAGGATGCTTCCTGTAAACCCCACCCCCCGTTTTTTTTTTTTTCTTTGATGCTTGTATGTTGGTCCCCCCTGAAACCCACTTAAAAGGTGGGGGGGGGTTGGTTGTTTGGGGGGGGGCAGGGGGGGATTCCCCCAACCCCTTTGGGATTTGGGGTTGTTTTTGTGTTTCCTTTTTTTCACCCTTTTCCTGGGAACCGGGCCAAGAGTCTGATTTTATAGTGGAACGACCCACCACCCGGTGTTTGTGCGGGTCGCGTGTCATGGGGTTTTCTGAGGGTCGGGGAACAACACTAAGTGCCGCTTCCCCTGCTCCGTTTTCCCTTTTTTTCGGGTGGGGTAATTGGTGTAGTTTTCGGAAAGAATGAACTTCTTTGCGGGGACGTTCCGCCCTGTTCCGGTGTGTTTTCCCCTGGATTTAACTTGGTGGGACGAGGACGAACCCCCCCCCAACAGCTTCGGCTTTTTTTTTTTTGAATTGAGGTTTTCTGCGTTTTTTTTTCCCAGGCCATCATACATACGGTAACCCCCAATTTCAATAGTTTGGTTCGGGTGGCCTTTGAAACTCGGGCCTGTCCTGGATGTCTCGAGGGAGTGTATCCTTTGCAAAGGGCCCCCCCAAAGGGACCGTTTGCGGACCTCCCCCTTGCGTCGTGTAAAATTCCTTACGCCCTAGACTTTTAAGGCGGTTTTGAGATCCAACCTTTTGGCGCAGGAGGCTTCTTATTTTCCCCCCCTGGGCTTCGCCCTCCACTTGGGAAACCCAAACATCGTTTTTTTTTTCTTGTTGGAGACATTACCACGGACAGGTACATCTTTTCCCCATTTTTTTTTTTTTTGTTTTCTTGGTTGTACGTCCGGACCAGCCCCAGTCCCAACGAGGTTCGGAGGGTTTCACTCGATTCCCCTGTTTTTTTTCCAATGGTTCCTTGATTGCTTTTTTTTGCTAACTCGTACCGATTGGCAAGTTACCCCCCCGTTAAGAGAGTTTTGCCCCAAGGTTGTTTTTCCCCTACTGGGGACGTTTAAGTGCCAAACTCTTTTTGAGGCCCCCTCCGTTGCTTGATTTTTTTATTTTTCCGTCTTTCTGAATCAACCCTTTTTTTATGGGGCACAGGGGCGGCGGTTGATTTTTTTTTTGCGCCCAACAATCAGACCCTCCTCCACCCTAGCCTCTTCGATGTCGATGGGCTGTCTGAAAAACCAAAAATGTTTGCGGCTTGGAGGTTTCTTTCTCCCCACCAAGATTTTTTTTTGTGGCATACCTTTGTAGTGTTTCAAATGCCGCGGATTTTAGGGGCTCCACCCCCCCGGTTTTTTGACCCCCCCCCTTGATCCCTTCCCCCCCCTCCTATGTTACCCTTTTTTTTTTGCGTCCTCTTTTTCCCAACCACATCGTGCCTGGTCTTCAACGGCGACACCCCCTATTTCCCGTGCTCTACCTTTTTTTACCCTTCCCCTTCGGGGCGGTTTTTTTTTCGAGGGGTCGCGCCATAATTTTCGCCGGGTTTTTGGTTTTTTTTTCCTTTGCTGGACGTTTATTTTTTTAGAGGCTGGGCAGTACCTATTCCCTTCCTTTGTTGAGTCGCCCCCAGAGCGCTTACAGCCCAGTTATTTGCCCTTCGTGCGTCCCAGGTGGCCGTTCTTTGGACTTGTTTTCCCCATTCCTTGAACTGCTTCTTCGTATTCGCGTTTTTTCTTTTTCCCGAGTGTCCGTTGGGCCCCATAGTTAGTTCCCCCTTTTATGTTCTCCCCTCACCCCGTTTCCAGTGAGGGGGCACCCGGTCCTTCAGTTATGTGCTTTTCCTTCCTTGGGCTTTCTTTTTATTATTGAAACTTTTTTTACACCCCCCATCCAACCTTCTGGCGCGTTTCGTTGGAAACTTGATTTCCCCCTCCTTGGTTCCTTTTTCCCCCCCGCCTTTTGTGGTCCTGGGAATTTTTTTTTTTTTTTTTTCCCATAGTGTCTGCAAGGCCGTGTTGCGTCCAGGGGCTCGTGCCTTATTAGTACGGTGTCCGATTTCCCCCTCCCCCCCCCCCCCCCCCAAAACGTTCATTTTACGCAGGCTGTCTTAGGGTTCCCGCTGTCCTGACGACGGAAGGTTTCCCCTTCCCCACCTTTTAGATTTTGATTTTTTGGAGGAAAGGAGAGTGTGGCGACGGGGTTTGTTATGTTTTTTTTGGTTATCAGTTTTTCTGGTTGTAAACGTCTGCTTTTCTGTCATGTCCCCCAAAAATCGTTTTCTTATGTTTTTTATTTTTTGCCGACAATAGTTCCCCCCTGGCGTTCTGTTTTTCCACAGACGACCCGCCGCGCCGCGTTTTTTACTTTGTTGAGGGTTTTATCTCAGGTAGTTTTAAGTTTGACACGCCCTAGGGGTAGTAGTATTCCCACTTTTTAGGTTAGACGTCAATTCTTCGTCCCCCAAGCCGGATGTTTGGTCCTTCCATTGGGCTTGGTGGAGGGTGCCCCTACATACCCCTTTCAGCTTTTCTTAAGCGGAGCCTAAGGGGCAGTGAGGATTCGCTAGAACATGTACCCCCTTGTTTCTTTTCTTTCCCCCCCCCGATGATTCTCCGTCGGGCTTTGAACCGTTTAAATCTGCCCCGGAAAAGTGCGGGGGGCGGATCTTTTTTGAACAAAGAACCGTGTTTTCCCTCGTAATCTTATCTCCTTTTTTCCCCAATGAGCCGGAACCCCCCTGTTTTCCTTTTCTGGGTCCTTCTTAGAAAATGTTAAAGGGCGACATTTTCAGATTATCACCCTTGGCGTCCACTTTTTTGCTGAATCTGGTACTTCGGTTACGTTAGTCAAACCCCTCCTGTTTTTGGGATTTCCTGTTCTGCATTCCTAAAGGTTATCCCTCTCTCAATTGTCCGGGCCACCCTAAGGCCTTGTGTTTCCCCCCCCCGACTTCCCCTAAACTGAACCATTGGCAGTAAATTTTTTGTTTGTGCTTGGTGGTTTTTACATCCGGGAGGCACGAAGTTTCGTTTGGAGATCTGAGGGAGTTGATTTCTTTCTTCAGGGGGGGGTTGTTTTTGGTGTTGTCTGAGAACGTTGAGTGGTCAACCGGTTCGGCTTTTTTTTGTGCTCTTTTTGTTTGTGGAACCCACCCCCTTTTTTTTTTCTTTTGTGGACCATTTTCCTCTTTTCCCGTGTTTTCGCGCAAGACGGGTCAGGGGCAACTTTCCCCCCTAGCAAGTCCACAAGATTCGGGGCAAAACTTTGATGTCCTGACCCCCCGGCATAAAACTACGCGAAGACCCCTCAGAAAGTTCCGGTTTCCCCTTTCCTTATTCCCCCTAGGGTTCGTCAGACCCGTTTTTCGGAAACCGCGTGCACTCCGACTTTTCCCTTCAAGATATTTCTTTTGTCTTTTTTAGCTGCTTTCTACGTTTTATATTTTGCTAAAAGAAACCCTTTTCCCCCCCTGTTTTCCTTCAAATTCCAAATACCTCCCTGGCCCTCGGTGAAAACAACCGACCCCTGGACTTCTTTTTTAGCCTTTCGAATCAAACTGAAGAGCGGCCCGACGCCCTAGGTTTCCCCTTTTTGAAAATGTTCCTTGGCCCTCTTAACATGTTCCTCTATTGCGCAAGACTTGGGACTCGGTATTTCTTTTTTCTTCCCAGTTTTTTTTCCCCGTTAGAGTTTCCAGTAGGTGAGCGGCTAGAGCCAATGGGGGTTTGCTGCTTCTTCGTGCCCATTTTTTTTGCAGTTTTGAGACCCTTAGTTTCCCCACAGTTAAAGATACTTTGACGTCGGTTTTTTTTTAGGCCAGGTGTACTACTTTTTCCCTTTTCCCATTTTTTAGTCTTTTCTTTTTTTTTCTTTTGTGGACTTGTGCCTCCACCCAAAGGACCGTTTCCCGACTCTCCAGGCAATTATTTTTGGGACTTTACCCATTCCACTTTTACGTGGCAGCGTTTGATTTTTTTTTTTCAAGCCACCCCCCGCAGTTGTGTTAGTGCTTTTCCAAGGAAGGAGTCGCCTGAGTTTCATCGGTTCGATTTTTCCCCTTTGAGCAACCGGGTTTTATTTCGGCGGGGGTTTTTCCAGTTTTTTTTTTTTGTTGTTTCGGTTTTGTTTGGTCGATGACCAACGCCCAGAAGGGCTAAAGATTTTTTCGCCCCCAGACCCACTTACGTCTTTTCCCGTTAGTCTTTTGCTTGGTTTTTTCCCACCCAGTGATATTTTATTGTAAACCTTACATTACTTTCTCCATCGGTCTAATCATATACGCCCCTTTTTTTTTTCGTTTTATTGTCGTTGGTTTTTTTTTGCACGATTTAGACACCCAGATGTTTTTTTGATTGATGGGAGTCTGAATGCCTGTTTCAGGTTTTTCCACCCTCCTTTGTTTTCCTTTTCGGGGTATACTTTTCAGGCCGATTCCTAAGAGGAGGGATGTACCCCCCGTTGGTTAGTATTGCGTCGTTTCTTTCTACACAAGGACGGTTCTCGAACCGGCTCCCCGAGAACACTTTGCGGGGCTTCCCTGGCAGTTTTATAGGCCCCCCTTTCCCCCAGCCCCTGGGAACGGTTGCGGACCAGACAAAAACCCCCCCAAGCCAAGTCTTTTGTTTTTTTTTTTTTTTTTTGACTTCTCTTCACGTTGGTAAAAGGCCAGCTGGTGCGTTGCTGGTTTAACTTTCCCGTGGAGCCCTGCGTATTCGCAGGCATCAAGAACGGGCCCTCAGTCGGTTCCAAAGTTCTTTTCTCTACTGTCCCCTTTCACTTTTGCTCCCCCGAGAGCCATAGCCGGACAAGGTTATATTCTCTTTTTTTCCATACTCCCTTTTTTTTTTTTTTCCAGTTCAGATTCCCCTTGGATTTTTTTTTTCGCCGTGTGCCGAACCTTTGAAGACTTATCAAATTTTCTTTTTTAATCAACCCTCGAGCAGTCGTTCCCATGCTTGCAACCCCCGGTGCTCCCGGTGCCTGGTATTCGACCGGGACAGCCTGGGGCAACCCAGCTGTCTGGCCCTTAATCCCCCGCGTCAAGGTTTTGTTTTGGGGTTTTCGCCGCGTTTTTGACTTTTCTTTGTGCTTTCTTGTACAGTTTTTGTCCTTCCCATGGAGAAAGAGGGTTAGTTTCTAGTTTTTCCCCCCTCCCCCATGGTCCCTCTGCTTTCGAGTTTAGAGGAGCGGGTTTCTTTTTTCAGACGCACGGCGATTTTCTCCACGTTTCCCAACTTACTTTTTGTGGTTTTTGGGAGATTAGGTGCTTCGGCCCGTCTTTCCTCAAGAACTTTTTCCGTTACTTTCGCTGGCCCTGCCCAGCACAGCCTTGCCTTCCTCCGTTTCATTTCGCCCCCCCCGGTTTCGACAATCATGGTCGATATTCTTAGTCCGATGGAGAGCAGCGTAAGACCCCCTTTTTGATTTTTTCCTCCCCTTGTGAATTTTTTTTTCACAATCTCCTGTACAACTAGGCACAAAAGACCTACCCCCGGCGATTGTTCCAGGTTTTTTTTTTTTTTGGCTGCCGCAAACCCCTAGCACGGTTTAGGGTTGCTGGGCTAGTAGAAACCCCCTTCTTTTTCACCCCCCCTGAAACCGTCAATCCCCCCCTGGTGTCCCCGAATCCGTTTTTCCCCCGTTGTGTATATCGTTTTTTTCTTCCCGTTGCGGTCCCCCAAGGGCGTTAAAATTTTCTCCCTAACGTCCCCCACTTTTTTTTTTTTTTTTGTTTGACTTCCTTTCGCCCCCCCTTATTCCCCCCGGCATCCGTTTTCGTAGTTCAATTTTGTGTGTTTTTTTGTTTTTATCGGCCAAGGACAATTGCCGCTTCGATTTACAAACCACAAGCCCCCTTCTTAGAACGAACCAACCTACTTTGCACCCCCCCCCACCATTTTTTTTTTTGACCCCCTCCCCCCGGTCTTGCACACCACTTGGGCTCACGATGAGCCCAAAAACCGGGGCTTTTCCCTTTCCTTTTGGAGCCCGACACTGAGGACCTCCCCTCAAAAAAAAAGGGGCCCTGATTTCGCTTCGGTTTTCGCATTTTTTTTTCTCACAGATGGTCCCTCCCAAGATGATTCATCCGCGATAAAAAAAGGCCCCGGCTGTCCCCCTCCCCAACCTTTTTTTTTTTTCCTCTGAACCTTTTTTTCATCAGGGCCTCGGGCGTTTTTTTTGGACCTTTTGATCTTTCCAAGGGCTTTGGCTCCTTCCGTGGGACCTGAAGTGAAAACAGTCGTTTAGACTTCATTTGGTTTCAACATCGGTTTCTTGTTTTCTTTTTTCCCCCTTTACAGTTTCTTTTCTTGACGTCAATCCCTTTTTCAGGAAGAGGCATAGGCGCACATCCCGCCCTGGAGGAACAACACTTTTTTTTTTTTAAACCCTAGGTCTATTGGCTTAAAGCTCCCTCTTTGTTCAGACAACGAGGCGGGCGTAGGGAGGGGAAGTTCTGGCGGGCGGTGGATGGGCAAAGGTTTTCGAAAAACCCCTCCAGGTCCTGGTCACTTGGTTCGTCCTTATTTTGTTTTTGCTCTCCTTTTTGCTGGGGGTTTTGCCACGGCTTTGAAACGGCAATCAAAAACTACCCCCCCCAAATTTTTTTTCCCCGAAACCCTACACGCTCCTCAACCACGGGCCGTTCCCTAAAAAATGGATTCGATCCTCTCCCCTCTGTTTTTAGGCCTCCCCCCCCCTAGTTCTGGTTTCATCTTTTGTTTAATCTTTTTTCTTCTTCCTCATTGACGGCGACCCCTTTTTCCCTTTAAGTCCCCCGAAGGTGTCACGTCTACTACCTTTGCGCATGGCAGGATCGTGAGAAGTTACGCGGGCCGTCGATCAGCCCCCCCTTATCCCCCCTTTTCAAAAGAATTTATTTTTCTGTGTCATTGGGGCAAGTTTGCTTCTCAGGACCCTCCATAAAACCAAGCGATTTTTCTGTGTACCTTCTTGGAGTTTTTTTTGAGCTGGGGGCTCGAAGGGTTTGGGAAAATCCTAGGACTGTGTTTCCCCATTTTTCATTCACCCACCACTATTTGTTATGCCATTACCTTTCCCTGATTAAGGGCGAAAGAAGGCCCGACCTTTTCCAGCATTTGCAAGAAAGTCTCTCCCCTTGGGGGGAACCATGGTTCGTTTTTCGATTCCCCGTTGCACTGGTTTCTTTAGTTGGGGTTCTTTTTTAGGACGTGCGCACAATTTTATTGTGTAGACTCCCGCCCCCAAAGCCCTTTTGGGCGCAACGATCCCGAGCCTACCCCGGGGCTTCCCCAAGTTTTTTTCTCCCCGGTCGAAACCCCTGACAGTTTTTTTTAGGGGGCCCCCTTTTTTCTGTCGGACGTTTCTGAAAACTCAAGGCGATTCAAAAAAATAAAAACCCTTCCTTCACCTTTTCCGCATCGGGGCGTTTTCTGGAACGGGTACGGCGGTTCTTTTTCGAGGTTCCTGGGTGACCCTACACACAAGTCAGACTCAAATGGCGAGTGGGGACCCCATTCCAGGCCTTTTTGTCTTTTTTTAAAAAGAGACCCCCCCCCTTTAGTTTCCCCCCCAACTGAGATTCGGTCCTCCCCAAGACGGATTTTTATTCTCGTTGCTTCAATGGGCTTTTTTCCCTGGACAGGCAGAGGGTTCCTGACCGGCACTGTCTTTTACCTTTTTTGCTAACGGAGGGCGCGTAGACGACTTTTGGTTCCCTGTAGGCTGGTACTTCCTTTTTTCCTGTCCGAACTCCTCCTTTTTTTTCCCCAGTTTTAACGCGTCCCGAAAGGCCAATCTAACCCTGTTGACATTTTTTTTTTTCCTTTGGCCCCCTTTGTTTTAGTCCCTTTTCCCCCAATTTTCCCACCTTTTGGTGTGTCCGGGGCGCGAATTGGTTCTTGGTGAAAATCTTTCAATTTTTACTTTTTTGTTCCCCTTTTGTGGGGCCGTCCCCCTTTTCCCAACCGGCACGGGGGTTCACCTTGGCTCTTCGCGTCTTAGACAACCTTTTTAAATATTTTTTTTTTTTTTTACATCGGCACGTCTTTCCACCCGTAACAGGGAACTAAGCCGGTTAAAAGGTTTGAAGGCCCCACTTTTCCCATCCGATACCTGACTTCCTGAATTAGGCGGGCCCCCCCTTTCCCTTGTTCCGCTCTTCGGGTGGGGGCTGATCAAAGCAGCACTGACGATGGCTTCTTTTCCCGACAAACCGGTCGGCCTTAGATCTAAAACGTCCCTTTTAACTTGTTTTTTCTTTTTTTATCAGTCCGCTTTCCGAAAAAACATTTCCTTGAAAAGTTTTTCGTAAGTCTTTTTTTTCTTTTAGGCCCCCTTTGTTTCCTTTTCCCCCAACAGGTTCTAGGGGTGGGGGGGGGCCTCCCTGGAAAACCTCTTTTTTTTTCCCCCTGGACAAGACTTTACTTTACTTTCTGCGATGGTGGTAAGATTGGGGGACTAACTTGTTAAGGTTGGTTTCGGACCTCTGTAAACCGGTGGTTTCTAAGTAACGCTTGAGTTTCCAGGCCATTTTCCCAGTTCCCCCCTACAGTGGGTAGCATTCCTTCGCTGTCGGTCCGCTTTGATTTTGGTTTTGCATTCCCTAACCGTGTTCCCTGCATGTTTGCGGCGTCACGTATTTTTTTTTTAGAGGCTAGGATTGGGGCACTGTTCGTGTTCCCCCCTCACTTTCCATCCTTGCCCACTTTAAGAGGGAATTTTTTTGAGCAAGTAATGACCCACCTTACTTCGAACAGGTCCGTAGCTTTCTTTTCTCATCGGACCCAACAAGTGTTCTGACGATTTCTTTATTTCCTCCCCCGTGGCTCTGAAACGTGCGTTCTTCTCCCCCTTTTCCATGAAACGCTTGGTCCTTTTCCGGTTTGAGCGATTTTTTTTTCCCGCCAACTTGTTCGCTTTGCCCATTGTCATCCCCTGCCTCCTTCTTTTTCCCTGAGCTCCGGTCGTTGCTTTGGCCAAAAGTTTTTCGGATCACGCCCTTGTGCCTTACAGTTCTTTTGCCTTTTTCACACCATTTCCATTCCTTTTCAAGTTCCCCTGATTTCTGCGTTTTTGCAATTTTCTTTTTTCTAAGGTTGGGGACCATTTCCCCTTATTTGTGTTTTTAGTCCCCACATAGGGATGTGTCGTTCCCACCCCCTCCCTTTACTGAATCATTTGTTAACTCGAAAGAAGGATGCTTGCGGCCCCGTTTTGGTTGACGCACACCATCTCCCCCGCTTTATAGGTGGTTTTTTTTTTCAGTCGTCGTGTCCCTCACGTTTTTCACACCGACGAGGGGCCGGAAAAAACACGGTGCTAACACGTTTCCCCTCTTTTTTTTTTTTTTTGGTTTTTTTCAGGTTTTATTTTTAAGTGGTGCTTTCAGCCTGCGGAAAGTTCAGGCTTTTTCTAACAGCTTTGGCCTTTCCCCCAATTTTTCGGTTTTTCTTTTTCATTTAAATCGTTTCCTCTTGGCGTCCTTAGTTCCTTGGGACCGACCACGAACAACCAAGAAACACATACTTTGGAGTTTTCGTTTTCCAAAGACCATCCCTTTATACCCTCCCTTTCTGGGGGTACTCACGTAATTAGTTTTTGTTTTTCCCTTGGCTCCAAGCCCCCCTGTCACCCAGAGATTCCCCCATGGGGTCCTTGGCACCCCACCAGTGGACACACCTTTTTAGGTCTAGTCCTTGTTCCCCACCCTTTTCGGTCCCTTTTTCTCTTTATGTTTGGATTATGCCTTCCTTTCCGTCCCTTGTCCAGCCTTAATAGGAAGTGGGGGCCTGACGTTTTGCCCCGTTTCATTCTTTTTCCCTTTTTCCTCACCCCCAAGTTGCTGGGAGATGTGTCCTCCCCACGACTACCTCGGTCGGCCTATATGACCTGCTGTTTTTTCTGGATCGTTTCATTTTTTTCTTGAAAGGGGATGAACCCCTGAGTTTTTTTTTTTTTTTTTTTTTTTTTTTTTTTCTCTTTGGTTTTTTTGCCTAACGATCTCCCCAATTGCCCCTGCTTCCCCCCTGGTTTTACGGGGGGCTGTGCACCCTCACAAAACAGGGTTTCAAACATTCTTTCTTTTCATTGAGGTGAACCCTCCTTTACCCCCCCCCCCCTCTTTTTGTGTGCTCCAGTTCTCTTAGGCAACCAATAATGGGCCTTTCTACCCGAAACCCATCTTTTTTTGGAGGTTTTTTTTTAGTAGTGTCCGTGTCCCCGAAGTTGCTATGCGAACGGTTTAGCGCCCTGGGACTCGCACTGAATTCCCGTCGCGGCCCCTTCCCTCCGTTTAGAAGGAGATGCACCCCCTTCCTTAATAGTCGTCGATATTTTTGGCTTGGAACCTTCCCCCCCTGCAAACCCCCCCCCAGGGGGCGGGGCGCCTTGGTCTTTTTCAAGTGCCCCCCTTTGCGGTTTGTGGCGGTTGGAATTCGACGGAACCACGGCGACCCGGAACCTTCAGAATTGTCTTTTTCTGTTTTTTTTTTTTGTTGTTCAGGGTCCCCTCGTTAAGTCCTCTCTTGCATCGGTAAAACATTGCATTGTCGGGCCGGTTTTTGCCGGACTTTTTGCACCCCTGTCGTTTTCCCCCCTCAAGGTTTTTTCTTCTGCCCCCCTCCGCACTAAAAGGCCTTCCCCCGGTTGAAACAATCCCCATGCGAGTTTTTGAACCCCGGGCGCCTACTCTACCCGCCCCCCCCATTTTTGGAACTCAAGTTTTGTTTCCTGCATTCCATTTTTTTTTTTTTCTTATGTTCCCCCTGGGTCCAAAATTTCGGTTCGTGGCTGTTGGACATCGTCTGGACGGCAAGGCGTTCCCTTCTGTGAAAGAACGTTTTTCCAGTTTCCCGATTTGTTTTTTCTCGTTGGTTTCGTTCTAACACCCTTTCCCTCTTTGATGCTGGTTCCCCGACCGAGTTGACAGGGGTCGGGACTGGAAGAGGACGTTTCCTCACCCCCCCCTTCTTTTCTCCAACTTTTTGTTCCCCCGTTTATGGGAGCGCCCCTGCAAGGTCTATCTTTTGCGACAACACGGTTTTTGGCTGGAGGCAAGGGACCCTTGGCGGTCCCCCCCGGTTCTCTTCAAAACCCCCCGACCAGGTGCTCATTCAACCGTAGCCTCTTCTTCTGGGGCCTCCTTGGGGCGGTCTGAATTCCCCAAGGGTTGGTTACCGTGGACGTTTTCCCCTTTTTAACCCCCCGTTCCAGGGGCCCGATCAACCCCCAGGAGGGTCACAATGAACCCGCTTTTTCGGTTACCCCCCCGTTTTTTAACTCCACCAGTCTTTTCTGCGCCTTTTTCTTTTTCCTTCTGGGGGGGCTGGTTTTTGAAAAACATTCTCCTTGGGAATTTCCCTTTCCCCCTCGCCCCTCTTTACTGTAGACCCCCCAAGGCCCTCTTGCGGCGGGCCGGCCATTCCAGCCCCTTTTTTCCTTTTTTTTTTTCAGGCCCTTGTGGACGTCGATGAGGTCTCCCGCGCGGCGCCCTCCCGATCAGTACTTGTCGTTTTCTCCCCTCTTTCTTCCCAATTAAGTATTTTGATGATATCTAGATGTCCCCTTTTCCTTCCCTTGAAACCACTTCTTTTTAGTCGTATTGTACACAGCGTCGATGCTCTTGGAAGCCCTTCAACTCCCTTAGTCCTTTTTTCCCCTTCTTCTTTTTTTCCCCTTTCTGTTCCTTGCTTTCCCCCTCTTAATTCATGTTCCTCCCCCCACCATAAACTTCTTTCCGATTCCCCCCCTCCTCCCCCGATACCCTCCTCTTACCAGTGAGATTCCCCCTCCCTCGAATTTTTCCTTCCCCCCTCGTAGTACCGTGCGTAAGCTCGTGCACGACCGTACTCCTCTGGTTCCTGTATGCCGTCGAGGCTAGTTTACTTTTTGGTTCCCCTCCTGAGCCGCCCCATTCACGGGTTCTAAGATTTCGGTTTGTGTTTTCTTACCTCCTTTTTTTCTTCTGTGTCTTCTCCTTGTTTGTAGTACGGGTTTTAGCTTTTTCTCGGCTTCCACACTTTTTTTAGACTTTTAGTTCATGGCCCCCTCGGTTCTGGAGCTTTTCCTAGTTTACATGTCCTCTCGAATTTTGGAGTTTAGCTCCCAAAAGAATGTCGTGAGTCGTCCTTCCCCCCTTCTTTTGTAGTTTTTTTTTTCCCATTTATGCTCCCCCCGAGGAGAAGTTATAGTGAGACTGCTTTGGTTTTCCTTCCTGCTAAATCCAGTTTACTGTTTTGTAAGATTCTCCCTTCCGCCTCCTCCCTTGCTTCTCGAATCTCCCAGTTTCAGCAATTCTTAGAGCTTCTCCTTCCTTTCCGTTTTTTAAAAAGTTCCCTTTTTTCGGACCTCTGAGTCTCCCCTTTGCCCCCCCCCTTTCCCTTGAATTGTTTACAGTAGAGTTGCACCGATTAAAGTCGCAACCTCTTTCTTTTGGACTGCCTCCTGCCCACACTCCACTGTCCCCGTTGGTTTTAGCCTCCCTTTCTGGAGCGAAGGTGCCCCCCTCGTACCGTAGTACACGCTCATGAGACTTTATTCCCTTGGTCTAGATTGTGCACAATTCCCATCGATTTCCCATCCGGTTTTTCCCCCAGTTCCAGTCTTCCGGACGTCTGTTGTGATTTTGCCTTCCAGGAGTCCGGAGTCTTTCTGCGATGGCTAGTGTTCCCTTGAGCCTTTTGACGTAGTTTTTAGGCGAACTATTGTTGTAGTTCTTCCCCCTTTGTTCTAAATTGTTAGGATTGCATCCTTCCCCCCCCTCAGCTTCCTCCCCTCAGACCGTTTCGGAATCAATCACCGCTGAAGACTTCTCCCGACATGTATGACCGGCCTTTCCGCTCCTTTCTCCCTATTATCCCCCCTTTCCTGCTTCTGTGAGTCTCTGAATATTCCCTGATTGACGTATCAAATCCCTGCCGGGAATAGGGTTGCCAATTTTCCTACAGTTCTAACTCTCCTTTTGTTACACCTGACTGAAGACCCCCCCCCAAACGCTGAAGAAGCGGTCAGAAGAGACTTTCTTTACTTTTTCCTAATTTTGTTCCCCAGCAGGGGAGTTTTTTTCGTTTTTCCTCCCCTTTCTTGTAGAGTCCCCCAGGGCTTGAGCGGCGATGCGGGACGTTGATGATCTTCCTTGCTTTCCGTTTTTCCCCCCTTTTATTTCCTGTCCCAACTCTTCTTTTGCCCGGTGTTTTTTTTTTCGCGATTTCGTTTTACGTTTTCTCAGAAGAGTGTTTCTTCATCTCTCGACCTTAATCGGTTGCCTCAATGGCCTTCTTTTTGCCTCATTCGAGTCTTCATGTTGGGTTTTCTGCGAACCTTCGTAGACCCGGGGATTGAGACTTATAGCTTCTCCTTTCTTTTTTTTGTCTTGCGGGTTTCTCTTTTTGGTTTTTTTTTTGGGGAGATCCAATCCCGCGGCCTTTTGAAGGCGTGGCGGGCACACCCTCAGGCCGTGATTCCGGTAGTCTTTCTTGCCTAAAAGGTTGTTTTCCCTTTTTTCCTTTTTTTCCCTCCCCCTTGATCTTTCTCCCCCTGTAGGATGTCGTTGCTGGGCGAATTATCAAGATGGTTTCTTCGTCTGATTTGCTGTTTTTTATGGGCTCATCGTTACTTCTTGTCTCTCGTTCGCTCTCTCCCAATGGTCGTGATTGGGGCGGTGTTCCCCGAATTTTTCCCCCCCTCTCGGCGCCGTAGACAAAGACGCTTTTCAACGGCTAGACAAAGCTCAGGCTGGGTTTTTTTTTTCGGCGAACTCTTTTTTTTCACGCCCCGTGTCCCCGCGGACATACTTAAGAAGCACTTTCCCTTCTAAGGGGACAGGTCGTCAGTGCTTCCTTTTTTTAGGTCGTAAGTACCTCTTTTTTTCTGCATTTTTCGGAATAGAGTTTCCCCCGATTGATGTGCCGTCTCCTCAGCCCCCCCCTCGTATAACACCAGAGGACCGAGGAAATTATTTGTGAATACCTTTACCCACTTTTTTGTTTTCCCACTTCCCATTTTTCCCTTTTTCCTCGGGGTTTGATCCTGGCGGATGATTAGAAAATCAACTCTTTCCATTCACGACTCGATGTCGGTTTTTTTCCTGTTTTTTTTCTTTTTTCTTTGACTGCCGTTTTTAGGGGACAGCGATGTTGCCCTTGAGCTTCGGCCAGTTTTCGTCGGTGTAAGCTTTCCCCTTTTTTGGTCCTTCCTTTCTCTCTTACCATGATTTCATTTTTCTCTCCGTTGAGCGTTTTGTGTATTCCGGCGCCGATCCCCCCTGCACCCCCGCTGAGCACCGAACGCCTATTCGCAGACGCCTTACAAGTCCTGCCCATGAAGAATACTCCCTCCCGAAAATTTTTCGGAATTTCCCGCCACGTCTTCCCTGGTCTCTTCCGATTCTCTTAGGACGAAGGCTCTGAAAAATGGAATCAGTTACCCATGATAAAAAAGACGACGGTCTACGCTGGTTGCTCCCCCTCACCCACCTGTCTTGGGGCCTTTTTTCTTGGCCACGCCCAAACCCACCAGCCCGCGGGGCTCCCCCCTGGACACCGATGGTTCGCTTCCCGATTCCGGACGTCACCCGCCAACTTCTGTGGTGGCTGTACTGCAAGGCGCACTCCGATTCAAGGGGCCTTCTGCCGTCGTCATTTTGGTTATTTCCCCCCTACCCTCTGTTCGGCTGGAGTTGCTACATTCCTGCGTTCGCCTCTCAAACGAGGCCAGCGCGCTTACCGGAGGCACCCTTTCCTTCCCCCCCCAATTGCTTTTGGTGGTTCCGTGGACGACCCCGGCATATAATACAGGTTTCTTTCTCCCCCCTTTCAACGCAGCTCCTTGGATTATCACCCCCCCTCCCTTTATGGAGCCATTCTATTTGGTTCGAGATTCGGGGACCTCTTTCCTCTTTCCGATAAGTTGCTTTTTTTTGCTTCAAGTCCGAGAACCTCGAGGACTTCTTTGAGGTTCACCTCGGACCATTTTCTGGTTTGGTTTTCTCGTCTTTTCTTACAGTCACCAAACGACGTCCATATCCAAATAATCTCTTCAATCGTAGTTAAAGTGGTTTTTCTCTACGTCTTTAATTTTTTTTTTTTAAGTATTTTCTTTGATTCGGATCCTCCCAGTATGAAGTGTGGGGGTTGGACGGTATTTCTTTTTGTCCCCCCCCCCCCGTTTCAGTTTGGACGGGAAAAGAGTTCTTTTGGAGAGGCGTGCCCTCCTGACCCGTTCCCTCCCCCTCAGGTCCCCCCTCCGCCTTTTTTTTTGCAGCATTCCCACGCCGTCCAAATGGAGCGTCTGCTAGCTGTCCTCCCCCCCCCGTTCTTCTTTTTCCCAGACTAAAGGTTCTTAAACTGCTATGGAGTTTAAATAGTTAGTTTCCTTGTGTCTCCCCCCCCTAATAACATGAGATGAGGCTTTAGTGGGACACGGTTAACCGAATTTTTCTAATCATTCTTACCCACGGTTCACTTCCGTTCCTTTTTTTCCTTGTTTGAGTCCCTCAATCCCCTGGGTCTGCGTGCAATGGGAAATTTCATCTTTCGGACTGACCTACCCCTTCTGACACAGTTTTCTCCCCTATTCCCCTCCCCTTTTCTTCCGTGAAAGGTATGTACCCAGTACCGCCCGCGTTTTTTTTTTCCTACTTCTTCAGACATCCCCAGCCCCCACGGAAGTTTATGTGCGCGCCTTCGTACCCCTCTTTGTTTTTTTCCGGTCCCCCCCCAATCT
>Ga0179591_1310484_pt1 | contig 19551 bp, 13 predicted proteins | sample CZOMad2_1_08_16f_FD_182891 | JGI IMG/M metagenome (GOLD analysis project Ga0179591, IMG submission 182891) | Vadose zone soil fungal communities from Angelo Coast Range Reserve, California, USA - CZOMad2_1_08_16fungal (PacBio error correction) | ecosystem: Environmental > Terrestrial > Soil >... | reverse complement strand
TTTCGTGTCGGTTCATACTTTCGGTTTCCAGCCTCCTGGACCAATCCTGGTTATGATGAACCTTATTTTCCCTCCTTGTCCTTCTGGCAGATGGACTGGGTGTTCTTAACCCGGCTCATTCAGATCTTTATCCCGGCAGACCGTCCAGGCTTTACATTTCGAGCACGTTGCTTGGCTATTTCCCTTTATTATGCAGCACTGGTTTCATGTTGGAAAAAGTTGAAAGAGGTCTTCCTCGACTTGCGCATTCTCTTTTCGTCCGCAGGCCACCCTCCAACAAGGTCTTCTGGTGATCTAAGTTCAGACGCGGTTTTCCTCCTTGAGCAAAAACGGATTGATAAATCCGCCCCTTGATCAGCATGGAAGTCCTCATGTGCGACCACCCGATCGGCAAGGGCCCCCCCCCAAGGTCTGGCGGTCCTGTTGCTCTTGAGCATGGAATGTGTACTCCCAGATTTAAACAGTTTTCTTTGCTTGCCGACTTAGTAAAGACCTACCCAAGCATCCCTCTTCCTGCTGATCTTAAGAAGGCCTAGACTTTACCACCCGCCAGGCATGGGTTAAGAGAGCTCCTTCCCTGTAACAAGCCCCAAAAGGTGATGTTTGACCTCCTCCCCGATCCTTAGGTCTTGTCCAAATGCTTCATGACTCGGCGGGTAGATATGAGAGGGGTTACTTTGTCCTCTGCACCACTTGCAAAGTTTTTTTCCTTTTCGTAGGAAGCAATCTTTTTCTCTGAAGACAGAATAGATTGGTTTCAACTCTTCCCTGCCCCTCTTTTATTGAGAGCTTTTCCTCAACTTTATCCTCTGTCGGGTCTTCGAGTTGCACACTGCCTCGCCTTTTTCACAGCCATTTTGGAGTCTGAGACTCTTCCCCCTCGGCAACCGCACGTCTGCTGCGTTCGGCCATGTTCTTCCCTCTTATGCGCCTGTGCCATTATCTTCTCCGTTGTCCAGCTTCATAGTGCGTAGTTGATGTTCGTTTTTTTGAGCGCTGTTTCTAAACTGAGATGTGCTGCCTCTTTAATTCCCGCCGTCCCTTCGGAGGTGGGGAAGGAATCCGGTTCCCGGCCTTGGCCCTCCATCATCTGGCCTGTTTTTCCCTACTCAATCGTAGGCGTGGGTTCTTCGGCGCACCTCTTTCTTCTGACCCCCCCGGCTCAGGAGTACAGTAAAGCAGTTTCCCTTATTTCTTTCTTTGAAAAAGCTGTCGTACATCAAGACAGCGGAAGACTTGGCGACGCTCCATGTCAGAAAATGCGTCCTGTAGTCTTCTTGATTTTTCAATTTCTCCAGGTTCCCTCAGTTTTTTTTCGCATTCCGTTCACGGCCAGCCCAAGCGTTAAAGATTTTTGACTGTTTTTTCACTTCATTCCCTTTTCCTCTTTTCAGTCCTTACACAATCAAAACAGTTTTCTGAGAAGGTGGTTGCATGCAGCAGTCTTGTTCCCCCTCTTGGCTCGCTCCTTCCTAATGCTTTTTTCTCCGGCGGCCTAGCAACCTAGAGACGACTGAGAGTTCTTTTCATCATCCCGGCCGCTCATCAGCGGGATGCGCCGCTCTTCTCTTCTCATGGCGCTTAACAGGCTCACGGGTCTCGGGACCGGCTGCTGCCGATGGTGCTTGCCGATTGAACGTTTGTGCCGTGACGGTTCGTGGGAACCTCCCTCGAGCGGCTTTCCTCGTTCCCTCCCCCCGTTGAGGTTCTAATGCTCCCCACAGGGTTCCTTCGCTGTGGGATCTCGTCGAGGGTCCTGGAGATCATCCTGGGCGACCTTCAATTAGACGTAACTCATATATGCCCCTTTCCTCCAACTTCTGTCACTACTCCTGCTTTGTTTTCGAAGTCGCCTTGGTCAGTGAAGACTTGTGCTTTTGCGGTTTCGTCTGCGCGGACTTGGCCGCTAGTGGTCAGTTCCCTTCGTTCCGAATCAAGTCTGCCCCTTTGACTAACTCCGCTCTTTCCTCCCGTTTCTTTCGAAGAGTCGGTTCACTTAAACAATCTCCCTGAGTCCTTGTTTCCCGTGGTTGAACCGACCTGCTGACCTTAAGCTCCGTTTTTGTTAAGTAAAGAGTCGGCCAAGGCTTCCCCCCCTTACCCCAAGGAACTAAGTAACCGCGTTTTCACAGCCATTTTCTTGTTCTGCTCTGTGCGAACTGCTAGCCGATAGGCTAACATCTTCTGTTCGTCCTGCGGCGTCCCCAACGGACCACCCCTCCCCGAGTGTTTTAAAACCCCTGTGCCCAAAAATGCGACTTTTGAAGTTTTGCTTAGTCTTTGCCGAACCCGGCGCCCGCTTTTCGTTTCTCCTTTCTTTTTTTAAAGACCTTCTTGTTTTTCCCTTTTCCTCGGTTCTCTGGTAACTCTTCTTTCTCGTAGGAAATAGCCGTCCTCCGGCCGCTGTCTGCCCCACGCCTTTAAGGTGTTTTTCCAACGCAAAAGTCTTGCTTTTCTTTTCACGGAAGATTTCTCTGACGCGGTGGTTGCCGTCTTGTTGCCACGAAACTGGAATAAACTAATTAAGTCTTCTGACTGTTCAATTTGGTCTTCACCTTTGCCTTTTTTTCAAAAAGTTAATCCCCGCAATCGTTTGCATTCTACGCGATCCAATGCTGTCCGGCGTGCTCCCCTTTTCAATGTCCGAGTCTATTTTGACCGCAGGCAGCCAAGCCCAGGTCACCCCTTTTTTTCTCCTCTCGGCCTTGTGCTGCCAGATTTTGAATGGGGGTGACAGTCCTGGAATCTTCTCCCTCACATCCTCCTTTTCCTTCATGTTGTGTGATGTAGCCACGACTTCCTGAGCACCCTCCACCCCCATTCTTTCCCCCGGTTGGCCTTCACTGGCCCCGGCGGCCCTTCCCTTTCTTTTTCTGTATTCAACGATAACTCGAATCGTCCCGAGAAGAAGACCTCCTGTCAGTTTTTCCTCAACGAATCTCCCTTGTTGTCGGTTGGTTTCTATCGACTCGTCCTTTTGAAAACCCCCCCCTTTTTACCCTAGTTCATGAAGCTAATTTTCAGTCTCGTCTCGTTTTTTTCGTTTTCGCCCTACGGACGCTGCTTGACGACTACTGACCTTTGCCCTTTTTTTTACGCCGCTTTACCCAGTCCCGGCCTTCTGGGAACGTTTCCGGATGTGGTTGGCTTCATGTGCCGTGACCTCTCCGACTCTGCCGCTGACTCAACAAAGGATTTCTTTCCCCTTTTTACCGTCTTTATAAGAGGCTTTCCTAGTTCCCCCCCGTCCGCCGCCTAGAAGAAAGTTTCGCATTCTCTTTGGTCTCGACTGTGGTAATTTTTGCAAAGGAATGCTCTTTTTACGGTAAAGCACGTTTCGATGTCGGTCGAGGTTTCGTCAGGAATGACGCATTTCCTATGTCGCATTTCGGAATGTCCATTTTTTTTTTACTGGGGTGATCCTCTTTAATCCTTGCTTGGCCTTACCCTTTCAGATCGAGGTTTTCCAGGGCACCATCGTGTTCCCCCCCACATGCTCTCTCCCTTGCTTGAGTGTTTAAGTGTCATTGACCCCCCCCCCACCCCCCAACCAAAGTTAACGGTCGCGTTCCGCCCTGAGATAGTACGTTTGCGGATTTCTTGTCTGTCACTCACGGTTCAACTGCCTATCAGAGGCTATCTCGCGCACGTAAACGTAACTCAACCTTTTCTTGCATACCCCCTTCCATGAATGAGAGAAAACTCCCTCTGGTGCCGTTTTCAGCAGTAGTTCTTGGCAGCTTTTATTCTTAAGGCTCAATTGAATTTGTGGAGCCATTTTTTTCCTGTCCCTCCTGCTCTGCCCCGTTCGATTGCAGTCACTTGATCGGAACTTGAGGGCTCTTTTACTTTTCTCTCCGCCCTTCAGAAAAAGAGGGCTTTGCTCGCTGGATGATGCCCCCACTGACCCCAGTCCCTTCCCCCAAACCGGTTCAGCACGCTTCTCACCTCACGGCTGCTTGTCCCTTCTCATTACCCCTTTCTAGCTTTGCAGAAAGTTGAATTAGCCCCCTCGTTTTCCTTTTCTCCCATTTTGATGATCGTTCTCACCTCGACGGCCCCCCTTCTGCGGCGCTTGCGTCGGCAGCGTCGTTGAAAACACCCTTCAGCTATAGCTGCAGATGTTATCCGGTTTTCATCACACCTGATGATATTTTTGATCATGGTGTTTCTTTAGTCTTTATTCTTTTTCCGCTTCCAGTGTTCGGAACACCAATGGTGGTTCCATCGTTAACCTGGTAAGACTTCCCATGCCCCCGCAGTGCCTTTGCCCGTCCCATCAATTTAACAACATACTATACATTGAATTTTCTTTCAGCGTAGAGGGCTTAAGAAGGTTGCTTGGAGACCGCCAGCTCCACTCTTGGGAGGACCAGACTGTACTTGCACGATGCCGGTTCTCGTCCGGAAGTGTTATAGACGCTTTCCTGGTTTTATTTTGAATCACCCCGTACTGCGCTCTTCTTTGTTCGGTTCCCCCTCCGAAATCTGGTAAGGCCCCCTCTTTTTTTCCCCTTTGTTTCGACACGTCACGGTGATTTTCCTGACATTCATCAGAACTCTCTTGACTTTGGTGTCTCCAGCGAATCCAACTCGCCGGCAGTTCCGCCTGCCCGATGACGCTGACCCATAAATGAGGAACTTTAGGCTAGATGGCAAGTTTTCGAAGAATCCCCTCCTGTGCGGTGTGTCTCTGCTCCCAGGAATGCCATGGATGCAAGTACATCTTTCGCCTTCGTTCTACTTTAAATCATCCAGAAATGAGAAAAAGGGACTCCGCCCGTAGCTTTTTTCTTTTCCTCCCCGTTTTAAAACCCCCCTGATTTCGTTCAGCCAAGGCCCCAATGTCGACCCCCCCCCCCACACCCCCCCCACCCCCCTTGTAGACGCTCTGCCCATCCCCCCCCCCACGTCGATGCTTGTTGAGCTTGAAACTAATTCGCATCTCTTTCCTTTGCGTCCCCTTTGGCACCCCTTACGAAGAATGTCGCCTACCCCAATCCACTCTGTTTTTACAGGTACTTGCGAAGTCTCGTACCCATTTCCTCTTTTGGGCATTTTAGATAAAAGGATCCATCCTCCTTTTTCTCGATGCCTTTTGTCCTATTTCGTCACATCTTCGTCCCTCTGATGCCATCTAATGTTAGCTCGGATCACGTGAAATGCTACCCTTACGCGTCACCTTTCCTGCCCAATCCCCCGCTTTGTAGAAGACTGGTTCCACTTTTTCTGCTCCGCGCAACTTTATCAAGCTTTTCCATTCTCCTCCTTCTTCAAAAAAGAATTTTACGGCGTCAGTTCGGCCTCCGCCCTTGTTTCTCTGGCCTATGCTAGCAGACGGGGCCCTTAGCCGTCGGCGGTGGAGCACGATCATTTTAGTTCTGCCTAAACCATCTCAGCCCATTCAAATCAGGAGGGTTCGCTTTCCTTTTACTCCTCTGTTACGTCGTCTAAGAACTTGACATTTACCCCTGTCGGTCGCCAAGTTCCCCTCCTTCACTGCGTCGAGGCCTTCATGGTCCACCTCCATTTTCTTTTGTCTCTCTTTTTTAGCCCCCCGAACCAAAAACCACCCACACAAAAACCAAACACACCCCACAAAACCCACAAAACACAAAAACCCACAATAAACTAACCAACAACCCAAAACCACTCCAAAAAACAACCCGCCCCCCCCGCCCCCACCCAAACAAAACCCCAAAACACCACCACCCCCCCCCCCCCCCCAGCCAAAAAAAACAAAAACCAACCACACACCACCACCCAAACCCCCAACAAAAACACCAAAACCAACAACCCATAATAAAACCACAACACCCCCACAACCCCAAAAACACCCATAAACCCACACCCGCCCGCCAACAAAAACCCAAAAACCCCAAACCACTCCCAAAATACAATAAACCCCCACCAATACAAAAACCCACCAAAAACCCCGAAACATAACCAACCACCAACCCAACAACACAAAAAAACCAAACTCCCCCCATCCCAAACACAAAAAAACACTGAAAACACCCACCCCCTCAACACATACACAAACCCCAAACCACCCCCCCCACCACCCCCCACCCCCAATAAACAACAAATAGCTACCCAAAACCAAAACAAAACCCCCACACCCACAAAAAGAAAAAAGAACCAAACAACACCCCACACCACAACCCAAAAAAAACACCAAAAAAAAAAACACCCCCCCCCCCTCCAAACCCCCCCAACAAAAAAACTAACCACCCCACCCCCCAACAACAAAAAAAAAACACACATACCAAACCAAAACCCCCCAACACTAACACAAACCCTCCCCACGAAAACACACAACCCACCCCATCACAACACCCCCCAAAACACCCAAAACAACACCCCCAACAAAAACAACGAAACAACACACACACACCCCCCCACAACACACCCAACATACACCCACCCACACCCCCACACCAAAAAAAAACCCCCCCCCCCCCCCACCCCCCCCACCCCCCCCCCCCCCCCACACCCCCCCATTTTGACCGGCGACGCCGAGTTCGGTTTGCACAGTGGGAGAATCCCAAGTTTTGTTGGACTAGGTTTTTCCCTTTTCAGACGGTTTGAAGCCCTTCGAGACTATGTAATACATGCATGCCCGTGGGTGATGTTCTTTCCAGGGATTTTTTGCTGGAACTTCCTTGACTCCTGCCCATATTCCCGTTTCCTGGTCTTCCTCTTTCTTGGAGCGCAACCATTGGTATGGCCGCTTCCTGGGCCAGTTTTCGATCTCTCATTTGAACCCCCAAGTCAGCCGGAGTTTCCCAAGGTTGTCTGCATTGAGATCAGGACTCGTTGCCGTCGCCATATTCCCTCAGCAGGTGTATAAACTCAGTTCCGCCCGTCTCCAAGTCTCCTTCACCGGAGATTGAGCCCGCTTGACCTCACTTCAGTTGGCATTCCTCCTTCATTTTTTTTTTATCATTTGAAAAAGGGTGAATAATTTCTTTCCCTCCGAGGCCTGCAACTTTGGTTTCCCTTGGCGAGTTGTAGACTTCTCTTGTACCCCGCTTTTGCCCCGATTACCGTAAAAGAGCTTGGCCCCTGACATCCTTTCCCCACCGTAGATAGGCTTCCTTTTTGTCCATGTCGATACAGTGTACGTCCTGACCCCCCTTGCCGATGGCCCTCAACTCTTATGCCAAGCCGAAGACAGATGGAGGTTCCTCTTTTTCAGCACACCGAAGTACCCAGACCTTAACCCTTTTTTTCATGAATCTGTCTTTCCCGTAGATCGCTCAGTGGACTGAGTTCAGTTAGGATACGTCATCACCGCGCTTGCCTATGAAACCAGTGCAAATCACCCGCAGGTTGTCTGGTGCATATCTTTTGCATTTTTTCGGGTCGAAGAACGTTTTCTCATGACCATTCTGACGAACCCTCCGTTCGTTAGGTCAGGGCTTGAAACCGCATGGACTTTCCCTCTTTTCTGCTAGGCGTTACTTCCGTCCCCCGATTCAATTGACATTCCTACGACCCAGGAGAGTATTACCTCCCCTGTGCAATGGTATTTTTGGCAACGTTCCTTTTGCTTTAATTTCCCGTGAGGGGCTACAGTACGCGATGCCCCCATCTCGAGAGTCCTTTCCTGAAGTCCTTTTGATGCCGTATATTTCGTGGCCCCCGTTTGATCCCTTTCCTTGATCAAGGAAGACGTGCAGCTGGTAGCACCAGATCTGCTTGAGAAAACATACTTTTTACCTTTTTTATCTGACTCTGAATGAGACCAATTTCCCCTTTGAAATCTTCCAGGCCTCGGGAACTTTTGCCGTTTTTCATTGGACGCCCGCAGACCTCACGGGCTAGATTCCCGGAGGTACAGCGTTCTCGCGACCCTTCCATGCGTCGGTTACGAGTTGGCCTTTCCATGGAAAATCACCGCGTTGTCTGGGGTGCCCCATCCTTCGACTTCCTTGCTAATGGAAGTAATTAATTTTTTGGTTCGAAGCTTTTCTCCCTTTCAGCTGCACCATGCTTCCATCCTCTGTTTTTTCATGTCATAGACGTCAAGTCTTTAGCAGATGGTGATTGTTTACGGAAATTCTCCGTGTGAAAGGCAAGCAGGTCCACCGCTTTCTGTCTCTGTTTTCATTGTGAGACGCTTGAGGCTCTATTCTTTTTTTTCCGAGTTGCCACGATTTTAGTCGAGACGGTGCGACCAGACATGATGGTTCATAGCTGCACCCTCTCCTCCCTCCTTTCTCGAATCTGAAAATAACCTCATCATGCTCATTCGGGCTGCTTCCAGGTTCTTCCCCGCCTGTAGTTTGGCCGTTGAGGATCGCTTCCTCACCCTTCAAGGTTTGCTTAGATTTCAGCCGACTCTTACTCGTTTTTCTTCAGGTCAGCCTGGCCACCGGAGCGTGATTCCCTCATCTCTAGGGATGTGCACAGTAAGTTCGTCCGCCGTCCGTTTTTTCTGATCATTCCGCGAGGAGTGTTTGGAAGCGTAAAGTAATCCGTTTTGTTTTGGTGACGCCACGCCACCCTTTTTTTCCCCCGCGACAGCTTCCGAGCCCTCTTTAGAAGAAAGAATTGAAAAGTTTCTGATATCTGTTGACCCTTTCTATTCCCCTCCCCAGCTTGCAGTGGTTATGTTTATTTCAAAGGATCTGTCACGCGCACTGTTCCCCCGAGTTCGATGGCTCGCACCCCTTTTTTTGTACTGAACGTGCACCCCCGCCAGTCAACAGTCCTTTTTTTGATTGATCACCAGGTTTTTTCCCACTCATGGTGGTCTTGAACAGCAGTATTGGTAACCACTTTCGTCTGACTATTGTTGGCTCTGACAGGAGACGGAGATGAACCGATTTCTCTTCTTCGTCTAGGATTTAAAGTACCATCCCGAGATTTAGCCTAGGGGGATTCTCCTATCTTATTTCTATTTCCTCACCGCGAGGAGACGCTTTCTACTGGACCTCTGCGATGTTTATCTTCTCCCGTGGTGGGTTCTTTGGTTTAGTGTTTCCCAAATAAGCGCAGGCTTTTTCCTCGGTCTTGACATTGCGCGGTTTGTGCGACCATCAACTGAGCACTCAGTGCTTTTTTCCCTGCGCTGCAATTGAAGCACTGAACCGAGGTCAGTAGGTTTTCCTATCCTCCTGTTCCCCCACCTGCCACTTCGACGCTTAATCCTACTCTGAACCCAGTGGAGTCCCTCCGGCTGGTGGGGTTCGCGACATTTTCGACTGTTCTTTTGTTCCGTTCATCCCGGGGTGGCCGGAGGAAGCCTTAAATTTCTCTTGATCTTCCGTTCAGTGCGAAACAAGACCGTCCTGCCCCTTTTGTCACCCCTCACTCTCTCGGGCTTGCGTCCAACTTTAGAACCTAAGCTGAATTACAATCCCCCCACGCTGGTGATCGCTGTTTCACGCTTTTATTGGACACTTATTCGAGTTTGACCATGTTCCTTTTTCCGGGGTGTTTTCAGGTAGGAAAGATCTTCCATGGGTCCCGTGAGTCCATGTTAGTCACGGGTTAGGACATCCCTTTTGCGATTTGATTCGATTCCCTCCTCCTCAGACCCTAAACCCAGAGTTTTTATTTCTCAAGACTGGCCACCCTTTCCAGTTCTCACAGCTTCACACTTTCCACCCCTTTACTGCGCCGGGTGAAAAGTTTTGGTGGATGAACTTCGCGCGCCGTCTTATCTTGATCGCCTTTCCCCTTTTTGGCCCCTTTGCATTGGGGGATGTTTATCGCTTCGCCCCGTTTTTCCCTTCGTCCACCGACGAAAACATAGAGAAATCCAATTTCCAGGGCAGGGGTGTACCCCACTCCCTCGCGCCGGCCTTTCCCCGGGTAAGGAGGCGGCATCCTGAGAGCTTGGTACTTACTGTTGCCCCGCCCCATATCAGGGACACAACTCCCTTCAGTGAATTAGCCTCTCTCATGTACATTTTTGGTGTTAGAGACTGTACTTTTTTGAGAGGACCCATTTTACCCTCCCGGATCGTCGTTTATTCCCTTCTTACCTGCGTGTTGCCTAGCATGCCCTCGTTATGACGAAGCAGGATCGCAATGGGTGATGCGCGCGGCCTTCCCATTGTTCTTTTGGACTCTTGTTTTTCGACCGCTTCTTAAGTATGATCTATTTCCTCCTCCTCTTTTTTGAGAGATTGTTCCTCCGACGTCCGCCTTCCCGCACCATCGCCTTCCATCTGTGCCTGGCCCCACAAGGGGAGACCATTCTTCTGCGTGGTTCCTTTTTTTCTCACTCTGGGCCTTTTTGCCCCGAGGACGGAAGTCCGTAATGCAGGTATCGCTTATCTGCACCCTCCGATACGTTGTTTGGACTGGACGCGGTCCTTCTTTGAGCCAAACTGAAAAGCTGTCCTTTATAGCCTGTTTTCCTCGATGGTTATTTCCTCAGGACTGGCAACCCCCCTGCGCGCTGAGCCTTTTCAATGACCCGTTTGACCCGTCCTGAAACTCAGCTTGTGTAATGCAACGTCGTGGCAGCCATACGTTCCGGCTGACCTTCTATTGGGAACGCTGAAAAGACATCGTCCCCTTTTCCCATCCAAAAGGCCCTTTATAAACTGGTATCGATTCTATACTGAGGATGCCAGGTTCCTTACCAACCTGCAGCCCTTCAGCCCGGCGCTGACCGAACATTTTGAGAGTCTATTCAGGAGTTGAAAGTTTCCCGCCCGGACGGCCCCAGCCTATTTCGCCTACTTTTGTGATTGAGCTTCCTTTCTCGCCATTGCCTACAGATGAAAGGGCATCTAAGATTTTCTGTTTTTTTTTGCGCTACCGACCGACCCACCCCGGCCTCTTACAATGGGCTAGAGGCGTTTTCCCACTCCCCCCCCATGTGAAAAGATAGCTGAACTGTTGAGTAATGTGTGTCCCCTTTCGTACTTCACTAAATTGTTGAAATGGTCGTGCCCTTTCGCCCTCCAGAGTATTTCGCGAGCACCGGCCTCGGTAGGACGTCACTTCACGTTACTGTCTCTCGTAGACCCGTGAAGACGAAACCGGACTCCCTTTTTTTCCCCAAATGCCTTCTCAATACCTCGACTGAAGCTGAACCTCAGCCTCCCTCTGACTGAACCCGTTCTTGCGATGAGTACGCTCCCTGGTGAGCCGAGTCGTCGAAACTACTGACCTTCCTTGTGAAGGACGACCACTATCGCTCCTTCCCTTTTGAGGTGTCGCATTCCGGTGCCGACGCAAAGCCATTTCCATCACCTACTTTCCCCTGCGATTGGACCCACAGAAACCTTCACGGCCCACACGTCATAGGAGAGGTCACATGTCATTTTTTCCCTTTCCATTGACACCGCTTTTTGGCTATAATCTCGAAAGATGAATCTCTGCTCCTCCTTAGTGCGGTACGAGAGTAAATCCGTGATTTCCAGTACAGGGTACTTCAGTCAGAGCGCCTTTCATCACATTAGCTTCTTCCTTCTGCGTCCTCGGTTCCCCTGAATTTTCATTCAACCACTTTCTCTATGGGTGATCCTCGCTGCGTTCTTCGTAGTGGTGATCAGCTAACTTGTCCACCTTTCCCCCAAAACCCCTGGTGCGCCACACGGCCTTTCTTTCTCATATGATGAAATAGCCCCCTTACCGCTCTTTTCGGATATTTCTCCCCCACAACTCTCCTGGGCCCTCTTTGCTTGCATTTCGTAATAAAGTTGGATAACCTGTCGGCCTGCAGCTTTCGGCTTTCTTCCGCCTCCCGCCCCCCTTTGCTACGTAGAAGAAGCCGATGGTCCGCGCCTCTTTTTCTTCGAACCGGACTTTTTTTTCGAATCGGGCTTTTCCCCCCCCCCTTTTCCCCTCTTTGGAAGGCCAAGCTTCTTTGGTCACCCTGGCTTGAATCAAGATCTTTCCCTTTTTACGTCCTGTTCCCTTTTCAACGCGCCAAAGCCCCCTCTCCTTAGGTTGAGACGCTGTCCCCCGAACTCAGCTCAGGATGCACGCCGCCTGATTACGGGTCATCCCTTTCTGCATTTGCACCTTATTTGATGGTCAAAGCCATTCTAACGCCTTGCTTGCTCCGCCCCTTTTTTGCCATCTCCGCTCTGCAGGATTTCGCCCAGTTTACGCACCCTCGTTTACTCTTTCCCCCTCCCGTTTCTTGTGCAACCAAGGAGGAAGCCCTTCCCTCGATTGCTCGGTTGCAACAAGCCTCTTTTTTTTTCTTTTTTGTGGTTTTTTGTCAGCTCCAACTGGTAGACAGTTTCCGAAGAGGAACAATGACCCACAAATCGATGGCATCCTGGGATGCTACTAGCGATCTCACCCCGATTCGCTCCGCTCCCTGACGTTCCTCGTTCTTCTTACCCCATCACGAGCTTTTGGTGGTAAAGGGAACGTCGACGTTTTACCCCTCCCGCGGTCCTTGAGAGAGCTTACCAGTGATCCTCGTCCCGGGCCCCCCCGATGCCTCTTACTTCTCTGGCGTTAAATATCCTTGCAAGCCGATGTGCCCAATCTGTGAGCGCGTTGCCACCGCCCCCCTCGCGACCCGGTGACCTTTCATACCGTTTTTTCGCCTTTGACTCTTGGTGGTCTCCCTCGCTCGTGAATCAAGGGCCATCTCACCTTTTTTTTAATGTGCTCTCAAGTAGGAATCCCCCCCTGTCTGGAACCTTCGATCGGACGAATCCGCCCTTGTTGTGATGGGCTTTCCGGATGAAACAAGGAGAGATTCCGGCCGACCGTAAAGTTGGGTTTTTCCCTATGTCCCAGTGCCCAGTCGGCATACTATGGTCTCGATTTCTCTGGCGGGGCGTCGCCTGGAACTTCAATAGAAGTTGGAATCAGAGCCTCTCCCGACTTTTTCGCATGTTCTTTAAAAGAACACGACTACCGTCCCATTGTCGTCCTACTGGTCATCCTACAGCCACTTCGTGGTCTTTCGTCTGAACCTCCCAACCTGAGCTGCGGTGTACCTTTAGTTTCCTACAGGGGAGTTGACGAGTTTTGATCATCCATCGACGGCAGCCTCTCATATTTCATATCTAATCGTGTGAGGGTGATTTTATCTTAGGACGTGGATGGCTCCTAAAGACCTCGACCCCTTATCTGCGTGAATTTGGCTCTTTATGCCTCGGCCAAAGGTTGTTTATTTCTCTCCCTCTTTGCCAGGACAGGAAATAACATTCCCTTCAAGCTTCGTTTCGCTTTTTCCCTTCTCTCTGGCGCTATACGAGTGAAGCCCGAAATCGTTCCCTTCCCTTATCTTTTATAAATACGTCGGCCCTGTTTCCCATTTCGGACCCGGTTATTATGCCTCGCTCAAAAAGTCCAACGGTGGGTCCCTCCCTCCTACGTTTTTTTGTCTCTCTATCGATATTCCTTCCACTTTCTTGGTTCCTTTCCTTTCTAGAGCTATAAATATCGGTGACCCCTTGGTAGCGGATACACCCCCCCGTTTGGGGGGTGGGGGGGTCCACGGGCTGAATCACCTCCCCGCTGAAAAGTGAGATTTTACCCTCGTCAAGTTCTACTCCTGCGTCGCCACCCGTTAGAACCTGCTTATTTTAAGGTGATCGTTATCTCTGTTCCTTCGGACGACCGCATACCACTTTCCCGATTGCACCTAAGCGTCCGCCCCCCCCATTTCAACTCCCGCGAGGTCAGGCAGCCTGGTAACAGAAAAAGTCCTTTTCTCTAAAGAAATCACCTGGTTTCTGCCTTATTACTGCTCCAAGTTCTGTTTTAGTATTCTAAATCGTCACCCTCCCCCTTATTGCATTCGTTTCCCCCTCCTGCGTATCGGTCTGAACAGGCTTTACAACTTATTGTCTCTTCCCTCGACGCGATGTCCTTGTTTTTTGGAGTTGCCGCAAGACCTGTCCTTTTTCTTATTCCTTTGCCTCCGAGCCCCGTTGATGACACCCTCCCCCTCCCTCTCTATTTAATGTATTCGAAGCACCCTGCATTTTTCTCCGGGAAAACCCCTGTAACTGTGGAGGCGTTCCCTCTTTTTTTTTTTTAGTCACTCTAAACTAGAACCCAGTTTATTCAGTCCCGTCTACTACGATTTTCTTCTCCCCCCAGCCCCGAACAACTTTTTTCTACAGGAGACTTGATCCATGGCTTTAGGCGCATGGTGCGCCCCACACCAGAGAGGAAATACCACAAGTGTTAGTTTTCCCTTTTTTTTTCGCGATGACAATTAATGGCCTCTGCAATCCTCCGCCCTTACACCCTTTTTGTTCAATATTATTGAAGAACGATCTTTTACTGGATTGAAGGCCGAGTCGAGGACTATGAAAGCAGTTGAGATATTAAAATAAGAATATGAGTTATTTTGGTTACTGAGTCGACCCTTGGTCACAAGTCCTCCCAGTTTGTTTCTGGGTTTCCTCGTCTCTTTCCTTTCTTTTTTTCCCGAGTAATAAGAAGGCGGGGCTGATCTTCTGTGAGGAAGGATCTCACCCCCTTATTCACGTGTTTTTTTTCATAGAAATAGTTAGAAATTTTTCTTTTGCTACGAAGGCGAGGACGGTGTTAAACCCGGCCAGCCACCGGTCTTTCTCCCTTCTTGAAAAGCTGAGGCTGGATCTTCTCCTCTTTTCCACGCCCGCAGAGGGAGAAAGAAATGATTCCTTCCGTAACGGCGAGACCCCACGAGTTCTTATGTCATGACCAATTTCACCAAATTTCTAGTTATTTTTCCCGTACTCCCTCTTAATAACTTCCGGGTAGGAAGCTGGTACGGTTTCCTTTTTCTCTTCTTTCTTCAAACTCCAGGAGTTTTATTGATGCTTCCTTCATTCCCAGACCAATTGAAGGCGATCTAATTGTAAAAACTGGTGAGCGTTGGACCCCCTCACTCTGTCAGGTCGGCCATCCCGAATCCATCAAGGTTCAGGCATGACTATTCTACCTCCCGGATCGGACGGCCTAGTACTTTCATCGGCTCTTCCTTTTTACCAAGCGAAAAGTTTCGAGGTCCCCTCTTATGCTCCTTGGATGCGACGCGAATTCACCCTCAAAATTAGAACAGGTCGATGATTTAATTCTCGAGTCTCCCCCCTGATTTTCTCACGTGCTGAGCAAATTTCCGTAGCACTCAGCACACATTTTTTTTTTCCCTTGCTCCTTTTTTGTGAAGTGATCTGCAGCTTCCCAGGCCTCCTATTATCACCAAGATTTTCTCTCTCCCTTGGTGTTTGAGACCAGCTTGGGTTCCCTCGTAGCGCAAGATGAGATACAGTTTTTTTAGACGGTCAGATGAGCAGCGCCGCTTCCTTCCTATCTTTTTTTTCATCAATAACGACTATCATAGACCAGCTTTTCGCCGAGGTACTTAGTGTTGCTTTCTCCCGGAGCTTTAGACGGGACAGTTGTTCCTCTTTTTGATACGCCTCTTACCCTTGTGGTTGGATCGGTGTTGTGTCCCTTCCCGATGAGCTTCTTTTCCCCCCCTGTTTGATTAATTGAGGAGGGGTCCTCTCACTGTTACTCCCCCCCCCTTCCCCCTTTCCCTTAGAGAGGGAGTTGCTTCCCTTTTAGAACTGAACTGTCTTCTCCTCGGCTCCACAATTCTTACAATCTTACCTCCTTACTATGCCCCAGACTTTTTTACTGAATCCTTCTGTCCTTGCTGCGCATAACTATTCCGATTTTTCCGGTAACCTTGTTCTTTCTTCGCGACTACTTCTTCGCCCCGGCCTGAAACGTTGTGCCTCCTCAGACGCCGGCCTTTCCCTCTCTATTCCGGGTGAAACGCTCACTTTCGCCAGCTTGGACGTGCATTCCCTCAACTTACTCAAGGCATGTCGAGCTTTCCCCTCTTGTTTGCCGGTCCCCCCCTTCGAATTCCCATGGAGTGTTTGTTTGTAAAGTCGAGGAAGGATTTTCTTCCCCCGGTCCTGATTTTCCCCCTTTTTCTCACCGGTAGGATTGAGCTTATTCTTCCTCTCTGCAACTCGACCAATAGGATAGCGTCCTGCGCCGTAACCTTCCCCTACACTGAAGCTCGCAAGGCCTCAGTCCCCCCCTTTCCCTCTGGGTTTCCTTGAGTAGGGCTAAATCGACTGCTTCTTCTCTTCCCTCGAAACCGGACTTGGGGATCTGTTTCATCCCTTTTTCAACGCGTCGGTGCCCTTTTTGACATAGGCCCCCCTTCCGTCCCGTTTCTTTTTTGCCCCTACGTCTTTTTTTTGGGGTCCCCGCCCTCCCAGTCCCTCCCCCTTTTTCCTTCTTGCGTTCAGCGCGGGGTGTCTTTCTTCCCCTCTGATTGGCACATAAAAATCTTCATCATAGCTCTCCTTTTTTTCCCTTTTTCCCTTTTTGTTTCCAGCCAGAGATTCTCCTTTACAGTCCTCCCCTCCCCTCTCATGACAGCGATCTCTTACGGTGGCTGCACGTTGCATTATGATCTTTGACGACCAGTCTCCCCCCTTCCCCCCCTGGCATGTCCTTCTCCTCAGGAGATTGGATTGACACCTGCTCGACTTTTGGTGTGAGAATCTCTATGTTATACCTACTACGGTGGTTGGTCGACTATTACTGGACGGTCACCCCATAAATTAGAATCCATCTGATCTGCCCTCCCTTTTCTCCAGCACTGCCTGTTTCTTTCTGAATGCGTATCACCCGATAATCTGTTGATTCAGCCTCCGTCCTCCCCCTTCCCTGCAGACGACCGGCGTTTCAGGGAATGGTCTTGACTCGTCCCTTTTTTTCTTCCCCCCACCAAGGACCTAATGAGAGTTGTTGGATTTTCCTTTTCCCCTCCTTTTTCTTTTCCCCTCCCGGAAGCCCCCGGCGCGTCTGTATTCCCATCCTTTCCCCCCCCTTGGAATGCCTGGGAACTTCGATGCGTGGGCCACCCTCCTGCACAAAAGTGGGAGCCCTCTTCTTCCTCTTTGCAGGCTATGGCTTCTGACGAAGGCAACGTTAAAAGATTCCCCCCTTCTCTTTCAAAAACAGCGTATAATCCTGCGGAGCGCTATGCACGAACGAACCGCCCTCTCGTCCAGTTTTTTCTCATCTGCTTGGTGCTCACTGTACTCTTCTTTTTTCCAGTGAAGGCGAGGACGGCAGCTTCTCTGGCGGCGCATTTTCGCAGATCAGTTAGAAACCATCGTCCCTCTTTCTCTTTGTTCAGGTTTGCCTTTCCTGTGATTCCCCCCCCCCCCTTCTCTCCCATTTGTTTGCTGAAGGTTTCCAAAGGGCCATCTTTGCTATCGACGTCTGAGACGGGGGATGAGAATGACGTCCCTTTTGAAAGTGCGTGAGTCCCACAAAGATTCTCTTTCCCCCCCTTTCCCCAGCTTAAGCCCTGTTCTTTTTTTTCGATGCTCCGTTGGAGAGAAGAGAACGCGCCCCCCCTTTTTTCCTCCCCCCCAAACCTTTTCTTCCCTCGGCCGTCAAGAAATCTCCGCTGTCCCCCCTCCCTCCCTTTATTGTGAACTTTAGCGGACTGGGTTGTATGTCCTCGTACTTTTTCCTTTTGTTTTGTCGCCGATTGATTCTCCATATGACATAGCTTTGAAGGATTTCCTACGTTGATCACTTCCCCTTTCAGGTAGGCTCCGCCATCGCCTACAATTCCCGCGGATTTCTTTTTTTCCCACTACCACCCCCGTAAGGAAACAACCAATTTTCATCCCCGTCAGAGGACAACACGGAGATCTTTATTTTCCTTAAATTTTTTTTTTTTTGTTGGCCCCCCCCGTACTCTGAAGATAACTTCATTTTCTCAACAGTAGAGGCAGTTTGATGTCCGTCCCAAAGCCTGTTAGGATCAGTCTTGGCTCTTCCGTCTTCTCGACTTCTACCAACACATCTGACGATCCGGCCCAGAATCGCTCACTGCTCAACCGAGGGGACCAAACACCTTATTGCTTTCTCCCTCTTTTCGGCAATAGATTTTTTCTTTCATTTTTATAAGATTCCACCGGGAAAAGTCACCCCCCCATTTGTGTTTTTTTCTCCCCTTTTCTGTACCGAGTTGATGGACTTTGCCTTCTTTGCTCAGAAAATAGTCCCCCGTGCTACCATTCCCCACCTCTATATTTCAACTTTCCCTCTTTCCCTGTTCCTCCATTTTCGTGCTTTTTTTTTCTGGACTTGGCTTAACTGTTTATCTGAGTACCTCCCTCTTTAGTTCCCATCGAAGTAAGGATAAGTTTTTCCGGAGTAAGTGGCGATCCGTACTTATCTTTCATTGGCTTATTTTTCCTGACACAAAAAGGCTACGCTCTTTCGTGAAATAAGTGAAAATTATGAAGGACCACAACCTGTAAACCCGTCCTACAATCCCCGTTTCCCCTTTTTTACTTGCCAAATAGTCCAAATACCGAATCAGTGAGCCCTCCCTTCCCGTTACACCTTGACCCCTTCCGCCTCCGCACTGGATTCGCTACACCGGGCCCTTCCTTTCCCATGTGAAAGCCATTGCCAATCCCATAGCTTCCGTCTTGCTATCTTTCTCCTCCCCTTCTTTTCTCTTGTACGGCAACTCGCGGAAATACTCCTCCCCCCTTTTCTTTCTCACCCCGGCCGCTTAGGTCCTTGGGCCCGGGTTTCCCCCTTCGATGCCTTTAGAAAGCCTTGCCTCCCCCTTTCTCCGCATTCAAATTGCAACCCTCCCTTTCCCCCCCCTTTCTTATTCACTAGGAAGATCTGACCTGAGTACCTTAAAAATGACCCGCTAGGTCTTCTCCTTCTTTCACCAATCAAAACAAAAAAAGGGGTCCGGTCTTCCCCTTTCCCCTGCGCTGATAGTTTAAGAGCGGCCTTTAGACTTGGAATTTATTCCCTTCGCTCTAGTCCCCTCCTTCAGGTAGAGGTGAGTTAAATAGAAGCAGATTGTCCAGATACGTTCATCCAAGGATGATTCCGCACCCTGCCACCAGTTTCGCAGTGAAATGTGTTTCTCTCCTTCTTGTAGTCTTTATAATTTCTCCCTTACCCGGAACGTTCGGAAGCTAGGTCACCCACCCCCCTCTAAAGTTGAACCGAATCCCCTTTTTTTTGCCCCGTGTCATAGCGCGACTTTTCTCTTCCGGGAACTTAACGAGGTGCACCTGTTCCCAATGACGTGACTAATTCTCTTCTATATTCAATTGCTTCTAGTTAATGGACTTCCTCTGAATTATCGTTTACAGTCTGACCCTTTCTTTACCCAACTAATTCCCAAAGCCATGAGTCTGCATCTAATCCAGACGGTTGTATTAGGCGCGAACTCCTTCTCCTAGAGGTTCTGTTGCACTTTGGTGGAAGTCATCATTTTTTCTCTTCCTATTAGATCGACGGAGACAGAGATGAAGAGGAAAGTCAGAAGTGATTTTGTGGGATCTCTTTCTTCAATAAGAATCCTTGTAACACTTATAGTGCTGGGGGCGGCGCTCGGAAAGGGGACTTTTTTCTTCTTTCGTTTGGGCAAGGTCAGAGACTTTTTCCCCGTCCGACGCTTCTTCTTCTCCGTGTTCTGGTAAGGAGAGAAGATGTTGAAGGCGAACATCTTCCCCCTTCCTTTATCAAGAGTATGGATAGAAATTCGTCAATTCTCTTTTCTCTCTACACCTCCCCCCCTCCAATGGAGCTCTA
>Ga0179591_1331673_pt1 | contig 19554 bp, 17 predicted proteins | sample CZOMad2_1_08_16f_FD_182891 | JGI IMG/M metagenome (GOLD analysis project Ga0179591, IMG submission 182891) | Vadose zone soil fungal communities from Angelo Coast Range Reserve, California, USA - CZOMad2_1_08_16fungal (PacBio error correction) | ecosystem: Environmental > Terrestrial > Soil >... | reverse complement strand
GGATAATGAAGTGGTCCTCTTTTTACTCTCCTGCTCCGCTCCTGTGGCCCAAGGAAATTAACGCCAGCTGCTTTTCCAAGGCGAATTTGATTCGAGCTGTCGGTGGGTGTAGGCGGAGGACTAAAGATTTTCAGAGTTTTACTCCCTTCCCTGCCCCTTCAATGCCCTTCCGCCCTGTAGACCGCGGAGATCGATCTGGGCGAGCCTCTGGCTTTTCTTTTACCGGTCTTTCTACTCGTACGTGCATCTGATCTTCTAGCTCTTCTCCCCCCTCTTACGTGATCTTTTCAAAGTGAAGAGTCCCTCTCTCGATGCTCGGTCCCTTTCTTCGTCTTATCTATGACCTGGTTCTTTAAGTTAGTCCTTCTCTCTTAGGAGATTTATTTTTACTGGGAAGGTGATCCCCCCCGTCATCTTTTCCCCTCTTGCTTCCTTCCCAGATAAGAGATTAGGATCGAGGATAACGCGCGCCGCTCCGAGAACCCAGTGATCTGCTTAAAGTTAGACATGTAGCCTTCTCCCCTCTTATCACTTACTTATCCATGTTGAGTAATCGATATTTCACCCGATTTCCGAACCTGATTTTAGGCATGGAGGCGTACTGTTTTTCTTTCTTCCTGGACTTACCCAGACGATTAGATACTACTAGTCTCGCGGAACCCCGCGCGCTTTTGAAACCCGATTGCGAGCTTTTAGCATTTTAGATAGACGAAAGTCTGCTTATCTCAGTCGGTCCTCCACACAATATAGTCAAGCCCTGCGGCGATTCCCCCGAGGAACTCTCCCACCCTTTTCCCCTGTGTCCGGGCTCCGGAGTAGTTAGCAATATCCCCTAGCTCGCCCGATACCGAGAAGTACCACCTTAGATGCCCCCCTCTATTCCCCGAAGGCAACTGGGGCTGTTGATTCCTTTCCCTGGCCGGCCTTTGCAGCCTCGATGTCGTCAAGTCTTACCCCCCCCCTCGTCTCTCCTCCCCTCAGTTCCATGAGCTGTACCAGTCGCTAGGTAGTTCAATAGTCAAGTCTCCTTCTCCCTCTATAAAGGAAATCCAGAGATATGCAGAATTTGACGCTTAAGAGCACGAGAGTTGACTCCCCGGTCACCATAAGGAAAGCATAACAGAAGTCGGCGTCTATTCCACCTGCATGACGCGCGACTCCATTCTCCGCCATTCTTTCCTTCAGGGACCGGAGCCCCCCTACGATATAGCTTCAGATTTTCTTTCCTACAGCCGTATCAGCCTCAGTGACCATTCGCAGGTTCCTCCCTCGGGTATTATGCAGAACTTCTTCCTCCACTCAAAGGAGGTAAACTTCGAAGAAGGTGAAAAGGCGTATTCTCCAGGTTGGTGTCGGCGAGAACTTTTTTCGCAAACTTCGCGCGGAGCTCCAGTCCACTCACTAGAGGGCGTGCGCGGTTGTCACGCCCTGACGGAGATCCCCTGGCTTGATCGCACGCTAGAGGATAGATGGCCGCTCAAAGTGCTCCCCGATTTCTTTCGTGTGCTCCCCTCTTCTACTGAGGAACTCTTGAAGCCGTAGGTCGAAGCGTTGAAGATCGCCCCCCCCTGAGACAACAACGACGATTTTTTTTGCTTCTGGAGTTCGCGCAAGCGGAACGAACTCGCGCCCCCCTCTCCCCCCCCCTCCCGCTAAGTGACCACTCGGAGTCTTTGATCACGCTACGCTCTTCAACGACCGCCTCCTTTCGCGTTATGTTTTCACCTGTCTCCCTCTATTCTTCCAGTGGGGCGTGCCTTTGACCCACTTTTATCTTTCCTCGTCGCTTAAAAGATTTACAGCCATATTTCTCCGTCAATGACGTTTATGTCAGTTTCTTCGGAAGTCGTCCAGTCGTCCCGAGATCTTTTAGATTCTGCCCGATCCCTAACACAAGGACAACCGCAAGCCACCTCTTTCGCCTGAACTCGGAGCCCAGTAGAGGTTCTATGTGCTCTCCTCTTACGACTGCTTAGTAAAGCCCCCCCTTCCGTTACCTCTAGTTTCCGCGTAATTACGTCCCTTATCATTAGACGAGGACTGAACTCGCTCATGCCTTTATCCTTTACCCTCCAGATCCCTCTCCCCTCCTCTTCCCACAGAAAGATGAGGTTTCGGTCCATGCTGTTTCGCAGCCCCCCGACTGGCCATCTTACGTTTTCCCCTTTAATTTTTCGACCGCCAGACGGTTTATACTTCGCGTAACGCGGTCAACTAATTGTTTCCTGCCCGCCCTCTATAATACGCCCCCTCCCATTTCCCGCTATCATTGGCTGACGTGTTAGCCGGTCTGGCTCTCTCTTCATCTGCCAGAAAGCCGTAGTTCCCGGCGGCCCTATCTTTTTGTGAACCCGAGCTGTCCCTTCCAAATTCTTATAATAGACATTTCATCTGTCTTTTTGGAAGCCCGGGGCCCCTCCTAGACGCACCGCACCTTTTTCCGTTCTTGTTCTTAACTTCCTTTACCGTGACCCGGACCGTTCCGATCCCCTTTTGCTCGAAAGGGTCTCTTTCCCGATTTTTGCCAGTATCGGCGTTTCGGACGAATCCTTAGTCCACCGTGGCCCTAAATACCGCTTTTGTCAGATCCCCGGTCCCGTCGAGTCAATCGTCATTTACGTTTCTTTTGCCTGAGAGTACAAACGCAGTTTCTTCCGTTTCATGAAATCTTCTTTCTTCTTAAGTCCCGCTTGAACCGAGTACGGGCCATACACGGAAAATTCGCTCTATGAGTTATTAGAGGCCTCTTCTACCGCCATCGCATTGCGATTATCCCTCTTGCGGTTCCTTCGCCTACCCCTCTAGTGCGATCGTCCTTGATTCCTCCTCTTTTCCCCCCCGTGAACCTCCCTTTCCCCGAGGGACGGAGAAGGGTTTGTTTCCACGTTTCCTAACCAGCTCACGTCTTTTAAATTTTTTGAGCCCGTGCAATCTTCCCTCCTTTTCTGGCCCGCCTCCCTTGTTGAAGCCGTTTTCAAGTGAGGAAGACCCTAGGGGGGTTCAGTCGTTCCTCTTTTCTTCCGGGTCAATCCGCCGTCTTTCCTGAAAAAGGTTTTAAGAGGTTTTTCGGGCCTATACCCCTTGTTTCTCCGTTTCTTGGCTCCCTCCTCCTTACTTCAACCACAAGTCTTTTCTCGTTGTGAGTCTCCCTTGAGCGGTTAGACGCCCCCTCCCCGCTTTATTTGGAAGGACGAAGCTCGAGCCGGTATCCTTTTTCCCCCCCCCCTCCCCCCTCCCCCTCCTTTCTTCTATCCGACGGCTCGAGCATCCTTCTTTTTTCCTTCCCTACTTTGTTTTTGTTTTTCTCATTATCGCCGAGCATTTTTTTGGGCTGGATAGACTTTTTGTGAGTTTTCGTTTCGGGACCGAATTTTTTACAGCTCCTTGCTCCCTTCCCCCGACGCATCAGTTTTTTGGTTCTCCCACCTAGCCGCTCCAGACGAGGCGTGACCAAGTTTAAGTTTTTTATTCGGGGCCCGAAAGTCCTTCGCATTGTGATCCGCTCCCCCCCTTTTTTGAAGCCCCTTCGTCTTCTTTCTCATAATCCTCGTCATGTCACACTTCTTCCTCGTCACGACTGCCCCACTTTTTACTTTGTACCCTAACAACTTTTGCAAGTCCTTGCACCTCCCTCTGGTCACGTCTTTATCTTTTTAATAGCGAGAAGAAGTCCCCTCTTATTTCTTTTTGTTGTTCCCCCCACCAACAGCCATTTGAGGCATTTAGTTTTTGCCCCATCCTTTACTCCTTTCTCTTTACCTTCTTTTAAGAGAAGATGTGCATTCCCTCCTAACCTCAATCGTTCTTTTTAAGCCCGGTTTAACGCGTTTTTTTGGGGAAGCCCCTCCTTTTCTCGTTCACTCTTCCGCGTTTTTCTCGATTGTGGTTCCCTGCCATGATCGTTTCCTCCTCACCTATGGCGTCTTTTTGAACGTAGCTTTTGCTGCGAGTTACGAACCTGCTTTCCCTTTTGGCCGTTTGCGCTTTTTTCATAGTGACTCCTATCCATTTTTATCCTTTTTTCCCTATTTACAGGGGTCTTCCTTATGACCGAACGGAGGTTTCGCTTCTCTTTCCACTCTTTGCGCTCATTTCTCTCTCCCTTGGTCCGTGAGAATAGATTTTACCTGGGCAAAGTATGCGTTTCGGAGAGGCTTTGAGCGCCTTTACGATTCGTGATCCCCCTCGCCACGTTCGCCCTTTTCCCTCCCTCCCTTTGATGGCCCATGGAATTCTGGGCCGGTCCCTCCGGTCTTCTTTTCCTGTTTCCCGCAGCCGAGCTTTTTTCCTCTTTTTTTTGGACACTTATAGGACCCTCCCTCGCCTCCGGTTTCGCCGTCCTTTTTCTTGAAACCGGCTGGTGAGTGTAAGACTGTCGCACCCCAACCTTTTTTAGATGGGATCAATCGTATTTCCTCGTCTTTTCCCTGCCCCCTTCCTCCAGTCAGAGCCCCTCAGTCATGACTAAACGCTTCGAGCTCCCATTCTTTTTTGAGTAGCGGCCCCTCTTCGCCTTATCTTCTCAACTGATAGATGCTCCTGCCGCTCTGGAACCAGCGCGGACAGTCTCATTTTTCGTCAGTTTCGAATTTTCCGACTCCCTCTCTCTTCAGACGAGGTTATCCTGGTGCGAGTTTCTTTTGACTTAGTCTTTCCGGGTGCCGCAGACTCCTCTTCAAAGTCTCAACGAGAATCGTATGTACAATGCTTAAGGTTATCAGTGCAGGCACGGCGGCTTACTTATCCGTCCCGCGAGCGACCGACAGACCCCTTACCCTCTTATCCGGTCTTTGCCCCATAGTCTTAGAGGACGCGGTTCCGATTTTATTAATTCTTTTTATAATCAAGTGGCCAAAAGGATATATGTATGCACCCCTCAGGCTAGATCTCATTTTGGTCCTTTCAGCGAGTGCCTCGAACGCTTTTTATGGGCTGAACTCTTTCCTTGTTTTGAACGCTCTCTAGCCTTTCCTTCTTCCCCACCCTCTTCATCTTGTATGACGAAGGAATACACCATTTTTTTATCTGATCTTTTATCGTATTGGGTCGAGTTATCATCCCTAGGAGAAGTAAGGCATTTTTCAACCTCCTCCAGCTCTTTGTATAGTTTCGTTCATGGGATAGGGGTAATACTCGCCGCCTTTCCTTTAGACGGTTCGGGCGCTTTTCTGAAACTTTTCAATAATCATTTTTATCTCCCTATTCAGTGCGGAATCCTGAGTACGTACCCTCGCTTCTTTCTTAGATCCATTCTGCTACCATGCCCGGCGCTGGTGCTTCTAATTGAAGCTCTTGGAGTTAAGAGTAGTATATTACTTCTCAGGCTTCCATTTACCTCTTTCCATTTTCGGTATGAGGCATAGCCTTCGTAGCCGCTTCTCTGGGATTAATGATAGATGTTTAGGTGTACCTTTTCTTTTTTCGTCTTTTTATCCGACTATCACCGTTGAGATAGAGCCCTTTTGATCCCTGCCGGGGTCGATTGCGCTCGATTTTTAATTTAGTTGACCCTCCGTACTTCCATAGGGTGACATCACTGCTACCCGGCTGCGAGATAGGTCCGGTGGTGGAAGCTCTTGCTGTTCCCTCCTGTATCCGATCTTAGACGAGCCAGCTGCCACTCCCCTTCCGCGTGTATCGAATCTTTTCTGGTTTGCCGCTTTTCTCGTCTCGCATTCTTGCCCCGCGTATAGAGCTCTTCGCGCTTTCCGATGAAGTGATATTTTCCCGTCCCCCTTTTTCCCCCCCCCTCCTTTTCCGGAACGTTCGTCATTAGGCTAGTCCGCTAGACGGTTTTCCTTTTTTCCCCCCCCCCGACTTCTCATCCTCCTACGGTGGCTTTCAGCTTTCCTGGTTTTTATTCTTAAAATCGCATAGTGTTAGCGTCTTCCGCTCAATCTCCTCCTTCTGGGATAGTTGATTTCAGATGCTAAGGCTCCTTCGAAAAAAAATTTGACCCTCGGATCCGACTCGATTGGAACCCCCACCCATTTTTCAGTTTGAGCGCCAGATTGCCATCTTTTCTCAGCACCGCTCTTTTTTACCTACTAATGTTTTTTAAAGTTGGTCTGGCTCTCTTGTGGCGTTCCAGTGACTCTTCTATTCTCCGCTTTTTTCATCTTTGTTCTGGTCAGACGCCGATTTACTCCGCCGAGCCCTGCTTCTCGTAAGGTAGGCGCGAAAGCGCCCCTTGAAAGCTTCCTTTGCTTTTTCTCCCTCATTTAGTAAAGACGTCTGCTTTCCAGTCGTTCCCGCCACAAGGGAAGAGACTTATCCCTCCTCTGTCCTGCCCCTGCCTGATTTCCGCGATACAGGTTCCGGTCTCTCTGCTAAAGTCTTAGCTGTTTTGCATCAGAGCCCCCCCTATCTTTATCCGTAAGCCTGGTCCCACTCATGCCCGAGCTCGTAACTCTCTGTGTCATTAGCAACCTTTCTAATCCACCGTCTTGGTTTACTGCCGAGATTCTAACTATTCTTCGTTCTTTCAATCTAAAACACAAGATCATCGAAGCCGACTTTTAGACTTGCATCGCATTCCCAGTTTCGGTTCGTCGCTTCAAAAGAGCTCGAGCTTCCCCCCGGGCCATGAGCCTTTCTTTTTGTCGCCGCGGCCTTGTAGCGAGAGCCCCAGTTTTCTCCTCCTCCGGTCAACCCCCCGACCCCCTTTCTTCCACGACGCGACAGACGCCTAACTTTTCTCCCCGATTTCCTTTGCTGATCTGTTCCAATGTCCGGAGCCGCCATACTTCCTCTTCTCCCCCCCGTCGCTTCTCCTCATCCGAAGGAGTTCGCAACCCCCCCTCTTTTTTTTACGCGAAGGATCTGGTGAGGTCCCAGGAAGGTACAGGTTCTGTAAGCTGTCCGCTTCGGTACACGTTTTTGACGAGTCGCGCTTTTAGAGAGCGCCTGTCTCCCCCCGCTCCCCAAGCAAGCGGCGAGCCAGCTCGTTTGCTCCTTTGGTAAGGTCCCCTTGAAGGAGAGTCCTTTTGTGATCTCGCACGAGAAGTAATCCCCCGATTTCTTTCCTCTTTTCCCCTCCCCTCTTTCGGGTATCATGAGAGACAGACGAGGACTCTGGAACCTTTCTCGGGAGTTTGACGAGCTTTTCTTGATTAGTCGAAACCCGACGTTTTGTCGCCTCCCTTTTCGTTTCCTTTCCAGCTCTCTTTCCCCTCCCGATTGAATCCGAGAGATGTCGGAGGCTTTTTTTCCCTCGAGAGTTTTGATAACCCGTTAGATTTTTTTTCTAAAGCTACCTCCCTTTATGATTCCTTCTTATCCCTCTTCCCCATCTATCCTCTGGCGAGAAGTAGACAGGTTTTTTCTTTGACGTCCCATTCTTTCCGCCGTTCTCCCCTTCCCCTGATTCAACGATAGTAATGAATCCTTTCATCCTTTTTTTTGTAGGAGTTAGAGCCTGGCCCTTTGATCCGCTTCTCCTTCCTCTCGAAGAACGAAGAAACTACCATCAAGCGGTGAGATTAGAATTCGGTGTCTCTTATACTTCTCATCGCCAAGGATCGCGGCAGCGTAGTTTCCCGACTACTCTAGGATTTAACTATCTTCTTTTTAGAGGGATATCGCCGAGTAGCTTTCCTTCCCGACTCGATCTCTCGACCTTAAACCTTGTTGGCTTCCCCGTCGGACTGCATTTAATCTCTACTCCGCACAGTAATGAATCAAGAGCTTAATCCGCGGTTCCTCTCGCCGCCAGACTTTTTGAGCCTCCATATCCCCTTCCAATACACATCCTTCCGCCACTTATTTGTGCGCCCCTTTTTCGCCATCAGTCTTCGAAGTGCGTATGGGTCTTTCCTCGATTCCCACCTGCAGTCCAGCTTTTTTTTTTTTTTTTTTGGGCCTCCCACTCCTTGCAGAAAGAGATGCGCCCCTTTCCTTTCTCCCTCCCTCCCCCTTCCTCGAGAGCATCCTCCGAACGCTACTGTTTTCCCTTTCGTTTTCCCCTCCCGATGCATTTACCAGTTATCTCATCCCCTTCGCGTCCCTGTTCTCCCGACCCCTCCTCCTTCGACTCCGATTCCGGAAGGGTGGTGGGGGAACCTCTTGGCCGTCTCCGTCCGGCTTAAACGATTCGTTCGTTAATGTGTTTGTTTTAGTACGCCATTGAGACGGCGAGGTACTCCTTTCCCCCCTCCCCTTTTTTCTTCATTCTTTCTTCCCCCCCATCGGCGTAGCTTAGAGAGCATATGATTCTTTTTTCAACCTTAGAATTCCCGAATCCCAGGTTGTGTTTTGGAAACCTCTCTTTTAGCGGTCCTCCGTCTCCCCCCCTTCCCCCTCTGTTTTAAGTAGATCCTTTTCCTCTTTTCCCTCGCAAATTCCCAGAGTTTTTTCTTGCTCATAACGGACAACTGCCCTCTCAGATCTTCCCTTCATTCTTCTCCTCGGTTGGTTGCACGCTTGACGACCCGAAGCTTCCCAGTCCTGTGTCGTCGAAGATAATCAGTGGCGAAGCTTCCCTTTCTTCCAGCTTTCTTCCTCTTGATTGGCATGGTAGTTCCCCTACTCTTGGGCAGTCTTTCTAGGATTTCCCTAGGACGGTTCCCAGACCTCCCAATTTTCCCAGAACCTCTTGGGACCAATTTTTTCTCTCTACCAGTTCCTACCCTTTCTTTCTTCTTTTGACGGCCGAATTTTGTCCAGTTTCTCGTATGTTCGGCTCTGTGCTTCCTTTTAGAGACGCCCATTATGAAGAAGCGAGTCGTGACCCGCTATCTCGCGCCGTTTCTAGTGACCGGACCCCTTCCCCTCCCCTGCCCCCCTCTTTCATCCCCCCTATTAAATTTTCTAGTTTCCTCCTTGTTTTCAGTATCTCGTCCTAGCTTCTTTCCGAGGCTTACGTCGGAAAGGCGGTGAAGATTTCCGGAGAGCTCTCTGATCCTCCTCAGTCTCTTCGTTATTTTTTTCCAGTCACGCTGAAGATAACATTCTCAGCCCCTTTCCTCCTCGGCGGCCCCCACGAGACGACAGGTTAGTACCAGTTGGACGACCAATTTGCCTTGTCGTTTCTCCTCCTTTCCTGACCCCTTCCCCTCTTTCCTGCAAGTTCAAGCCCCCTCTTTTATCGTCTACCTCTTTGACCCCAGTACGTGTTCTGTACTTGAGCCCGCTCTTTTTGGGTCGGCCAGTTTCAGCTTCTCTCCACACCCCTGAGTTGTCCCCATTCCGTGGACATGTGTCACCACCTCCAACTCCGCGGCGGCTCAAAGAAGGACGATGAGGAAGGGCTTTTTCTTATAGCGCTGCCTTGCGCCCTCGTTCTTTTCCTAGTTCAACCCCCGCGATCCTTCGCACTTTTTCTATTTAAGTCCGACGGAGTCTAAAAACTTCTCGTAACTAGAAAGAGGTCAGAGTTTCTCCCTTCGCGTGTCCCCCTGATCTTCTTAAAGAGACGACCCGAGTATCCTGGCGTTCCGATCTCTTTTTTATCTTGCTTAGACTACAGCCCTTCCTTCTTCTCCCCCCCAGTCCTTCCGATGCCGAAATCTAATTCCCGTATTTCCACTTTTTTATTCGGCCGTCGACTTGAAGGTCAGGAGAAGGGCTATGTCGAGGCTACCCATGTCTCTTGTACACCTGCAGAGACTGCACCCCAAGTTTAAGACCGTCACGACGTCTTTTCCCTTCTCTCTGGGCCGTCCTTCTTACACACTCTCTCGACCTGGTAACGTTCGCAATTGGCGCCTCTTTGCTTCCCCTCCATGACATGACAGGGAAATCCCAGAATTCCGTTCCCAGATTCCTACCTCTCCCATAACTAGGCCTCATACCTGATTTAATAAGTCTTTCCTTTTTCCTGATGTTTCTTCCGCAGACCTCCTTGGATGAGAACCCTTGCTGCATTAGGAAATAGAATGCTAAACGGCGTGAGAAAGGTTCTTTCCCGGTTTTTCTCCTTCGTTCTCTAGGCACCTTGTGCACGTTCTAGATTCCAGCGTTTTGATCGGGGAGCGCCCCAGTAGTCTGAGTTTTAAACATCTCTCTTCATTACTCTATCAAGATGTCTCTAATGAGAAGTTGCATTCTACAGCATGATGAATGTTGGCCTACTTTTGTCGAATTCAAGACGTCAATCAGAACCCCTGAGGAATTACCACTCGTTAGCACCCCTGGTGATTAGTTGCCATGTCTCTTCTCTGACGTCTAAGCCTTACTTGATTCTCCCTCGGACTCTCTCCAGTCCCCCAACGAAGGGTCCTGCTACGGTCCTGATGTCTCCCTGTCGCTTTTTTTCTTATAACTCCGTTTAAGCGCGCGAAGCTAGTCACTCCCCTCTAGAACTTTATCCCCCCTGTCAACCAGTAGATTCATTCGTCATCTTTAGCGTTTGATCCGTTTTCCCCTCTACGGGGCAACGTCACTTTTCTTCATCTGTGCACTTTTTTATTTTCTGGATCCAGATCGAGGCCCCTCCCCTCAAGCGGATGAAGTCGTGTTTTCGGCTCGGAGCTCTTACTCTCTTCTCCTTTCCCCTCCACTATTCCACGAGTTCTAGTCAAGTTTTTTTGCCTAAAAGAACCTGCACTTCTCTCTTCCGATCTAAGTCACCCTAGGAGAAGACCTCCTACAGTGTCTCTCCTTCAGGGCCCCATTGAAATTTATGGAACGGCGGAGGCTATTATGGATCTTTGTTTCTCAGATGACTTCTTTCGAATCCTCTTTTCACCCTCTGGTTATCTCCGCATGTTCCTTTGTAAGAAGTCAAGCTTTCTTTCGTACTCATTCTTTCCAGAGAATGGAACCGGGGTCGAGAGCGTTCGCTTTTTCTCCTTGTAGTATCTGTCTCCCCCCATCTTTGCTTCGTTATGGATTTTTTTACATCCCTCCTCTTCCTGCCTCTCCCCCGATGTCCACTCGACGACTCGGCTGATATGCGGAGCGGGCGTGTCGCTCAGGCGATACAGTGCCGAATCCTCCTGTCTTCCCCCCCCCCCCCCCCCCCCCCCCGGCCAAATCTGCCGTCTCTAGTGAGTACTGAGGGGTTTTTCTTGTGATGGTCGATCTCCTTCCGCACCCCTTTCGAGGACGATTCCCGATTCAAACCCATTCGAGACGAAGATCCTCGGCCTCTCTCTCTTTGGGTGTTGGAGGACCTTCCCGTGAGTCTCCGCTGGCATTGACGGCCGGCAGGCACCTACGAGGGAGTGCCTATTTTCTGAGGGGGCACGATTCCTTTTCTCGAGCTGAGACTTTTTTGGACAGCTTCTCCTGTATTTTTCCCCTAACCTCATCTCCCGACACGGGCTCGCCGTCACTGCTTTTTCATAGAGTTTGAGCTTTGCTCTTCCCTAGTTGCTTTCGTTTCTCTCACTGTCTTTAATTGTCTTCTGTGACTCTGAAGTCTCTTTTAGCCTGTTCTTTGCCGATAAATAGCAAGAGAGGCGTTCTCTCTACTCGAGGATCTCCTCAAGCTAGAGGCGTCCCCCTCCTTTCGCCCCAGACCACCCAGCCAATGCGCACTAATTGACCCGCTTCTTTTCCCTTTTCGCCATTCCGCCTCAGATTCATCCTCTTATCCTCCTTTTTTTTTTTGTTGACTTATCAGATTCTTAACGGGCTCATCCAATGATGCCCCCCCCCTCCATCTTTCGGTAGTTGATAGCAAAATTTTTCTCTTTCTCTAGCGCTTGGCCCCTCACGCCCCTCTTTCCCCGCTCTACCTTAATATCCCGCAGATCGTTCCGCTTATGCGATTATCTTCCTAAGGAGTAACCCCTAGCCCTCCGAACTTCGAATTCACAGAACGGGGTTCATAGACCTCTCGTCGCGGACGCCCTCCTCTCCGCCCTTTTTAAACCAGGTTTTAGGTGGCGGATAACGAGTTCGGGAGAACAGAAACTCGAGATTTCCAGCCGCTCTTCCCTGTGGCTCCATCCCCCTCCCCTTATTAACTCGAAGTTTCTAGACCCCCTTCATCAACTTCCTTGCTCCGAAATTTTGAAGCTGCCGGCAACAGCCGTTTTTCGCTCGCGCAGTTTTCTTCTCCTATCGGTCCACCCACAGTATCTCTGAAGGTTCTATAGAAGCGGTTCTCGTTACCCGAGTGCGTTTCTCCTTTCAGTCTATTTAGCAGATCCTCCCCTGAAGGTACTTCTCAACTCCTTATCGCCTTAGATTCCTTAAGAGTCTTCTCACGACCGGGTCCCCCTACACATCGGTTTCTTTGGATACGACGTTATCCTCTTAACGGATCCCATTTTCTTCTATGATCTGCCCATGAGAAGGCGTTTTCAATAATGGCGATATTCGATCTTATACGCCCCAGTCAGTCCCATCCTTCGGTGTCTTCATCCTGGATATTACGAGCCCTCCCGCCGGGGTCTTCCATTCTAGACTTTAGACAATCGGCGCTACCAAGGGTGAGGCCGCCCCCGTCGTCTCCCCCCAACCTGACTTTCCCCTGAGTACGAGAGCCCTACTATCGAGTTGACAGACATGAGCGTTCCGCGTGGTTGGTACATCATAGAGTCACTTTCTTCTCTCGCGCCCCTCAGAGTCGGGCGGAAGCCGATTCTTTTTACGACTTCTGCCCGGGAGGTTATTTTTTTTTTCTTTCCCTTTGACCTGGGGGATCACTCGTCCTCCTCGTCTTCCATTCTTTCCCTTGTTGACTATCTCGTTTAAAACATGCTGCAGCCAGCTGGCGTTCTTTTTTGCCAGCGAGCTCCATGCCTTCTAGATGAAGCGCCACCGCCTTGAGATTGAGCGGTAGTTGACTTTGCCACACGATACTTTTCCCAGCTAATAGTGCCTCCGCTAATCCGGATCTGTGCCCTACGTGTCGATCGTGCTAGCAAGGTATTCGAGCGTCCCCCCCTCTCTCTGTGAACGTGATCCATATTGTCAGCGGCAGTAGCTTTCTACAGTTTGATTTGTCTTCGTTTTCCCCTGATTTCTTTCCCATAGGGATTGTAGAGGCACGTCTGCCGTTCTGACCAGCTCACAGGACCCCCCCTCCCCACCCCTCTCGTAGTCCGAAAGGTCGAAGACGGGTAGTGATTACTCTAGCGAAGTTTCTCACCCCCAGTGCTTCTTCTAAAGACTTGCCTCCCCCTTAGTTGAAATGCAGACTAGGAACGTGATCCAAAGATCTTGTCTAGAAGGCCGCCTGAGAAACCTTACTCGCCTCTAGTCCCTCAGATACATATTGATCTCTCCTTATGAATCCTTGATAAGCTCCGAATCGCCAGCCTGGAAATTGCAAACCCCCTGTAAGGGCCCCTTTCTTTTGAGGGGATGATCCGCGCATCAAGCAGCGATTGTTGCAGACAGAAAGCTCATTGATTGAACATCGACGTGCACATTTTCCCATTATTCTGCCAGGCGGAAAAGGATGTTCCCGACGTTTTTTAGTAGCTTCTGTTAGAAGGATCTCTTTTATCAGCTTTTAAAATTAAAGTAGGGCACCGGGAGACAAGACTTTCCCACCCCCCCACCCCTGCCCCCCCTTTTACCTTCACACCACCTTCCTCTTTTCCTTTTCTCCCTCCAATATCCCCTTCTTCCCATGTAATACCCCTCGCTGCTCCATTATGCTATGACCACCTCTCACGTTCAATCGCACTTCTTTAGACCTATACGAGAAACGACCGGGTTTTCCCCCCCCCTTTTCGTTAGCGATACCGTCGCGCATTCCCGTTTCGATTGCTCCCCCGTTTCCGACCCCCCTTCCTCCTCTCTATCGGAGTTCGTAAATCTCTACCCGCTGGTACTTCATCAAAGGATAGTGCTGTTGCCTCCCAGAATACCCGTGTTTGTCGACGGGCATACTGAAGTGAACTTACCTCCCCGGTAACTATCCCCCCCCCTTTTTTCTCTCCCCCCCGTCGGGGGCACGCTCCAGGCCGGACCTCTCAGAGAGGTGAAATCGGTGGTGTTCTTCCCCCCCTCCCCGACCCGTCCTTTCTCCTTCTTCTTTCTTCCCCCATTAAGCGTCGGGCACAGAGCGTTGAGCTCCTTCTCTCCACAGAGATAAACGGCCTGCGCCTTTCTGTCCCGGCTTCGGCTCTCCGCGGTTGGTGTTTTTTCGAGCGCTTCCCTTGAACTTTCATGTCTCGCGGTCCTCAGCTCTCACGTTTTTTTTTCTCCTCCCAATTAGAGGTGTGAGCACCGGTGACGTGAGTCCTCGTGGGGGCATCCGAGGCTCGCAGGCCCGGCTCACTTTTTTTCCCTTCCCCCCCCTCCTACGGAGACAGTTGATAGTACTACAGGTTAACCTTCGTCTCGTGGGCCTCTGCATCTTTTGCGTTTGTGTTCCCCTTGATATTTGAGCCCTGTCCTTTGCTCTCATGGCTCTGAAGTTCCCACCCCTTTTTGAGATCCTGAGCGCGAAGCTTCCGCTCGTCGTCGTGCCCGACCCCCGCCAGCCAGGGCGGGAGCGTCATTTCGGGTTTATTCCCCCATACTTCTAATTTTTTGTTGATCTCCGATCTCCTCGGATGAATAGGAGTTCGAGGTTACCGCAGGCGAGCTTTTTCTGACCTCGCAGTATAAGTAAGGCGTTCTCTGAAATTACTGCCCCCTCCCCCCCCTCTGCTAATCTCAACTCTTCCCCCCACGTTGGCGGACCACCTTCCGGTTAGCCCTTCTACGATCAGTGACGCAAGCTGTCGGCGTTTTCGGTTTCGGAGGAGGGAATAATCACTAAATGGCCTCCTTCCCCACTCCTGTCCCACCTCCTTTTCAAACTTGTAACACGTGCCTAACGCCCGCTTAGAATTTGAGAGCGCGTGCTGTTCTCATCGAGCAGTTCCGGATCCTCTGTAGCTGTCAACCCCCCCCCCCTCCAAGCGTGCAGACAATACTGTCGCGTGCCGTGATCGAGATCGCGAAGTTAGTCAATGTGCCCTAGCGATTCCTTTCGAACCTTCGTTATCCTGCCCTCCCCTCTTCAGGTATCTTGCTTTTCCAATCCACGGGTCAAGACTGGCCCAGTCTTTCAGCCACGTGTACTTTCGGCGCCACCATTTCTCTGATTCTTACTTCGCTTAGACTCGTTCCGCTCAAGGGTTAGGCGCGTAGAAAACTTGATCCTAGATCTGAGCCGGGATATTTTTCCTTTTCCCTTCTACCTCCCTATCCTTCCCAGGACAGTAGAGTTTCCCACTTGCGGCAAGGGGATCTTTTTGGAAACGGGACGGGCAGCGTTCTTCCCTTTATTCCCCTCCTGGGCCCCACCTTGATCTCCGTTCGGCTTCTACCACGGCGGTTTCGCAATTGCGCAGTTCATAAGTGGAAGAGTTTGCGCAATCCTTTTTAAGCTTACACCTAGCGATCCCCCTTATTTGCACGGGCATCGGGCGACAAAAGTGCTTGCCCTGGCGTCTTGAGGAAGTGCGCGCTTTATGAGCCCAAAAGGTTCCTTCCTTGGATGTCCCTATTCTCCCTCCCATTGATACCCGGACACGAACTTCTGATCGATTAGGCGTTAGAGCTTTCCCGTCATCCACTGTCAAGTACTGATACTGGCTCGGTCCTCCGCTGACTTAGCGACTCGTCTCCAGCGATCTCCCCCTTTTTCTCGTCTAGTCCCTTTCTTTTCCTTTCAAGAACGCGACACGCGATCCTGTCGTAACTCGCGAAGCGTCTCAGACCGCTTCGCATCTTCTAGACTTTTCCTGTCCCTTGAGTGTTCCCGTTTTTTCCTCTCATCTCCCTCTCTTTCACTGACACAGACCTTTGCGTCCTGCCGGCATCGAAGTCGGCGCGGCTAGTATAGTTAAGAGCGCTCAGATTCCCGGTATGGCCCTTTTCCACAGTATTCTTTTTTTTCTTGGAGTTGATACGTGCCCTCCCGACTTATGGACGCCAATCCTCTGTCTCGGTCCTCCCCGGATGTTCTATTTTTTGACTCTCCTTCAGTAGAGCTCTCTCCTCCCGAAGACTGGCTTTTCCCTCCCTGTTGTGTGTAGAGCGTAGTAGCTCTCGGGCTTCCCCGAGTTAATAGTCCCGGCGCGGTCGATTTGGAACAGACAAGATAAAACAGGAGCTGCCGGCTTTCTCGTCTCTTTCCTCCTACCCCTCGGCATTGGCCATGCTCTTCCACGTGTTCTCTGGCTCGTCGCCTCGTGCTGATAGGATTGGCCCTGCCGATGGAATTCTTATCCTTCCGGCCTTTCGTCCCTTTGATCTTTTTGTCTCGTTCAAAAGACGTGCGTCCGCTTTTTTTCATTCGTCGCGAGTCCCCCTTTTTTTGCAGCCCCTTTTTGCTTTTTATTCAGGTTTGGAGACGCTCGTCTTTCGAGATCCCTCGCAGGAGGTGACCGCCGGAGCAGGAGTTTTCCATAGGACGAGGCGGTTCCTTTCGTTTTCCTCCTTTCCCTTTTAAGCGCCTTTCGTGCTCGAGGTCGGTGTCCCGTAGTAGGAGATTTATTTCTGATTCCAACATTGCGTCCCTCTCTCGCGCTCTCATTCTTTGCCTTTTGAGTCTCGCCCGATAGCGGACTTGACGAAGATAGAAGACGTCTACGAGAAGTGTCAAGGAGAACTTCCCTTTGATCGTTTTTTTTCCGGGACTCCGGACCTTTTTTCGCGCTCGTGCGCTGATAAGAGAGTTAACTTCTTGACCCTTGTAGCCCCCTCCCTGAGATGGGTATTAGAGCCTTATTTATTGACCTTATCTTCGGTTGATTTACTTTTCTTATATCGTAGCCAGATCATGTACCTAGGAACCCCTTTTCCCAACCCCCTTGACGGTTAGGGCTCCGCGCCAGCGTTGATTAGGATTACAGTTTGAGACGGTCTCTAAGCCGTATTGAGTTTCTAGTGTTGCGCAGGTTCACTTGCATCGCCAAGCGAGGTCTCCCTTTGTCTTCAGTATCAGACTTTTTGGATAGTCGCCAGCACGCCCACAGTATCTGGCGTTTGACCTCTAGTTTCATTCGTCTTAGAGGATAACCTTTTCCTCTCCTCCGTTGTGTTGAGTAGGACTGATCCCTTGATAGTTATTCTATCTTTTAGAACTGTATTTTTAAAGGGCCAGGTTTTCTCGACGAGGAGCGCGTTATCCAGTGATTAGAAAGCCTTCCGAGTCGACCTCCATTGTATCGATGCGACTTTCGCGCTCACAGTCGCCCGAGATAGTAACGTCCTGTTTTTATACTCCCTCCAGTCATTCCCTCCCCTCCTCCCCCCCATCAGCCTGCTTTTCCGACCGCCGTTGTTTTCCCTCAGAGGAGAACTTCGATTCGTTCCCATAACCTGAGTTGCTCCCTGCGACCTTCTTCCAGCAGTCTAAAATAATTCGTTCGCTAGACCCTTCTCTTGATCTAGTTTTCCCAAATAGTTTGTTACCCCGGAGATTCCTCTTCCTTTCCTTCAGCCGAGAGATTGAATAGATTTAAGGTTGTAAAACCCACCTCTGATCTAACGAATTCTCGCTTTTCCTCTCTTATAGTAATAGCGTTCTAGTTGCCCATTTAGCTGAGAGTTCGAGTCTTTTCTCACCATGAAGTTCCTTCGAAGCTCTCCCCTCGCGCGTTTAAGCGATTGTTGTACCGCCAATAGGTACCCCCCCATCTCTCCGTCGTATAAAAGATTAGAGTAGTCCATCCATTTAAGAAGACCCTCCTCCGATGTAGCTTATACATTCTTCTCTCCTCCCTCGCCTACTCTATAGCAAGACCCCGCAATTTTTTCCTCCCCCCCCCTGGCTATGACTCACTGTCGCCCTCCGTTAGCTCCCGATAGTAAGAGCACTCTTCTCGTTACCACGGTTTTTGACTCCAGTCCTTTTCCCAGACACCAAGTAGAGTTTTCTTTATTCCCCCGCGCTCATCCATGCCGATCTCTTCGACGAAGAGGACCCTCCCCGTTTTTGACGAAGGCGAGCCAATAGATCGAGCCGAAGAAGCAAGATCTGTTTTTTCCGCGATCCGTTTCTTTTCTGGCGAACGACCGCATGTTGACGAGGTCGGGCAAAGCCGTAGGCTGATGATTTTTTTTTCTCCCTGCCCCCCACTTCCGTTGACTCGAAGTCCTTCGTTCTCATGCTTCTGCGCTCCATTTCCCGAGCTCGAGCAACGACGCGAGCCGAGGAGAAGGCCCCTGGCACCCCTACTGCTTAGTCTGGCTTAAGGCCTTGTACCACCCAATACTTCATCTTCTCTTCTTTTCCACCTGTCTATTCGGAGCGTAGGGAGCGTGAACGGATCCCCTTTCCTCCTCGTTTCCCTTTTTCCTTTCCTCATTTCTCTGGTTTTTTCTTTTCCTTCTTTCACAAGAGGAGCTAGATCTTGACCCCAGACCACAGGGCCCCTCCCCCTCCCCCCTCTCGGGGGTCACCGCCTCCCCCTTTTCAGACCGATTCTTCCTCCAGCATGCTCGGTAACAGCTTTTTCCTTCGTCCTTGCAGCACCAGTCGAGACAGAGCGTTCCGCTCGCTTCAGGCAAGTAGACACGCTCGGTTCACCTTGATCCGTCTTCCATTCGCTTGCCTCGACGACTCTATTCTGACCTAGAGTTTGACGCTTAGCCTTCGCCTTGTGCGGTTTCCATACAGCCCGACCCTTGTTCTTCCTAGGGCATCCTTCAACCCTCTCGTGAGCACCTTAGTTTTTCTTTAATCCCGGATGAGCTTGTGTTTCTTCCGGTGGATCTATAGTAAGCTTCCAGACGACCTTATCAAGTAGTAATTCTCAGAAAATCTGAGCAATTGAGACGTTCGACCGAATCCGGAAGCAATTAAGACGCCCCCCTGATTTTTTCCAACTTGATTAAAGAGTTTTTCAGTCGAAAGGAAGTTGAGCTTCTCTCCCGTTTTTCTGCCCCCTCTCTCCTCAAGTTCTTCAGTTATTTTCCCAATTGTGAAGTTTGTTTTTACTCTTTGTCTCCCCCTTTTCTCTATTGCAGAAGAGGGAACTTTTTTTTTTTTTTTCCCTGCTCTCTTGAAGAGATAATTTTTTACATAGTCTCTCCCCCCTCCCTTTTTTTCTTAGACCTCTCTCAGTGGAAAAGTGCGTTCCATCCCTTGACACTCTTGCTGAGAGAGCACCAGGATCGTTTGTTCTCTCGTCCCTCTTAGAACCTGCGTGACTCATGATCTTGATTTTCTCTATCACCGAAGAGCACGGGCTTTTTAGTCGCAGCCGTATTTGTCCCTTCCCTCCCTCAATCGTATTCGGTTTAGACCTGAACCCCCCTCTTAACTAATGATTCTCCCTCCGGTAGCTAAATATTAAAGCCCAGCCTTTCCAATATTCCAGTGTGGGCAGTAAGGGATCTGGTTTGTCACCCTATTTTATAACCTCCTTCCTCTTTGCCCGCCGTGAGACTCTTTCCTAAGTCAAGCATAGAAGGAAAACAGCCCTTCCCCCCTCTTCCCTCTTCTTCTCTTTCCCCCCCTTTCCACCGTTTTACTCCATAGAATACCTTTTTGCCAATTCTTTCTTCTCAATCCTTCTTTTTCTGGATCTTCTCAGTTGCATCTACCCTCTGACTAGCTATGGTTTTCCTCCCTCTAGTCATGGTTCTTCCTCCCCCCCCGCCCCCGCAAAGCAGGCTCTATCCCTCTCGCCATATTAAAAGGGCTCGGGG